>ENA-ORTV01004723-ORTV01004723.1-human-gut-metagenome-genome-assembly--contig:-NODE-4723-length-9942-cov-5.136644_pt1 | contig 9942 bp, 10 predicted proteins | sample MGYA00241915_ERZ509194 | MGnify/ENA primary metagenome ERZ509194 (study PRJEB26280, sample SAMEA2338810) | human gut metagenome | biome: human gut; feature: human-associated habitat; material: faeces... | reverse complement strand
AGCAACATTGACCATATCTTTAAACATCAGATTGCTTGCATTATTATCACTTTGAGCAATAGTATAACGAAGTAAATCTCTCACGGTTAATGATATAACCAACTCGGAATAATCTTTCATCATAGGACTCCAAGTCTTTGAATCAAGTCTATTCCTATCTATCTTTACTAAGGTATCAAGTGAAATCCCTTTGTTATCAAAATCATTGCAAAGAGCTAATGCCTGATGAACCTTAAATACACTCATCATAGGATATACACTCTTATCATTAACTTTAACTGTATCTGTGTTATTAATAATAATTGCCACTCCAATTTCACCAGGACAAGCTGATACTATCCGAGAAATGCTATCAGTCAAAACATCTGTCAAAGGTGGATTTGTACTATTATTAGAAGTTGATTTAGAGAACAATAAAAAAACTAAAACTATGATACAAACTAAAGCTATACACAAAATTACAAGGCGTTTTCTTCTACTTTTTTTCATACTACGATTTTTAAACATTATATATTATCATGACAGACCCTGATTTATTATTTACTGCAAAGATACGAAATCTTACGGAAAATGAATTGGTTGTTTTTTTCGTTTGTTCTGTTTTTTATCAAATTATTTTCCGAGCGAATATGATTCGTCTTAAATAAAATAAAAACACACAACTTTACATTCTTGGGTGTAAAATTGGGTGTTTGTTTTATAATTTGCTGATTTTCAGCGTTTATTGCGGAGAGAGAGGGATTCGAACCCCCGGAACCTCTCGGTTCAACGGTTTTCAAGACCGCCGCAATCGACCACTCTGCCATCTTTCCAATATATTTTGCGATCAAACGTTTCGTTTAATTGCTTTGCAAAGGTAGTCATTCTTTTGGAATATACAAGAGTCTTATGCGCTTTTTTTCTTTTTGTTTATTCTTTTCTTTTAAGAATAGAATGTGTGGGAATCCCCTTTTTATTGCTATTTTTGTAGCAAATAATTTATCAATCAAGTAAAAGGTTTCTATATGAGAAAGTTGAAAAGTTTATGGCTGGTTTCGGTTGTGCTGCTATTAGTAAGCTGCTCGATGTCCGCTAAATCAGATAAATCAAGTGAGGCTGGTACCGCCTCCAAGGGAGAGGTCGTTACTTTGAACAAGGCAGAGTTCCTGCAAAAGGTATTCAATTACGAGAAGAACGCTACGAAATGGGTATATGAAGGTGATAAGCCTTGTATCATCGATTTTTATGCGGACTGGTGTGGTCCCTGCAAGCAAGTGGCTCCTATTTTAAGGGATTTGGCTATCCTGTATAAGAATGATATCGTAGTTTATAAGGTAAATGTGGATAAGGAAAAGGAGTTGGCTGCCGCTTTCGGTATACAAAGTATTCCTACGTTCTTGTTTATCCCTAAGGAAGGACAGCCTCAGATATCGATGGGAGCTCTTCCCCGTGAGGAGTTTGTGAAACAGATCGATACTTTCTTGTTGAAGAAGAAGTAACACGACTTAGTTAATCATCATTTATAGATCGGAAAGCCGTAGAATTTTAGATTTTACGGCTTTTTTAATTGGGAGGGATGCTTTATGAAAGTAGGAATTATCAGATGTATGCAAACAGAGGATTTTTGCCCCGGTACTACTGATTTTAGGATGATCCGTGAGAAAAAGGGAGCCTTTGAGGGCGTAGAGGAAGATATTGAGATCATCGGGTTTATCAATTGCGGAGGTTGTCCCGGAAAAAAGGCCGTATTAAGGGCGAGGGAGTTGGTGAATAGAGGGGCGGATAGTATCGCTTTTGCTTCCTGTATCCAAAAAGGGACGCCGATAGGTTATGCCTGTCCTTTCGCCAAAAGGATGAAGGATGTTATCCAGAACGATTTAGGCGATGGCATCCGGCTGATCGATTATACGCATTAGGAAGATCCGGTACTGGTGGAAAAGGCATAAAAAAAGAGGGCATTGAAAAATGTCCTCTTTTTTATTTTGGCATCGCACGAATTATTCAGCGCTTTCAGTTGCCGGAGCTTCTTCAGTGGGAGCCGCTGCGGCTGCTTCCTCAGCTTGCTTAGCAGCTTCAGCTGCTGCCAATTCTGCTTTCTTTTTAGCTACGATTTCTGCTTTTGCCTTATTAGCTTCCTTCTCAGCCTCAAGACGTGCTTTAGCTTCTGCTCTAGCTGCTTCGCTGTCTTTTTCTTTGATAGCTTGTACGGAAGCTTGTTTGTTCTTCAACCAAGTTTGGAATTTCTCCTCAGCTGCGGCTTCGTCGAACGCACCCTTCTTAACACCTTCCAATAAATGCTTTTTCAAGCAAACGCCTTCGCGAGAAAGGATGTTACGAGTTGTGTCTGTAGGTTGAGCACCTACTTGTAACCAATACAAAGCTCTTTCGAAGTTCAAATCTACTGTAGCAGGATTAGTGTTCGGATTATAAGAACCTATCCTTTCAATAAACTTTCCATCACGTGGAGCCCTGCTGTCTGCGACTACGATCTGATAAAAAGCGTAGCTTTTACGACCGTGTCTTTGCAATCTAATTTTTGTTGCCATGTTTGAATAATTAATTTAAGCTGTTTGTATTAGCGGGTGCAAAGATAGGGATTTCCTATATACAAAACAAATATATTGGAGAAGAAAATAATTGATTATCTTTGCATGCGTGTGAAATTCTCAATTATCAAATAATAAAACGGATACATTATGAAGACGAATGTGTTGAAGAAAATGCTATTGATGCTGTTGTGTGTTGTTGCGGTAAGTATGACTGCCCTAGGGAAAGAGACGGTTTCGGATGTGTTGCCGATTGCCGATCCTTATATTCTGTTTTACAACGATACCTATTATGCTTATGGAACATCCCGTGCGGACGGTTTCGAGGTGTACAGTTCTAAAGACTTGAAGTCATGGGAGCGTTCTTCCCGCCTGGCACTGAGTAAAGAAGACTCTTACGGGGATAAATGGTTCTGGGCACCGGAAGTCTACTATGTGGAGAAGGATAAGAAATTTTATATGTTCTATTCGGTAGAGGAACATGTCTGTGTTGCCACGTCCGATTCTCCTTTGGGACCGTTCGTGCAGGATGAAAAGAAGCCGATTCGAGAAGAAAAAGGAATCGATACATCCGTCTTTTTCGATGAGGACGGGAAAGCCTATCTTTATTTTGTTCGCTTTACAAACGGTAATGTGATTTGGTGTGCGGAGCTGAAAGATAATCTGAAAGAGATCAAAGAAGAAACATTGACGCAATGTGTTGAAGCTACCGAACCGTGGGAGCTGGTGTTCGGAAAGGTGGCTGAAGGGCCTTCTATTGTCAAGCAGGACGGGCTTTATTATATGTTCTACTCCGCAAATGACTTCAGAAGTCAGGATTATGCCGTAGGTTATGCAACCTCGGATTCTCCTTTCGGTCCGTGGAGGAAAAGCGAGAAAAATCCGCTTTTGCATAAAGTGGAAGAACTTGTCGGAACCGGTCATGGTGCACCGTTCCTGGACAGATCGGGCGGATACCGCTATATTTTCCATGCCCATAAGAGTCGGACAGAAGTGAACCAGCGAAATTCTTACATTATTGATATGTCTCTGGCAGGGAAGGAGCGGGTTTCGATCGGTGGTGGTCTGATACGTCCGGAAGTCGTGAAATAAATCATTCTTTTCGACCGGACGGGATAACAAAGCTCAGTCAGTAAGTTTGTCATCCTGTACCCGTTTGGAGTATATCCTGTCATTCTTTTGAACCAACGGCTGAAATATTGTCGTTCCTATTTATTTACTACCTTTGCCGCTCGTTTTATAAAAGCAATATATTTATATATTATATGATTTCAGTAGACGGACTAACAGTAGAGTTTGGCGGTAGCGCATTATTTTCGGATATATCTTTTGTCATTAACGAGAAAGACCGGATTGCCCTGATGGGAAAGAATGGAGCGGGTAAATCCACTTTGCTGAAGATATTGGCTGGGGTGCGTGAGCCGACCCGCGGGAAGGTGTCTGCCCCGAAAGATACTGTCATCGCATACCTTCCGCAGCATTTGATGACGGAAGACGGCCGTACGGTGTTTGAAGAGACTGCCCAAGCTTTTGCCCATCTACACGAGATGGAAGCGGAGATCGCTGCAATTAACAAGGAACTGGAAATACGCACTGATTATGAGTCGGACAGCTATATGGAACTGATCGAGCGTGTTTCTACTTTGAGTGAGAAGTTCTATTCTATTGAAGAGATTAATTATGATGCCGATATCGAGAAGACTTTGTTGGGGCTTGGTTTCACCCGCGAAGATTTCGGTCGTCAGACAAGTGAGTTCAGCGGTGGTTGGCGTATGCGTATCGAATTGGCGAAACTGTTGCTGAAAAAACCGGATGTGCTTTTGCTGGATGAGCCGACCAACCACCTCGATATTGAGTCCATCCAGTGGTTGGAAGATTTTCTGATCGATAACGGGCAAGCGGTCGTAGTGATCAGTCACGATCGGGCTTTTGTGGATCATATCACGACTCGCACGATCGAAGTTACGATGGGGCGTATCTATGACTATAAAGTCAATTACAGCCAATATCTGCAGCTGCGCAAGGAACGCCGCGAGCAGCAACAGAAGGCATACGACGAGCAACAGAAGTTTATTGCTGAAACGAAGGACTTTATCGAGCGTTTCAAAGGCACTTATTCCAAAACTTTGCAAGTGCAGAGCCGCGTGAAGATGCTTGAAAAGCTGGAAATACTGGAAGTCGATGAAGAAGACACTTCCGCTCTGCGCCTGAAGTTCCCGCCTTCGCCCCGTTCGGGTTCTTATCCGGTGACGATCGAGAATGTGTCTAAATCGTATGGAGACCATACTGTTTTCCGTAATGCCAATCTGACGATCGAGCGGGGTGACAAGATCGCTTTTGTCGGAAAGAATGGCGAAGGTAAATCTACGCTGGTAAAATGTATCATGAAAGAACTCGAGCATGACGGCACGTTGACGATCGGGCATAACGTGATGATCGGCTATTTTGCGCAGAACCAGGCTTCCCTTTTGGATGAAAACCTGACAGTGTTCCAAACGATAGACGATGTCGCAAAAGGGGATATCCGCAACAAAATAAAGGATTTGTTGGGGGCTTTCATGTTCGGGGGCGAGAATTCTGCAAAAAAGGTAAAGGTGCTCTCCGGTGGCGAACGTACCCGCTTGGCAATGATTAAACTATTGCTGGAACCCGTCAATCTGCTGATTCTTGACGAGCCGACGAACCATCTGGATATGAAGACGAAAGATATCCTGAAACAAGCCTTGATGGACTTTGACGGGACGCTGATCGTCGTTTCGCATGACCGAGACTTCCTGGACGGTCTTGTGACCAAAGTTTATGAATTCGGAAACAAGAAAGTGACGGAACATCTCGAAGGTATCTACGAGTTTCTGCAACGCAAGAAAATGGAAAATCTGAACGAGTTGGAGCGTAAGAATTAAATCCGTATCCCTAGCCCGAGCATCAGGTCGTAAGTGGAATAATCTACCCGGGGGTAATACCGGTAGTTCGTCCGTCGTGAGAAATAGCGGTTTGTCAGGGTGATGTTCCACTTGTCCATTAATAAATAAGCCAGTTTCATCGAGAAGATGGTCAGGCGCGCGTTTCCTGCATCGCCTTGAATGTTCAGGGTTCCGGGATCTGCCTGTGACCAGTCGATCTCCGGATCATATCCTTTCCAAGTAAAGATATGATAGTTTTCCATGTTGAGCAGGAAAGCCAATCGTCTGTTGTAGATGATGCCTGCACCGGCCTTGGTGCTGTAGCCGCTTCCTAAGTTATAATCCCGTTCGCCAAGCAGCATATAATCCGAAAGGCTGGCTCCCAAAGCGACGCCGTTTGCATACAGTTCGGCGTAAATATCCGTCTTGTCTCCCGATGTGGCCTGCTTGTAATAGATAAGGCCTCCTCCTGCTGCTGCCGGTGCTGCGATGCGGTAAGGAGGAACGGTCAGGTCACTTCCGTTGCGGAGCTCCGAGTTATAGAAGTCGAAATGTTGGAATAATCCGGCGGAAAGGGAACGCGGCCCTTTCGTCCAAACAGTTTTTCCCCATAAGGCTCCGATGGCATTGACCTGGCTGACCACCGGCTGGGCAGAGAACAAATCCATTCCGAAGTTGAAGCGGAACCATTCATAGGGAGAATAAAAATCATCGTTGAAAGGATTCCCGTAGTCGATGCGGAAATTAATGTTCAGACTGGTCGTTCCCCGTTTCGAACCTTCTTGTTCTGCGAGGAAACGAGGTCCCATCGTGACGATAAAATTGACGGGAACGGAAGAGTAGGTTCGTCCTTTTGAAGAACCGTGTCGCCAGGCTTCCCCCGAAATGATACGGTTGAGAGCGCGGACCGGTGACAAGACGCCCGCCAACACCTCGCGCCCCACACGTTCGGCTCCCGACGAACGGTTGTCTATGAACAGGTCGGACAGCCGATAGGTGATTTCACCCAATTCGATTCCTCCGAACGTTGTCGCCAGCATGTCGTTGATCGAAGGCGGTTCATTCTCCATAAAGAACTCCCACATCAGACTGCCGCCGGCTGCAAACGGGGCGGATTGCCAGAAGTTCATACCGTTGCTGCGAGCTGCGTTGAAATAGAGTGAACCGTGATAAGGGTGGGAGAAAAGGTTTGTTGTGAACTGGTCGGTGTCCCATACCGGACCTTTTTTGAAATTGCTTTTGATCGTATGCCCGTTGATATAAGCCCAATCCTCTTTTACGATATATCGGTCGAAGCTCCAGACGAGCATATTGAGTCCGAATGTTTCGAGTGCCGCTTTCCAAGGGCGGCGGGGTTGGAGTAGGGTTGAGTCACTTGTATAATGACGATGTGTAATTTGAGGTATATATTCTTGTCCCCGTATCCAGGGGAACGAAAACAGACAAATGAGTCCGGTTAGTATAAATTTCTTCATTTTTCCCTTAATTAGATAGTCATCAGCACCTTTTTGAATGCAAACTTATATATAATTAACAGCCGGATGTTCGTTTGGTTTAAATAATTATCAGGTCATCTTTATAGAAAACCGCAACATTGCGAGGAAATACTTATTTTTGCAGAAAAAATCAAAATGATAGACTTTATTACGTTTTGCGATTACACCGGGACATTCGCTTTTGCGATTAGCGGCATCCGTTTGGCTTCTGCCAAACAATTTGACTGGTTCGGGGCCTATGTTGTCGGTGTGGTTACGGCGGTAGGAGGCGGTACGATCCGCGATATCCTGCTCAATGCCACCCCTTTTTGGATGGAACAAGCCTCTTATCTCATCATATCGGCTCTGGCGTTGCTCTTCGTTATCATATTCAGGAAATATGTGATTAGCTTGAACAATACTTTCTTTATTTTCGATGCGATAGGGCTGGGACTGTTCGGCGTGGTCGGTATCGAGAAGGCGCTGACATTCGGATTCCCGATGTGGGTGGCCATTGTGATGGGGACGATTACGGGGGCTTTCGGTGGTATGATCCGCGATATCCTGATTAACGAGGTTCCGCTGATTTTCCGAAAAGATATTTATGCGCTGGCATGCGTGTTCGGAGGCATTATTTATTACGCTTGCTTACAGATGGGTATCGGGCCGTCACTGACGCAGCTTATTGCTGCTACCGGAATATTCGTTTCACGGATAGTGGCAGTAAAATATCATATAAGCGTCCCTGTATTAAAAGGAGAAGAATAAAATTATTAACTTTGCGATATGACAGCAAGTATAAACATTCAAAGTGAGAAAGCCTCGATCCTGCTCATCTATACCGGCGGAACGATCGGTATGATCGAAAATCCCGAAACCGGCGTGTTGGAATCGTTCAATTTCCAACATTTGAAGGATAATATGCCGGAACTGAAGAAGTTGGGGTATGCGGTTTCGACCATTCAGTTTGATCCGGCTATGGATTCATCGGAGATGGGGCCGGAGTCATGGATGAAGATCGTAAAGATTATTGCAGACAATTACCAGTTGTACGACGGCTTTGTCGTGCTTCATGGTACGGACACGATGTCTTTCACGGCATCTGCTTTGAGTTTTATGCTCGAGAATTTAAGTAAACCGGTTATCTTTACCGGCTCGCAATTGCCGATCGGTATGTTGAGGACCGACGGAAAAGAAAATCTGATCACTGCTATCGAGATTGCCGCTGCAAAGGAAAACGGCATCCCGGTTGTGCCGGAGGTTTGTATCTTTTTTGAAAATGACTTGTTGAGGGGTAACCGTACGAGTAAGATTAATGCGGACAACTTCAATGCTTTCCGTTCATACAATTATCCACCACTGGCACATGCCGGTATTTATATAAAGTATGACACCGGGCAGGTTTACCATCCTGTTTCGAGAAGACCGTTGAAACCGCATTATCTCTTGGACCGGAATATTGCGGTGTTGAAGCTTTTTCCGGGAATCTCTCCTCAGGTAGTGGAAAGCATCCTGAATATACCGGGGTTGAAGGGAGTCGTGATGGAAACGTTCGGAAGCGGTAACGCGCCGTGCTATGATTGGTTTCTGACGATGCTGAAAGATGCGGTTAGCCGGGGAATTGTGATTGTAAATGTAACCCAGTGTAGTGCCGGAAGTGTGGAAATGCACCGGTATGAGACAGGGCATAAATTGTTGGAAGCGGGGGTGATAAGCGGATTCGACAGTACGACTGAAAGCGCTGTTACCAAGCTCATGTTTCTTTTCGGCCACGGCCTGACGCCGGAGGAGGTGAAGGATCACATGAACTGTTCGCTGATCGGGGAAGTGACGATCCCCGACACGTTTCGCCCGTAATTCCTGTTAAGGACTGAATTGGAAATTAAAATGAAACTATCATTTCTGAGTTTAGCAAGTGGAAGCAGTGGAAACTGCTATTATCTGGGAACGCCCGAATTCGGCGTGTTGATTGATGCAGGTATCGGTATTCGTACCATAAAGAAGGTGTTGAAAGATAAAGCGATCGATTTCTCCAAAATTGTTGCAGTCCTGATCACGCACGATCATGCCGATCATATCAAGACTGTAGGTTGTCTGGGAGAGAAACATTGTATTCCTGTTTATACGACAGAGGCCGTCCACCGAGGAATCAGCAAGAGTCGCTACGTGGAGGAAACGCTTGTCAGTTCGCGTAAGGTGATAGAAAAGGAAGTGCCTTTTATGATCCGCGATTTCCGCATTACTGCTTTCGAAGTCCCGCATGATAGTACCGATAATGTGGGTTATTATATCGAATATGGAGATCATAAGTTTACGTTGGCAACGGATGTCGGCCATATTACCGAAACGGTAAGTAAATACATGGGCATGGCGAACCACCTGATCATAGAAGCCAATTATGACGAGGAGATGTTGCAATTCGGCACGTATCCTGCTTTTCTGAAGGAACGCGTAGCCAGCCCGACCGGACATTTGAGCAACCGTGAAGCTGCCGAATTCCTCGCAACTCATTATGATCCCAAATTAAAAGATATCTGGTTGTGTCACCTGAGCCGTGACAATAACCATCCCGAACTTGCTTATAAGACAGTCGATTTCCGCCTGTTTCAAGAAGGGGTACGGGTTGGAAAGGATGTTTCCCTGCATGCTCTGAAACGGACTACACCGTCTGATATATTTGAATTTGATTAAAATTTTGTGTAAAAAACGCGGAAAAAGTTTGCGAAGAAAAATTAAACTCTTATCTTTGCACCCGCAATCGAGAAACAACGATAGCATGAATGACTTGGTAGCTCAGTTGGTAGAGCAAATGACTCTTAATCATTGGGTCGAGGGTTCGAGCCCCTCCCAGGTCACTCAATAGAAACAAAATCGACAAATATCGACTTGGTAGCTCAGTTGGTAGAGCAAATGACTCTTAATCATTGGGTCGAGGGTTCGAGCCCCTCCCAGGTCACTCAATAGAAACAAAATCGACAAATATCGACTTGGTAGCTCAGTTGGTAGAGCAAATGACTCTTAATCATTGGGTCGAGGGTT
>ENA-ORTV01004721-ORTV01004721.1-human-gut-metagenome-genome-assembly--contig:-NODE-4721-length-9952-cov-3.289482_pt1 | contig 9952 bp, 8 predicted proteins | sample MGYA00241915_ERZ509194 | MGnify/ENA primary metagenome ERZ509194 (study PRJEB26280, sample SAMEA2338810) | human gut metagenome | biome: human gut; feature: human-associated habitat; material: faeces... | reverse complement strand
GGCGGGTGCCGTTGTAGTGGTCGATGACTCCCAGGTCAAGGCCCGACTGGCTGCGCTGGTTCTCGGCACCGATGCGCTCCAGCTCGTACTGGCCCGCCGTCATCTGCATCAGGCGGGTGTTGGCGTGGACAAGGATGCGGTCGAGGTAATTCATCTGGATGTAGGCCTCCAGCCGGATCTTCTGCTTGCTGCTCAGGGTGCCGCCCGCCGTGGAGGCCAGCGCGTTTACCCACTGCCAACGGGCATCCAGCGCGTCCCGCTGGTTGGCAAGCTTCCGGTGATCGGCCAGCGCCCTCCGGTTGGGCAGCAGCCGGGCGTTCAGGTCTTTCTCCTGTGCGGCAAGGGCTTTGCGCCGGGCCAGCAGCTCGTTCTGCTCTGCCTTGAGCGTTGCGATCTTCTGGGGCTGCGCGATCTGCTCCGCAGCCTGCCGGGCTTCCAGTGTCTGCACCGCAGCCTGGGCGGCGGCAGCAGCCTGCTGGGCTGCCGTCACCTGCGCTTCCAGAGCGGTGCGCTGCTCTGCCTGCGCTTTGCGTTGAGCTTCCAGCTCTTTTTTGCGGCGGCAGTCGGCATGGTTTTTGGTCTGGCGCTGGTTCAGGTCGGCCTGTGCGGTGTGCAGAGCATCGTTCTCCTCGGTCAGCGCAGTTTTGAGCAGGCTCATGGTCAGAGGCACCGGCCCCTCGGGCGAAGTGAATCGTTCGGGCAGAAGCGCTTCGGCATCCTTCCGCAGCTGGGCACGACCCTCCTGCTCCCGCGTCAGTGCTTCCCGCGCGGCGGCACTGGCCTCCTGTGCGGTGCTGTCGGCCTGTGCGGCGGCCTGCTTGGCTTGGTTCACCTGCACTTCGGTGGGAGCGGTGCGGGGCAGGTGGGCTCTGGCCGGGTGGTGGGTGCTGCCGCAGACAGGGCAGGGGGCACCCTCTTCCAGCGTCTGAGCCAGCAGACCCGCCTGCGCATCCAGAAAGGCACGCTCCAGTGTGTCCCGGGTGGAATGGGCCTCGGTCTGTCTGCCCGCCGCCTGCCGGTATGCCTCCTGCGCGGTGCGTGCGGCGGTGTTCCGGTGCTGGCACTCTGTCAGGCTCCGGGCCAGCTCGTTCAGCGCGGTTTCCCGCTGGGCAAGGCGGGCCGCTTCTGCTTCCAGCTCCACCCGGCAGGTGTCGGCATCGGCCAGAGCGGCAAGCTCTGCTTCAGAGGCCGTGAGTGCCGCATCCAGTGCTTCCAGCGTTTTGCGCCGGGTGCTGGCCTTGGCGGATTCCAGCTGAGCGGTGCTTCGGGCCTTGGCCAGCTCTCCGGCAACCTCCTGCCGCTGGCGCTCTGCCTGCTCTGCCGCGCCCAGTGTGGTCTGTAACGTGCTCAATTGCCTGTCCAGCGCAGCCAGCGCGTCTGCAGCCTGTGCGGCGGCGGCTTCCTGCCGGGCGGTCAGCCCCTCCAGCAGGGTGGTCACTGCATCCGGCGGCATCTGCGCCGAAAGTGTCCCCAGTGCTTCGGCCTCCGGGTCTGCGGCATCATACGAGATACCCGCGAGCACTGCGTCCAGCTTTGCATTCAGGGCGGCGCGCCGGGCCGTGAGGGCAGAGTTTTCCTCGGCCAGTGCCTCCTGCAGTTTCTGGTAGCGCTGGGTGCGGAACAGCTTGCGGAAGATCTTGCTCCGCTCCTCGGTGGTGGCATTGAGCAGGCGGGTGAACTGTCCCTGCGCGATCATGGCGATTTGGGAAAACTGATTGTAGTCCAGTCCGATGATATCAATGACAGCGGCAGTTACCTCCTTGGCTTTGGTTACAGGCGGGCAGCCGTCGGCATAGGTCAGGGCGGCATCCGCCTTTTCGGTGGTGAATCCCTCGCCCCGTGCCTTGGGGCGCAGATACTCCGGGTTGCGCCGGACGGTGTACCGCTGCCCCCGCACCTCAAATTCCAGCTCCACAAAGGTGGGGGTGCCGGGGTCCGCGTATTTGCTGCGGAGCATGGCCCCATCCCGCACGCCGCCGCTGGAATGATCGTACAGGGCGTAGGTGATGGCATCGAACAGGGTGGTCTTGCCCGCGCCGGTGTCGCCGGTGACAAGGTAGAGCCCGCCTCTGCCCAATTGCTCCAGCGGCAGGGTGGTGGTGCCTGCATAGGGGCCAAAGGCCGAGAGGGTCAGCTTGAGCGGTCTCATGCGTCCTCCTCCTTCCAGATGCTTTCAATGAGCTGCTGGCAGAAAGCCGCCTGCTCATGGGTCAGGGGCTGGTTGTTCTGCAGCTGGTAAAAATCTGCAAAGTGCTCCAGCGGTGTTTTCTGTTCGGCCTTTGCAGGGGCATCCAGCTCCTGCCGGGTCTGGGTGCGGCGGTTGTCGTAATCCAGCCGCATCAGGTTGGGGTAGATGACCCGCAGGCGGGCCAGTGCCTCGGGAATGTCCTGCTCGTCGGTCAGGGTGATGTGCAGGTAATCGTCCACGGCGGTGCCCTCGTAATTGCGGCGGTCGGTCAGCTCCATGTAGCTGCCGCGCAGCTCCCGCAGATCGTGCCGGGGCACCAGCGGTTCGGCGGCAACGGCCACGCTGCCCTTTTCGCCCAGCTCCACAAAGGTCACGCTCTTGTGCTGGCTGGCCTCCGAGAAAGAATACTTCAGCGGCGTTCCGCAGTAGCGCAGAGTGCCCCGGCCTACCTTCTGAGGGCTGTGCAGGTGCCCCAGCGCCACATAGTCGAACTTGTCGAACAGGGCGGCATCCACCCAGTCTATGCCGCCCACGCTGGGCTCCTCGCTCTCGCAGGAGGCAGCTCCTGCCACGAACTGATGTGCCACCAGCACACTGCGGCGGGCCGGGTCAGGCGAACAGTGATCCAGCACGCAGGCAAGGGCATCGTTGTAGCTCTCAATGGGCGCGTCCGGCCAGACGTGCCGCACCATAGCGGGCTTCAAAAAGGGCAGTAAGTACAGATCGACCGGGCCGTGTGCGTCGGTAAGGGTGATGGGCTCCGGCGGCCCGGAAAACACCGGTGAGACGTAGACCCTGCTTTCGGCCAGCAGGGCAGAGCCAAAGGCCACCCGGTCGGCGGAATCGTGGTTGCCCGAGATGGCGAACACCGGCAGCTCCCGGCGGGAAAGCTCGGTGAGGAACCAGTCCAGCAGGCGGACCGCCTCGGCAGGCGGCACGGGTTTGTCGTACAGGTCACCGGCCAGCAGCACGGCATCCACGGGGTGGGAATCGAGCAGGGATAAGATCTGCTCTAAAATATAGCGCTGGTCGTCCAGCATGGAGAACTCGCAGACCCGTTTGCCCAGGTGCAGGTCGGAGAGGTGGAGAAAACGCATGGGGAAGCCCCCTTTCTAAAAGGATGGCTCTATTATACCACGGAATGTTCTCTTTTGCGTGCCAAAAGAGAACCAGAAAAGCACCCGCTACTTTCGAAGCGCGGGAGGCACGAACTAGGGGCTGCTCGCCCCTAGTAACCCCAAAGCAGAGGGCTCCGAACAAAAATGCTGGAGATTCCCGCCTGTCGGCGTGAAGATCTCTTAACCGCATTTTTGCCCGGAGCCGATTGATATTTTTAACTAGCGGGGAACAGCTTCTCCCAGGTGGCTTTACCCACGGCACCGTCAGCGTTCAGGCCATTGCGGCGCTGGAACCGCTGAACAGCGGCGGCAGTTCGGGAGCCGAATTTTCCGTCCGTGCCGATCTTCTCCCCCAGCGTGTTGAGCTTCTGCTGGATGAGCCGGATGGTGCCGCCGGACATACCGGTGCGCATCACGATGCCGGGATAGGGCACCGCCAGCCCGTGCTTTGCGGTGTACTTTGCGTAAAGGGCATTCCAGGTGTTGGCCCCGACTTTGCCGTCCATGTTCATACTGTTCCGGAGCTGGAATTCTTTCACGGCGTTTTCGCTCCTGGTGCCAAAGTGGCCGTCTATGGTCAGTGCGGGGTAATAGCTGCACTGGTCACGCACGCCGTTCAGCCAGGTCTGCACCAGAGCTTCGTCCGGGCCGTAGGAGCCCTTTTGGATCAACGAATAATAAGCGGGGATCGCCATTGTGGTCACACTCCTTCCACGACAGCGTATGCAGCGCAGTGGGGAGGTGTGCCATAGCGTTTTTTGCCCTCTCCGTCTTTGCTTCGCGCCTGAGAGGGCGAGGCTGTTTCGACCAGCACCTGATCCTCCCGGCTTGCCGTCACCCGCTGCCACCACTCCACGCATTTGAACCGCACCACATATCCCCCACACACCAGATCGTTTTCCTCCGGCAGAGCATAAGTGCCGCAGGCAGAGCGGCACAGCCCCGGGTAGAGCACGCACCACCAGTTTTTGCCGTGGCGGGCGTTGCCGCCCAGGTCGATGCGCAGAGCCTGATACCGCCCGGCGGGCAGGATGCCGGTGGAATAGCGGGTGGTATCAAAGTACATTTCTACCAGCTGTACCGTAACGGTGGAAAAAATCCCCCGCCTTGCCAGCACGGCCCGGGCCGTCAGCTCCAGTGCGGGCAGGCTCTCTGCCGCCCAGCGCAGGGCGGCAGGCTTGTCCTGTGCGGTGCAGTGGGCATCGGCGTAGACCAGAATGGCATCCCGCACGGCGAGCTTGGCGGTCTGGTCGGCAGGAGAATCGCTGTCGGCCCGGATGTGGAAGCGCAGGGTGTCGGCACAGAGGAGGGTCCCGGTGTCCAGCTGTGCCTGCCCCCAGCGCAGAGCAGCAGGCAGGGCGCTCAGAAGCAGCGCAAGGGAAAGCACGGCGCACCCCAGCGCCATCTCACGGCGGGTGAGCGTGCGGGCAAAGAATGGCAGCATAAAAACAGGCCCCTTTTCTGGAAATGATAACCAGAGAATGGGCCTGTTTGACACATTTTATTCTGATACTTGATTTTTGCAGTGAAGCCTGACTGTAATGCCAAGGGCTCCCCCTTCGGGGGAGCTGGCAATGCGAAGCATTGACTGAGAGGGTTGCTCCTTTTAGTTCTTCAGAGACTGCATGGGAGCCGGCAGGCGGCCGCCGCGGTTGATGAACACCGAGGGGTCACGCTGATTCACCGGCATGATGGGGCCATAGCCCAGCAGACCGCCGAAATCCAGGATCTCGCCTGCCTTGCGGCCGATGGCGGGAATGACGCGGACAGCGGTGGTCTTGCTGTTCACCATGCCAATGGCGGCTTCGTCGGCGATCAGGGCGCTGATGACAGCGGGGGTGGTATCGCCGGGGATGATGACCATATCGATACCCACCGAGCAGACAGCCGTCATGGCTTCCAGCTTTTCGATGGTCAGGCAGCCGCATTCTGCGGCATGGATCATGCCGTCGTCCTCGCTGACAGGGATAAAGGCACCGGAGAGGCCGCCCACATGGTTGGAGGCCATCACGCCGCCCTTCTTCACAGCATCGTTCAGCAGGGCCAGGCAGGCCGTGGTGCCGCAGCAGCCGCAGGTCTCAAGGCCCATCTCTTCCAGAATGTTGGCCACGCTGTCGCCCACAGCAGGGGTGGGGGCCAGCGAAAGGTCGATGATGCCCGCAGGCACGCCCAGAGCCTTGGAGGCCAGATTGGCCACCAGCTGGCCCACGCGGGTAATCTTGAAGGCGGTGCGCTTGACCAGCTCCGCTACCTCGTCGATGGGAGCATCCTTGGGCAGCTTTGCCAGCGCGGCGCGCACAGCGCCGGGGCCGGAAACGCCGACGTGGATCTCACAGTCGGGCTCGCCGGGGCCGTGGAATGCACCGGCCATGAAGGGATTGTCCTCGGGTGCGTTGCAGAACACCACCAGCTTTGCCGCGCCGATGCACTGGCGGTCGGCGGTCAGCTCGCTGGCCTTCTTCACAGCTTCGCCCATCAGCTTGATGGCATCCATGTTCAGGCCTGCCTTGGTGGCACCGATATTCACCGAGCTGCACACGATGTCGGTCTCGGCCAGTGCGCGGGGGATGGACTCGATCAGGCGGCGGTCACCGGCAGAGAAGCCCTTGTGCACAAGGGCGGTGTAGCCGCCCACAAAGTTCACGCCCACCTTTTTGCCTGCGGCATCCAGTGCCTTGGCAAAGTCCACGGGGTCTGCATCGGGGCAGGCACCCAGCAGCATGGCAATGGGGGTGACGCTGATCCGCTTGTTGATGATGGGAATGCCGTACTCGGCGCTGATATGCTCCACGGCGGGCACCAGATCGGCTGCCTTGGTGGTGATCTTATTGTAGATTTTTTCGCAGGCCTTCTTCGGGTCCGGATCGATACAGTCCAGCAGGCTGATGCCCATGGTGACCGTGCGCACGTCCAGATTGTCCTGCGTGAACATCTCGATGGTCTCGAGGATGTCGCCGGTATTCATCATGCTCATAAGAGTATCCTTTCTGAGCCTCTCCGTCATTGCTTCGCAATGCCACCTCTATTAAGGGAGCTGGCGCAAAGCGTCTGAGAGGTCTTGTCTGTTAGATGGTATGCATCGCGTCAAAAACTTCCTGACGGGTCAGATTGATCTGCATCCCCATCTCCTTGGCCAGAGCATCGGTGCGGGTGTGCAGCTCCTCATGGCTGACGCTGCACTTGGAGATGTCCACCAGCATGATCATGGCAAACATGCCCTGCAGAACGCTCTGGGTCACATCCTCAATGTTGATGTTCAGCTCGCAGCAAAGGGCGGCCACTTTGGCAACAACGCCCACGGTATCGTGTCCGATGACAGTGATAAACGCTTTCATATTCCTTACCCCCATTGTTTCTGGTAAAAACCCCTCAGGCGCTTCGCGCCAGCCCCCCTGGTAGTGGGGCCTCTGGCGTTGCGTGGAGTTTTGCAAGTTCCCCGTTCCGCACAAACTGTATCATTCTGCCAAGGCCGCCCCTATTAGGGGAGGTGGCAAAGCCGTCAGGCTTTGACGGAGGGGTTTAATTCCAGTATAGCAGATTTGCCGATTTTTGAACACTCTTTTTGGAAAAAAGAGCAGTTTTCAGGCGGAAAAGACATTCTATACCGCTTTGATGTAAAAAAACAAGATGCAAAGCGGCGATTCTTGTGCTATACTGAAAAATAACAGCGGAGTGGGTACGCCCACCCGCGCAAAACAAAGGAGAAACGACCATGGAACAGCTTTTGAAGATTCTGGAAGACAATGCGCGGCTGCCCATTGAGGACATTGCCACCATGCTGAATAAATCCCCCGCCGAGGTGGCGGCTATGATCGACCTGGCCCGGGCGCAGGGCATCATCAAGGGCTACAAGACCCTTGTGGACTGGGAAAAGGCCGGGGTGAACCGGGTGGAGGCAGTCATCGAGCTGAACGTCAGCCCCAAGAAGAGCCGCGGCTTTGATGAGATCGCAGCCACCATTGCTGCCTTTGACGAGGTTGAGAGCGTGCTGCTGATGAGCGGCGGCTATGACCTGCAGCTGGTCATCAAGGGCCAGACCTTCCAGGAGATCGCCCTGTTCGTGGCAAAGCGCCTGAGCCCGCTGGACGATGTGCTGTCCACTGCCACCCATTTTGTCCTGCGCACCTATAAAAAAGAGGGCCGCCTGTATCAGGACGAAGAGATCGATGAAAGAGAGTGCACGGTTCTGTGATGGATTACGATAAACTGATCGCGCCTGCCGCACGGGAGATGCGCCCCTCCGGCATCCGCAAATTCTTCGATCTGGCCGCTGATATGCCCGAGTGCATCAGTCTGGGCGTGGGCGAGCCGGATTTCAAAACACCGTGGGCTGTGCGGGAAGCAGGCATCGAGAGCCTGGAGCATGGCCGTACCCGCTACACCGCCAACGCAGGCCTGAAAGAGCTGCGGGCAGAGATCTGCAGGTATCTGGAGCGCCGGATGCACCTGCACTACGACCCCCTGCGGGAGGTGCTGGTGACCGTGGGCGGCAGCGAAGCCATTGATATGTGCATCCGCACCATCGTGCGGCCCGGGGATGAGGTGATCATCCCGGAGCCCTGCTTTGTCTGCTATGAGCCCATCACCACCCTGTCCGGCGGTGTGCCGGTGCATGTGCCCTGCCGCCAGGAGGATGAGTTCCGCCTCAGGCCCGAGGCCCTGAAAGCCGCCATCACCCCCAAGACCAAGCTCCTTATCATGCCGTTCCCCAACAACCCCACCGGTGCGGTGATGGAGCGGGAGGATCTGGAAGCCATTGCGGAGGTCCTGCGGGATACCAACGTCATGGTGCTTTCGGATGAGATCTACGCCGAGCTGAACTACGGCCTGCGGCCCCATGTCTCCATTGCCACCCTGCCCGGCATGGCCGAGCGGACCATTGTGGTGAATGGTTTTTCCAAGAGCTATGCCATGACCGGCTGGCGCTTGGGCTATGCCTGCGGCCCGGCTCCCATCATCAAAATTATGACCAAGATCCACCAGAGCGCCATTATGAGCGCCCCCACCACCAGCCAGTATGCGGCCATCACCGCCCTGCGGGAGTGCGACGGCGAGATCGACAAGATGCGGGACGAGTACAACATGCGCCGCCGCCTGGTGGTGCACGGCTTTAACTCTATGGGCCTGACCTGCTTTGAGCCGCGGGGCGCGTTCTACGCCTTCCCCTGCATCAAGAGCACCGGTATGACCAGCCAGGAGTTCTGCACAAAGCTGCTGGAGCAGAAGCATGTTGCGCTGGTGCCCGGCGATGCCTTTGGCGCATCCGGCGAGGGCTACTGCCGTGTTTCCTATGCTTACAGCGTGGAGCACCTGACCGAGGCCATGAAGCGCATCCGGGAGTTCCTGAAAGAAAACGGCATCAACAGCGGAGAGCAGTGAGGAGGAAGAACGATGGCAAAGCTGAACTGCGTGACCGTTCTGGCCCCGGCCAAGCTGAATCTGGCGCTGGACGTGGTGGGCCTGCTGCCCAACGGTTACCATAACCTGGATATGACGATGCAGGCCATCACCCTGTACGAGCGGGTGATGCTGCGCCGCAGCCAGAACCTGAGCCTGACCCTGCCGGGCAGCCCGGTGGCCGCCAACGATTCCAACACGGCCATCAAAGCGGCGCTGGCCTTCTTCCACTACACCGGCCTGCTGGCGGGTGTAGAGATCACCATTTACAAGAATGTGCCGGTGCGTGCCGGTATGGCGGGCGGCAGCGCCGATGCCGCCGGTGTGCTGGTGGGCCTGAACGTCCTTTACGGCGCAAAGCTCTCCATGAGTGAGCTCTGCGCGCTGGGGGCAAAGATCGGCGCGGACGTGCCCTTTGCCCTGATGGGCGGCACCTGCCGGGTGCAGGGCGTGGGCGATGTGATGAAAGCCCTGCCGCCCTGCCCGGACTGCTGGTTCACGGTGGTCATGCCCGATTACGGCGTTTCCACCCCGGAAGCCTTTGCCGCTTATGACAAGGTGGGCAGCAGCACCCACCCCGACTGCGAAGCCCAGGAAAAGGCGATTCGCGCCGGGGATCTGGCGGGTGTGTGTGCCGCCGCAGGCAACGCGCTGGAGGAATGCAGCGGTGCCAGAGACAACGAGGCCATCAAGACCGCGCTGAAAGAGAACGGCGCGGTCACTGCCCTGATGACCGGCAGCGGCGCGGCTGTGTTTGGCATCTTTGAGAGCGAAGAAGCTGCCCGAAGCGCCGCCGAGGCTGTCAGGGCGCAGTGGCCGCAGGTGTATGTGGCCCGGCCCGATCGGGGCGGCGCGCGGGTCATCAGCCCGAAGTGGATGCTGTAACATGCATAACCTCCTTTCCAATGGGGAAAACTGCCCAAAGGAAAGGAGGTCTTTTTGTGCAGACCTTTTATAAAGTGTGCCTGATTCTGATGATCATTGGCGGCATCAACTGGGGGCTTGTGGGCCTGTTCCAGTTTGACTTTGTGGGCTGGCTGCTGGGCGGCAGCAGCTCCATCTGGTCGCGCATCGTGTTTACGGTGGTGGGCGTGGCCGCTGTCTGCGGCATCCCGGGGCTGTTCGGTGACGACGAGACCGGGGAGTGACCCCGGCCTCCGGACAAAACAAAAAGGCTCTCGTGCCGTCAGGAATGCGGCGCGAAAGCCTTTTTTGTATCGTACAGGGCGCTCATGCCAGCAGGAAATGA
>ENA-ORTV01004707-ORTV01004707.1-human-gut-metagenome-genome-assembly--contig:-NODE-4707-length-9982-cov-2.284174_pt1 | contig 9982 bp, 7 predicted proteins | sample MGYA00241915_ERZ509194 | MGnify/ENA primary metagenome ERZ509194 (study PRJEB26280, sample SAMEA2338810) | human gut metagenome | biome: human gut; feature: human-associated habitat; material: faeces... | reverse complement strand
TGGGGGACTACGGACTACATAGATTCCGCCTTTACGAAAAGATACTATAAATGGAGAGGGTGTGTCAAAAGGTATTAAAAAAAGCAGCCCGATAAAGGCTGCTTTTCTTGCTCTGAAGTTGTATCTTTATTTGATCAATCCTTTGTCGAATTTTTCTTTCACCTTGATCAACATATCGTTTGTCATGCTGGTAAGGTCGAATTTCGGTGCCCAGCCCCATTCTTCGCGGGCGCAAGTGTCATCCATGCTGTTTGGCCAGCTATTAGCGATGGCTTGTTTTACCGGGTCGATCTGGTAATCCATCTTGAAGTCGGGGAGGTGCTTGCGGATTTCGGCTGCGATTTGCTCGGGTTCGAAGCTCATGGATGCGATGTTGAAACTGTTCCGGTGTTTTAATTTACTGGGATCAGCTTCCATCAATTGAACAACGGCGTTCAAGGCATCCGGCATGTACATCATGTCCATGTAGGTTCCCTCTTTCACGTTACAGGTGAATGAACCTTTGCGGATGGCATCATAGTAAATTTCTACGGCATAGTCCGTGGTTCCTCCTCCGGGGAGAGTCACGTATGAAATCAATCCCGGGAAACGCACGCTACGGGTGTCAACACCGAAACGGTTGAAGTAGTAGTCGCTTAAAAGCTCGCCTGTTACCTTGCAAACCCCGTAAATCGTGGTGTTAGAACGTTGCAGCGTGTCTTGGGGAGTTTTGTCTTTTGGGGTATCGTTCCCGAAAGCCCCGATAGAACTTGGCGTGAACACGGCACAATTGTTATCCTTGGCAATGTACAGAGAATTCGTTAAAGCACCAATATTGATGTCCCAAGCTAGTTTCGGGTTCTTTTCTCCCGTGGCTGACAACAGGGCAACCAGGTTGAAAATGGTGTCAATATTGTATTTTTTCACGATGGCACTGAAACCTTCCCCGTCAAGAGCGTTTAATTCCTCGAACGGACCTGCTTCTGCCAATGCTTTACATTTTTCAGCACTAATATCAGCTGCCACTACATTGCTATTTCCATAAATGGATCTCAAGTGGGGTACCAGTTCGGAACCGATTTGTCCCCCTGCACCAACGATTAATATTTTTTTCATCTCTATAAGTTTTTGTGATGAATGATGTTACTTTTTCTAGTTTTAGATTGTAGCGCGAAAATAGTTATTTTAGAATCTCCTTGACTAACAATTGACAATTTTTTTTGCCTATTCACTAAAAAGTTGTTCGTCAGAACTCTGTTCTGCTTCATAATATTCATCGATTTGCAGGTTCGGGGCTTTATAGGCGGCCACGGCGAGCTGGTCACAGCGTTCGTTTTCCGGGATATTGGCGTGTCCTTTTACCCAGATGAATTTCACGTGATGCTTGCGATAAAGGGCGAGGAATTGTCGCCAGAGATCTGGGTTCTTTTTTTTCTTGAATCCGGTCTTTTCCCAACCGAATACCCAACCTTTTTCAACGGCATCGACCACGTATTTCGAGTCGGAGTAGATGGTTACGTTGCTTCCTTCGAAACGTAGGGCGGCGAGGCCTATGATAACTGCGAGTAGTTCCATGCGGTTGTTCGTGGTGCGGCGGAAACCTTCCGACAATTCTTTGCGGTGGGCACCGGCCATGAGTACGACCCCATAACCTCCCGGTCCGGGGTTACCGCTGGCGGCTCCGTCTGTGTATATCGTGATATTATGTGGCATATATTTGTTTTTACGCCGTAAAAGTAAGTATTTTGTTAAAATATTTGTATATTTATATCGAGGAAACAACAGGCCTTTGTGTGGACCTGATAAAATAGCAAATATGATAAAATTAAGTCGAACTGTCTTGATGTTCCTGTGCGTGGGCATTCTCGTTGCTTGCCAACCGAGGGAACGGGTGATTGATTACCCGGCCTTTCAGGCTAAAAATTCTGCATCACTTGAGATTTCCCGTATTGTTTTGAATGACACGGCTACCATTATTTATGCCGATGTCGAGCAATATCCCGGTGGCTGGGCCCGGGTGGATGCCGGGATCTATATCTTGGCGAACGGGCAAAAGTATTTTGCCTTGAAGTCGGAAGGATTGAAGTTGAATGAGAAATTCGAGATGCGTGATACCGGGTTGCTTTCGTTCAAGTTGTTTTTCCCGCCGCTACCGAAAGGAGTGAATTCGATAGATGTGATCGAGAGTCGGATGAACCTGGGGGGCTGGCATATTTGGGGATTGAATTTGAATCCGGATGTTGAAATGACTGCCGTGGCTATCCCGTCGGACGTGTCTGCCCGGGACTGGAAAGAAGCGACCACGTTACCGTCGGCTGAGTTGAAAATGGGAAAGACGAGGGTAAAGGTGCATTTATGTGGTTATCGTGATTTGATGGACGGGCGGGATGTCGAGCTTTTCGTGAGCGATATGTTTAACCCCGGGAAGGAGTTGTCGAAGAGGATCGATCAGGATCATAGCTGTATCTTCGAATTTGATCAATATTCCACGACATGGGTCTATTTGAGTAACACGCTCTTCCACACGATGATCGTGCTTGATCCGGGGGATGACGTGGAAGTGTATGTAGATTTGGAAGAGGCTACCCGGAGGGCTTCCCGCTATCAGAAAGACCGGATGAAGGCTCATCGTTTGGCTTACGTGGTTGGGGAGAGCCGGTTTGTCTCCTTGAATTACGCATTGCAGGATGAGTACGAGGATGGATTTTCTATGTATTCTTTCTATGAGGATATCAACGGGATGAATGCCGACGAGTATATTGCGTACGTGATGAAGCTTTACCGGGCCGAGATGGAGCGTTTGGCGAATGATAAGGCACTACCGGATGGAGTGCGGAAATACCGGGAGCTTGGGGTAAAAGGTTTTGTAATGAGGCTGGTTTGTTCCGGGGAGTCTAATTTGGAGACGGCTTACCGGGAGGCGAATCATATCGGATGGGACCAACGGGAGATTGATTTCAAAGCTCCGGAGTTCACGGATAAGCATTTTGCCGTGTTGAAAGAGTTGGATGTGAATCGGCTGGATATGTTATATGCTCGTGATTTCCCATATTGTTTTGATATCGTTTGTTACCGTATTCCTTCGTTGGATCGGTTGGAGAAGGTACTGGGAAGCCAGGAAGGGTTCTTGATCGATTATTTTAAATTGCAGGGTATTTATGATCAACTGGAGAATATGAAACCCTTGACGAAAGAGCAACGGCGGAACCTGGCATCTATCGACCCCTATTACACGAAGGCTTTTGAACAGGTGAAGCAGCAGATCGATGCGAAAGTTGCGGAAAGTAAGGTGAAGGCGGAAAAACGAATCCGGGAGGTCCCTTCGGTATCCGAGAAAAAGTTATTTGATGCAATTATGGCCCGTTATAAGGGGAAGGTGGTGATGGTAGACCTGTGGGCCACGTGGTGCGGACCTTGCCGGGGGGCGATTGCTTCTTTTGAACCCAGGAAGAATAGGTTCAAGGATAAGGATGTTGTTTTTGTGTATATCACGAACGAATCTTCCCCGGAATCCAAATGGTTGGAGATGGTGGCAGGAATCGAGGGAGAGCATTATCGTTTGAATCGTAAACAATGGGATTATATATGTGATTATTTTGGCGTGGACGGGATTCCCTCGTATGTCATTGTTGACCGGGATGGGAATGCACGGTTGAGAAATGATTTGAGGGGATCGGGGATGTTGGAGCAGGAATTGTCGGGGATGCTTTAAGCGTCTAGTTGATATTTCATCGTGAACTCTTGCCGGCCGGTTTGTTTGTCGGTTTGTTCACGTATGATCGTAAAGCCTTGGCGTTTGTAGAATGCCAAGGCTTGCGTGTTTTCCGCGTAAACATTTAATTCCAATTCGGGGTGTTGTAACTTGATACGAGTCATAAGAGAATGTCCGATTCCTTGGCCTTGTCGGTCGGGAGAGACGAAAAGGGCGGCGATGTAGTTGCCGATTAAGGAGATGAATCCCGTGATCTCGTTTGTGTGTTCGTCTTCATTGACGAGGGTTTGGCTTTGTGGCAGATATTCGTTACGCATATCCGGAACTTTGCTTTCCCAGTAGGAACGGGGAATGAAGGAGTGGGCAATGGCGGATGCTTCCAGCCATATCCGGATGACAGAGTCTTCGTCTTGTTGTTGGAAGTAGCGGATCATGGTTTTGTATGTTTTTGTGTTTATGTTGATGTGAGCGAATGTAGCAAAAACGGGCGAGATTGAAAATGTTTTTTTATGAGGAGGAATAAATGTTGGAAGAGAGAGGAATAAAATTGTAATAGCCTGAAGTGCTGATTTTCAGAAAAAAGTTGTTACTTTTGCATGGTTGCGATTCATCGGGGAAGGAATGGAGACATTGATTTTTTGTCATGAGGTGCGGCGCTTTACCAAAAAGTGTATGTTTAAATATTTTTTGCATTAAATAAAAATAAGAATAATGGATTTTGTATCTCCTGAACACTTGTTCGAGGAACTTCCTCTCACGAAAGAAGAGGCGAGTATTCTTGATGAGTATATTTGCGATTATGATTTCACGGTTGTTGGAAAACGAGGGCCGGAGTGGATATTTTCTTTCTTGGGTGTTGTGCGTGCGGAGTTAGGGGGAGAGGAAATGATCTTGGAAGATTATGATCTTCTGAATGATATTTTTATTCGTATATTGGAATGGATGCTTGAAGGGTCTGATTATTTGAAATGTTTTGAAGGGGTCAAGCTGAATGATGCCCGAATGCAGGTGGAACGTTATCTGGATGAGGCTATTGCCAGCAGGGAGGCGATCCGGTTGATTGATGCAGGGGAAGAAGGGGTGTATATTACTTCGAAGTTGGAGAAATTGATGGTATCGGGTTACCTGTACAAGAAATCGCTCGTGTGGATAACATTACTGACTATCGTTCGGTTTAGTCCGAAGTTGCATTTATTGCCGGCACGGGGACTCGTTTTACTGGTGTATAACACGTTGAATAAACCTAATCCTAGGGTGATGGAACGTTTTAACGAACGGGTAGCTCTTGTGAGAGAACAGGATGATGCGCTGTGTTTTGAAGGACATACCCGGGATCAGATTCAGGAGGCTGTTTGGATTCTAGGGGCCCGGATCTTGTTGGGGGATTCCGTGCAGGAAGAACTGGCAAGCTTGCGTTCCATGTTTTTCAGGTACTTGTATGTGTTACGGGATAAGGAGGATGAAGTAATTCGGAAGAATGCGTTTAATTCTTTATTGTTTAACCAGAAGAATGCCGTGTTCACATGGGAGGAGTTGTTAAAGTTCTCCATTCCTGTCCTGATGGAATCTATTGCAGAAAAGACGGTTGACGCGATTAGAAATTGTCAGGGGCGTCTGTACGAGGGACACGGGCAATTATTAGTGGAAACGAAAGCAATCACGCTTGCCGCTCCGGTTTCATTAAAGTTTGACACGCTGATGGAGATTGACGGTGTCGCTTTGAAACTCGGGTACAGTAAGAAAAAGTTGAGTTTTGAAGAAGGATTGGTGGGGGCAACCCAAGCGTGGAGAAGTATTCTCGCTGACTTTTCGGATGAATTAAGAAAGAGCGTGATTCAGAAGAGACGGCCGCCCGTGGGGGCTGTCGTGAATATACGGGTGAAACTGGTGCATAATTTTAAACCCACGCTGGCTTTCGTTACGATTGTGGATCCGCAGTATGATGGACAGGGTGTTTTACATGTCAGTCAGGTGACACGGGCAAGGTTGGATAGTTTGAAAGATATTCTTCATCCCGGGGATATTATGACGGCGACAGTGGTCGAGTCGGAGGATGATCGCTTGCAGTTCTCGATCTGGGAGGAACTGAATCAGGTGGCTGTGGAGCATTTGCGGGAAGGCGATCAATGTAACGCCTTGCTTTTGAGTGAGAAGAACGGTTTTTTGACATGGCTGTCGGAAAGTGGTTTCTTGGTATCGACCCTTCTTGCTGAAGGGGTGAGCGAGGAGAGAGGGGGATATTATCTTTTGGAAATTACTGATGTTCCCCCGGTAGGAAGGATTAAAGGAAAGATTCTGGGTGCCACGAAGGAACGATTTGACCGGCACGAGGCGGTTGCTAATCTGGTTTACAGTTATATAGAAGAGTGCAAGAAATATAAAAACGGGGACGGACAGGGGAAGTTTAACACGGGTAAGATCGAGCGTTCTATCGGGGTTTCGGGTAAGTATGTGAAGGAGTTGATCCGGCTGTTGCAGCTTTACCTGACGCAAGAGGTTTGTTTGGAGAATCTGAATTTACTTTATTTTATTCGCTTGTTGGCTCACGTGTTAGGTGATTATCGTTTGAAAGGGTACTATGATTGCTTGATCAATCATTTGATCGTGAAGTATGAATTTATAGAGGGACGTTTAGAAACACTGGACTTGGGCGCACTGGAGAAGGATTTTCGGGCTTACCCTGCATTGGAACCTTTGTGGGCGGTGATCCGAATGCTGTCGTCATATGGAGATCGTTCTTTTGCGGGAGATTTGGAACGTTTTTCTCATTCGGAGAATGATTATGTGGCTAAAGTGGCTGGAGCTATATTGGCTAAGGATGTGCAGGGAAATCTTCCTGAAGAATCCCGTTGGAGAGAGGATGAGTTGTTGGACTTGTTGTCGTTGAAGGGAAAAGGTGAAGAAGATTCCATGTCCGGGAATATGAAAGAAAAGAGAACGTTTAAGAATTCATTGGTCTATCCGGTGGGGGCGAAACACGTGGACGTGGAGGCCCAATTGGATTCTATCATGCAGGATATGTGCCGTTTCCTGAACAATCAAGGAGGAACCGTGTATATCGGGATGAGTGATAAGGGGGTGCCTGTGGGGATTCAAGCGGATTTGGATTATTTGTGTTGCAATTTGGACAAGTATGAGCTGTTTCTTCACCAAAGGATCAAGGAGGCTTTCGGGGAGGAGGTGGATCGGACGATTCAGATTGAAAGAAAGCAATTCGGTGATAAGGTGGTGGAGGCTCTCGTGGTTCCGCATTTCGACCGGGTGGTGGAGTATCATTCGGAGAATTGATTCGGAATATATAAGAGTTTTTTATTATTTTTAGCCCGTAAAATGAGGATTAAATTATAGAATGAAAAACTCGGAGAGGATATTGTTGCAATTTAAAGATGACGAGCAGAAAGGTTTTCGTCTATTATATGATTCATTTTATGATTCTTTAGTTCTATTTGCTACACAGTTTATTGGCGAGGCAGAAGAAGCTGCGGATATTGTTCAGGAGTGATTTGTTGACTTTTGGGGAAATCGGCGTTTTTCTTCGTTGCGGGGAAGTTTGGAACATTATCTTTTTTCAGCGGTAAAGCATGGGTGTCTGAATTATTTACGAAATACTCGTCGCCGGGAGGATAAGCATGAGCAGATTAGAGAGGAGTTATACAGTGAGACTCCGAGGGAAGATTCGGAGTTGATCGAAAAGTTGTATTTGGCGATAGAAACGTTGCCGGAAGAGCGTAAGCGGATATTGCATATGGTTTGTATAGAGGGGATGAAGTATCAAGAGGTGGCAGATCGCTTGGGGGTCAGTATTAATACGGTTAAGACACAGATGGGGAGGTCTTTTCAGTTTCTGCGTAAAGAGCTCAAAATGAATGATGAACTGATCCTAATGTTATTTTTCAAAAAAAGATGATTTTTGTTGTCACCCGAAATGAATAGTTAAGTTCCTTTAGTAAAAAGGAACTTAAGATGAGTGATAAAATCAATGAAATAGTAACTGCTTATTTGGTGGGTGAGATGTTGTCGGAGGAAGAACGACGGGAGGCTGAAACGTGGTTGCAGGAACATGCGGGAGAAAAGGATGTGGAACTTCTTCAAGGGATGTTTCGGAGTTCCCGTTTGATGAGGGAAAAGGCGGTTGGTCGGAAAGAGTTTGTTTTCGAACGAATGGAAAAAGAGGTATGGCGTCGGCGGAGAAACCGGAGGATCGGGTGGTATTATTCCGGGGTGGCTGTTGTTGCTGTGTTGTTGGGGGTTGCGCTGATGTTCTGGAGATCGGGAATGGAGGCTGAGGATCTTGGCGTTCCTAGAGATCTTCAAAAAATGGATGTCTCCAAAGCTTACTTGAAGTTGAATACGGGAGAAGTGGTTGAACTTGATAAACATCAGGGGATGATGATTCGTGAAGATAGCATCCGGATTGCCAATGCTGATTACACGTTAAGATATTCGTATGATTCCGTTGTTCCGCTAGAAGTAAAATATGATACACTCATGATTCCTAGAGGATCGGAATATAGTGTCGTGCTGACAGATGGCACGAGGGTATTTTTGAATGCCGGTTCGGAAATTTATTATCCTGTTGCTTTTTCCAGTGATCGACGAGAGGTGGGATTGAAAGGGGAGGCTTATTTTGAGGTGGCAAAAGATGAGTGTCGTCCTTTTTTTGTGCAGGTGGGTGATGTCCGAATTCGGGTATTAGGGACTTCCTTTAACGTGACTTCTTATCCGGAGCGTGAAAGGATAGAGACAACTTTGGAACAAGGACGAATTCAAATAACGAATGGAAAGGAACAGATAAATGTCGTACCGGGCGAACAGGTTGTTTATAACAAGAAAAACAATCGGTTCAAAGTGAAGGTTGTTGACACGAAGTTATATACATCGTGGAAGGATGGGTATTATAAGTTTGATCAGATGCCGTTAGAAGAGATTATGGAAACCTTGGCTTTGTGGTATGATCTGAATGTTTTTTACGCAAACGCGGAGGTTAAATCATTGGAATTCACGGGACGTTTGAGGCGATATGATCGTGTGGAGGGATTGTTCAAGAAAATAGAACAGACGGATTTGGTTGAATTTGAATTGAATGGAAAAAATGTTGTGATAAGGAAAAAATAAAAGTTGGAAATTCCCCAATTTCCAACTTTAGGTAAAGTACAACAATTATGTGTAAGATGATAGTTGTACCATGTGTAATCTTAAAAACAAAAGTATGCAAAAAAGTCGAATTCGAATAAGAGGACCGCGGGGTATTCTTATCCGGGAAATGTTAATCTTTATGAAATTATTCTGTCTTTTTCAGTTTGTTTTTTTCATCTCGGTACAAGCCAGTGTTTATTCACAGGAGGCTGTGGTGAACGTGGAGATGGAGAATGTCTCTTTAAAAACAATCTTTACAGAGCTTGGCGTGCAAGCTAGTTGCGATTTCTTGTACAACAACCAGATGATTCAGCAAAAGGGGGTGGTGAGCCTGAAGGTTCAGAATAAACCTTTGAATGAGGTGCTTGAAGGGTGGTTACCTTCGTTGGGATTGACTTTTTCCTATGACGATAACGTGGTCATCATTCGTGCCATGAAAGATGATGAGAAAAAGTTATATGTTATAGAGGGAAAAGTCGTTGATGATAATAATATTCCTATGCCGGGGGTTACGGTCCTTTTAGATAGTACTCAAATCGGTACGGCAACGGATACGGCGGGACGTTTTGCGTTGCCTTTACCTAGAGAAAAGGGGCGTTTGGTATTTTCTTTTGTTGGTTTTAAAACTAAGAAAGTTGATTGTATTGCGGGGAAACAGGTTATCGTGAAAATGGAAGAGGATATTTCCGGTTTGGATGAAGTTCAGGTTGTGGCTTATGGTTCCCAGAAAAAGCGTACCGTGATCAGTGCGATTTCTTCCGTGAAAGGGGAAGAGTTGAAAGAGTTGCCAACGCATAGTTTGGAAAACTTGTTACAAGGGCATATGGCCGGAGTTGAAGTCAGTAATATATCCGGCTCTCCCGGTGGTGGCGGTTCTTTGATTGCCATTCGCGGTTACAACTCCCTGGGGGTAACGGGAGAAAGTTCTGATCGTCAATATGGGACTCCTTTGTACGTGATTGATGGGGTGCCTATGCAGGCATTTACTTCTTCGGTAACGGGGGCGAATACCTTGTCGGATCTTGATCCTTCCATGATAGAATCCATCGAAGTATTAAAAGATGCGGCTTCTGCGGCCATTTACGGTTCTCGTGCGGGGAACGGGGTTATTTTGATTACGACGAAAAAAGGCCGTGCCGGGGAAGCGCAATTCAG
>ENA-ORTV01004702-ORTV01004702.1-human-gut-metagenome-genome-assembly--contig:-NODE-4702-length-9990-cov-3.316558_pt1 | contig 9990 bp, 8 predicted proteins | sample MGYA00241915_ERZ509194 | MGnify/ENA primary metagenome ERZ509194 (study PRJEB26280, sample SAMEA2338810) | human gut metagenome | biome: human gut; feature: human-associated habitat; material: faeces... | reverse complement strand
CCGGGCGTGCGCCTCATAAAAAAGGCCGCCGAAGCCTCTTCTGGCAAGCAGGCTTGCCAGGATGGAATCCGGAACAGTACCGGCGGGTAAAGCATTGCTATTCGCAATTTGACTGGGCTGTGGAACTGGTTTCCCGATCAGACACTGACTGTCAAATTGCTCATAGAGGCGTGCGCCTCATAAAAAAGGCCGCCGAAGCCTCCTCTGGCAAGCAAGCTTGCCAGAGCCGGTTTCTGCAGCCTTTTTTGCAATGCTTTACGCGGACTACATCATTCCGCCCATTCCGCCGGCGCCGGCGGGCATGGCGGGAGTTTCTTCCTTAATGTTCGCTACTACGGATTCGGTCGTAAGGAGCGTGGAAGCTACGCTGGTAGCGTTCTGTAATGCGCTTCTCGTAACCTTTGCGGGATCCAGGATCCCTGCTTCTACCATATCAACGTACTCTTCTTTGTATGCGTCAAAGCCCATGCCTGTGGCCATCTCTTTTACCTTGTTGACGATCACGGAGCCCTCCAGGCCTGCGTTGGCAACGATATGGTATAAGGGAGCCTCCAGTGCCTTTAAGATGATGTTTCCGCCAGTCTTCTCATCACCTTCCAGACCACTTACCACAGCAGATACCTTCTCTGCTGCATGAACGTAAGCAGATCCGCCGCCTGCGATGATACCCTCTTCAACGGCTGCCTTTGTAGCTGCCAGGGCGTCTTCCATACGGAGCTTTGCTTCCTTCATTTCTGTCTCTGTGGCAGCGCCCACACGGATCACTGCTACGCCGCCGGAAAGCTTTGCAAGTCTCTCCTGGAGCTTTTCTCTGTCAAAGTCAGATTTTGTCTCCTCGATCTGGCCCTTGATCTGGCCGATGCGGTTGGCGATCTCTTCCTTATCTCCAAGGCCGTCAACGATGATGGTGTTCTCTTTCTGTACTTTAACGGATTTCGCACGGCCCAGCTCTTCCATGGTCGCATCCTTAAGGTCAAGACCCAGCTCCTCGGAGATCACAGTACCGCCTGTGAGGATCGCGATATCCTTTAACATTTCTTTTCTTCTGTCGCCGTAGCCCGGTGCCTTTACGCCCACTACGCTGAAGGTTCCTCTTAATTTGTTTACGATCAGAGTCGTAAGAGCCTCGCCCTCGATATCCTCAGCAATGATCAGAAGCTTTGCGCCAGTCTTCACGATCTGCTCCAGTAACGGAAGGATATCGTTGATGTTGGAGATCTTCTTGTCTGTGATCAGGATGTAGGGATCGTCCAGAACGGCTTCCATTTTCTCCATATCTGTGCACATATATGCGGAGATATAGCCTCTGTCGAACTGCATACCTTCTACCAGATCCAACTCGGTCTTCATGGTCTTGGACTCTTCGATGGTGATCACGCCGTCTCCGGTCACTTTTTCCATGGCATCTGCAACCATCTCGCCTACTTCATCGCTGGAAGCGGAGATTGCTGCGACCCTTGCGATCTGTGCCTTGCCGCTGATGGGCTGGCTCATCTCAGCAATGGCCTTCACAGCCTCGTCGGTGGCCTTCTTCATTCCTTTTCTTAAAATAATGGGGTTTGCACCTGCTGCCAGGTTCTTCATTCCCTCATTGATCATTGCCTGGGCCAGAACGGTTGCGGTGGTAGTACCGTCACCGGCAACGTCGTTGGTCTTTGTGGCAACTTCTTTTAAGATCTGTGCGCCCATGTTTTCAAAAGCGTCTTCCAGCTCGATCTCTTTTGCGATGGTCACGCCGTCGTTGGTGATCAGCGGTGTTCCGAAGGATTTATCCAGGACCACGTTTCTTCCTTTGGGCCCTAATGTCACGCGGACGGTATCAGCAAGTTTATTTACGCCAGCTTCCAGAGCTTTTCTGGCATCTACGCCATATTTAATTTCCTTAGCCATGATTCAATTACCTCCAAATTATATACTCTCCGGCCAGGCCGGAGCAGCCGCAGCCTTACGGTCTCCCGCCGCTGCTTATTCAATAACAGCAAGAATATCGTTCTGTTTTACGATGATGTATTCTGCGTCGTCCGTCTTAACCTCAGTTCCGGAGTACTTAGAGAAGATCACCTGGTCTCCAACCTTTACCTGCATGGTAACTTCTTTGCCATCCACAACTCCGCCCGGTCCAACGGCAATGACTTCTGCCTGCTGCGGTTTCTCTTTTGCCTGACCCGGAAGCACGATACCGGACTTTGTCGTTTCTTCTGCAACTAACTGTTTTAAAACAACCCTGTCAAATAATGGTACTAATTTCATTACTGACTCCTCCTTGCCATTTCTGTCTTTATGTTTTTCTATTGGTTGAAATTCCAGAACATTTCAAAATCTCTGTTCCTTTTCACAAGTAATGTTATAGCACGCATTATTAGCACTGTCAAGGGTCGAGTGCTAATTTTATGGAATTTTTTTGGGATTTTTTCATTTTCTTTACAAATATCCCTTCCTTTTTCCTGGAATATGGCTTATTATTAATCTATATCGGTTTACGTTCATGCCGGTTGAAAGGAGAATGAACTATGTCCAAGAAAAAAACAGGTCTGCTCATCGCTCTTGGGGCCGCCATCGGTGCAGCCGCCGCAGGTATTTCCTATTATTTGAAGTATAAATCTTTCAATGATGAGCTGGACAAAGATTTCCATGATTACGAAGACGAGGAAACGTCCTCTGGGGAAACAGGAAAGGGAACTTCTTCCTGTGACGCCGCCAAAGAGCGCACGTATATTACGCTGGAACCCGGAAAGTGCAAGGCCGGGGAAGAAAAAAACGCTGAGGGACCAAAAGACGCAGAACCGGCCCCTGAAACTGCTCCCCAGGAAGAAACCGCTGAGGCCGTAAAGGATGCCGCTTCTCCGGTTCCGGCAGAATCAGCCACTGTGGAAGAAGATACGGACGGTGCCGGAAAATGATCCAGAGCCTTCTACGCTCCATTGAGATCCTGGAGGTACTGAAGGAAAGGAACCGCAGCTATTCCATTGCGGAACTGGCGGAGGCCATCGATCTGCCTCCCAGCACTGTGCACCGGATCCTCCAGACCTTCTGTGAAAAAAAATATGTGATCCGCGACGAGCGGTCACATACATACCGTCTGGGGCCTGCGCTGATCCCTCTGGGAAAGGCCGCTGCCAACGGGATCCGTTTACAGGATGCCGCCCATCCTCTCCTGTCCGCCCTTTCTGCCAGGACCGAGGAGGATTCCTATCTGGTGATCCCCGTAGGCAACAAGGGGCTTGTGATCGAAAAGGTGGACGGTCCCAACCACATAAAGGTGGTGGAGGAATTTGGCTATGAGATGTATCTCCACTGCGGAGCCATCCGCAAGGTGCTCCTGGCCTACCAGTCTCCCTCCTTTATTGAGGAATATGTGAAAAAGATCATTGAACACGACCACGCCTTCCCCCGGGTGGATGCCGGCGATCTCCGTGACGAGTTAAAAAGGATCCGGCAGTCCGGTTACGCCATCACCTATGGAGAATACGTCAACGACGCCGTGGGCATCGGAGCCCCTGTCTTCAACTCAGAGGGTGAACTGGCCGGCTCCATCGGCATCATCGCCCCCACGATCCGCTTAAACAGCGAAGAGCTTTTAAAGGTCCAGCTGGAATATGTGCAGAAATTTGCTGCTGATCTTTCCAGGGACATCGGATACTCTCCCCTGTTCAGTTCCAGGGCCTGAGTCCTTATAAATCCAGAAGGGAGCGCTTCCGGTCATCGGTTCTGATGACCAGGAAACACTCCCTCTTTCTTTTCTTATTTAAATCTCCGCCGCCAGATTCCTCAGCCACTTCTTCTGACGGTATCTCCAGTATCCCAGCGCCGACTTATAGACCTCCTCCAGCATGACCATGCCGTAGACCACATAGATCGGGAAATGGAACACAAGTCCGCCCAGAAACGCCAGGGGGATCCCAATGCACCAGACGCCGCTGGTATCCAGGAACAGGCACATCTTTGTGTCGCCGCCGCTCCGCAAAACGCCTACGATACAGATCAGATTGTACATCTTTGCCGGCAGGAACAGGGCGAATGTAAGGAGACATCTGGCCGCGTCCTCCTTCACCTCCGGAGAGATCTGGTAAATGGACAGGATCGGCCCCCGGATCATCAGCACGATCACCATTCCGGCCGCCGACAGGAGGAACAGCAGCCGGAAGAAATTGGCCGCATACTCCTCCGCCCGTTCCAGGTGCCCGGCTCCCATCTCATTCCCAAGGATCACCGCTGTGGCGGCGCTCAGTCCCTGGAACAGAACGAATACGATATCCTGGATCGTCATGGCGATGGTAACGGCCGCCACTGCGTTATCGCCCATCCGTCCATAGGCCAGGGAATACATGGTCACACCCAGCCCCCACATGAACTCATTGGCAATGACCGGCGCGCAGGTGCTGACAAACTGGCGGATAAACGCCTTTGTATACCCGAACATTTCCCGGATACGGCAGGCAATGGGGAATTTCCGCATATAGACCACAAGGACCAGCACCGCCGCTTCCACGATCCTGGCGATCAGCGTTGCCAGGGCTGCACCCACAACTCCGAGACCTGCGCCGTAAATGAAGATCTCCTGTCCTGCGGCTGTGACAGTGCGTGCCGGAAAGATCAGCAGAAAATTCAAAACGATATTCACGACGATCGCCAGGCAGCTTGTGAGCACTGGAAGCTTCACCTGACCCACGGCCCGGAGCATGGCCACATAAACGTTGGTGAAAGCCGTAAACGGATAGGATACGGCTGCCACCACCAGATATGCGCTGCCGACCCGTATGGTCTCCGGGCTGACTGTGAAGATCCGCATCACCAGCTCCGGGCATACCATGGCCGGGATCATAAAGGCCGCTGCTCCCGCCAGTGCCAGCATAAGTGCCAGTCCCAGCACCTTTCTTATGTTTTTCACATCATTATTGCCCCAGTACTGGGCCGCCAGGACTCCGCTCCCGCTGACGATCCCGAATACAAGGAGTGAAAATACAAAAAACACCTTATTTGCCAGGCCCACCGCCGCGATGGTCGTTTCTCCCAGCGTCCCGATCATCATGGTATCCACCAGGTTTACGATCGTATTCAGCATTCCCTGCATGGCCACTGGAAGGGCGATGCGTACGGCCTTTTGTAAAAAGATCCGGTCTCCCAGCATCTTTTTCGTACCTGTCAGAAACATAATTTCCTCCCCTTTTCTTTCTTCTTGGACTATCTTATCAGAAAACCTGCGATCCGTAAAGCAAAAAAGGCCCCGGCAGAAACAGCCTTTGCCATCTCTGCCGGAACCTTTCATATTGTTACAGCACCGTTACGACACAAACCGGTCGGCGGACCGGAAATCTTTTTTATTATTTGCTCATCTCCAGCACATCTGCAAAAGCCTGGATCGCAGTCTGGGCCTGGCCGAAGTCGCGCATCTGCTGGTCGATACCCAGTTTGATGTGCGGGATCTTTGCATCATCCAGGGCTTTCTTTAAGTACGGATACTCCATCTCCTCCGGATCACAGAACTGCTGCATGAACAGTACAAGGCCCTGGGCACCGCTCTTCTTAACAAGATCGGCAACGAACTCGCCGCGGCGGTTCTTCTCAGACTGGGGATCGTAAAGGAGAACGTCATGGTCGATGTTGGCAAACTGTTTTGCCAGAGCCATCATCGGACATTCCTCATCCTCCGGAACGTCTGTGTTGAAGGAACGGCTCTCATGGGCAACGTCATCGGCAGCGATGGCAACATTGTTCTCTTCAAATGCAGCCAAAAGCTTCGGATTATCGCAGATGATACCGGAGGTGACCACCTTGGTTCCCTTCCAGTCGCATACCGGAAGAGCCTCCAGCTCTTTATTTAATTCCTCCAGCATTTCTGTGTATGCCGGCTTCTCCATGAAATAGAATGCCTTTAATACTGCAGAACGCCTGGTGGGTGTGATCACATCACAATGGTCGTTGGCCAGCTTTACAAACGCGCGGCGGGCTGCACGGCTCTTATTGTAGACCTTGATGGCATCCCTGATGGCGTCGGCAGTGATCTCATGGCCGCATACCTTCTCCAGCTCTTCCTTTACATGGTTGTACTGGTCGATACAGAACTGAAGGCCGAAATCCTCAAAACGGTTCTGGGGATGGGCTAAGAAGATAACTGCCATCTTATCTCCCATGGATACACGGAAGTTCTGGCTCATGGGACGGAGCGTATCGCAGATGGTGGGGGTGATGATGCCGTCCAGGTCATCCATGGTCCCGTCTAAGAGCATTTCCAGCGCCAGCTGGGCGATGGTGCAGTAGAAGGTCGCACAGTATTCTTTTGCACGGCTGATGGTCTTGTTATTGGAACCCCAGATCCCCATGGGAACCATACCGGCTGCGTAAACAAGCTCCTCCGGAGCATAGTACGGCAGAACGCCGATGACCTTTTTACCCTGAGCCTTATATTCAGCCAGCTGCTGCTTGGGAGTAGCTGCTTTTACCTTAAATTCATCTAATAATGCGTTGATACTCATGGTCTATTTAGCCTCCTTTTCCTGCATGTTTGCCTCCATGGCCTCCACAAGGCCCTGAACACGGGTCTCGTACTGGGCGGCGTTGAAGTTACGCGGGTCAGCCTGGTCGCCGTCAAAGCCGGCAGTGGGAACACCGAGATCCTTTGTAAAGCGGCGCTGCATCTCTGCCATATAGCCGCTCCACGGCTTACAGCTTCTATTGTAGTGTACCAGAACGCCGTCAACCTTGTTGTCGCGGCAGATGCCCTCACGCCAGTCAACGCCCTGCTCGATGCAGACAGAGTTGGGAGCCTTATAGTAAGCGCGTGCCATCTCGTCCATATTGTTGTAAACGAAACCGAAGGCCGGAGCGTAAACAACGGCTGTTACGTTGACGCCATGCTCCTTTAACGGTTTGAACAGTGCCGGAAGCTTGGGCCAGCAGGGGATACCCTCGAACATTACACGGTATTTCTCCGGGAACGGCGTGGTGGTCTCGCCCTTCTTGATGGTCTCTTCCAGGTCGGAGGCTAAAAGCTCAAATGCCTCGGCGGCCTCAACTCTTGCACGGGCTGTTACAACGTCAGCCATATGGTTGAACAGGTCAAATCCAGAGTATGGAGCCGGTTTGTACTGTAAGTAGTCACAAACCTTTAACCATGCCTTCGCAGTATGGTTTGCGTTCTCACAGGCCTTCTCAAATTTCTTTTCGTCGAATTTCTTTCCTGTCAGCTCTTCTAACTGCTTGATGGCCTTATCGAACTGGGCGCGGACATACTTCACGTTGGAGTCATGAACATCTACGGTGTTATTGTACGGGATGTCGATCATGATCAGCGGAACGTTGCACATACGGGCAATGTTCTCATACCATTTTGTCATACAGTTACAGATGTTGTTGCAGCAGAGAACGAAATCCGGCTGCGGGATCTGCATCTGACGGATGGGAGAGATGGCCTCGATGCGGCGCTCTTTGTCCGGTCCATCCGGCAGCTTTTCAAGCTCCAGGATATTTACAAGCTCCAGGTACGGAGTCTGGGTCTTCGGATCCTTTTTCGGCTTTCCAGTGGCCTCGTCGATGACCACGTTGCCGTTCTCATCCTTTAAGGGCTTTCCAGTGGACGGATCGATGATATACTCACCGGTCTCCGGATCAAATTTACGGGCAACGCGGACGCCAGCCGCATAAGCAAGGCTGATACGTGCGTATCCACAGATATCGTTGTCATAGCCCAGATCCTCGGCTGCCTGGCACATCATCTCGCCGTAGCGGTTTGCTGCGATACCAGCGGCCTGGTTCTCGGGATACATAACATTCAGGTCAAATGCTGCTGCGAGCTCACATGGGAATTTGGAAGAAGACCATCCCACTAACTCGCCTCTTTTTTTTGCCTCACGCGCGTCCTTGTGAACGTCGTCCACAACCTTACGAAGGGCAAGAACGCCGGGACTAACCTGCTTTTTAGCCATAATTATTCATCCTCCTCATTGAATGTATAAACGACGGCAGCCAGACAGACATGGCTCATGTCCCTCTGGCCCGTTGTCTTACCGTTTAGCGGGTCGCTGCCTGCCATGCGAACAGGGCGGCACCCAAAGCGCCGTTATACTGGGTCAGCGGAGAAGTGAGGATCGGACACCCCAGCTCCTCTTCCAGCGCAGATACAACGCCTCTGTTCTGAGCTACACCTCCGGTCATCACAAGGTCCTTTACCACGCCGATCCGGTGGGCAAGGCCAGCCACACGGCCAGCCACGGAGTGATGGATGCCGTTGATGATATCGCATTTATCCGTACCCATGGAGAGCTGGCTGATGACCTCGCTCTCTGCAAATACGGTACATGTGGAGCTGATGCCCACATGCTTCTTCGACTGGGCACCCAGATCTCCCAGATCCTCCACGCGCACCTCCAGGACCCTGGCCATAACATCTAAGAAACGGCCGGTTCCGGCTGCACACTTGTCATTCATCTGGAAGTTGGTCATGGTCCCGTTCTCGATCCGGAGAACCTTTACGTCCTGGCCCCCGATATCGATGACCGTATGGGCCTCCGGGAACAGGAAAGAAGCCCCCCGCGCATGGCAGGAAAGCTCACTCATCTGCTTATCTGCAAGACCCATTAAGGAATTGCGGCCATAGCCCGTGGCCAGAACGTAGGCCATCTGGTCTCTTGTCATGCTGGCTGCCTCCAGCACGGCGTCGATGGCGCGCTGCGGGCCGCTGGTACCAGCCCCCACATCGATCAGGGATTTTGCCACGATCTCCTTGCCATCTTTTAAAATAATACATTTGGACGCTGTGGAACCCACATCGATCCCCAGTGTATAAACTGCACTCATACGAACCTCCGGGTTTTCTTCTGTATCAATGAATTTTTTGTTTTTTCCTGTCCCAGTATAGCACAAGGCACCCTAAAGGACAAGCCGAAATCATATATCCTTTGATACAACATTATCCAGACCGGGGAGCCCCCGGCCTGGATCAGAATTCACGCCCTCAGTCAGGATCAGGCCTTATGCGCGTCGTTCCACTCGCGGATCGCACGGGGTGTTACCATCTGGTGCATCGGGCAGATGCTCTTCGGATTCTGGTAAACAGCCTCGGTGAATGCCTGGATATACGGACGAAGCTCTGTCATGTCAACGATCTCATCTACCATGCCGACCTTCGCACAGTATTCCGGACGGGATTTTTCATGATACAGCTGGATCATATCGTTCATCTTGTCGATGATGGGCTGCATATCCTCGCCAGCCTTGCTTGCCTTCACAAGCTTTCTGGAGTACATTGCGTTGGCAGCGGTCTCGCCCGGCATTACATAGTATTCGCAGGCAGCGGTACCGATGGAGTAAACGTTGGTGTTGTTGCCCTGGGGTCCACCCAGTACATAGTGGGCAGCAGCACTGGCCTTACGGAGCGTAACCTCTAAGGACGGAAGACCGGAGTTCTCGATGGAGTAGATCAGAGACTGGCCAAGGCCCAGAAGCTCTGCCTTCTCTGCATCGTCGCCCACATCGATGCCAGTGGTATCCTGCAGCCAGATCAGCGGGATCCGGTCACGGGCACAGAGGGTCACGAACTCGTTCATTTTGATCAGGCCCTGACGGTATAACTTTCCGCCTACGCCTACGGAGTTCTGCTTATACTCCGGATAGTTCATTAAAAGTCCCTGTACGTTGGCGATGACGCCTACTAAAAGACCATTGACCTTGGCAAGACCGGTCACCATCTCCGGACCATAGCCCTTCTTGTACTCGTATAACTGGGAACCGTCGAAGAGACGGCCGATCACGTCGTAAATATCATACGGACGCTTTCCGTTTAACGGGATGATGCTGTAAAGGTCCTCTGCCGGAAGCAGCGGAGCCTTCTGGTCATCTACCCGGAAGAACTCTAAGTTGTAAGCCGGAAGGTAGCTGATATATTTCTTGATTCCCTCGATCACGCCGTAATCGTTCTCGTAAACCTCACGGAAGAAGCCGGTCTCGTCATAGTGGATCGGAACAGAGCCCGGAGCCGGAACCTTGTTCTTGCCG
>ENA-ORTV01004684-ORTV01004684.1-human-gut-metagenome-genome-assembly--contig:-NODE-4684-length-10043-cov-4.329796_pt1 | contig 10043 bp, 9 predicted proteins | sample MGYA00241915_ERZ509194 | MGnify/ENA primary metagenome ERZ509194 (study PRJEB26280, sample SAMEA2338810) | human gut metagenome | biome: human gut; feature: human-associated habitat; material: faeces... | reverse complement strand
ACTCGAACCCGCGACCCTCAGCTTGGGAAGCTGATGCTCTACCAACTGAGCTACTTCCGCAGAGTTTACTTTCCTTTGTACTGAAAACGTTGGCAAAGGTAATGAAATCTTTTAAAAAAGAAAAAATGAAATCGCTAAAAAAATGCTCTGTTCTTGTCACTGCCACATAAATCATGTACATTTGCTTCCCGTAAACTTCAAGCAAATCAATGAAACGAATCATACTTATCACCGGCGGAGCCCGTTCGGGCAAAAGTACTTATGCGGAAAAACTGGCGCTCAGCCTCGCTCCCAACCCTGTTTACCTCGCCACGGCACGTATATGGGACGAAGAGTTTCGCAAACGAGTGATACATCATCAGGAAAGACGAGGAACTGAATGGACAAATATAGAAGAAGAAAAGGAGCTGAGCCGCCATTCTTTATCCAGACGTATCGTTCTGATAGATTGCATAACGCTGTGGTGCACCAACTTCTTCTTCGACCTGAACGCAGATACAGACCAAGCTCTCGCGGCCGCCAAAGAAGAGTTCAATCGTTTTACCGCACAGGATGCCACATTTATTTTCGTCACGAACGAGATAGGCATGGGGGGTACATCCGAGAACGAGATACAACGGAAGTTTACGGATATGCAGGGCTGGATGAACCAATACATAGCCTCGCGGGCGGATGAGGTAATCCTAATGGTATCCGGTATCCCGGTCAAAATCAAGAATTGAGAATTAAGAATTGAAGAATATAATGAAAACATTTCATATCTCCCGTCCGGACGAAGCCATCCGTCCGGCATTGATTGATAAAATCAATAATCTCACCAAGCCGAAAGGTGCTTTAGGTGTTTTGGAAAGCCTTGCGCTGCAAATCGGGCTCATCCAGCAAACCCTAACTCCCACCCTGCAACATCCGCAAAATATCATCTTTGCCGCCGACCATGGCATTGTAGAGGAAGGTGTCAGCCTCTCGCCTAAAGAAATTACCTGGCAGCAAATCAGCAATTTCCTTCACGGAGGCGCAGGCGTCAACTTCCTGTGCCGTCAGCATGGATTTACGCTAAAGATTGTGGATGCCGGAGTGGATTATGACTTACCTTACGAGAAAGGTATCATCGATATGAAAGTACGTAAAGGTACGCGCAACTATCTGCATGAAGCCGCAATGACCGAGGAAGAAATGGAACTTTGCCTTGAGCGGGGCGCTGAAGTAGTGCGCCGTTGCCACGAAGAAGGCAGCAACATACTCAGTTTCGGAGAAATGGGGATAGGCAACACATCCTCTTCTTCCCTGTGGATGACTTGCCTTACAGGCATCCCGCTGCAAGAATGTGTAGGTGCGGGAAGCGGTCTGGACAACGCAGGTATTCGCCACAAGTACGAAGTGCTGAAACAATCGCTGGACAATTATAAGGGAGACGGCTCGCCACGCGACATCATCCGCTATTTTGGCGGGTTGGAAATGGTTATGGCAGTAGGCGCCATGTTGCAAGCCGCCGAACTGAAGATGATTATTCTGATAGACGGATTCATCATGACAAACTGCATTCTTGCCGCCGGCAAGCTGTATCCCGAAGTACTGGATTATGCTATCTTCGGACATTGCGGAGATGAATCCGGACATAAACTCTTACTCGAGTCATTAAATGTCAACCCGTTATTACACTTAGGATTAAGACTTGGAGAAGGAACGGGGGCAATCTGTGCATACCCCATTGTAGACTCGGCTGTCCGCATGATTAATGAAATGGATAACTTTGCCCATGCCTCTATCACCAAGTACTTTTAAGGCTTCTGCAACCGTTATCCCTTTTGAATCGAAATCCGCAAATTGATAATTACATATTATGAATATACTGGCTGCATTTATCTTCTTCACGCGACTTCCTTTTTGGAAAATAAAAGAAGTGCCCGCCGAATGTTTCAAGCACGTAGTGCCCTACTGGTCGCTGACCGGCTGGCTGACTGGCGGTATCATGGCGGGTACATTATGGATTACCGGACAGATATTGCCTATATCCATTGCCTGGATTACAGCTATCATTGTACGCTTGCTCGTCACAGGTTGTCTGCACGAAGACGGATTGGCCGATTTTCTCGATGGTTTTGGCGGCGGTACTACCCGTGAGCGTACGCTGGCCATCATGAAAGACTCGCATATCGGCAGTTACGGCGTTATCGGTTTGATAATCTACTTCTTACTGCTGTCACAGCTATCCATCCTTCCCCTGCATCTTCTCTGCATGCTTGTATTATGCGGTGATTGCTGGTCAAAATTCTGCGCATCCCAGCTCATCAACTATCTGCCATACGCCCGTAAAGAGGAAGACAGCAAAGCCAAAGTGATATACAATCGCATGAGTTGGCATGAGCTTCTCACTGCATTCATTTGCGGATTACTGCCGTTAATAGCATTCCTACCCATAAAGCTATGGCCGGCTACTTTATTTCCGCTGTTGACCTTTATATTACTCTATCGACTGATGAAACATCGCCTGCAAGGATATACGGGCGATTGTTGCGGAGCAGCTTTTTTGCTTTGTGAATTATCCTTTTATATAGGCAGCCTTGTGATAGAGCATCTGTAAAGAGCAGGCTTCAAAGGATAATCATAAGACTTACACAATCCCTAAGCTGATTGGACATAAGCACCTGACTTAAAAACAAAATATTGAAATTATGGAAATAGTACTTATCCGGCACACTTCTGTCGATGTTCCGCCCGGCGTATGCTACGGCCAGACAGATGTTCCTCTGAAACCGTCTTTTGAACAGGAAGCGGCTGTTAGCAAAGAAAATCTGAAAGTGTATTTACCTTTCGACCATGTATACACCAGTCCGCTCACACGCTGTGTACGCCTTGCCTCTTACTGCGGTTATCCGGATGCGGAACGTGACAGGCGGATTATGGAGATTAACTTCGGAGACTGGGAAATGAAGCCTTTCGACCGTAACGACGACCCGCGCCTGCAGGAATGGTATGCCGATTACTTGAATGTTGTAGCTACCGGTGGAGAATCGTTTGCCATGCAATACCAGCGTGTCAGCAGTTTTCTGGATGAACTGAAAACAAAACCATACCAACGGGTGGCAATCTTTGCGCATGGCGGAGTACTGATTTGCGCAAAGATATATGCCGGACTTATCAAAGCCGAAGAAGCATTCAATGCGCTGACACCTTACGGAGGTATCATCAGAATTGAAGTATAAGCACCGGATGAACCATTAAGAATCAGAACTGTCCTATAAGAGACAAGCAAGTAGCCGTAGCGACGACAACCATTATCATCATCCATTCTGCACAACGGTTGATACGTATGGCAATCTGCATATCTTCCGTTGTCAGGGGACGTTCATGCTCTCCGATATAAGGTTTCCACACCTCTTCTCCAAAATAGTTGTGAGGTCCGCCAAAACGGCAATTCAAGATTCCGGCAAGAGCAGCTTCAGGGTAACCGGAGTTGGGACTGGCGTGCTGATTGCCGTACTTACCGACAAAGAATAGCAATGAGAACCTGCCGGAAGCCGCCACCATAAGAAAAGCCGTCAAGCGTGCGGGAATATAGTTGGCAACATCATCCAGGCTCGCCGCAAAACATCCGAACCGACTGTATCGCTCATTCCTGTATCCTATCATGGAGTCGAGTGTATTTATCATCTTATAAGCAATCATTCCCGGAACACCTAATATAATGTACCAAAATAACGGAGCGATAACCCCGTCGCTCAGATTCTCCGCCAATGTCTCCAATGCCGCCGTACGTACTTCCTGCGCCGAAAGCCCGGAAGTATCACGTCCTACAATGCGCGCCACCTGCCGCCTGCCTTCTTCCAAAGAACGGTCTACGGCCCTAAACACCTCACGAACCTCACGCACCAGCGTAGTGCCGGCAAGACAATAGAAAATAAGCAGCACCTGCAAAGCCAAAAGCAGTCCGGGCGAATAATGCGCCACCCAACGCAGCAGAAACAGTGTAAGGAAATAAACGCCCGCCACAAGTACCAATGACATGGCAGCTCCTTTCAGAAAACGGGCATTCCCGTTGTTCAAGCGATGCTCACAGAAAGAAATGGCCTTACCGAAAGCCACCACAGGATGCGGCAACCAAACCGGATCACCCAGCCAGTGGTCGAGCAACCATGCCGTAAGCAACGGAAGGTTCAGATTAAAAGCAATACCTAACATGATGATTATATCTTCCATAAGCATATTCCCTTCATTCATACATTATAAATCCGAACTCATAAATTTTGCAATCGCAGCCACCAGCCTGTCATTCTCTTCCGGAGTTTGCGTGGCTATACGGAAAAACTGCTCGTTCAGCCCTGTAAAGTTGGAAGCGTCCCGAATGAGGATACCATGTTCTCCGGCAAGATAATCTTTCAGGGCGGATGCCTTGCCTATACGAAGCTGTACCAGCATAAAATGCGTTTGCGTAGCCCATACTTCCAGTCCGCCAATAGCTTGAATCGCAGCGGACAGACGCGCCGTTTCTTCCAAATAAGCCGCTACATCCAACGGATTGGGAACATCATGCTCCAACAAAAACAGTCCCGCTTCAATGGCAAGCTGATTGACCGACCAAGGCATACGGTTAGTCCGTAAACGTACCAGCAAACCGGAATTGCCTGTCACATAGCCAAGCCGCAAACCGGGAACAGCATACCTTTTCGTCATGGAATGCAGCAGCAGGACATTGGAATATTCCACCGCCTCTTCCGGAGAAAAGAGCTGACACAAAGTAAAGAACTCATAAGACTGGTCTATAATAAAACAAACCTGCGGATTATGTTCAATCAGTTCGCGCATATATTCCTTATCAACCACTGTTCCTGTCGGATTATTGGGATTGCACAGCCAAAACATCCGCACATCGTCCGGTAAGAGATACCCGTCTTGTGCCTGGGGTAGCTGATATAATGAAGTAACCCGATGTCCGTGCATACGGCAGGCATCCGCATACTCGCTGAAAGTAGGTTGCAGAATAGCCGTATTCGTGCCCCGGAAAGTCTGTGCTATGAGATAGATGGCTTCAGTCGCGCCGTTTGTCACACAGACGGCATCGGCAGGCAGATGATACAGCCGGGCTATCCGGGCTTCAAGCGTGTAGGGTTCCGGTTCGGGGTAGTTGCCGATACCCCCAATCCGCTCGCACAGGTGCGCTTTCAAAAGAGAAAGGTCTACCTTGCTGTAAACGTTGGAACTGAAATTAGCCGTTATCGGGCGGTTATATTTGTAGGAGTCATCTCCGTGTCCTTCAATCATATCTCTGTTATTATATTGGGTTCTCGGTCAATATCTGATAGATAAGCGGCATATCAACGTGGCGGCGCACATGTTCGGCAAGCTTGTCATATTGTTCTTCCTTAAACTGTTGATAATCGAATGCCTCTGTCTTCTCCGATAATTTATCGGCAAACGGTTCGAGCAGGAAGTCGATAAATTCCGGATTATCAAGAATACCGTGGATATAAGTTCCCATGCAGGTACGGTCGGCCAAATACCCGTCCCACTGTCCATTTTCCAGTAAGTTCAGCGGAGACGCAGGCGCACCCTCTACGGGAACGGTGCTACCCATGTGAATCTCGTAGCCTTTTAGTTGAAAGTTGGGAGTTGGAGGTTGAAAGTTGGGAGTCGGGAGACGAGAGTTACCGTGCGAAACAGAGGTACGGCAGCTTTCAAGCAGTTGGAAATTCACTTGTCTCGTCACCTTCTCCCCCGTCATACGGGTACTCACAGGCAGAAGCCCCAAACCGGGCAAGCGGTCAATATCTCCTTCCACATGATCGGGGTCGAGCACTTCCTGCCCCATAAGCTGATAACCGCCGCAAATACCCAGTACGGCAGTCCCCTCACGATGGGCGCGGACAACAGCCTGCGCCACCCCGTTACGGCGAAGTTCATAAAGGTCGGAAAGCGTGCTTTTGCTACCGGGCAGAATGATGATATCCGCTTTTGCCAGTTCATCCGTATTATTGGTATAGAAAAGATGTACGCGCGGGTCACGTTCCAACGCGTTGAAATCAGTAAAATTGCTGAGATGGCGCAAAAGCACAACGGCAATGTTCACCTTTCCCCGTTCCGCCTGCATCGACTTTGCGGCAAGAGCCACCGAATCTTCCTCTTCTATATAAATATCCTTATAATAAGGCACTACACCCACAACGGGAATACCGCATAGTTCTTCAATCATCTTAACGCCCGATTCAAACAGGCGTATGTCTCCACGGAATTTATTGATAAGAATCCCCTTTATCCGTTCACGTTCATTCGGGCGAAGCAACATTACCGAACCGTAGACACTGGCAAACACCCCACCCCGGTCAATATCCGCTACCAGAATCACATCCGCCCCGGCATACAGGGCCATAGGAAGATTTACCAAATCGGAGTCACGCAAATTGATTTCGGAGATACTCCCCGCACCTTCCAGTACCACAGGATTATATCTCCGTGCCAGCCTGTCATAAGCGGCGCGCACCTCTTTACGCAACTCTTCACGCCCTTCCTTGCGGAAATAATCATACGCGTTGCGATTGCCGATGGGACGGCCGTTCAGAACCACCTGCGAGGTATGGTCGGACTGTGGCTTCAACAGCAGCGGATTCATGTCCGTATGGCAAGGCACACCCGCAGCTTCAGCCTGCACAGCCTGCGCGCGGCCAATCTCCAACCCCTCGGGAGTGGCATACGAGTTTAACGCCATATTCTGCGCCTTATAAGGCGCAGGCCGGTAACCGTCCTGCTTGAAAATACGGCAGAAAGCAGCCGCAATAATGCTCTTGCCCACATCACTGCCCGTGCCGGCAAACATAATAGGGTGAAGTATCTTCATATATTTCTGTATTTCCGAGCGCAAAGGTAGCAAAAAGGTCGGTAGATTGAACAATAGAAAAGAAAGAGTGTTTCAAGTTTATCATTCTAAACCTAAACGATAAACTTGACATATGAAACAAATCTTACTCATTATCCTTCTGGGAACGGGTCTTTCCGTAACGGCACAAACCCTTTCCCTGAGTTTCGATGATGCCCTGCGGCAAATGCAGCAGGGAAACCGCAGCCTGAAGATAGCCGACAAAGGCATTGAAGCCGCACGCGCAGAGCGTGACAAGCTGAATGCCCTTTGGTATCCCAGTCTGCAAGGTGCGGGAACATTCGTACATCTGTCCGAAAAGATAGAAGTCAAACAACCTCTTTCGCAATTTACAGACCCCGCCAAAGACTTCGTGCACAACATCGTCCCCGACGACCAGTTCATCAGCAGCATCCTCGACCAGATAGGCAGCCACACACTCGTCTTTCCGCTTGCTCCGCGCAACCTCACCACCGTAGGGCTGACAGCCGAATGGATTGTCTTCTCCGGTGGAAAACGTATCCGTGCCGGTAAAATAGGAAACACGATGATTGACATGGCACGCGAAAACCGTGAGCAAACCGACGCCACCCAACGTACCCTTTTAGCGGAGAGTTATTTCGGACTGCGTCTGGCACAAGAAGTGGCGCGCGTGCGCCAAGATACCTACCGCAGCCTGCAACGCCATTACGAGAATGCACTGAAACTGGAATCCGCCGGAATGATAGACAAAGCCGGACGGCTCTTTGCGCAAGTAAACATGGACGAAGCGCAACGCTCGTTGGAAGCCTCGCAAAAAGAAGTCGCTGTTTTGCAAAACGCATTGCGCACATTGCTCAATATGGACGACACCTGCGACATACAGCCTACGTCCCCACTCTTCATAAATGCCGTCCTACCCGCCAAGGAAGAGTTCCTGCAAACCATGCGAACCGAGAACTACACCGTCAACCAATTGCAGTTACAGTCGCACATCGCCAAGCAACAGCTCCGTATCGACCAAAGCGGATACCTGCCCGACATCGCCGTATTCGGCAAACAGACATTGTACGCCCACGGCATCCAAAGCAACCTCGTCCCCCGCACCATGATAGGAGTAGGATTCACCTGGAATCTTTTTGACGGCTTGGCACGGGAGAAACGGATACGCCAATCCAAGATAGCCCAACAAACCCTTGCCATAGGACAAGAAAAAGCCAAAGACGATTTAAGCGTGGGTATCGACAAGCTCTACACGCAGATGCAGAAATCCCAGGACAATGTACGTGCACTGAATACCACTATCGAACTGAGTGAAGAGCTGGTGCGTATCCGCAAGAAATCGTTCACCGAAGGCATGGCTACGAGTACCGAAGTAATAGATGCCGAAACGATGCTGGCTACCGTACGTGTCGCCCGTTTGGCTGCCTATTACGAGTATGACGTGGCGCTGATGAACCTTCTGGCGCTATGCGGCATACCGGAACAGTTTGATAAATTAAGAATTGAGAATTAAAAATTGAGAAACAGGCTGCGCAATGGGAGTTTTAATTCCTTGGGCAATCCTATGTTATACTTTATAATTGTAATAAAAATGAATATCAACAATAAAACCATCAGCATTACATTCATCGTCATATTAGCCGTTACCGTAGCAGTGTCGGCCATTGGAATGTTACTTATGAGCCGGCAGCCCATGGTGCTGCAAGGGCAGATAGAGGCCACAGAGATACGTATCAGCGGAAAACTTCCGGGACGCATCGACTCCTTTCTTGTAGAGGAAGGCAAATGGGTAAAAGCCGGTGACACGCTCGTTGTCATCAACAGCCCCGTCATCGAAGCCAAGTACCGACAAGTCAATGCACTGGAACAGGTGGCCCAAGAACAGAACAAAAAGATTGACGCCGGTACACGACGGCAGATTGTTGCCACAGCCCGGCAGCTATGGAACAAAACGCAAAGCGACCTCACTCTTGCCCAAACCACCTATCAGCGTATCCTCACCCTCTACAAGGACAGTGTCGTCACCTCGCAGCGCAAGGATGAAGTAGAGGCCATGTACAAAGCCGCTCAAGCTGCCGAACGCGCCGCCTACCAACAGTATCAAATGGCAGTAGACGGTGCGCAGAGTGAAGACCGTGCCGCCGCCCGCAGTCTTGTAGATGCCGCCCGCAGTACTGTCGATGAAGTCTCCGCCCTCTTGGTAGACTCCAGACTCACCGCTCCCGAAGACGGGCAGATAGCCACTATCTTTCCCAAACGCGGCGAACTGGTCGCTCCGGGTACCCCTATTATGAGTTTGGTTGTGATGAATGATGTACACGTAGTCCTGAATATCCGGGAAGACCTGATGCCCCGATTCAAAATGGGCGGTACATTCAAGGCCGACGTTCCCGCCCTCGACCGAAAGGGTATCGAATTCCGCATCTATTACATCAGTCCTTTGGGTAGTTTTGCCACCTGGAAGTCCACTAAACAAACAGGCAGCTACGATATGCAAACCTTTGAAATACACGCACGCCCTGTACAAACGGTAGAAGGATTGCGACCGGGAATGTCCGTACTGCTGGCAATCGACGCAAAGCAGTAGTCGTCCGTATCACTATACAATCCCCTTATTATGAATTTATTATATAATACTTTCTTCCGCGAATATCACCGTATCACCTCACGCCGTCTTTATCTCGGCGTGTGCATTATCCTGCCCCTGTTCTGTCTGTTCTTCATGGCCACCATTTTCGGCAACGGACAAATGGAAAACATCCCCATAGGCATTGTAGACCAGGACAACACAGCCACTTCACGCAACATCTCCCGCCGCATATCGGCAACCCCTACATTCAGCGTTACGGAGCATTTTACCGATGAAGCCTCTGCACGCCAGGCATTGCAGCGAAAAGAAATATACGGCTATCTGTCCATCCCGCCCCGGTTCGAGCAGAAAGCCGTCAGCGGAACGGATGCGTCACTGACCTATTACTACCACTATGCCCTGCTTTCGGTAGGAAGCGAACTAATGGCTGCCTTTGAAACCACGCTTGCCCCCGTAGCCCTATCCCCTATCATCGTCCAGGCAGAAGCGTTGGGAGTGGGACAAGAACAAATGCAGACCTTCCTTCTTCCGGTAGAAGCCAGTACGCATCCGCTCTATAACCCGGATATGGATTACTCTATCTATCTGAGCCAGCCGTTTTTCTTCGTCCTGTTCCAAATACTG
>ENA-ORTV01004672-ORTV01004672.1-human-gut-metagenome-genome-assembly--contig:-NODE-4672-length-10068-cov-4.038250_pt1 | contig 10068 bp, 9 predicted proteins | sample MGYA00241915_ERZ509194 | MGnify/ENA primary metagenome ERZ509194 (study PRJEB26280, sample SAMEA2338810) | human gut metagenome | biome: human gut; feature: human-associated habitat; material: faeces... | reverse complement strand
GGCGGCGGACGCTATGACAACATGATCGGCAAGTTTACCGGCGAATCGGTGCCGGCGGTCGGTTTTTCCATCGGGTTTGAACGCATTTGCGCAATTTTGCAGGAAGAGGGCTTTGTGCCGCCGCGGGGCGAAAGAGTCATTCTGGTCTATAACCAGACCGACGATTTTGCCGAGGTTGCGGATAAGGCGCGGGAATTTCAGGCGATGGGGATGTATGTTACGATGCTCAAGCGTACCAAAAAACTCGGCAAGCAGATGGACGCGCTGATTGCGGGCAGCGGGTACAATTATATGTATTCGTTTGGCGAAAGCGATGCGCTGAAACCATTAAAGGGCTAATTTTGCGCGTTTTATTGCAGAAGATTCTATTGTAAGAGATTTCATCGCAGATGGTGCGCCACATTGTTGCGCCGTGTACGTCTGGGGACTGTCGCAGGTGCGGTATTTCCGGCAGACGAGAGAAAGGGAAAAGAAAACTAGCGGTTTTTCCGGGCGCGGGGCGGTATGATATGTCGGCAGGCGGTCAATTGCGGCTGTGGGGTTTGCTGCCGGTTTGCCGGTTGTTTCCGTAGGTGGTGCTTCCGGGTTGCCGATTATTGTCATGGGGTTTGCTGTCGGTTTGCCGATTATTGTCATGGGGTTTGCTGTCGGTTTGCCGATTATTGTCATGCGGCTGCGGTGCTTGGCTCGATATGTCGTCTGATAAATACGGATTTTCCAATTTGCTGATGTGAAGGCGGGAGAGGACATTTTGCCGCTGATTAATACGGGAGCGTATTTCCTGCAGCTCGGGAGTCAGGGCGGTCAGGTTTTCTGTCCGGTTTCGGCGATGTGCAAACCGTGCAGGTTTTGGGACAGGGCGGCGGCGAATTCTGACAGGCTGCGGGCATCTGTGCTTGAGGTATGAACGATTTCTGCGGCTTGAGCCATTTCTTTGCGCCATGCAGGCGACGCGGCGGCTCTTTGGGAGATGTAGTCGCTGCTCCAGTTTGTTAAATCATGCGGCGGGCGGATATGCGCTTTCAGTTGTGCCGGCGAAGCTGATTTGGAGGCGGTAACGGTATCGGTATGCAGCCCGGCGTTCAAAGGGGCGGACAAAGCGCCATTCCGGTTTAGTTTTTCCAGCTGCGTTGCGACGGCGGCATCCATGCGGTTGTTTAAATAGTCGTAAATGCCAAAGGCGGCGTCGGCATGGTTTATGCCATAGCAGGTCGTTTCGTTTTCTGCTCCTATGTCGCGGGGGAAAATTGATGCTGTTGTTGCCGTTGGCGCCGCTGTTGATGTCGCCGCTGTTGATGTCGCTGCTGTTGCTGTCTGACTGTTGCCGGGGTTCTTATCCGCTTGGGGGCGGCGGCGCGAAAAATCGGGGTGCGGCGAATAAGAAACAGGGGAAACGTTGTCAGGAGCAGCATTGTCAGGAGCAGCGTTGTCCGGGGAAACGATAGTCGGGGAAGGAATGTCCGCAGACATGACAGAGGGAGTGGCGGCTTTGTCCGGGGCGGGTTCGGAAACCTGATTAAGCCGATGCAGCACGTTATCGATTTGTTGGCGGTTTTTATAGAGATATTCGGCATTGACGGCAATAAATGCGTCCAGTTGTTTAAGGGCGTGTTCGCGTTCTGCTTCGGTCTGTGCCTGATTGGCTTTTTGGTTTAGCAGAGCCAGCTGTTCCAACAAGTTGACGGTTTCCGCCTGATGGAGAATGGTCTTGGCATTTTTTTCGGGGATGCCGAGCGCTTCTGCCTTAGCGGCAAAAATCAGGCTCTTTTCTTTGCAGTTTAAGGCATGGCCCAGGTTGTCCTCATCATATCCTGCGGCGGCGAGTATGTTTTCATAACGTTTCAGCTCCTGAAAGGGAACGACGGAATATACCATATTGGGCATGGTTACGGGGTATTGCATCCGCAGCGCGAGGACTTCCCGGTTCAGGTAAACCGGATTTTGCAGAACCAGTTTGATGGCACGTTCGCGGAGAAACTCCGGCGGCAGCTGGCCGCTGAACACTTCGGACGGCAGGATGTTGCCGTAAAAGGCTTTTATCCACGGTTCGCAGCTCAGTTTCTGCCAAACGGCATATTTGCCTTCATGGCGCGAATGGATAGCATTTACGGCATTTTCGGTTATGCCGTCTCGGGTGTATGACCGATAGTCGGCAGGGAAGTTGTAGTATAAATAGAGTTTGAAATCTTCCGTATTGGTTATCATAGCGACCTCGGCAAAATGTTTATTGGGAAAATTATACTCTTTTTTCGGCGGGTTGGCAAGAGTTTTTTTGTTTGGCAGGGGGAAGCGGCGGGCAATAAAAAAGGTTCTTCCCGCAGGAGAACCTTTTTGTTTTCGGTGTTCGTGCAGCTACCGGCGCGGCATCGGCCGAAGCGGCGGAGTCGGCGGGGGAGGCGGCAGCGGTTTCGGGGGACGGTGGAACCTTGCCGGATGGTGATGCGGCGGAGGCGGCGGACAGTCGCCCAAAAGCGGAATGCTCATACACGAATTTAATGACATTAACATTGCGCTGAGAAGCATTATCAGGAATGCTTTTCTCATCATCTTCTTTTTTGTTTTCATAATTTAATTATTTAGGGGTTAGTAATAGGCATATCTATAATTTTACGGCAGTGAGGATAGCATATTTTTGCGGACTTGGCAAGCGGAAAATTTCGGGGCAGGGGCACGAGAGAAAAAGGAAGCCGCATGCAGGCAGAAAAGCGGGCACGAGAGCGAAAGGAAACCGCATGCAGGCAGAAAAGCGGGCACGAGAGAAAAAGGAAACCGTGTGCAGGCAGAAAAGCGGGCACGAGAGCGAAAGGAAACCGCGTGCAGGCAGAAAAGCAGGCACGAGAGCGAAAGGAAACCGCATGCAGGCAGAAAAGCAGGCACGGGAGAAAAAGCGGGCGGAGCAAGATTGTCGGAATTTCAGTGTGCCTGTTTTATTTTTGCGGAGGGTTCATATCGCCTTATCTGCCGTTGTACAGAAAATCAGCCAGTTTGGAATTGAACGCCGATGATTTTACGTTGTTTTGGGAAACCATCTGTTCCGCATCCAAAACAAATTTGTTCCATATCAAAGCCATGTCTTCATTTTGCCTTTTCAGTATTTCTCCGATTTTTTTATGTTCGCTTTGGGGAATTCCTTTTTTTATATCTACATCGTAAGACGGGATGGGGGAGTCATTCCATTCATCGTATTTGGCACCAATAAAAGAAATTTGTTCACCGGCGGAAATGCCGTCCAAATCAAACCGGAGGGAATAGTCAACGAGATGTTCCCCTTTGTACGCAGGGGCGCAACCGCCGTCCATGCAGCGGGTATAGGGAGACTTTCCGGTATCATGCTGTGACCTTTTTAGCGCCAGAGACAATAATTTGCCATTCAGGGCAATGTCAAAGACCAAATCGGCGTCTTCGGCTCTGCTTATGGTCGTCTGGGCGCCATTTACATTGTAGACGCCTAAAACGTCTGTCCGTTTGGCGAAATTATTTTCAGTCTTCTGAATTTTTTCATTCATTTTATGTTTCCTTAAGTTAAGAGTGCAATAAATTGAAAATGACGGACGGAACATATAATGTTTTATTCCGTCCGTGTGTCGGGTTATCTGTCCCTGTTGTTTTTTGCCAATATGGCGGCGTTGATTTTGGCGGCGGTTCGTTCCTGTTTTTCACGATTGTAACTGACTATGTAGTTCAGCACTTTTTCATGGTCTGGATAACCTCCCCAGAAAGCATTGCCGTTTTCATCGCCCAAGCCGGCTCCGCCGTTCCACCCGCCGAAATTGTCATAAACAGGGATGGTCTGGTTTGCATCCCACGGGGCGGGCTGTTCGCCAATGGCGTTTCCTTGCAGCATTTTGCAGAGTTTGCCATCGCCGAAATAATTGGCTTCGCCGTCATCGGAGAGAATCAGCAGGTTTTGCTGTTTATCCTTTTCAAACAGGCGGTCGGCGACCGTGGCAGTTTTGGAGTGTGCCATCCTGACGATGGTAACGCCGCAGATTTTTTCTTTTTTACTGATTGCGCGTTCTGCTTCTTTTTCCTGTTCTTCGGTAATGCCCTGGCACATCCGGTCGCGGCGGCGCACCCGGGCGATTTCTTCCGGCGCGGCACCCATTTCCATCATGCCCGGAATATAGGCAGCATCGTTGGCTCCGATAAGCTGCAAATCCCGGGTTTTCTCAATTCCCAGCAAATCGCAGATTTGAAGGACAGATGCCGGACGGCCGGCGTTTTGGTTGTGATGGTCGATATTTATGGCGTTTTCGGGCAATTTGCAGTCTTGCTCCAGCTCAATGACGACCGGGGTTTTACCGTCGGCGGCGGCCCGGCTGATTTCCGCTTCGTAAGCCGAAGTTTTGGCGCCCCAGCCGAGATTTTTGTCTATATACGGCTGGTTATGGGTACTGAGCAGTTGTTTGATGGTTTCCATTTCGAGGTCTTTGCCGCCGATAAAGAAAATGTATTGATTGTCAGTCATTGTTCTCTTCCTTTCTTGTATTGTTGCGTATAATTATTGTACCTATAACATAATCAAAAGTTTCTATTGCTAACGTGTTGTATATATTGAAAAATAAATTGTTGAATATTGTTGAAAATTAAGGTACCTTATTTTTCAGCAGTTTTTTGAGCGCGTTTTTCAGGCAAAAGCAGTGAACTGACAATGCAGCGCGGAAAATGAAAAAAAAGCTTTACATTTTATTTCTTTGTGGTATTAAAGCCAAGCCTTGTACAGGCGGCGAATCGCGAAAGGAGCGGCGGAATGGTCGGTTCTTTGGCGGCAAGCGGCTGAAACGGGGCGATATTTGGTTTCGCCGGAAACGTCATGTTTGGGGGCGGAACTTTGTTTAATCCCGTGGGGGAACAGCCATGTTCTGACCACGGACCTTTGGAAAAAACAATTTAAGAATTGAGGTTTAAAAATGGCTAAGTCTAAAAAGAAGATTTTAGGTTTAATCAAGCTTCAGATTCCGGCAGGCAAGGCTAACCCGTCTCCTCCGGTTGGTCCGGCTCTGGGCCAGAAAGGCTTGAACATTATGGAATTCTGCAAGGCGTTCAACGCAGCGACGCAGTCTTTGGAACCGGGCATTCCGACTCCGGTTATCATTACCGCTTACGAGGACAAGAGCTTCACGTTCATCACCAAGCTGCCTCCGGTATCCTACTACATCAAAAAGGCGGCGGGCGTTAAATCCGCTTCCAAGACTCCGGGCAAGGAAGTTGCCGGCAAAATCACCATGGCGCAGGTGAAAGAAATCGCCGAAGCCAAAATGCCGGATTTGAACTGTTCAACGGTTGAAGCAGCGATGAATATGGTCAAAGGCCAGGCTGTTTCGATGGGTATTCAGGTAACGGAGTAAAGCGATGACCGGAAAAAGATTAGTAAACGCCTATAAGAACGTAGACAAGAACAAGAGCTACTCTTTGAAGGAAGCGGTTGCGCTGGTTAAGGCCAATGCAGGCGCGAAATTTGACGAAACGATTGATTTGGCAATCAACCTCGGCGTTGACCCGAAATATGCCGACCAGATGGTTCGCGGCGTATGCGGCCTGCCGCACGGAAACGGCAAGACCGTCCGCGTTGCGGTTATGGCACAGGGCGAAAAAGCCGATGAGGCAAAAGCTGCCGGTGCCGATATCGTCGGTGCCGAGAATCTGGTTGACTCCATTCTGGCGGGCAAAATCGAATTTGACCGCTGCATCGCTACCCCGGATATGATGGGGCTGGCCGGACGCGTTGCCCGCGTTCTGGGACCGAAAGGCCTGATGCCGAATCCGAAGCTCGGGACGGTTACGACGGATGTTGCCAATGCCGTTAAAAAGGCAAAAGCCGGCGAAGTTCAGTTCCGCGTTGAGAAGAACGGTATTGTTCATGCCGGTATTGCCAAGGCTTCGTTCAGCGAAGACAAAATTTACGACAATGCCAAAACGTTTATCGAAACGATTTTGAAGGCTAAGCCGCAGTCGCTGAAGGGAACTTATCTGAAGAAGATTTCCATCAGCTCAACGATGGGTGTCGGCGTACGCGTTGACGCGTCTGCGCTGTAAGCAGCTGTTTTGAGCCGTGCGGCCGCTGCCGGCAGTTATGCTGAGGCGGCGGGGCGGCAGAAAAGAAACGGTTTTGTCAAGAACGCTCCGGGGAAAACTCCGGGGCGTTTTTCGTGTGGCGGTTGTGGGGGCGGGGCGTTTTTTATGCGGGGCGGTTTGAGCTGTTTGTTGGGCGGACAGTATTTAAAATGTTGAAAAAAAAGCTTGACTCCGGCAAAAGAATCATTTAAATACGGAGTCAACTTGAGCGGGGCTGCCGCCGGTATGCATCAGGGCAATGTTTGGTTGGTTTGATGCAGAACGTGCAACAGCGCTGTTCATACTGTCCAAGACCGCAGGCGGCGGCCGGACGCATTCCCGGAGTGGGGCAGAGCGAGAGCTTTGCTGTAAAGGTTTCGGAGAGGAATTTTCGAAAAGAAGTTCTGAAACAGAATTTTCCAGACGAAAGTTTCGGTGCGGACGGGTTCCTTAATTTCCTGCGCAGACGGAGTAAACAGATTTAATTAATCAATTTTTTCTCCTCCGGACAGATTTGGTGCTGCGTGCACCGCGCCGGTTTTTTTATTGCCCGAAAGGGGCGCCGAACAGCGGTTCGGGACTTTGAAAAGCGGTTTGAGGCATCGGAAGGCGGTTCAGGACTGCGAGAGCGGTTTGAGGCTGCGGAAGGTGGTTTGAGGCTGCGGAAGGTGGTTTAGGACTGTGAAAAGCGGCTTACTGCAAGGCGATGTGATAAGAACGGGGCGGAAGCGCAGGTGTTGTAAACGGTTTTACGGGGACAGGCGACTGTAAGGACAGGCTGCTGTTGCCGCAAAATCAGATTTTGGAGACAAGCAAGTGAATCGCGAAGAAAAAGCTGAACTCCTCAGCGAGATGAATGGACTGATTTCCGGCTCTGAAGCTGTGGTTATTTCTCATTACAGAGGACTGACCGTAGCGGAAATGGGCGAATTGAGAAAGAAAGCCCGCGAACTCGGCGCTGAATTGAGAGTTACCAAAAACCGCATTACCCGTCTTGCTCTTAAAGGTACGAAATTCGAAGGCTTGGACGATTTGTTCAAGGGGCCGACCATCATGGCTTATTCCTCCGACCCGATTTCTGCATGCAAACTCTGCGTACAGTTCGCGAAAGAGAATGAGAAATTCCTGGTTGTCGGCGGCGCTTTGAGTTCCGGCGTTCTGTCGATGGCAGAAATCGAACGGCTCGCAACCATTCCGTCTATGGACGAACTGCGCGCCAAGATTATCGGCCTGCTGCAGGCTCCGGGTGCCGCGCTGGCACGCGTTACCAAAGCTTACAGCGAGAAAGAAGCCGCGTAAGCTTAACGAGTGTGGCCGGTATCGGCCGGGCTTTTTTGACCGGATTGCGGATTTTCTGCCCGAATTGAACGGACGGGAAAGCAGACGGGGGAAAAGAGCGGCTGTTGCCGGGTGGTGATGATAAAAAAGTTTGAATAATAAGTTTAATTTAATTGGAGAAAAAAAATGGCCGATTTAGCCAAATTAGTTGAAGAATTATCTGCGTTGACAGTTATGGAAGCTGCCGACCTGTCGAAAATGCTGGAAGAAAAGTGGGGCGTTTCTGCGGCTGCTGCCGTTGCTGCTCCGGCTGCCGGCGGTGCTGCTGCCGCAGCTGAAGAAAAGACCGAATTCGACGTTATCCTCGTTGAAGCCGGCGCTAACAAAATTAACGTTATTAAGGAAATCCGCGGCATTACCTCTCTGGGTCTGAAAGAAGCCAAAGACCTGGTTGACGGTGCTCCGAAGACTGTTAAGGAAGGCGCTCCGAAGGCTGAAGCCGAAGAAATCAAGGCTAAGCTGGAAGCTGCCGGTGCTAAGGTTGAATTGAAGTAATTTTACTTCAGACCGATACTCGGACAGGGTAATCCGGTGCCAGAGCAGCGGAAAAACCTGAGCCGAGATAAGATGAACCGCCTGCGGGGGATGCCTGCGGGCGGTTTTGTTGTGTGCGATTTTGTTGTGTGCGATTTTGTTGTGTGTGGTTTTGTTGTGTGCGGAACGGGAGGAGCGTGCGATGTGGAGAGATGGGGGAGAAAGAAGAGCGTACGGGCGCTCAAAAAAAAACAGGCTGCCCTCACGGGCGGCCTGTTCGTTTCTGTCATCGGAGTTTTCATCGGCGGGAATTTTTCGGGTTCCGCGGAGATGGCTCAGTGCTGGAGATGGCTCAACGCTGTTTGGCAATGAGCGGATTTGCACAGTGTCGGCCCTTGTGCGGGGCGGTGCTGCGTTGCTTCTTGAGCGGGGCAACACCGGCCAACGGGCAAATCAGCATCGCGTTGGCTCTTGAGCAGGCGGCGTTGCGTTGGCCCTTGTGCGGGGCGGTGCCGCGTTGGCAGCCGAACCGGGCATAAAGGCATTACAGCCTGTGCCAGGCCGGGGAGGCCGCGAGAAATTCCCGTGCCGGGTTTTTCGTTTTGGCGGCCGGGCGGTTAAATACCGCTTTAGCCGGTGCGAATGCAAGGTCTTCGCTGCCGTTTTGGCGGCGGGGCAAATCCTGCATCCAGAGGTCAAACGCCGTATCGCTGCCGCATTTGCATAACGCCTCAACCGCAATGTCCGCGAGCGGATAACGGCTGATGAAGTACATGATTTCCTCGTTGTTGCGGCGGTAAATCAGTTCGCGCTGCGCTTCGTCACAAAGGCTGTGATTGGCGAGGTAGAGCATAATTTCGCGATGGTTGCCGCGCTTGACGAAATGTACTTCCGGCTCGTCGTGGAAACAGTGCTTTTTGATGTAAGCCTTGATTTCCGCGTGAATGCCGCGTTTCAGGAGCAGTTTCTCGCTTGCTTCGCAGAGCCAGTGTTTGGACAGGTAGCCCAGAATTTCGGGGCGGTCTTCGCGTTTGAGAATCATTTCCTGCCCGTTCGGAATCTGATAGTGCATAACGTACTTGACAAGCAATGAGAAAGCGCCGTGTTTGAAAAAGAAGTCTTCGGCTTCCTGCACAAAACGGCGGCGGGCGATGAACTGTTCAACCTTTTTGCGGCTGTTGAAGCGTATCATCTTCATTTGGCGCAGTTTTTCCGCTTCTTTGCGGTTGGATTGCGTTTCAATGAGGAAGTTGACTTCTTCGTAGGTGCCGCGGGTCAGCAGCGCCAGCTTTTCACGTTCGTTCAGGCGGCCTTTGGCGATGACAAGCATAATGATGTTATGATTGCCGCGCATAATCAGGTCGTATTTGGCGAACATGGAAATCCGGTGGCGGTTGATGTGGCTGATGATGGCCTTTTCACTGCCGCTCCAGACGATATCCCGCTCGGTATACTGGGGCACGTCATGACGTTTGAGGTACTTCATCACGGTGTTGTATTCGCCGTGGGTGAGAAGCAGCGCAATTGTCCGGCACGGGTCTGCGGCGCTTTCGAGCACGGCATCCACCAGCTGCGGGCGATTGGCACGGAAAACTTCTACCTGTGCCGGTTCTTTCAAGCCATAAGCTTTGATATAGAACAGGCTGGCTTCGGTTATCCCTCGTTTAATCAGCTGTTTTTCGGCCTGAGCGCTGAAACGGTTGTTTACGACGTAAGCCACCAGCTGTTTGGGTTCGGCGGAACGGATAAACTCCAGTTCCTGATCCAGATTTTTGAGTTTCATAATCTTCGTGCCGCATACTTTACTTTGCGGGCTTTATTAGTTGATAAATAATGGGGATGATAATTCACAGATTTTTATTTTGACAAAGACATGATAGCCGAAACGGCGTTTTTGTCAAGAAAAAAAGGAGCGTTGGGGAAAAGGTCGGGAGAGGAGTATTGGAGAAGAGATATGGAAACGGGGAGCACAACCGCAGGCGCGCCGGAGTGGCAGCGCCACGGGTGTAGTTATGGCGCGCAGGGCGGGGCAACGAAGGCAGCGCCACGGGTGTAGTTATGGCGCGCAGGGTGGGGCAACGAAGGCAGCGTCACGGGTGTAGTTATGGCGCACAGGGGAGCCTGCGCTTTGGTGCGCGCGAGGCTTACGGCTGCGCTGAAAGGGCGGCCTGCGCTTTGGCAAGGGCAGCGTCGTCCAGCACC
>ENA-ORTV01004660-ORTV01004660.1-human-gut-metagenome-genome-assembly--contig:-NODE-4660-length-10081-cov-13.638540_pt1 | contig 10081 bp, 9 predicted proteins | sample MGYA00241915_ERZ509194 | MGnify/ENA primary metagenome ERZ509194 (study PRJEB26280, sample SAMEA2338810) | human gut metagenome | biome: human gut; feature: human-associated habitat; material: faeces... | reverse complement strand
CTTTTGCCTTCACTACCTCTGTTTCATTCTCTCCATTACGCACTGCAATTCCTGCGGAATCATATCCACGATACTCTAACTTGGACAGACCATCTAATAAAATCGGAGCTGCCTGTTGTGCTCCTGTAAATCCAACAATTCCACACATAATTTTAATTCCTTTCTCTGGCTGTTATCTGGTTGCTTCTTTTTCATTGATGACAGCAACAACTTCATCCACATATGTATGACAAATCTCTTCCGCCTCTGCCTCTACCATGACACGAATTAATGGTTCTGTTCCAGACTCCCGGACAAGGATTCTTCCGGTATCTCCTAATGCCTCGGCAACTTTATTCACAGCAGCCTGTACATCCTTATCTGCCTGTGCTACCGCTTTATCTTTTACCTTTACATTGACCAGAACCTGCGGATAAATATGCAAATCCTCTGTAAGCTGGCTCATCTTTTTCTTTTTAGCCATCATAACTTCCATCATCTTCAGGCTGGTAAGAATTCCATCCCCCGTTGATGCATACTTTGAAAATATGATATGACCGGACTGTTCTCCTCCGATACGGCATCCGTTCTTCGTCATATATTCATAAACATATTTATCTCCAACTGCTGTCTTGGCATAGCCAATTCCCAACTCATCAAAAGCCTTGTATAGGCCAAAGTTTGACATAACTGTCGTTACAACTGTATTGGTAAGCAGCTTACCTCTTTCTTTCATATATCTTCCATAGATATAAAGAATTGCATCTCCATCTACTATATTTCCCTTTTCATCTACGCAGAGGCAGCGGTCTGCATCTCCATCGTAGGCAAATCCAACATCTAAGCCATTCTCTACCACGTATTTCTGCAATCCTTCAATGTGTGTCGAACCTGCATCTCTGTTAATATTCGTACCATCCGGCTCTGCATTAATGACATACGTCTTTGCTCCAAGACTGTCAAAAATCTGTTGTGCCATGTTCCAGGAACTACCATTGGCACAATCCAGTCCAACCTTCATTCCTTTAAAAGAATATAAACCAAGTGAAATAAGGTATCCCATATAGCGGTTACGACCTGCTGCGTAATCCACTGTACATCCGATGGCATCCTTATGTGCAAAAGGAATCTCTTCATACTTTTGTCCAAATACTTCTAATTCTCCATCAAGATAAGCTTCTACAAGATTAATCGTAGCCTCATCCATCTTCTCTCCATTGCCATTAATGAGCTTGATTCCATTATCATAATACGGATTATGGCTGGCAGAAATCATGATGCCACAATCAAAATCTTCTGTTCTTGCCACATAAGCTACAGATGGAGTTGTTGTTACATGCAAAAGATACGCATCTGCACCAGATGCTGTAAGTCCCGCAACCAGTGCATACTCAAACATATAGCTTGAACGGCGGGTATCCTTACCGATGACAATCTTAGCCGGTGCATCATCACCAGCCTGCTTCTTTAACTGTCCGTAATACCAGCCTAAAAAGCGACCTACTTTACGTGCATGGTCTACTGTTAAATTCACATTTGCTTCCCCACGGAAGCCGTCAGTTCCAAAATATTTTCCCATATTTTCTCCCCAAGTATCTTCATTTTTACTCTGTTTGTAAGTTACTATTTATTAATTTTTGAAAGAGTAACCCTGCAAGCATACTCCCCAACATACATCCAAATCCATTGTGTATCATATCATCAAACTCAAAAAGTCCTCGACATAATACAAGCTGCAAAACTTCTATAACTGCTGATGCTATTAACCCCATAGCAAGTCCCTGCCACCATCTTAATCTTTTATAAAAAGGAAATGGAAGCAATAAACCAAATGGGAGAAGCAATGCAATATTCAAAAGATTCTCTTTAAGCATTTCCCTGCTATGATAGAAAATCACGTCTTTCCATGACCAGAATACTTCTAATTCATATGCATGATATCCTTGATTTTTCCTTGTAAATACTGTTGATTCTAAAACAATACAATAATAAGTAAATAATAAAAGCCCTGCAATAATCTGGACTCTATTTACTTTACCACATTTATACAAAAAAATATAAACAAAAAATAACAATATTAACATGATAAAATAGCATATAATCTCAAAACTACTCCACGGCCGGTTATGTTCTATAAAAATCTGATATAAATCCATTGTGTCCTCAAACAATTATCCCTTAACTTATTTGGAAGCGTAAAAGTATTCTCCTTTATATATTTATTAAAAATACTTTTATCCATTGTCATTACTCTAAAAAAATATTTACTTTCATATGTTTTCGTTTTATCTTATCATTTTCGGCCTCTCAATTCAACCATTTTTTATTTATTTTCCCTGTAAATTCCATTTTATTTTAAGTAACTCGTTCAAAACTCTAAATGCCACAACAAATTCTATTTTAAATAACACCCAATTCCATTTTTTATGTTTTTTCTTTCTATTTTTTCATTTTAATTGACATTTTCATTTATAACTGCTATTATACTAAGCGTTTTAATCGCTAACAAAAATAACTACTATATAAAACACAATCATATGTACTCTCGAAACCTTTTTATACTTAATTTTGAGAGCGTCTTAATAACAATAGGAGAAAAACATGAAAAAATTATCCATTACCAAAATGGCAGACACCATTATTGCCAAGAGAAAAGAACAGAAACTCACTCAGGCACAGCTTGCAGAAATGACCGGCATCAACCGAGGCATGATTAGCCGTTTAGAAAGCTGTGACTACACACCATCTATCGACCAGCTTCAATCTATTGCTGAAGTGCTTAACTTTGAAGTAGTTGATTTGTTCGAAGATGACAAAGTAACATCCAGCAAGCCAGTTCTTGATAAAAAGTACAATATTGCTGTTGCCGGTACTGGTTATGTAGGACTTTCCATTGCTACCCTTCTTTCCCAGCACAATCACGTAACAGCAGTTGATATCATTCCAGAAAAAGTAGATCTTATTAACAACAGAAAGTCCCCTATTCAGGACGATTACATTGAAATGTATCTCGCAGAAAAGGAACTTGATCTTACTGCTACACTTGATGGTGAAGAAGCATACAAAAACGCTGACTTTGTTGTTATTGCAGCTCCAACCAACTATGACAGCAAGAAAAACTTCTTTGACTGTTCTGCTGTAGAAGCCGTTATTGAACTTGTATTAAAGGTAAATCCAAATGCAACTATGATTATTAAATCAACAATCCCAGTTGGATATACTGCATCTGTAAGGGAAAAATACAACACAAAGAACATCATCTTCAGCCCAGAATTCTTACGCGAATCAAAAGCCCTTTACGATAACCTCTATCCATCAAGAATCATTGTATCCTGTGATGAAGAATCAAGAGAAAAAGCTGAAACATTTGCCAAACTTCTTCAGCAGGGTGCTATCAAAGAAAACATTGATACTCTTTTCATGGGATTCACAGAAGCAGAAGCTGTTAAACTCTTTGCCAACACTTATCTTGCACTCCGTGTATCTTACTTCAACGAACTCGATACATACGCAGAATCAAAAGGCTTAAATACACAGGAAATCATTAACGGTGTATGTCTTGACCCACGTATCGGTACTCACTACAACAACCCAAGCTTTGGATACGGCGGATATTGCTTACCAAAAGACACCAAACAGCTTTTAGCAAACTTCAATGATGTGCCACAGAATATGATTTCTGCCATCGTAGAAAGCAACCGGACAAGAAAAGACTTTATTGCTGACCAGGTACTAAATATGGCCGGTGCATATGAAGCAAACAGCTCCTGGGATCCAAGTAAAGAGGGTGAAAAAATCATCGGTGTATTCCGTCTTACCATGAAGAGTAATTCCGATAACTTCCGTCAGTCTTCTATCCAGGGTGTTATGAAGAGAATCAAAGCAAAAGGTGCCAAAGTAATCATCTATGAACCAACTTTAAAGAATGGCGAAACATTCTATGGTTCTGAAGTCGTAAATGACTTAAAGAAATTCAAAAAGAACAGTCAGGCAATTATTGCAAACCGCTACGATTCTTGTCTTGATGACGTAAAAGATAAAGTATACACAAGAGATATTTTCAAAAGAGATTAATAAAAAGCAAATGTTGATGTATCTAACGCTTCCTATCAGAGAAGTGGCAAAAAAATATAGTGGCAATAATAGATACTCAGAAATCCGGTACTTACCCGTCAAAAAGCAATAATTAAGATATGCAAGAAATAACAATGGAGAAAATAAAATGAATCACATCGATTTAAAAAATAAAACCGTTTTCGTTACAGGTTCTGCCGGCTTTATTGGCAGTAACCTTGTTCTCGAACTTTTACGAACACAATCTCCAATCCACATCATCGGACTGGACAACATGAATGACTACTATGATGTCAACATTAAAGAATGGCGTTTAAAAGAAATTGAAAAATGTGTTGCTGAACACAATGATTCCACTTACGTCTTCTACAAAGATGACCTTGCCAACAAAGCAATCATTGATAAAATCTTTGCTGAACATAAACCAGATATCGTTGTAAACCTCGGAGCACAAGCTGGTGTACGCTACTCCATCACTAATCCAGATGCATACATCCAGTCCAATATGATTGGCTTCTACAACATTCTCGAAGCCTGCCGTCATTCCTATGACAACGGAGAAAAAGGCGTAGATCATCTCGTATATGCATCCTCTTCCTCCGTCTATGGAACAAACAAAAAAGTTCCATACAGCACAGAAGATAAAGTAGATAATCCTGTATCCCTCTACGCAGCCACAAAGAAATCAAACGAACTGATGGCTCACGCATACAGCAAACTTTATAACATTCCATCTACCGGTCTCCGCTTCTTCACCGTATACGGACCAGCCGGCAGACCAGACATGGCATACTTTGGATTCACAAATAAACTTCTTAAAGGAGAAACTATCCAGATCTTCAACTACGGTAACTGTAAACGTGACTTCACTTACGTTGATGATATCGTAGAAGGCGTAAAACGCGTTATGCAGGGTGCACCTGAAAAGAAAAATGGAGAAGACGGACTACCAATTCCACCTTATGCTGTATACAATATCGGAAACAGTAATCCAGAAAACCTCTTAGACTTTGTCACAATCCTTCAGGAAGAATTAATCCGCGCAGAAGTACTCCCTGCCGATTATGACTTCGAAGCACACAAAGAACTCGTTGCTATGCAGCCAGGTGACGTACCTGTAACATTTGCAGATACAAGCGCACTTGAAAGAGATTATGGATTCAAACCGGATACAAGCTTGAGAACGGGACTTAGACATTTTGCGGAATGGTATAAGGAGTTTTATAACGTGTAATAGGTTATGTATTTCATTAGCTAATTTAAGGATGTAGGGCACTGATTCTACATTCTTAATTAGCTAATGTAAAACTTTAGATTTGTTGGTAAATTGCTTATAACAATCCTCTGCAAGTTGAAGTATTTGAATATCTCCATTTAACGTATCCATTAACGCCCTGTTCGCCTCTGCCTCCTGCATTTCTCCAAATATACATACATCATTTAACAAATATAAAATATATTTAAAGCACTTTCCATAAATATCAAGATTAGAAAAATCTTTAGACCACTTAAACATCGCCATCAAAAAACCTATAACGGTAGATTCAAATAGTTCATCTATATGTACAAAAATTGGATTTTTTTCATCATTATATATATAGCTGTTAATAGACTTTTGGTAATTGTTTCGCAATTCCACTTCCGTACCGGTATAACCATACTCCTTAACAAAATATTTCTTTACTATTTGAAACATTCTATGTAAATTATATCGCTCTAAATTTTGCTTTAACTCCCCTTCTGTAAAATAATCAGGGAAATATTGCATCATCATTTTTATCCCATATTCTTCATTTTTCAAAGAACTACCACCAAATTTAAATATTGTATAATCATTTGATGATACCATAAATTTCTCTCCTTCCACCTTCTCTATAGTTACTGAAAAATGAAAAATAAAATACTTACGCAGCCCTTATCTGCATTTTATTTCTCGGATGCATCTCTCTTAATATATCTGCCTGCTTTTGAGAGGAAACATGTATATATATTTGTGTTGTTTTAATAGAACTATGCCCTAAAATTTGTTGTACACAACTGATATCCACTCCTTCTTCAATCAAATATGTCGCAAACGAATGGCGAAACATATGAGGAGTAATATTACGTTCAATTTTAGCCTGCTTTGTATATTTTTTCAGCATTAGCCTAATGGACTGCTCTGTAAATCTACTCTTTCTCTTATTTATAAAAAAATATCCACACGCATGAATCTCTTCTTTGTTTTCCGTATAATATCTATTTAAAAGTTCTATAACTGATTCTTCTCCAATTTGAACAATCCTCTCTTTTCCCCCTTTCCCCATAAATCGTATTACTCCAGATTCCAAATTAATATTCTTAATCCTTATATTTGCTATTTCATAAACCCTTGCTCCCGTAGCAAAAAAGACTTCAACAACTGCTACATCCCGTAAAATAAATCGCTGATTCTTTTCCGACTCTCTCAGTTCTTTATACATACAATTAAGTAATTTTTCTATTTCCTCCCGAGGAATAATTCTTGGCAATACACGTTCTTCCTTAAACTTTGTATGTACACGTCTCATTGGATTTTCTTCAATTATCTCTTCCTCTTCTAAATATGCATAAAAAACTTTCAGAGATGCAATTCTTCGTTTAACCGTTTTCTGTTTATATTTTTTATGCAAATAAGTAATATATCTTTCTATTTTTTCTTTCGAAGGTTCCTCTCCCTCTATAAATTCTACAAACTGACGTAAATCAATTCTATATGCTTTCAATGTGTTCCAATCTAACTCTTTTCTATATTCGCAATATTCCAAATACATGTTTATCGTTTCCTGTAATTTCATATTTGTATCCTCCAAAGCCTTTTTTGTAAGTCTAGCACAATTTTAATGATAGATAATACTTAATTATCTATAAAATAAGGAGGATAAAAATTTGCGCTTATTAATACTAGCCACTACTAAATTTGCACCAACATATAATTCAAAATTAATATCATTTTGAAAATCAAGTTTATCCTGTAAAACCGTAATTAATATTGATAACAAAGTTGTAGAGTCCACACAAAAATAAGGTTCCTTGACTGTCCATATATACTCTTTTAAAATTTCATCTTCTATTTTGAGTAAATTAGAAAAGACTATCGATGCACGTTCACTTGTGGAAATTATATTATATAAAGAACTTTTCTTCCATAATTTTAGACTTTTAATCTCTTGTTTAGGTACTTCTTGTAATTTACTTTCTATAAATGGAAATAAAACATTAAAATCTCCTTTTTCTCCATTAATAAAATTATACTCTGAATTTCGTGTCTTCATCCAGGTATCAATACTGCCATTTGAATACTGATCATATAAATCAGGCTTTTCAGGACTTACCCAAAATGCACAATGTGCTTTTGATGTATTTAAAGCGTTCATAATACCAATATCCTGACCTCTATATTTTTAACATTCTCTCCATCCATCATCTTTAAGAAAATGATCACAAACTCTTTCATCACTAAACAAATAATTGAGAAATTCAACACGCTCTTTCCATTTATCTCTATCCCTGCTTCGCAATTCATTGTATTCTTCGCTGATATGAGAATGAATATCTGTTTCACATAATTTATTTTTAATCATTTCAGTAATGAATGTATTAATTCCCGGTCCATCAAATGACAATGGTGGAATATTAATCCCTGGGTATCTTGTCCTAATATTATGTCCGTTACAAATCAAGTACCAAAGTATTTCTTTTTTGGCATTTTCAAATTCTAATAATGATTTATATAAATTTTCCTGATATGAATCCCAAAATACAATACAAGCCACGGAAAACGAATTTAACTCATATGCAAATATTCCCAATTTATTTGATAGTTTGTTAATCGTCTTATAACAAATCCTTGAAATCTTACCAAGTATCTTTCCATATTTCTTTTTTAATTCTTCATCAAAATTTTCACTTCTTAGTTCTTTACCAAATTTTTCTATAATAGAAATTTCTAGTCTGTCATCGTTTCCATCAATATATCTATGGTATCTTGCATCTTTATAAAAATCAGCTAATACTTGTAATAAATTCCTGCAAGATGAATCAAATTTTATTATTCCTTTCATTGCAATATAATCTACCAAAGCGATATGATTATGCCCATAAAGTAAATCGTCCGTCTTTTGTTTTTCGTCATTTTTATTTATATAAACAATCAACTCAACGATTATTTTCAATAAACGTTCCGTGCCCTGCGCAGCTTGATACAGAGATGTGAAAATATAATCAACTATAGTATATTTACAGTCCTTCGTTAAATATACTTTGTTGATATCTTCTACCGCCTTCCATATTTCGACACCTGCTATTTCAACCTCTTTAACCAAGGCACTATTCATTTTAAGCAGCCCTCTATCAGAATCATTTGATTCTTTAATGTATTTCAACTGTGCTATTTTTTGAATATAAGATGATTGTCTTGTAGAAAATAAATTGGCTCTGTTAGCTTCCTCCAGATCATTAGGTAACCCATCATAATGTACTTGATATCCAGCTTCTTTTATAGTTTCTTCATACATATAGTTAGCTTCATCTTCTCCAAATACAGTACAAATTTCGTCTTCCAGACTAAAAGATCTAATTAAATCCTTCCAAAATTGTTTTCTTTGGTCTTTACTTTCAACATCTATACTAGTTACTCCAAGATATGCCTTACAATCTTTATGTAACCGTTTATCAATTTTTTTCACTAAGTCAACTTCTATATCTTCCATTAAAACCACAAAGGGAAAATCTTTCAGTCCCCTATGTACATTAAAAATTCCTTCTGAATCAAAATCTCTATCTGAACTTATAACAGGTTCCCATTTTATTGAACATAACTCATCACGAATAACAAAGGGACTAATATCAACACACATTTCCTGTTTGAAAATATCTCCTAAGGAAACCACTATTTTAGATTGATTTCTCTTAAGTCCTGGTTCTTTTAAAATCAATTCGACACCTTTATCTCCATAAAACACTGTTGTGAATTTTCCACTATCGAAAATAAAAGCAACCATGCAATCCTTTTGATTAAGTTTATTATTCATAACCATTGCTCCTATACTCTTTCTGTTAATGTGACTCGTATCAAAAAATCTTATGGAAATTTAGTCCAAAATCTTCTTACATTGATTCTAATTTTTTTATTAAATCATCAAACTGAAGGATATTATTTATAAATAAAATATATAATTTCTTTATAAATTATATATGTCTTTTTGACTATCTTTTTATATCTTCCTAAATGTCCGCAAAGCCTTATTTTATCGGCTCTACGGGCATTTTGCTTTTGTGGTAAACCTCGCATATCTAGGTCTATCTTCTTATATTTTCGCTATCAAGCGTGGTTAAAATCGTGGTAAATACTTCTTATGCGATTAGACGCTGAACCTCTGATTTTGCGGTATCTATGGACGCATGAGCGTACCAGTTCATTGTGATACTAATGTTTGAATGTCCCATGATATACTGTAAATCTTTTGGGTTCATGTTCTTGCTTGCCAGTCTTGTGCAGAATGTATGGCGTAGCGTATGCGGTGTGATATGTGGCAAGGGATTGTCCTTGTGGTGCTTGTTATATTTCTTTACCATACGGACAAATAAGGCGTTGTAATCAATCGCAACTTTGGGCTTGCCTTTATGATTGACAAATAAGAAATTGCTCTGTCCGTCTATCACAAATGGTTCTGCCTTTGGGCGTTTCTTCATAACTCGTTGAAATGCCTGTATTGTTTCTCTACTTAATGGCACTTGTCTTATTCCGCTTTTCGTCTTAGGCGTTTCAATATAATAGCCCTGTTCCTTGCTCTTTAGTAACTGGTGGTCGATAATTACAACTTCATTCTTGAAATCAATATCAGCTACTGTCAGTCCGCACAGTTCCGAGATACGAAGTCCAGTCTTTAACAGTATCAGCACATCATCATAATGGTTGTGATACACATTGTCTGTCTTGATAAATGAGAGTAAGGCTTGTTCCTGTTCCTCTGTCAATGCGACTTTCTCTTTGGTATCATTTTCTAGG
>ENA-ORTV01004646-ORTV01004646.1-human-gut-metagenome-genome-assembly--contig:-NODE-4646-length-10111-cov-19.419650_pt1 | contig 10111 bp, 10 predicted proteins | sample MGYA00241915_ERZ509194 | MGnify/ENA primary metagenome ERZ509194 (study PRJEB26280, sample SAMEA2338810) | human gut metagenome | biome: human gut; feature: human-associated habitat; material: faeces... | reverse complement strand
CAGCTGCCGGAGCGGTGCTTAAGCCGCTAGGCGGGAATTGTGCGGTGTTGCCTTAATTTTGGCGGCTGGGAGCCACCCCTCACCGGCTTTCGCCGGAGCTCCCCTCCAGGGGAGCCAATATCTTACTTTAGGTATGCGATGGCTCCCCTAGAGGGGAGCTGGACGTGAAGCGGCCTGAGGGGCGGTTTCCCGCTGCCAGGCTAAAAATTTGCAGGGAACGACACCTGCATCGTCCCGCATGACGGGCTTTGCCGGGTATTTCACTTCATCACCCGGCGCACACCTGCGGGCGCACACTGTGCGCCCTTACGGTCTCTACAGGGGAAAACGGCATTTGCTGAACTGTGCCCCTGCTCATTTTCTCAAAACGCCTTCAATTCCACCCCGGCTGCCTGCAGGGCCGCGCCGATCTTTTCTACAAAGGCCAGAGCCTTGGGGCCGTCGCCGTGTACGCAGACGGAATCCGCCTGGATGGCAATGTCCGTACCGTCGTTGGCGGTCACTTTGCCCTCGGTTACCATGCGGATCACGCGGGCAATGGCTTCGTCCTCATCCTCAATCATAGCACCGGGGGTTCCGCGGGGCACAAGGCTGCCATCCGGGCGGTAGCCGCGGTCGGCAAACACCTCATTGGCAACCGGCAGGCCGATGGCCTGGGCCGCCTTGACCATCTCACTGCCGGAAAGCGCCAGCAGCACTGCGCCGGGGGCGCTCTCCTTCACTGCGGCGCAGATGGCATCCGCCAGCGCGCGGTCCTTGCCCGCCATGTTATACAAAGCGCCGTGGGGCTTTACATGGTGCAGCGGCACACCGGCGGCATCGCAGAACGCTTTCAGCGCACCGATCTGATACTGCACACAGGCCTTGGCTTCCGCCGGGGTCAGCTTCATCTGGCGGCGGCCAAAGCCCTGCAGATCAGGGAAACCGGGGTGCGTCCCCACCGCCGCGCCGCTCTGTTTGCACAGCGCCACGGTGCGCTGCATCACCAGCGGATCGCCTGCATGGAAGCCACAGGCCACATTGGCCGATGTGATAAACGGGATCACCTTTTCATCCATTCCGATGGTATACGCGCCAAAGCTTTCGCCCAGGTCACAGTTCAAATCAATATGCGGCATGGCTCAATCCTCCACTTTCAGGCATAAGGCAATGCTTCTGCCCTGCAGGGGCGCACAGTGTGTGCCCCTGTGGTTTTTACTATCTGCTCTTAATATTTCAGCTCCACATTTTTTACGTCGGTCACAAACATGTGCCCCGGCGCATGGGTGATGCAGAACTCCGGCTTGGAGTGCATCACAACGTTCTGCGGGGTCACGCCGCAGGGCCAGAACACCGGTGTTTCGCCGGGGTTGATGGTCACGGCATCGCCGTAATCCGGGTGAGCCAAATCATGGATGCCGATGGCTTCCGGCTCACCGATTTGCACCGGCATACCGTGCACGCGGGGCATGCCCGCCGTGATGGCTACCGCCGCAGGCACCTGTGCGTGGGGAATCGGACGCATACTGACGACCATATTGCCGCTAAACACCCCCGCGGGCGTGCAGGGGATGTTGGTGTTGTACATCGGCACATTCACGCCCTCTTCGATCTGGCGCACCGGGATGCCCGCTTCCAGCAGTTCAGATTCAAAGGAGAAGCTGCACCCGATCAAAAAGCTGACCAGGTCGTTCCTCTCCTCAAAGAATTTGCTCACATCGGTGTATTCCCCGGTCAGCTCGCCGTGTTCGTACACCCGGTAGCGCGGGATATCGGTAGCAATATCGCTGCCTTTGCCAAATTGGGCAAAGGTTCGCTCACCTGCGTCCGCCACTTCCAGCAGCGGGCAGGCTTTGGGGTTGCGCTGGCAGAACAGCAAAAAGTCCCACGCCAGCGCCTTGGGCAGCACCACAAGGTTGCCCTGGGCATAACCGTTGCACATGCCGGTGGTCGGGCCGGTCAGTTCGCCCTTGCGGATCAGCCCGCGCAGGTCGGCCGGTTTCATGGCTGCAAAGTCCATTATTTCATCCGCTCCCTGATTTTGTCAAGCACGGCCGCCTGCGCCCTGGCTCCTGCAACAGCCTGCGCCGCGGTCACATATTGGAACGCCAGCTTTTCGCCGGGGCGCAGCTGCGCCATGGCCGAAAGGTCAGCGCTGATGACGGTTGCAATTTTGGCATACCCGCCGGTGGTCTGGTGGTCAGCCAGCATCACAATGGGCTGCCCGTTGGCCGATACCTGCACCGAACCCGCCACAATGCCGTCCGATACAATGTCCGACCCATCCACAGTCTCGATCTGCGGCCCCTGCAATTTGCAGGCCATGCGGTCACAGTCTGCTGTCAAAGCATATACCCCGTGTACAAATGCGGCCTGCCCCACTGCGGTAAAGGCATCGGTCTGGGGGCCGGGCACCGCACGGAACAGCGGCAGCTTCCGCCCGCCCAAAAAGCGCCACGGCCTTGCGGGGGTGCGCGCCGTGCCCAGCGGGCGGTTTGCCCCTTTGGCGCAGATCTGCTGCCAGCGCTGTTCCACCATGGCGGGTTCCGCCCCAATGGGCAGCACATCCCCAGCTTTCAGTGCGCGGCCATCCAGCCCGCCCATCCGGCATTTTAAGTCGGTGGAGCGGCTGCCCAGCACGGGCGGGGTATCCACGCCGCCAAACACGGCCAGGTAGCCGCGCAGCCCGCTGCGGGCCGCGCCGATTGCCAGCACCTGCCCCGCGCGGGCCAAAAGCGGCGTATAGGCGGGCACCGGGCGGCCATCCAGCGCGGCGGGCATATCGGCCCCCGCCAGGGCAAAAACAGCGTCCCCGTCAAACTGATACTTGCCGCCCCGCAGGGTCATTTCCAGCACGGCGGCACCGGCTGCCTGGGGGTTGCCCGCCAGCAGGTTGGCGGTCCGCATAGCGTAACCATCCGCCGCTCCACAGGTGCGGAATCCCCGCGCGGCATAGCCAGTGCGGCCTGCATCCTGCACGGTGGTCAGCGGGCCGGGGCGTATCACATGCAAGTTCACAGTGCCGCCCCCTGTTCTTTCTGGATGGTTTCAAACTTTTCCGGGCTGATGGGCACAAACCGGATGCGGTCCCCCGCCGCGTAAGGCAGTTTGCCGCCGCCAGCCGGGTCAAACAGGCGCAGCGGCGTGCGGCCGATCAGCTGCCACCCGCCGGGGGAAGCCAGCGGGTAGATGCCCGTCTGCTTGCCGCCAATGCCCACCGCCCCCGCGGGGATCTTGGTGCGCGGGGTCTGCAACCGGGGGCAGACAATGCGTTCATCCATGCCGCCCAGGTACGGGAACCCCGGCAGGAACCCCAGCATAAAAATGCGGTAGTCCCGCCCGCAGTGGATGTCGATGACCTGCTGTTCGGTCAGCCCGGCGTGCTGTGCCACAAAGGCCAGGTCGGGGCCGTAATCTCCGCCGTAACACACCGGCACCTCCACCAGCCGCCCGGCCGCGGTGCTGCTGACCGGGGGCAAAGCGTCCCACAGGCGGCGCAGCGCGGGGATCAGGGTATCGGCATCGGTCTGCAAAGGGTCCAGCGTGACCAGCAGCGCCGCATAGGTGGGCACTGTTTCCACCACGCCGGGCAGCTGCGCCGCCTGCACAGCGGCATCCAGCGCCATAACCTGCGCGTTCACCTGTTCACTGATCTCACTGCCACAGACGGCCAGCACGCCGCTGTCCCCCACGGGGGTAAACTGGATCATAACAAAAATCCCCTTTGCGTCCGGTATTTTGGGGCTGGTCAGGAAGTGTGCTGTACCTTTAGGTTAGCGGGCGCACATTGTGCGCCCCTACGGTCCCTAAACGTGCCGTTTTGGGTTCACTGCTTCCTGACCAAGGCCAATGTGCCTATTATAGCACAACCTGCTTTATGCCTGCTCAAAAAATTTCTTTGCCAGCACCGGGCCGAACCAGTGGTCCGAATTGTGGGAATACCGCACCGCATACGCCGTGCACTGCCGCATCATGCTGACAATGCCAACGTTCATGCGGGTATCAAACCCATCCACACCCGGCAGCAGCGAGCCTGTCATATCGATCATGCCATTGCGGGAAAGCACCCGCATGACCTCGCTTTCCATCTCCTCCCGGTGCAGGATGTCCATATCCTTTTTCAGGTAGGCCAGCGCGGCCATCAGCGCATAGCAGCCCCAGTCAGAGCAGGTCGCCGTGATGATGTTATCGGTGCTGCTTGCGGCCAGAATGCCGCCGCAGCAGCCGTCCTGGCATTCGCCGGGGGCGGTGAAGGGCACATATTTTTTAATGTGCTCCCCAATGGTGCCCATGCCGATCTCATTGCCCAGATCGCCGATGGCCACATTGGGCACGCCGCGGGCGCGCAGTTCGTTCCACAGCACATCGCTTTTGGCTTCCAGTGCGGTCACATCCTTGCCCACCGCATTGTGGTAAACACCCTTGGCGTTGCCGCCGCAGGCTTCCACCGAGATCACCGCTGCGGGTAAAATCTTATCCGCCAGCGCTTTGGCCTGGGCGGGGGCTTCGGCCTTATCTTTGGTAAAGGCCACAACGCCAAGGCTCAGCGGCAGCTCCATGGCGGTATCCAGGTCCTCATACACATGCAGACCCACCACATTGCCGCATTTCTTAAAGGCTTCCACACTGTCCTGCGGGCAGACGATGATCGGCTTTGCCCCAAAGGCCAATACCAGAGACCGCGCCAGCAGGATCGCGCTGACAGAACCGTCCATTTCCGGCACCTTGTGGGGCAGCAATACAAACCCGACCAGGATATACACCGGGTCGCCGGGGTGAATGGCTTTGCACAACGCTTCGGCTGCGTGCATAGCGGTCGGCTCCCCGGTATATGCCCGGCTGCCCGCGTACAAAATGCGGCACACCCCGTAACCGCGGGGGTCCAGACACATGATGGCATCCAGGTTTTCGCCTACATTGCGTTTTTCCAGTTCGTCACGGGTCATGGTGTTTTCCCCCTTTTCAGCCCCACAGACTTTCGCAGCCGGTATAGTCATAGAACTCTTTCAGCACTTCGTCCTGGATGGCTTTCAGGGTAGCGGGGTCCTTGCCGCCGGCGGGCTTGCCCTCAAACTCGCAGGCATGCAGACAGAAGTTGGAGGAGGAGGTCACGATGATCTCATCCGCATCGCGCAGGAAATCCACCGTGAACGGTTTTTCCATCACGGTAATGCCCAGGCGGTAGCAGGCCTGCAGCATATGGGTCTTGGCAATGCCGCGCAAAATCAGCTCATCGTTCGGGTGGGAATAGAAAATCCCGTCTTTCAGCACTGAAACGTTGGAGTGCGCACATTCCGTTACAATATCCCCGCGGTGGAACACGGTCTCGCTCATGCCGGCCAGCTTGGCGCGCTGGGCGGTCATAACGCTGGGCAGCAGGTTCAGCGTTTTGATGTTGCAGTGGTAAAAGCGAGTGTCCTCCTCAGAGTTCAGGCGGATGGGCTTGTCGGGGTCGTTCAGGGTGTTGGGCCGGATGGAAACCCACAGCTTGCCGGGCACGCCTTCCTCATACACATGGTTACGGGGCTCCACACCGCGGGTGACCTGCCAGTATACAAAGTTGACCTTGCTGTCCACCTTGGCCAGCAGGTCGGTCAGCAGCCTGCCCAGCTCGGCCTTGCTCATCGGGATGTTGATATCCAGTGCCTTGGCGCTGGTAAAAAAGCGGTCCAGGTGGTCCTGCAGCAGGTATACCTTGCCGTTCGCGCCAACGGTGGCATCGTAGCAGCCATCGCCAAAAAAGTGAACGCGATCATTGAACGGCACCATCAATTCTTCCGGTGCGCCGATTTTGCCATCATAATATGCAATGGATTCCATTTTCCCTTACTCCTCTCATCTTGGTTGCCTTTATGTTCAGCCGTTATTTGGCTTTCACATCAAATTTCAGTTCAATCACTTTTTTAATCAGCTCCACGCAGTTATCCAGCCCAATGGCGGCGGAATCCAGGCAGAGGTCATAATTTTCCACCCGCTTCCACTGGCGGCCGGTGTGGTATTTGTAATAGCTTTCACGGTAGCGGTCCAGCTTGTCAATATAGTGCTTGGCCTGGCTGCTGCCAATGCCCTGGCGCTTCATCTCGCGCTCCACACGCCAGTCATAGGGGGCATCCACATACACGGTCAGCACGTTGGGCTTATCCCGCAGAACAAAATCCGCCGCGCGGCCCACGCAGATATAGCTTTCCTCGTTCAGCAGCTCCCGCAGCACCTTGGCCTGGTAGTTGAACAGGTTTTCATCGCTGATAAAGTTGCCGCTTTCCGGCGGGATGATGCTGCCGTCATACACCCGTTCCGAAACCCGGTCCAGCATGGTTTTGCGGGTGTTCTCATCGGCGCGGGCAAACAGTTCCTCGCTGATGCCGCTGTCCTCTGAGGCAAGGCGCAGCAGCTTGCGGTCATACAGGTCAATGTCAAATGCCTTTGCCAGCTGCTTGCCAATGTAGCTGCCGCCGCCCGAACCACAGGTGCGGGTAATGGCGACTGCAAAATACGGATAATCGGGATACATTTTCCACCCCTCCTTACTGGCCCAGATAGGCTTTCTTCACGCGCGGGTCGTTCAGAAGATCCGCGGCGTTGCCCTCAATGCTGATGTTGCCGGTTTCCAGCACATAGGCGCGGTCCGAGATGGCCAGCGCCATCTTTGCGTTCTGTTCCACCAGCAGGATTGTGATGCCCTGCTTGTTTACTTCCTGAATGATGGCAAAGATCTCTTTGACCAGCAGGGGCGAAAGGCCCATCGAAGGTTCATCCATCAAAATCATTTTGGGCTTTGCCATCAGGGCGCGGCCTACGGCCAGCATCTGCTGCTCGCCGCCGGAAAGGGTGCCCGCCAGCTGGCGGCGGCGCTCTTCCAGACGGGGGAAGCGCTTATACACATCCTTCATCGTCTCTTCCATCCCGGCCGGGTCGGCATAAGCGCCCATTTCCAGGTTTTCTTCCACCGTCATCTGGGGGAAGATATGCCGCCCTTCCGGCACATGGGCCAGCTTGTAGGTAATGATCTTGCTGGGTTCCGCCTTGCGCAGGTCGTGCCCGTCAAACATCACGCTGCCGGACGCAGCTTTTTCCAGCCCGGTAATGGTGCGCAGGGTGGTGGTTTTGCCCGCGCCGTTTGCCCCGATCAGGGATACGATCTCGCCGTCATCCACATGCAGCGATATGCCGTTCAGCGCGTGTACCGCGCCGTAATTGACATGAAGGTCTTTTACTTCAAGCATCCGCTTCGGCCTCCTCCTCTTTGTCTTTGCCCAGGTATGCTTCAATCACATGGGGGTCATTGGCGATCTCTGCCGGTGTGCCGGAAGCGATCGTGGTACCAAAGTCCAGCACCTGGATTCGCTCGCAGATTTTCATGACCAAACTCATGTCATGCTCAATCAGCAACACCGATACCTTGAATTCGCTCCGGATATAATCAATAATCTCCAGCAGTTCCTCCGTTTCAGTCGGGTTCATACCGGCGGCCGGTTCGTCCAGCAGCAGCAGCTTCATGTTGGTGGCCAGCGCGCGGGCAATCTCCAGGCGGCGCTGCTCACCATAGGGCAGGTTGTCAGCCTCCAGGTCCTCCTTGCCGGAAAGATGCACCACCTGCAGCAGCTCTTTGGCGCGTGCGGTGGCGGCGGCTTCCTGCTGCCAGTACGCCTTGGTGCGGAAGATGGCCTGCGGCATGTTGTAGGTCAGTTCTTCCAGCATGGCAGCTTTGACGTTTTCGATCACCGTCATTTTTTTGAACAGGCGGATATTCTGGAAGGTTCTGGCAATGCCTGCATGAACGATCTGGTGGGTCTTTTTGCCGTTCATCCGCTCACCATTCAGGTAAAGGGAGCCTTCGGTCGGCTTATACACACCAGTGATCAGGTTGAACACGGTGGTTTTGCCTGCGCCGTTGGGGCCGATCAGCCCCACCAGCTCGGATTCGCCGATTTCCATATTAAAATCATCCACGGCTTTCAGGCCGCCAAACTGGATGCCAAGGTGCTGGCATTTCAAAACGGGTTGTGCCATGGTTCAGGCCCCCTTTTCTGCTTTTGCTTTTACCGTGCCGCGGCCGGTCAGTTTTTCCAGCACGCGGGTCAGGCTGAACTCCCACCGGCCAAAGATGCCGCCGGGACGGAACAGCATGACCAGCACCAGAACCACCGAGTAGGCCAGCATGCGGTAGGTAGAAAATTCACGCATCAGTTCCGGTAAAGCGCTCAGGAACGCTGCGCCGATGATGGAACCGGTCAGCGAACCGGTGCCGCCGATGATCACTTCGCTCAACAGCTCTGCGGAATAGTTAAAGTTGAAGTTGGTGGGGATCATTGCCGTCATGTAATGGGCATAAATACCGCCGCCGATGCCGGCAAAGAATGCGCTGATGGCAAAGGTCATGACCTTGTAATAGGTCACGTTGATGCCGGAAGCCGAAGCCGCGATGTAGTCCTCACGGATGGCCTGCACGGTGCGGCCATATTTGCTGCGGACGAACAGGTACATGATGGTAACGCAGACCACCATGATCCAGAATACCCGCGGGAAGGTGGACAGCTTGAGGATGCCGCTCATTGTTTTACCGCCGCCGGTGATGGAAAAGTTGCAGAAGCAGACGCGGATGATTTCGGCAAACGCCATGGTGACAATGGCGAGATAGTCGCCGCGCAGGCGCAGCGCCGGGATGCCGACCAGTACGCCCATGATGCCCGCAGCCAGGCCGCCGACCAGCAGCGCGATCAGGAACAGCCCCAGATCCGAAAGCCCTTTGCCTGCCAGCGCGCCGGATACAATGGCGGAGACATAAGCGCCGACCGAAACAAACCCCGCATGCCCCAAGGAGAACTCGCCCATAAAGCCAACTACCAGGTTCAGCGATGTGACCATGATGATGGTGTAGCAGGCGGTGGTGCAGATGCCCTGAATATAGGTGGTGGAGGTGCCGAACGCATTGGCGGCGAACAGCCCTGTCAACAGGGCAAACACCAGCGCCACGCCCACAGCGTTCAAAAGATAGGAGCCTTTTATTTTTTTACTCATTGCTCTGCTCCCTCCCTTACACTTTTTCGCCGGTGTTCTTGCCCAGGATACCGGCGGGCTTGACCAGCAGGATCACGATCAATGTGCCGTAAGTAACGGCTTCGTACCAGCCGGGGGCAAACAGCTTGACAAAAATTTCAATCAGGCCGACCAGAATGCCGCCGATCATGGCGCCGGGGATGATGCCAATGCCGCCCAGAACTGCGGCGATGAAGGCTTTCATGCCCATCATGGAGCCCATATCGGTGGTAACGCGGGGGTAGGTAGAGCAGTACATCAGCGCTGCCACCGCCGCCAGACCGGAGCCGATGGCAAAGGTCAGGGTGATGATCTTGTTCACGTTGATGCCCACCAGGGTGGAAGCATCCTTATCCTGCGGGACGGCGCGCATGGCCTTGCCCAGCTTGGTCTTTTTTACAAACAGTTGCATGCAAAGCATCATCGCAACGCCGATGCCAATGGTCAGCAGCACGTTCAGCGGCAGCGATACCCCGCCGACCGTAATGGTGGGCAGGCTGAAAATAGCCTGCACGTTGTGCGGCTTGGCGCCAAACAGCACCATGGCCAGGTTTTCCAAAAAGATGCTCATGGCCAGTGCGGTAATCAAGGCGGACATGGGCCCGGCCTTGCGCACCGGGCGGTAAGCCAGGATCTCAACCAGCACACCAACCAGCGCGCACACCGCAACGGCCACAATCACGGCCATCCAGGCGGGCATTCCCGCATCGACCATCAGCGGGATGGTGTAAAACAATGTGTAAGCACCGATCATGATAAAATCGCCGTGGGCAAAGTTGATCATGCGGATGATACCGTAAACCATGGTGTAGCCCAACGCGATCAGCGCATAAATAGCGCCCTGGTTCAGGCCGTTGATCAGGCCCTGAACAAATAATGATGCAGTCATGGTCCATTCACCTTTCCTATCATTTTTTGTGAATGTTTGATTCGGGGGAATCCAAAAAACAAAAAAGTGCGCGCGGCTGCTTGCATTGCCGCGCGCACCATTGCGCCTTTGCTCTGGAGGGAGTGTTTAGGGGAATCTAAAAAACTTTAGGAAATACCGCATAATTCTAAGTGCCGATACGGCGAGCGAGGTGCGGCAGCTGCTAAG
>ENA-ORTV01004641-ORTV01004641.1-human-gut-metagenome-genome-assembly--contig:-NODE-4641-length-10117-cov-2.801431_pt1 | contig 10117 bp, 15 predicted proteins | sample MGYA00241915_ERZ509194 | MGnify/ENA primary metagenome ERZ509194 (study PRJEB26280, sample SAMEA2338810) | human gut metagenome | biome: human gut; feature: human-associated habitat; material: faeces... | reverse complement strand
TGGATCGGGCAAATTTTAATCGGAAAATCTGTGTCGAGGCCGGCGGTCAGTGGTCTAATGATAAGCAGAATTGCGATTTTTCGGCAAAATGTCCCTATCGCGGAATTTAAACAAAATAAAAGCCCGCAAAATGTGTCTTTGCGAGGGACGTTTCCATTGGGCTCCGAGGGGACACACATCGTATTAGTGCTATTGTCAATCTTTGAGGTGAAGGAGTAACTCAAAAAGCCTACTGAAAACTTGTCTTCCAGTAGGAAAAGCCTTGGTAATTCGGAGCCGACAAGTGGCTTACCTAAGGCTAAGATCTCGTTGCAAAAATATATTGAAATAGAGCCTTTGTCAATTCTTCTTTACCCAATGTTTCGACTATAATAGTATAGAGACAGGTTTGACGGATTGTTGTTTTTTGCCGGGAATAAACGGAATGTTGTGGGCAAGGTCGCCAGCGACACAGTTTTAAGGCTGTTGCTAACGGATCCGGAGGTCCTCAACGTTCTGACCCTTTTTATACGCTAGTGGATTTAAGAGAAAATGTCAATTTGAATAGCTCAGGGTGCTTCAGCTATGGAGTTTGGTCTGATATATTTAGAGGATAAAAAAAAGCCCGTGAAAAGCCTGTCCTTTCATGGGCATGTATCTGGTACTCGCGCTGACAGGCAGCATCCGGATATCTTAAATATGCTAGCAAAAAACGGAATTATTGTCAATTATTCATTACTTAATCTTCCGGTGGCAATAAGCAAAGTTATCAGCCGGATTGTTGGTTGGTATTGTAAATAATCTTGAAAAAATCAGAGCTATATTTATTATATGAATTATAATAAAATAATTGATCCAAATGTTGCGAATATGTTCAAATGGATTGAAACGAGGTTACGAAAATTTGAAAAATAGTCTTTTAGCATTCTTTTTAAGTATGGTCTTTGCTTGCGGTCGGGCGTTCGCTTTGCCGCAAGATTGGCCGTGTGAAGAGATTGAATTGTATATTGTCGGCAAGGGGCAGGAATGGGGACATAAGTTTCAGGGAAATAACGGTTTGTATGAAATTACAATTCAGAATTTTGATGAAACAGAAGAACAGCCGCATATGTATAATTGCGGAAATGCCGGTTGCTTGGGTACAGTAAAGAATCTTGAAACGGGCAAAAGTGAAAATATGCGTTTTGATTGTCTGTTAAATCGACAGAAAAAGTCTTTACGTTGTCGTCGGATGGAAGGTGGCGAATATTTATTGACAAGAGTATCGGCAAATAAATATCAGGTTCAATTATGTGGTGCGTATTACAAATATCTTGATATAAATCAATGTTCCGCTTGCAAATGTATTGTAAAGGATTCCAGAGGTGAACGAGCCGCGTCGGATATGGAAATGAACTGCAAGCGCGAAAATGAGGATAATTTGCGCTGTTTTACATATGCCGGTTATGAGAATTGGCGTAATTTTGAAGATAAAGATGAAGATTTTGAAAATTGCGTTGGTTTAGGTTTTTAAATATTTTATACTTGATATCTTTTGGGATTATTACACTAGATATAAAGGATAAAAAAGCCCATGCAAAGCCTGTCCTTGTATGGGCATGTATCCGGTAATCGAGCTGACAGGCAGCGTTCAAATATCTTAAATATTTTGGCAAAAAACGGGACTATTGTCAATATTTGATATCTCAAACAAAACTTGCTTTTTTGGTAATTTCAGGTTTAATTTAAAATATATTGCAATTTTATATTCTTCTGCTATCATAGCGGTCACCAGGAGAGGTTGATGGTATATATAAAAAAATTGGGCAAGCTTGTATTATATTTTCTGCAGGCTGTTTGTGTGTTTATCAGCTTTTTTATGATGGTTGGAGCTTGGTTTCTGGGTTTTTCTTTATTGGGGGCAATGATTCTTTATGGGATAGGGTACAATGTTTAAGGATAAGGAATTCTGGGGTGCGGTGTGGCAGTTTTATCTGAGAGCTTCGTGGATTTGTGTTCCTCTTTATATTATCGGAATAATTTTTTCAATTTTGGTAGAATACTATGCAGTTTAGCGGAAGAAGAGCTTTTTGGTATTGGTTTCTGACTTGGGGGCTGTCCATGTTGATAGGTTTGACATTGGCGGTGTTGTTTTTGGTCGATATGTATGAAGCCGATTGTCGACATGGCTATAAATGTCAAATTGATGATGGATTAAGCAGGCCTTGTGTTCCATGCTCGTCAAATAATGTCGTTTGTGTCATAACTGAGGATTATTGCCGTTATTTCGGAGGAGATTTGGTCGGTGATGTTTGTGATTTTAACGGGGTTATATTTAATAGGGACAAATGTTTAGAATCCGGTGCCCGGTGGTCAGAAGATGAGCAACGATGTGATTTTTCGGCAAAATGTCCCTATCAGCGGAAGCGAGGGGCTGTATAAAATGTTTTAGTTGAGGCGTTTCTTGCGCCGCTATTGTATCGAAAACTCCCTTAATTCTTGAAAGTCGTTTATGTATATGATATTTATTTATTAAATAAACAGAGAGAATGGTGATGAATAAAATTATATCCGAAGTTAAGGGAGCAGTCATATTTACAATTTTTTTCGTTGTTATGTTTGTTATGATATGGCCTTTTTTTAGATATTTTTCTTCGGATTCATGTTTAGAAGATAATGTTTGCGAGAAGGGGCGAAAGTTAGAATATTGCTGGCCCTGCGGGGAAGCTTGTGAAGTGACGGAGGATTATTGCAGAACTTACGGGGGCTTTTGGAGCGGCGAGGCCTGTAAAATGGATCGGGCAAATTTTAATCGGAAAATCTGTGTCGAGGCCGGCGGTCAGTGGTCAGAAGATGAGCAACGATGTGATTTTTCGGCAAAATGTCCCTATTATGGTATTTCAACAAAATAAAAATCCGCAAAACGTGTTTTTGCGGGGGACGTTTCCGCAGGGCTCCGATGGGACCATTTTAGAAAAATCTTGTGAGAGGAAGGGTTATGGTCAAAATTCTGAAAACATTATTGTTTGCGTTTTTGGGAGCAGGAGTTGCTTATATTGTTGTCGGATTAGTGGCGCTTAGTTCTTTTGATTCATGTAAAGAGAACTATATCTGCGCGGATGGGCAAAGGATTACCTGGTGTCCGCCATGTAGTTCTGAGTGTATTATCACTTACGAGTATTGTCAAAAAAGTGGAGGAAGATGGCAAGATGGTTTTTGTCATTTGAATCCAATATATTTTTTTGAAGAAAAATGTGTTGCGGCAGGTGGAATATGGAGAGAAGAAAATTTGCTGGGAGCTAATTGTGATTTTAGACAATGTTCGCTTGATGAGGAAATGTTGAAATCTTCTCGTGGAGATTAAGCAAAAAATGTTGAAATATAAAATGTTTTAGTTGAGGCGTTCGGAAAACCGGACGCTTTTTTGTTAACGCTGCCGTCCGGTTTCGGGCGGTTTTTTTATTTAAGGAGAAAAATAATGCAGGTAATTAACCGAACAACCAAAGCGGTTTTTAATCTTGATCCGCAGCAGGCGGAGACACTGATTGAGAATTTTGATTTTATTGAAAACAAAAATCATCAGGAAGCGGCGAAAAAAACAACCGCAGTGCTTGATCCCGGGGAAATGAAAATTCTCGGTCTGGAAACTGCGCTTCCGGTAAAAAAGAAAACCGGCGCCGTCAAAAGCAGAAAGGGAGAAAAGAAATGAAGACTTTTTATGAGATTATCAAACAGGTTTCCAATATGCGCTGGTCGATTGATGATCCGGAACCGACCTCTTTTGCCGAAGTGCAGATGAATTTGAAACAGGCGGTGCAGCAGGCGCATTCTTATATTTGGGGACGTGATGATTTTCCCTTTAAGCGGATGACAGAGACGGTGGTTCTGCCTGAAGGCGAAGACAGTCTTGAAGCGCCGAAAGGAAATATCATCAATATTATGCTGCAGGATGCCGACAATTATCTTGAGTATGCGGAAATGACGGATTTTCTCAAAGATGTCCGCGGGGTGCCCGAAAAATACTGGGTCGAATCAAGTCCGGAAGGCAATGTTTTGAAATTTTATCCGCGAGCCGATAAAAGTTATTACGTGCAGGAACGTTATGACACTTTGTATAAGGCGCGTGATAAAAGCGGCGGTCTGATTTACAATTTGGAAAATGCCGATGATGTTTTGAATATTCCGCCTGAATATGAGGAAACTTATATTGCCGCGCTCAAACCGATGGCGATTTATTATCTGATTTCCGATACGACGGATGAAAATTTTCAGCCGTATTGGCAGCAGTTTGAGCAGCAATATGCTAATCTGAAAAATCTGACCGGACGCAAAATTAATACAAGGTTTGTTATGTGATGGTAGCTTCAATTAATCTGTTTATTGATAAATTCCGTGGGATTCGCGCCGTTAACCCGTTGGTTGACGTGGTGCAGACGGGGGTGATGTCGGCTTTGTCCTGCAGCAATGTCGAATTAAAATATTCCCGTAACGGCAACAATGTCGGAATTTATACCATGAAAGGCAACCGTGAGATTGCCGAACTGCTGCCGGCCAAGGAAATTTGCGGTATTTGGGAATCCGTGCAGCAGGGAGTCCGACATAATTTTGTTTATGCCACCGATGAGGAAGGCGGTTATCTTTATGAATATAAGACGGCTACGCAGAGTTTTGAACTGTTGCGCAGCGGTCTCAGCAAAACAAAAGTCTGCAACGGCAAGACGATTGCCCAGGGGCTGGAAGATTTCTTTATCTTTACCAACGGCGTTGATGATTATCTGGCGGTAAATCTGAATGCCGAAACAGAAGATGAAAAAATCAAAGAGCTGAATGCCAAAGATGCCGAAAATCGCCCGATCCGGGGGCTGGCGCTGGAATATTATGACGGGCGGCTGGTTACAATCTGTAAAAACCGGGTTCACTGGTCGCAGCAGGGGAATATTTTTGACTGGTCGGCGGCAACAACCGGTTATCTGACCAATGCCGCTTATCAGGAATTTGACCGCGATGTCAAAGCGATTATTTATTATAATAATACCCTGATTGCCTTTACCGAAACTTATTCGGTTTGTTTTACCGGCAATCCGGCCGGCAGTGATTTTGCCCGCAGCGGATCGACCGGCGGCGGCTGCGCCGGGTTTATGAGCGTGCTGCGTTTTGATAATAAGCTGTTTTATTATGATCATTTTGCCCGCAATGTCTTTGCCTATTATCTTTATGACAGCGGGCAGACACGCCCGACCGACGGTTTGGCCAATGATATTAAAAAATATTTTGATATGATTGATCCCGAACGCTTGGAAGAAGTCTGCATGCAGGGATTTACGGTCGAGGATCGGACGGAAATCTGGTTTAAACTGCCGCTCAGCGACGGGAATATCCAGGTGATGATTCTTGATTATCTGAAAAACGAGTGGGTTATCCGCGATGTTTCGGGACTCAATGCGATGATGCTTTATGACGGCGCCATTTATACGGCGACCGGCAATAAGATGTACCGCGAATATCTCGGCAACAGTTTTAACGGCGAATTTCGTCCGGCCGAATATCTGATGAATATTATCAATGTCGGCTCGGACAGTAATTTGAAAATTCCCAAACTGCCGATAATTTTTACTTTTGACAGTAAATATGCCAATAATTTTTATATTGAGTTTACCTACGATGACAAACCGGATCGCCGCAAGCTCAAAAAAATCAGCAAAGATGGCGATAAGTTTTTAATCTGGTGCGAAGATGCAAATGATGAGGAAGGCGGTTACTGGGCAGAAGATGAAAATGACGAAGCCGGCGGTATCTGGGGACGGGATGACAGTCTGAATGTTACTTATTCCCTGACCGGAACCATGCCTTTCAAGCAATTGCAAATGCGGATTTTTACCAAAGAAATCAATGAAGAGTTCGGTATTAAGCGCATTGAAATGAAAAAGGTTAAGGTTAAGACTAAAACCATCATGTAAAAAGTTCGTATAATGGTCTATTAGAGCAATTTTGCGCGGTCTCGAAAAATTCACGTACTATAGTGTACGCTAAAATTTTTCTTGCCGCTGAAATCGCTCTACTAGACTCATTCTCCGAACTTTTTGTAAAAGTTTGTATAACGGGTAACAAATACAGAAATTAAAGGTCGAAGAAATGCTCATGTACTACTCAGGTATCTAGGTGCGCTGCGGTCGCAGTTGCTTCCCTTGCTTACTAAGATATTCTGAGATGTTACAGATAAAAAAGCAGCGTTGGCTGCTTTTTTACTTAGCCATTGTACACTCCGCTTTCTCCGCCTTTATTTCTTATTATTTACTTCGTTCTCCAAACTTTTTGTTTTGTGGGCGGTTGATACAAATTTTTCTTGGAGGAGAAATGGTTGTCTTAATTAATGCCGAGAGTCCGTTTTTTGACCAAGAGGCGGCGCGGCAGTTATTTGAAATCAACAGGGAAGCTATTGAAGACCGGCGGGGATTTGCAGATTATCTGACCCGCTGGTTTTTTAATATTTACGAAAACGGCAGCTTTGTCGGCTGTATCTTTTGTTATCATGAAGATAATAAAGACTGGGTCGGCGGGTTTGCCAGACGTAAAACCCACGCCTCCTGTCTGGAAGCTTTGAATCGGGTGAAGTCTTGTTTCCCCGAACTTTATGCTTCTACCAGGCAGTTGAGTGCGAAAATTATTTTGCGGAAAGCCGGTTTTGTCCGTACGGCGGAACCGGGAATTTATGTTTGGAATAATATTTTACAAGGAGAAAATAAATGAGTGGCGGCGGAAGTAAAAGTAAAGTTACTATCCCTACGGTAAGTTATAATACCGGCGGTTTATACGGTTCCGGAACGGCCGGGGCCAACAACAGTTTTAAGGGAACCGATTTTCAGAATAATCTGGTTAAAACCACAGAATCGGCAATTCCCAATTATTTAAATCAGCTGATTAATCCCAGCTATGACAGCGAAATTTTCAAAGCTCAGACCAGTCAGCGCAATCGGCTGGCAAATCAGTCTTTTGAAAATAATCTGATTAATCCGCTGGCGAGCAGAAATTTAACCCGCGGGTCTTCGGTTAACCAGATGAGTAACGAATTTGCCAATAATCTGGCTAATCTGGAAACCAGTGCCATGGCTAATGAAGATGCCCGGGTCGGTAATGTGCTCTCGCAGTTGTTTAATTATTATCAGGTTCCCTATAATATGATGATGGGACTGCAGAATAATGCCTCACAAATGGCAATGGCGCAGATGCAGGCTCAGGCTAATTTGGATAATGCCAATGCTTCGCGTCGTAACAGCCTGCTCAGCGGTTTGGCGAGCGGTATGGGGAGCATGATAGGAAATATGGGAACCGGTTCTTCCGGCTCCGGTTTCGGAAAAAGCAACAACGGCAGCAACACAAACAGCAATAGTTTTGGCTGGGATGATGCGGCAAAAATGGCTTTGCAGCTTGGGGCGATGTATGCCGCTTCGGGTTCGGATATTCGTTTGAAAGAAAATCTTGCACTGCTTGATACGGTTGATGGCTACAATATTTATCGTTTTGATTATATTAACGGAGCGAAAGATCAGGTCGGTGTTATTGCTCAGGAAATTTTGGATGTACAACCGGAAGCGGTCGGCGTTGATGACAGCGGTTATTACTTTGTTGCTTACGGATTGCTTCCCGAGGAAGTTCAGCAAAGAATCGGCGAGCTGCGTCAGATGATCGGATAATTATTATTGACAATTGTGACAACTAAAGTTAATGTGTATTTGTTATATTTAATCGGAGGTTGTCATGAAGGGTGCTGTCGGTATTTTATTGTTGTTCTGTGTGGTCGGTTGTGCGACGCAGCCGCGCAAAACAGAGGAAAATTATGCGGCGCTGATGCAAAGTTATATCGGTGTAACTGAGGAGAATCTGGTTGCGGAATGGGGTATTCCGACTACTAATTATGAGCTCAATAAAATCAGGTATCTGGTTTATGATAAAAGCGAAACGTTTAATTATGCCGGAACGGCTCCTGTATATATAGCTTCGCCTGACGGTGCCTTTTTCCCGATGGGCGGTCGCAGACCTTATTCCGTAACATACAGTTGTAAAACAACTTTTGTTATTGAAAAAGGCAAGGTTAAGGATGTGACTTTTAAGGGAAATGACTGTGTGTATTAACCACCTGTTTCAGAACAGGTTGTGATTTGTTTAATTATATCCTTCCCCAAAATGGGGAAGGATTTTTTTTTAGGAGATATATAAATGTCAGATACAGTAAATACAAAAAACGATGGAGATTCCTCTGGAATCGGATATATTTTGAAACAGATTATGCCCGATATCCTCGGATCAGGGTTGGGAGCCGGGGTTCTGACTTCCGGGTTGATTAATCTGGCCGGCGGTGACGGGTTGGAAGCTCTGAGTTACGGCGCAATGGCCGGCGGAAAATCCAGCGATATCTATCAGGATTATCTGCAGAAAATACAAAGGGAGCAGAGACAGAACGGATTAAACGGTCAGGAAATGTCAGGTTATGATCAGGAACCGTTTTTGCAACAGCAGCAGGCTTATGCCGAACGTCTGCAGGATAATTATGATCAGAGCAGCCAGAATTATGGACGTTCTTTGCAGGCGCTGCTTACACCGGCGCAGGCCAATCTGCCGCAAGATACTTTTCCGTATCGGCGCAGCCTGAATATGTCCGGTTACGGTAAGTAATTTGCAGGGAGCTTTATGCTCCCTATTTTTTAATTTATGATTGAGAGGAATTTTGATATGGAAAAGTCGAAAGAAACTGATGGAATAGGTTATATTTTAGATCAAGTAATCCCGGATATTATGGGATATGGGTACCAACCAAGTAAAAACTTGTTAAAACCGGATTATGATCTTAAGCGTTTGGGGATTGAACAATCTCCAGAGACGGAAAGAAACATGAATAATAATGTTGAAAGTAAAAATTCAAGTTTACCCGGACAGTATATAAATGGAAAACCAAAATTTCCATCAAATCTTTATTGGACAAATGATTTGAATACTGAGAGAAATAATCTTTTTTCCGAACAGAAAATCGATTTTAAAAAGGATTGGGAGAATTTTAAGGAAGGATTGAGTGATGCCGGAATAGAGAGTTTGTATCATTTAACGGGAGGTGCTGCTGACAGAATGTGGTCTGATTTGAACGGAGCTGCTTGTAAATTAAAAGGGACAATTGGTGTTGGTAATGAAAGTTATGCGGATTGTTTTAACCAAAAGAGACACCAATTAGATCAAAGATATCAGCTCGCTCAGTCTCGTAGTCCCAAAGTTGTAAAAGCTACTCGGGAAACATGGGAAGATTTTGATAATATAATGATGGTAAAAAAGTTCTTCAAAGATATAGCTGATTGGGGATTAAGTTGTGCTGTTTCAAAGTTATTGATTGATACTGACTTAGCTCAGAATGGGGGCAAAGGGATTACTCAAGAGTTTCTTGACAGATATTCTGCTTCTGAGGCTACTGATTTAGAGGCTTTTAAGAGAGATATGTTAATGCCTAATGAGTAGATATATAAACGGGATAAGTTTCTTATCCCGTTTGTTTCTTGACTTCGGTAGAAAAATATGTTCTTATATACTAAAATTTGTGTTAAGGACAAGGAAGTATGAGATATTGGTTTGTAGATTTAGGATATTTATGTGCCGCTTTTGTTTTAAGTCGCGTGTATTTTTATTTTTTATCTAAGAAAAATGCCGGAGATTTTGTTACTGCAAATATTTTATCTTTTTTTTCGGTTTTTGTGGTTGCAGTTCTGATTTATCGGGATGATTCCTGGGGGGTAGCTGTTTTTGTTGCTCTGCTTCAGGCTTCAATGAGTCAGGTACCGGTTTTATTTTGGGATATGTATAAAAAAGCGAAAATCTAAAGGAATTTGAGTGATGGAAAATGATACAGTGTATTTATATAAAATGTTTGTAACCATGATAGGGTTTCTTATCCTGTTTACATCTTGATTATAGAGAAAAAATGTGCTTCTATATACAAAAATTTGTGTTGAGGGCAAGGAAATATGGGAGATTTGATTTTAAATTTAGGATATTTGTGTATTGCTTTTGTATTGAGCCGTATTTATCTTTATCTCTTGCGTAGAAGTCACAGAGGAGATTTTGTTGCTGCAAATATTTTATCTTTTTTTTCGGTTTTTGTGGTTGCAGTTCTGATTTATCG
>ENA-ORTV01004634-ORTV01004634.1-human-gut-metagenome-genome-assembly--contig:-NODE-4634-length-10140-cov-2.336738_pt1 | contig 10140 bp, 7 predicted proteins | sample MGYA00241915_ERZ509194 | MGnify/ENA primary metagenome ERZ509194 (study PRJEB26280, sample SAMEA2338810) | human gut metagenome | biome: human gut; feature: human-associated habitat; material: faeces... | reverse complement strand
AGCCCCACTCATACTTATGCCGAAGCCGGAAGCTATGATGTGACCATAACCGGAAGCTTAGGAAAACTGGGACGAATTTCCTCATCAAATATTAAATATGTCACCCAAATTAAACAGCTTAACTTGAGTAGCATTGAATCTTTATCTATGGTATTTTATGGCGGGAAAAATATAACGGGAAGCATCCCTGATCTGCCGAAAGGTTTAAGAATTGGCAGCTGGATATTTGGAGATTGTAGCGGGCTGACAGGAAATATTCCCGAACTCCCGGCTGGTTTAACAGATGGTTCTATGATGTTCTCCGGATGCAGTGGGTTGAGCGGAAGTATCCCTGAACTGCCGGCAGGGTTAAGGAATAGTTATTATATGTTCAAAGATTGCAGCGGGCTGACCGAAAATATCCCCGAACTCCCGGTTGGTTTAACGAAAAGTTACGGTATGTTCGCAGGTTGTAGCGGATTGACCGGGAACATCCCCGAACTTCCGGCCGGTTTAACGGATGGTTCCTTTATGTTCGAGGACTGCAGTGGGCTGAGCGGAAGTATCCCCGAGCTCCCGGCTGGGCTAAAAAGCGGTTTCAATATGTTCAAAAACAGCGGTGCGGGGGGAAATATTCCTGAACTGCCAAAAGGTTTAACAGATGGTTCCGGCATGTTTTCCGGCAGCTACGTGAGAGGAAATATCCCGGAGTTTCCGGCTGGGTTAACTGAGGGCTCCTATATGTTTGAAAACTGCTACTTTCTGAGCGGAAACATACCTGAACTCCCGACTGGTTTAATTGATGCCCATGGTATGTTCTCTGGCTGTAGCGGTTTGACCGGAAATATCCCCGAGCTTCCGGCCGGTTTAATTGATGCCCATAGGATGTTCTCTGGCTGCAGCAGGTTGACCGGAAGTATTCCCGAGCTTCCGGCTGGTTTAACGAATGGTTCCGAGATGTTCTACCGTTGTAGCGGTTTGACCGGAAATATCCCCGAGCTTCCAACTGGTTTAACGAATGGCTACAGTATGTTCTCCGGATGCAGCGGGTTGGCCGGAAACATTCCCGAGCTTCCGGTCAGTTTAACGAGTGGCCACAATATGTTTTCCTTTTGCAGCGGGTTGACTGGAAACATTCCCGAACTGCCTGTCGGTTTAACGGATGGCCACAGTATGTTCTACCATTGCAGTGGTTTGACCGGAAGTATCCCTGAGCTTCCAACTGGTTTATATGAGGGGCGTTTCATGTTTTCTGGCTGTAGCGGGTTAACAGGCGTTACGTCGGTTAATGGACAATATCCTTATCAGTACCTGAAAATAATTAATGTAGATCTTATGGTTTATGATTGTTCAGACGCCGTGCGCAGCAAGTTTCCCGAATCCTGGGGCGGGACTTGCACAACTTGCCAGTAATTGTCATTCACGGGTGCGGCTTTAACTCTAACTCCGGACTTCTCGGCGGGAAAGAAAGGTCAAGTCAGGGAGTAGCGTATTTGTAAAAAAAGTTATATTGGCCGATTCTGTCGATTTTGCTTGTTATCCTTTTCATTCGGTGTAGACTGAAACCTGATATAAAAATATGAGGAGGGGACGATGCCGGAATTTACTTATCAACTCTATGGGAAAAAGGACTCTCCCGCAAAACTGGTCGTTTATCTGCACGGCTATAATCAAAATCAAAAAAACGGCGAAGCGGTTTTGACCGAATTTGCCGGGCTGCTTCCCGACAGCGTAATTGCCGCGCCGCTGGCCGAGACGGTCAGCGAAAAGAATTCGGAAACCCGGCAATGGTACAGTATTGACGCTTTTGACCCGCAGGGAAAAAGACGAAATCCGCAGTGTTCAACGGCGGAGATTATGGAAATTTATGACACCGCGGCAGAGCAATTGGCAGAACAGGCGTTGAAAATCAATCATTTTATTACCGAGCTGCAGCAGCAATTTAAGATTGATGACGGACATACTTATCTGTCCGGTTTTTCTCAGGGGGCGCAGCTGGCGCTTTATACAGCCTTGACCCGCAAGTCGGTTTTGGGCGGTTGTATTATGTTTTCAGGCATTGTTGCCGGAAAAAACCGGCTGGAAAGAGAACTTTCCGCACATCCGCAGATTTTACTGATGCATGGCGATGCCGATAATTCGATCCTTTCCAAAACGCATGAGGCGTCGCGTCATTGGCTGCTCAGCCACGGCCTTCATCTGAAATCGGTTTATATTCCGGGGCTGGATCATCGGATTATTTCTTCCGAATTGCAGGAAGCTGCCAAAATGATTAATATGATTGCTTAATGGAGCTTTTTTTGCCTTAATTGATAGAAGCTTTCCAAACCGCGTTCGGAAATGCGGCGGTTAAGAATGCAGCTGGCCGTATTCAGAAAGCGGGATTGTTTTAGGCTTTGATAATCATCTTTAATATTGCGGCGGCGGTCGCGGACATAGCCGGTGCAGAGCAGTCGCAGCTGCCGGCAAATGTCGGAAAAGTTTTTATTTTCGCGTTTAAAGCCGATGCTGACGGCCAGATCTTCAAAGGCGGTATCTTCGACCAACAGAGTCTGGATCGGCAGCATGAAACGGCGTTTGCGGTTAAAATCGGCGAGGGCGGAACAAAGCCGCGCTTCGTGACGCAGCTTTTGCAGATTATCGCCGCTGCGGGGCAGATGGGTATAAAAAATCTCCAAACGGCGGCGCATCAGCCACGGCAGGCCGATGATGTCTTCAATCAGCGTATCAGTAGATTCTTTCATTATTCGGCCGTTATCTCTTTGATCTTTTCATCGACGGTCGCTTGGTTAAAAGATAAAATCCGCGGTTCATTCAGACCGTTTTTGATTTTGTTTTTGACATTTTTTACCGAAAGTTCGCCGCTGTCGTCTTTCATGGTTAAGGCGTGCTTCCATTGAAAACGGGCTTCGTTTTTCCGTCCGCCGAACCAGTAGGCGTCGCCGAGGTGGTCGCTGATGACGGCATTGGCCGGTTCGATTTCGGCGGCTTTTTCCAGATAGGCGATAGCCTGGTCGTACATGCCGAGCTGATAAAAAGCCCAGCCGAGGCTGTCGCTGATATGCCCGTCGTTGGGTGCCTGATTATAGGCGTCGACAATCATGCCGAAAGCCTGTTCAGTATTGCGTCCCTGTTTGAGCCAGCTGTATCCCAGATAATTGAGAACCAGATAATGGTTGCCGCTTAATTTCATAGCTTCTTTGAAGCTGTTTTCGGCTTTTTTCCAGTCTTCGTTTTGTTCATAGGAAACCCCGAGCGCATAAAAAAGAATCCAGTGCTGATTTTCCAGCCGGGGAATTTTTTTGATTGCCTGCAGATAATATTTTATGGCTTCGTCCTGTTTGTTGCGCATGCGCAGCAGGTCGCCGAGATCCAAAAAGAGCTGATAACTGCGCGGGTTTTCCGCAGCCATGGATTTAAGAAGGATTTCGGCGGGAATGTAGTCTTCCATCATGACATAGTTATTGGCTTTTTTGAGCTGTACCGTATAATAAGTTTCGGAATCCTTGTCGATTTCGTCATAAACCTGATTGGCTTCGGCATACATTTCGCGATTTTCAAGAATGTCGGCAAGCAGCAGTTTGGCCAAATCATATTTGGGATTGCTGTAAATCGACATGCTGATAAACATATGCGCCAAATCAATTCCGGCCGCTCCCTGACGCAGGGTGCCGGCAATGCGGAACAACGCTTCGGCCATGCCGATATTGGCGTCGGTCAGAATCGGCTGTGTCGCCGCGGGGTCGGCATTTTGTACGTTATCCGCCAGTTTTTCCAGCATATCGGCCAGCAGTTTCTCGTCATTATATTTTTTTACCAGGCGGACGGCTTTTTCTTTTTGATTATTGCGGAGATAAAAATTGGTGATTATCTGCAAAGAACGAAAAGACATTTCCGTGCTTTCGTCGGTTACAATCCGGCCGTAGAGCCTTTCGGCTTCGGCATTGCGGCCGAAATAATCGTTGATCATGCCGGCCTGAAAAATGTAAAGGGCTTTGAAACCCGGTTCTTTTTTCAGCGGTTCAAGCGCGTTGAGAGCATTGTCAGCTTCGCCGGCGCCGGCATAAATCCAGGCTGTCATCAGCGGATTGATAAAGTTTTTGTAAATCGGATTATTGACGCTGTTGATGGCTTTGCCGGCTTCTTCATAGCGGCCGTGCTTCATGTCGTTGACGGAGAGAATGATATTGATGAAGTTGTTATTGTCGCCGTTTTGCCGGGAAATGCGGGCATATTTGGCAGCTTCGTCAATGCGGCCTTCCGAAGCCAGCAGCAGATAAACCCGGCTGACCAGTTCGGGATTGTCGGGGTCGCTTTGCAGGGTTTCAATGTAATAATCGGCGGCTTTATTAAAATTATTGCGTAAGTGAGCAACCCGTCCGGCGATGTAAGCGCCGTAGGCTTTGGACATGCGCTGTTCTTCCTTCCCGCTCTGAACGGGGGCTTCCGCGGCCGGGAGCTCCGGTTTGCGGGAGCAGGAATTGAAAAAGATCACGCCGGAAATTAAAATGATGATAAAGCCGAATTTTGCCATAGGTTATTTTGTCCTCATTAATACGGAGTTATTTTATCTAAATTTTTTTATGATACAATACTAAAATAGGCTTATATACTGTTAATTTAGTGAATAAATTGCGATTTGTTAGGGTTAACTTTATCATTAGTCTTGAAAAATTGTATTTTTGCGGTAGCTTGGGTGTTATTATGAATAATGAAATGTCAGTCCGGGAAATGTTAGAATGGTATCTGGCCGCCGGGGTCGATGAGACTCTTGGGGAGGTTCCGTTCGGCATTGCCGAAGAAGAGCCCGTTATCCGCGAGCTGCCGAAACGCGAACCGCCGGCCGCGGCGGCGCCGTATCGCCAGGCGACGACCGAACTGGCTCAGGCGACGCAGGATGCCTGCCGCAATGCCCGGGATTTATGCCTGAGCATTGATAATCTGGATAAATTGCGCGAGGCCGTGGAAAATTTTGAAGGCTGCAGTTTAAAACTGACGGCGGCGCATACGGTTTTCAGCGACGGCAATCCGCAGGCCCGGATTGTTTTAATCGGCGAAGCGCCCGGCGCCGATGAAGACCGGATCGGGCGCCCGTTTGTCGGCCGCAGCGGCCAGCTGCTGGATAAAATGCTGAAAGCGGCGGGCCTGGATCGGACCAGCTGTTATATTACCAATGTTCTGCCGTGGCGTCCGCCCGGAAACCGCACGCCGACAGATGCCGAGATTGCGGTTTGCCTGCCGTTTTTAAAAAGGCAGATAGATTTGATTGCGCCGGATTATATCTTTTTGCTGGGAGGCAGCGCGGCCAATGCTTTGCTGGAAAATGCCGAAACGATTTCTCGCATGCGCGGTCGCTGGATGGAATATAAAACGACAGCGGGGAAAAATGTTAAGGTTTTGGCCAGTTTTCACCCGGCTTATCTGCTGCGTAATGCCGGACAGAAGGCCAAGGCCTGGTCAGACCTGCTGCGCTTGGTTAAAGATTACCGCGCCGCTGACGGGGATAACGGATAATATTTGTTGGTAAAATAAATTAAACTTGATTATTGCCGCGGGGCGGCTATCATAATGGCAAAATCCTGATTATTGTTGGAAAAAGGAAAAACGATAATGGCAAATAATAAATTTTTGACGGTACTTCTGGCCGGGGTCATGAGTTTGACGGCGGTTGGCGTTCAGGCGGCCGACAGTTCGGTTATGTTCAAAATCCACGATATTAAGCCGGTTAAAAACAGCGACAATCTGGTTGAATCCTGCGAGTTCAGCACGACTTTTTACAATAACAGCCGGGTAACGGTTTCCAATGTCAGTCTGGATTTGGTGTGGAAAGATACCGTGGTTGAGGGCACGATTGCCGAAGAGAAGAAAGAGGCCGCGACTTTCCGCGGCCGCCGGGTAGACAATACGCCGTCGTACCGCCGCGGCGCCGGAACCGACGCCTTTACAACGGTTGAGCTGTCAGCGCCTATTTCTCTGCCGCCGCTGGCGCCGGGTAAACAGATAACCGTTAAAAACAGCGTTAAAAGCGACCGTTGCTTTTTGATGTTGGAAAATGTCGAAATCAATATCAAATCCTGCCGTACGACCGGAAGTGATCCGGCTTTGGGAGCGGACGGCGCGCAGATCGGAGTCAGCACTTCGGTCAGCGAAAACTGCAACGGCTTATTTAAATATTATTCGCCCAAAGATCCTGAATTTTATACGGATTTTAAACCGATTTCCTATGACGAGGAAGCACAGCAGGAAAGAGCCAAAGTTAATCGTGATAAAGAAGAAGTCGAAGATATGCACGAAAAGGCTTTGTCTGCGGTACGCCGCGCCGGGGAAGTTGTTGAATCGATTGCCAAATAAATAAACAGCCGGAGGGTTGAAAATGCGAAAATGGTTGGGAGCGGTTTTAGGCGGAGCGGCAATAATTTCGGCTGCCGCCGTTTCGGCGCAGACCTGGGGGGACGAAAGCCTTGACAGCGTGACGGCGCGTCCTGCGGAAACTGCGGCTTCAGCTTCCGGGATAACGCCGCCGGCCGAGAAAGTTGACGAGGCGGCCGAAGTTGCGGAAATTAAAGCCGGCAGAGAAGCGCAGCGCCGCCGCCGGCAGCAGATTCCGTCCGGCGCGAGGCAGGCGCCTGCGGTGAATACGGTCAATCCCCTGGATTTGCCCAATGTACCGACCATTGACGGGTCGCAGCGCGGCAGCGTGGCCGTAAACCGGGTGTTGAAACCCGGGGAGCAGCCCGATGAAAACGAAGACCAGGAACTGATTTTTATCTATTATAAAGATTACCGGGTACGGCGGATGGCAACCGGGCGGGTTGAGTGCGACGTGAAATTTGTCGTGCTGACTTCGCTGAATCAGAAACTGTCTAATTTGAGCCTTAAACTGCGCTGGCCGAAACTGACAACTTCGGTGGTTTTTCTTGACGTTAACCCCAATATTCAGGTCTATCATGATTATACGCTGATGGGCGAGGGCTGTTATTCCATGGACAAGATTCCCAACATCATTGTCAACCGCTGCCGCATAAAAGGGCTGTCTCAGGCGGACTGCGCCAAAAAAATCAGATGGCTTAAGATGTCTTAACCATGAAGCGGCTGAGCTTAAAATCTTTTGTTCTCCGGCTGTTGATAATATGGCTGGCGATGGCGCCGGCCGGGCTTTGCGCCGCTGAAAAATTGACGGTGCTGGATAAACGCGCTTATAAAGAGATGCTTGATTATCTGATGGTTAACCGCAAGGATATCACAGCTTACCGCCGCATTTTCAAAGCTTTGGAAAAAGATGACCAGGCCGCCGCCGAAAGGGAGGAGAAAAAACTCAAAAGCGATATTCTCAGCGGTCATGTTCTGGCGGAAAAATATCTGTCGAAAAGCTACAAAAGCACTTATGCCGAGCTGAAAGAATGGCTGGAAAAATATAATGACCATCCGCAGGCCATGCGGATCTATCGTCTGGCCGCGCGCAAAGGAGACGCCGAAAAACTGTATCTGCCCTGCCGTCCGCCGTTGAAGCCGTCTTACAGCGCATATGGCTGGGTTGATGAAGACTGTTCGCGGCTGGAACCTGCTCAAGAAAAGAAGCTGCGCGCTCAGGTTGCTCAGTTCCGCCGCTATATCGGCCGGGGAAAAACCAAAATGGCGCGGCAGATTTTGGAAGACAAACAGTTCAAAAAACTGGTGACGCCGCAGAATTATGATATTATGGCCGCAAATCTGGCTTTTAAGTATTTTTTGGATAATGAAGATAAGCTGGCGCTGCGTTGGGCCTCGGCCGCTGCCGAAAACAGCGGAAACGCGACGGCCCTGTGGGTGGCGGGTCTGGCTTCGTGGCGGTTGAATGATTTTAAGGCGGCCGCTGATTATTTCAGCCGGCTCGGGGCTTTGGAAGATAATGACGAATGGCTGGTTTCGGCCGGAGCATACTGGGCTTATCGCGCCGAGAAGCTGTTGAAAAATAAAAAGGCGGCGGAAAAACAGCTGGAAAGGGCGGCGGTTTTTAAAAGAACTTTTTACGGCATTCTGGCTAATCATAAATTGGGAAACGCGCCCGAATATAATTGGAAGAGCATGTCTTATCATAATGATTTTGACAGCTTTGATTATCGCGACCTGCTGAAAAATCCGGCGCTGCGGCGCGCTCTGGTTTTGATACAGGTCAAAAATTACGCGCTGGCCGAGCAGGAGCTGCGCAGCGTTTATCCTTATCTTGATGAAAAATCTCAGGAAGCGGTTTTATTTATTGCCGCGCAGTATAATATGCACGGCCTGGCGGTGAAAATTGCCCGGCATTTGGAAGACCGCAACCGGGATATTTATTATGATTTTATGGCTTATCCGCTGCCGGAATGGCGTCCTAAAGGCGGATGGAAAATTGAAAAATCGCTGGTATGGGCTTTTGTGCGGCAGGAATCTTCTTTCAGGCCGCAGGCCAGGAGTCCGGCGGGAGCGCGGGGGTTAATGCAGCTGTTGCCCAGTACGGCGGCGCATGTGACCAAAGACCGCAGCCTGCGTCATGACCGGCGGCCGCTGCTGGAGGCGGAATTTAATCTGGATATCGGGCAGAAATACATTCGTTATCTGTTGCAGAAAGATTATATCGACGGCAATCTGTTTTATCTGGCGGTGGCTTATAACGCCGGGCCGGGAAATTTGTTAAAGTGGAAAAAATCCATGAAATATCACAATGACCCGCTGTTGTTTATCGAAACGGTGCCGTCGCAGGAAACCCGGGTTTATATTGAACGCGTCATGGCCAATTACTGGATTTACCAGACCCGCCTGAAAGAAAAGAACAAGTCGCTTGAAGCGGTGGGGAAAAACCGCTGGCCGGTTCGTTCTTAGCTTTCTTTTAAGTGGATAAGTGAAAATCTTTATTTATTTCTACCAAAAGAGTATGCTAGCTTTGGGGCAGCTAATTGAACGGCTGTATATTTGTGGAAGTCATAATTTGGCGGGATTTTCGGTTGCCAAGGCCGCCGGAAGAGAGCTTTTTTTATTAAAAAAAGGGTTATCCACAGCATACCGTGTATGTTGTTCAGATTTCAGTGATAACAAATAGAGTTTTGTTTGGTCCTCCTCTGAGTATAATAATAACAATTCATGGATACTCAATATGGGGAGTGGCAATAGGAACAACAACAATAAGAATAACAATAACTACGAGCGTTGTTTCCAGCTTTTTTTATAAAAAACAAGACTGACACAGGGATTTATACTGATGCAAGAAGATCTTTTTGACGGTTTGCATGAGAGTCTGTCGGGCCAAATAGCTTTGGATGATGTGTTTGAAGCTTATTACGAGTGCCGTAAAAACAAACGCCGGACCGTAAATTCTCTGGCGTTTGAACTTGACTTTGAACGGGAGCTTATCCGCCTGTGGCGGGAAATAAATTCCGGTAAGTATAAAGTCAGCCGTTCAATAGCGTTTGTTGTCAAATATCCGGTTCAGCGGGAAGTTTTTGCAGCGGATTTTCGCGACCGGATAGTTCACCATCTTGTGATTTCCCGGCTGAACGGTTTGTTTGAGAAGGAGTTTATCTGCGACAGCTACAGCTGCCGGGACGGAAAAGGCACATTGTACGGCGTGCGGAGAATCCGCTCCAAAATTGAAGAATGTTCGGCCGGATATACCCGGGACTGTTATATTTTAAAACTTGATATCAGGTCTTTTTTTATGAGCATTGATAAGAATATTTTGTATCGGATGCTGTTTGAATTTATCACGGAAAAGTACCACGCGGCCGATAAATATATTTTGCTGCGCCTGGTTAAACAGATTGTTTATCATAATCCCGAAGATAATTGCGTTATTAAGGGCAAACTTTCCGATTGGAACGGTCTGCCTTATCATAAGAGTTTGTTTTGGTCGAGTCGCTATTGCGGGCTGCCGATCGGGAATCTGACGTCGCAGATTTTTGCCAATTTTTATCTTAACCGGCTTGACAAATATGTAACGGAAGAGTTGCAGATTAAATATTACGGGCGTTATGTTGATGATTTTGTCCTGATTCATGAGGATAAGCAGGTCTTGCTGGCGGCTTGGAAGAAGATCGGGGCGTTTTTGCAGGCGCAGCTGAAGCTGAGTTTGCATCCGCAAAAGTTTTATCTTCAGCATTACAGCAAAGGCGTTAAATTTATCGGAGCGGTTATCAAGCCTAACCGGGT
>ENA-ORTV01004633-ORTV01004633.1-human-gut-metagenome-genome-assembly--contig:-NODE-4633-length-10140-cov-3.911948_pt1 | contig 10140 bp, 9 predicted proteins | sample MGYA00241915_ERZ509194 | MGnify/ENA primary metagenome ERZ509194 (study PRJEB26280, sample SAMEA2338810) | human gut metagenome | biome: human gut; feature: human-associated habitat; material: faeces... | reverse complement strand
CTCCGCCGGGAGACCCCGGCAATCCCCCCGCCGCCGGGCGGCGGCATCCCCCGCCATGTCATGGCGAACATCCCCCTGCCCGGAAGGGCCAGTCTCGCCTCCACCGGCTGCGCCGCTGTATCGGCGGAAAGGCATACCGTCGGCAGACGGTAAAAAGTACAAAGGCGCGGCGCGTTCGCTGAATTTATAAACGCTTTGTGAACTTTATCAAATAATGTGCACAATTCCGCTTTTATGTGGTATGATATTAACATAACCATTGACAGCGTCTGTCAGTCTCCGGCGGCCTGTCTCCTATTTCTGCGATCGGACGTGGGTTTATGAATATAAAATGCACTCAGAATATTTATAAAAGCGCGAACGGCGTTTCCAATGTCGCCTACTACATTCTCGTGCCCGAGGACTCCCATATCCGCGGCATCGTTCAGATCAGCCACGGCATGTGCGAATATTTCTCGCGCTACACTGCCTTTGCCAAATATCTCTGCGGCCTCGGCTTCATCGTCTGCGGCAACGACCACATCGGCCACGGCGCTTCGGTCTCCCGGCCGGCTGACCTCGGCTTTTTCGCCGCGCATGACGGCTGGAAATACCTCATTCAGGACGTACTCCACCTGCGCGAGCTGATGCACCGCCGCTATCCCGACCTCCCTTATTTCATGCTCGGTCATTCCATGGGCTCGCTCATCGTCCGCCTGTGCCTGCCCGAGTGCGGCACGGAGCTTGCAGGCTCGATCCTCATCGGCACCGCCGGCCCGAACGCCGCCGCCCTCAGCGCGGCCCATATCGCAGACTCCATCGCACGCACGCGCGGCGTGACCTTCCGCAGCGGCCTGCTGAACAGCATCGCCTTCAAGGCCTACAACCGCAGGATCGACCACCCAAATTCGGTCTTTGACTGGCTCAGCCGCGACGAAGAGGTCGTTTCTCTCTATCAGTCGGACGAAAAGTGCAACTTTATCTTCACCGCCTCCGCCTTCCGCGATCTGTTCATCCTCTGCGCGCGCGCGAACAGCAACGCGACCTTCCGCCGCACCCCAAGCGACCTGCCGCTGTTCTTCCTCGCAGGCGACCGCGACCCGGTCGGCCGCTACGGCGACGGCGTGCGCCGCGTCATCAGTCTTTATCGTGCAGGCGGCTCCCGCAACATCGACGCAGTCTTTTACAAAAACGCCCGTCACGAGCTGCTCAACGAGCTCGGCCGCATCGAGACCTACGGCGATATTTCGCGCTGGCTCGAGGAACGCCTCGCCGAACAGACCGAGACGGCTCCTGCCGAAACACAGAAAGCATAACAGTACAGCCAAAGGGCGGTATCCGATTTTCTCCGGATACCGCCCTTTTTGTTTTTTATATCAGTTTTAGTGCGTCAGCCGGAGCTGCAAGCTCGATGTCGGCCCTGATGCACGCGCCCTCGGGAATGCCCCAGAGCGCAAGGCACGACTTTACGCCTGCCGCGGCGGCGCACTCCATATCGCACGCGCTGTCGCCGATATAGACCGCCTCGGCCGCCGTGCCGCCCATGCGGCGCAGGCATTCGAGCAGCGGGTCGGGCGCCGGTTTGTGGCGCGGCGCGTCCTCCATGCAGATGACCGCATCGAAATACCCGTCCAGACCGAGCGGCGAAAAACCGTAGTCGAACTGATAATGCGTGCGCGAGGTCACGATGCCGCAGCGGCAGCCGCGTGCGTGCAGCTCGCGCAGCAGCGCCTCGATGCCGTCGAAGGCGAGCACCTCAGAAGCGCGCTCCTTCGACAGGCCCTCCCAGCGGTCCATGATGCGCTCGGCGGTCTCTCCGGTAAAGCCGAGGTCGGCGAGCGTCTGCCGTCCGGGCTTGCCGAAGGACGGGCGCAGCTCCTCAAAGGTATAGTCGCGGCCGAACTCGTGCAGCGTCTGCTTCAGGCACTGCTGATCCACCGCCGCCGAGTTCATCAGCGTACCGTCTACATCGAAAACGAAGTATTTCATGCGTTTCCCTCCATCAGATCCCGTGCCATGGTGAAAAGGCCCCGGTCATAGTCCTCGGTGAACGTCCGCGAAAGCTCGATCTCGGGTACTGCGTGCGGCGGAAGCATGCGCGCGCATGCGGCGCGGATGTCCTCCACCCTGTTCCGGAACAGCGGATCGGTGTAGAGCACGACCCGGTCCGGGTTGATGAGCGCACCGCACGCACAGATCACCTGCGCCATATACGCCGTCATATCTGCATCCGCAAAATGCGTCTGCGCGTATTCCATATTGTGCTCGATCGGGAGAAAGTGCAGCTCTCCGGCGAAACCGGCCGCGCCGCTCCAGACCTTGCCGTCCAGCACGATGCCTGCGCCTGCACCCATCCTGCCGATGTAGATGCACACCGCGGCGCGCGGCGCCGGGCTGCACTGCGCCGCATAACCGGCCGCGACGATCTGCATGTCGCGCGCCGCCGCGCTCGGCAGTCCGGATTTATCGTGAAGATGCGTACTAAGGCTCACGCCCCGCAGCTCCGGATAGCCGAAGCACTCCATTACAACGCCGTCATGCATCGCGCCGGCAAAGCCGAACGCGACCGACGCCAGCTGCGGGTAACGCGCCCTGACACGCATCAGAAGCGTGTCCAGCAGTTCGCGCACATCGCCCGGACAGGTCTCTTCTCCCTGCTCGAGCGGCACGCCGTCGAGGCCGCACACGAACCAGTGCAGCGTATCCTGCTCCAGCCGCAGACACAGGAACAGCCGGTAATGCATATCCAGCTCGTACCGCATCGCGCATCGGCCGCCGGTCGAAGCCGCCACGCCTGCCTCCCGTGCCTCGCCGCGCTCGACCATATCGTCGATGATGCGTCCGACCGTCGGAAAGCTCAATCCGGTCTGCCGCGCGAGCTCGTTCTTGCTGAAAACGCCGTCCTGCATGACCCGGCGCAGCAGCGCCGTATTCTCCTGCCGGAGAAGCCCTGCATCTGCCATGGTGCACCTCTTTTCTTCATAGTTTTTAATAGTGTGTTAAAAACTATCTTCAGTATAACCCATTGCTCTCTGTTTGTCAACAGGAACAGAAAAAAGCGCGCAGATTTGGTTATTCTGCACGCTTTTTCTGTTATTTTTCGTTTACTTCGTCCAGACCGCCTTGGCTGCGCCTTCCTCGAACACCTCGTGGAACTTCTTGACGTTGTCCGCGATGTCGCCGCCGAATACCGCCGAGCCTGCGACGATGACGTCTGCGCCGGCTGCAACGATGTCTGCGGTGTTGTTCAGCTTTGCGCCGCCGTCGATCTCAAGCTCGCACTGATAGCCGTGCTTCTGGATCTCCGCGCGGACGGCCTTGATCTTGTCCATGCACTCCGGAATGAAGCCCTGGCCGCCGAAGCCCGGCTCTACGGTCATGATGAGCACCATGTCGCAGTACGGCAGCAGCGGGAACAGCGCCTCCGCCGGAGTTTTCGGCTTGATGACGCAGGCCGCCTTGACGCCTGCCGCGCGGATCTTCTTCAGCTGCTCGAGGGTGTCGCCGTTGGACTCATAGTGCACGGTGATGATGTCCGAGCCTGCCTTGATGAAGTCGTCGAGGTACTGATCCGGGTCGGAGATCATCAGATGTACGTCGAGGACCTTGTCGGTCGCCTTGCGCAGGCTCTTGACGACCGGCGCGCCGATGGTGATGTTCGGTACGAAATGACCGTCCATTACGTCAACGTGAACGTACTCCGCGCCTGCATCGGTCGCGATCTTGATGTCGCGTGCCAGATTGGCGAAGTCAGCGGACAGAATAGACGGTGAGAGCTTGATTTCCATAACTTTTTCCTCCTGTGACCGCGGAGACAGTCCGCAGTGTGGTCGAGCGTGCCGGCAGGGCACGGCAGTTTTCTTTTTCCATTATAACATACTGCCTGTAAAAGTTTAAGTATAAATTTACTGTTTCATGGCGCGCAGGCAGGCCGCGATATTGAGCACAAGCGCGAGCGCGACCAGCACCGCCGCGCAGAACAGAATGGCATACGAGGTATCGAGCAGTGCGCTCCAGTCCTGCACGTTTACACGGGTGTTGTACTCGAATATCTGTCCGAGCAGCGAAAACGCGCACAATCCCATGCTCGCCGCCGCGAACGACAGCGCGTTCTTCCGTCTTGCGAGCGCGATGACCGGCAGCGCGAGCGCCGCCGCGCCGCAGATAATGCTCAGCAGCGAGAAAAATGTGGATAAAGCAGCAGTGACAGCCATAAAAAGTCCTCCTGTCTTAAGGCAATACCGCATAATTGGACAAGAGCGATTTGCGAGTAAATTTTGCGTACTGACGAGGCGCGGTTTTGCGGTAATACTTGACGTATTACCGTGAAATCGCAACAAAGTCAGGGCACGAAATTTCCGCAAAGCGCCGTAGCTTTAATTGTGCGGTGTTGCCTTAATAACCTCGGTTAATGTCTACAATATGCCGCAGTTTTTTTCCCTCGAGATACCGCGCGAGGTTGTCCATGACGATCTCCCAGATGAGGCGTTCGGTGCCGCGGTCGTGGCCGAAGCCGCGTCCCGAAACGTGGGGCGTGAGCAGCACGTTCTCCATGCCCCAGAGCGGCGAAGAGGGCGGGAGCGGCTCGGTATCGCACACATCGAGCACCGCGCCGCCCAGATGGCCGTCCGCAAGGACGGCGGCGAGCTCAGCGGTCGAAAGCAGCGTACCCCGGCCGACGTTGACGAGCAGGGCGTCCTGCTTCATGCGGCGCAGGCGCGTCTCGGTAAGCAGGCCTGTGGTGCCCGGCGTATTCGGCAGGCAGCCGATGACGATGTCCGCCTGCGGCAGCAGCTCGTCGAGCTCCGCGATACCGCGCACCTCGTCAAAATACGGCAGCGTCTCCCCTGCCGCGCGGCGCACGCCGATGTTCACCGTGCCGAAGCCGCGCAGGCGCTTTGCGACATTGCTGCCGAGGTCGCCCGTGCCGAGGATGAGCACGGTGCGGCCGTAGAGCGTGCGCTCCGCGCCGACCGTCCGCCATACCGCCTGCTTCTGCTGCTCGCGGTAGGCCGGGAAGTTGCGGTACATCGTGAGGATTCCGCCGAGAACGTACTCCGAGATCGTGCGGCCGAACGCGCCCGAGGCGTTGGTCAGCGTGACGCGCTCCGGAAAGCCTGTCCGGCGCGTGTAAATATCCGTGCCTGCCCATGTCATCTGCACCCACCGCAGCTTTTCCGCCTGCTGCACGAGGGCGAGCGGCGGCTCGCCGATGCAGATCTCCGCGTCGCCGAGCGAAGCGGCGTGCTCGTCGAACGTGATGTCGAATCTGTCGCCGAAGCGCGTCAGCAGCTCCGCCCGCGCCTGTTCGCTGTACTCCGTGCAGACGATCACCTTTGTCTTCATGCTCTCACCTCATAATCAAACGCGAGTCTCGCGCCGCCGCGCACCTGTACGACGCCGCACGGCTGAAAACCGTAGCGCAGGACAGCCGCCTGCATCGGCCTGTTGTTCTCGTGCGTGTCGATGCGCAGATAGTCGATCTGCTGCGCGCACCAGTCGAAAACAAAGCGCGCCATGCCCTTCGCCGTGCCGTCGGAGGCGATGCGGTGGATGGTGCCGTAGGGACGCGCGGCGTGCCACGCACCGTCGATGACCGCGTAGCACGGATCTCCGCCGAGGATGAACGCGAATACCGCAGCGACCTTCCCTTCCCGCTCGCAGACATGCAGCGTGCCGGCCGCGATGTCCGCGCGGATGACGTCCTCGCCGGGGTAGCCGCCGCTCCACTGCGTCGCGTTGCCGTTCTCCGCCATGAAGGCGCGCGCGTGCGCGTAAATCTCCGTAATGCGCGAAATATCGCGCTCCTCTGCCTTTCTGATGTTCACAGGCTGTCCGTCCCTTCGTTTTTATCTCTATGCAGAGTCAGTATATCATGTTTCTCTCTTTGGGACAAACGTATTTTTCCAGACTGTCGAAAAACTTCGTTTTTCCGACAATCTGTGTTCTGACGAACGCAGAACACGAGTCGTCCGAAAGTCCCCATACGGAAACTTTCTCCCTCCAGAAGTATGAAAACCGAGGTACACGCCCCCGGTTTTCATGCGTTTGCTCCGCAAACGCTTTTGAATGCGCTGTCGCGCGATTGCTTCCCTGCGCGAAAACGAACCTCATCGACAGCCGGCATCTTTCTTAACAGGGTATAAATAAATGCTCGAATATCCTCAGTTTTTGTACCCCTTGGCGATTGATTTATTTCGTAAAAACAGGTAGAATAAAATTATCTTGCAACATAAAGGAGAGGACACGATAAAATGAGCGTTAATCGTTGTTATTCCGAAAAGAAACCCGGCTTCGATGTCGAAGCGCGCAGCCTGTTTTCCAGTCTGCACGACCTCCTCGAGATCAAAAACCTCACGCATGTACGGTACCTGTGCCGTTACGATGCCGAGGGTCTGAGCGGGGAGACCTATGAAAAGGCCAAGGGCATCGTTTTCTCCGAGCCGATGGCTGATGTGTGCTACGACGAGGACTTCCCCCGTCCGGCAGGCGCGCATACCGTCCTCGCGGTAGAGCCGCTGCCCGGTCAGTTCGACCAGCGTGCGGACTCCTGCGCCCAGTGCATCCAGCTGCTCACCGGCGGCGAACGCCCGACCGTCGCAGCAGCGAAGATCTATGTCCTCGAAGGCGAGCTGACTGCCGCGGACATGGACAAGATCCGCGGCTACCTCATCAACCCGGTCGACACCCGTGAGGCTTCCATGGACAAGCCCTCGACCCTCAAGGTAGAGTACGCCATCCCGACGAGCGTGGCAAGCGTTGTCGGCTTCACGCACATGGATGAGGCCGCCCTCTCCGACATGCTGCACCACATGGGTCTGGCGATGGATCTCGACGACCTCAAGTTCCTCCAGACCTACTTCCGCGACACCGAAAAGCGCGACCCGACCATCACCGAGGTCCGCATGGTCGACACCTACTGGTCCGACCACTGCCGCCACACCACCTTCCTCACCCAGATCGACGACGTAAAGTTCGAGGACCAGATGGTTCAGGACGCCTTCGACCGCTACATGGCCGCGCGCGTCGAGGTCTACGGCGAGGAGAAGGCCGCAAAGCGCCCGGTCACGCTGATGGACATGGGTACCATCGCCGCCAAGGTGCTCAAAAAGCGCGGCTATCTGAAGAATATCGATGAGTCCGAGGAGATCAACGCCTGCTCCATCAAGGTCAAGGCGCTCGTGAACGGCCACTACGAGGACTGGCTGCTCATGTTCAAGAACGAGACCCACAACCACCCGACCGAGATCGAGCCGTTCGGCGGCGCAGCCACCTGCCTCGGCGGCGCGATCCGCGATCCGCTGTCCGGCCGCTCCTACGTCTATCAGGCGATGCGCGTGACCGGCGCGGGCGACCCGACCGCTCCCCTCTCCGAAACGCTCGAGCACAAGCTGCCGCAGCGCAAGCTGTGCCAGACTGCTGCCGCAGGCTATTCCTCCTACGGCAACCAGATCGGCCTTGCCACCGGCCTTGTACACGAAATCTACCATCCGGGCTACGTTGCAAAGCGCATGGAGATCGGCGCTGTCGTCGGCGCGGCTCCGATCGAAAACGTCATCCGCGAGGTCCCTGAGCCGGGCGACATCGTCATCCTGCTCGGCGGCAAGACCGGCCGCGACGGCTGCGGCGGCGCTACCGGCTCCTCCAAGAAGCACACCGAGGAGTCGCTCGAGACCTGCGGCGCTGAGGTGCAGAAGGGCAACCCGCCCGAGGAGCGCAAGATCCAGCGCCTGTTCCGCGACGGCAATGTTACCCGCATGATCCGCCGCTGCAACGACTTCGGCGCGGGCGGCGTATCCGTCGCCATCGGCGAGCTGGCCGACGGCCTTGACATCGACCTGAACGCCGTTCCGAAGAAGTACGACGGTCTGGACGGCACCGAGCTCGCGATCTCCGAGTCGCAGGAGCGCATGGCTGTCGTTGTCCGCGCAAAGGACGCCGACGCCTTCATCGCGGCCGCTGCAAAGGAGAACATTGAGGCAGTCGTCGTTGCCACCGTCACCGACAAGAACCGCCTGTGCATGACCTGGAACGGCAACACGATCGTTGACGTTTCCCGCGATTTCCTCAACACCAACGGCTGCTCCAAGCACGTTGACGCCGAGGTCGGCGCACTCCCGACCCCATCCATCTCCTGCGCGCCGGAAGGCGATTCCGAAAAGGAAAAGCTGCTGAACCTCGCCTCCACCCTCGGCATCTGCCTCGAGCGCGGTCTGGTCGAGCGCTTCGACGGCTCCATCGGCGCCAGCTCGGTATTCATGCCCTTCGGCGGCAAGTATCAGCTGACCCCGACGCAGGTCATGGCCGCTACCATGCCGGCGCTCGACGGTCAGTGCGAGACCGCGTCCGTCATGGCCTTCGGCTTCGACCCGTACTTCACCGAGCAGAACCCGTATCTCGGCGCTTCCGCCGCCGTGATCGAGTCGGTCTCCAAGCTCGTCGCAGCAGGCTGCGATTTCGAGACCGCATACCTGACCTTCCAGGAATACTTCGAGCGTCTGGGCAAGGACCCGAAGCGCTTCGGCAAGCCGCTGTCCGCCCTGCTCGGCGCGTACACCGCGCAGGAGAACCTTTGCCTCGCGGCCATCGGCGGCAAGGACTCCATGTCCGGCTCGTTCGATGACATGGACGTACCGCCCACGCTCGTTTCCTTCGCCATCGCGCCGCAGGACGCTTCCCGTCTGATCTCGCCTGAGTTCAAGGAAGCCGGCCATCCGGTTTACTTCTTCGACGCGCCGTACAATCAGGACGGCACGCCGGACTACGTCACCATGAAGCATGTCTGGAACGAGGTCGCGAACCTCATCGCCTCCGGCAAGGCTGTTTCCGCATGGTCTCTGACCACCGGCGGCATCGCGGAGGGCATCGCGAAGATGTCCCTCGGCAACAGGATCGGCTTCGCGGTCGACGAGGGCTTCCCGACCGACGCGCTCTACATGAAGAACTTCGGCGGCATCCTCGTCGAGGCTTCCTGCGAGCTGCCGGCACAGTGGTATGTCGGCCAGACCACCGCAGACGAGTCCATCACCATCGCGGGCGAGAAGATCACCATCGACGAGCTGACTGCCGCCTTTGAGGGCAGACTCGAGAGCGTATTCCCGACCAGGGCCGCTGCTTCCGACGAGCACCTGACCAAGGTCTCCTTCACCGAGCGCAATGCGTCCGCTCCGGCGGTCAAGAGTGCAAAGCCGCTCGCTGTCATCCCGGTATTCCCGGGCACCAACTGCGAGTACGATACCGCACGTGCGGTCGAGAATGCAGGCGGCGCTGCTGAGATCGTCGTAGTCCGCAACTTCTCCGCTGACGCGCTCCGCGAGAGCGCAGAGCAGCTCGAGAGCGCCATCCGCCGCGCGCAGATGGTCATCCTGCCGGGCGGCTTCTCCGGCGGCGACGAGCCGGACGGTTCGGGCAAGTTCATCGCCTCGTTCCTGCGCGACGCAGGCATCAAGGACAGCATCCACGAGCTGCTCCGCCAGCGCGACGGCCTGATGCTCGGCATCTGCAACGGCTTCCAGGCGCTCGTCAAGCTGGGTCTGGTACCCTACGGCGAGATCCGCGACGAGATGACCGGCGACGACCCGACCCTGACCTTCAACCTCATCGGCCGTCACCAGAGCCGCTACGCGACCACCCGCGTCGCGTCCGTCAAGAGCCCGTGGCTGTCCTCCTGCAATGTCGGCGACCTGCACTCCATCGCATTCTCGCACGGCGAGGGCCGCTTCGTAGCGCCGCAGCACGTCATTGATGAGCTTATCAAGAACGGTCAGGTAGCGTTCCAGTACACTGACCTTCAGGGCGAGCCGTCCATGGATATTGCGTGGAACCCGAACGGTTCGATGTGCGCGATCGAGGGTATCACCTCTCCGGACGGCCGTGTTCTCGGCAAGATGGGTCATACCGAGCGTTACAGCCCGTTTGTCGGCAAGAATATCTACGGCGAAAAGTATCAGCCGCTGTTCGCAAACGGCGTAAAGTATTTCAAGTAAATCAGCGATTTACCTGTCGGGCGCTCTCGAAAGAGGGCGCCCCCTCTTTCTCTTTACCGTCTGCTGACGGCAGACCTTCCGCCGATACAGCGGCGCGCCGCTGGAGGTGGGATTGGCCGTCCCCACGGCCGAGGGGTGTCGGTGCCCACCGACAGGGGCAAAAGGGGACAGGACA
>ENA-ORTV01004630-ORTV01004630.1-human-gut-metagenome-genome-assembly--contig:-NODE-4630-length-10144-cov-2.814848_pt1 | contig 10144 bp, 8 predicted proteins | sample MGYA00241915_ERZ509194 | MGnify/ENA primary metagenome ERZ509194 (study PRJEB26280, sample SAMEA2338810) | human gut metagenome | biome: human gut; feature: human-associated habitat; material: faeces... | reverse complement strand
TACCTTCTTCCGTCAGGCTCATGCCGATTTTAGAAATATGAACCAGTGCCTGCGCACTCAACCGTTCAATCTCGCTGCGCACCGTCAGCTCCGTCATGCCAAGAGAAAGCACCACAAGCCGCCTGCCGCAGGGCTGCAGCAGTCTGACCGTTTTCAGAACACGATACCGCTTGATCATTTCCTCTGTCAAATCCGGCGCGATTTTTTTAATCAGTTGCAATTTATGTTCCATTTTTCTTCACACACCTTATTTGGCTATCTTTTATCCCACAAGTTCATTTTATGTCCCATTTGCCTCAAAAAAAGAGGGTGACAGCAAAATTTTACCATACCCTCTTGATTTTCTTACGCCTGTTCTACTTTTACGGAATCATCTACATCCTTATCTGTGCAGCAACATTCGTCATCCTCACAGAATTCATCATCCAGATCATCCCAGTCATAATCCCAATCTTCTTCGTATTCATCATCCATTCTTGTTTTCAGAAGATAAACCACACCTGCCGTTACCGCAATCAGCACAGCTGCTACCAGTGCGATTACAGCAATGAGTGTCTTTCTATCCTCTCCGTCTTTCAGAACGATAATTTTTTCCTTCAAACCGTCAAGGTTGGGTGTAGCTTCAAAATATTTTTTCATAATCGCATCTCTCCTTTTGCCTTTTATGATTTGCTTTCACCGAATTTTCTTCTCAGAAACTCTTTGTTTTTGCGCATTTCACTATATTCATAGTACGCTTTTTTCAAAATCTGGCGTTCATCGTTAAACTTCAGCAGATGATAAGCCTCATGGAATTTATAGAAACCGGCATCGGCAAAATATTCCTCACTCTGCGGTTTGCAGTAAAAGGAATTGGCACTCATCAGATACCAATGTACCGTTTTATTTACAGTATCCTCACTGCCCTTAAAGGTATATTGGGTCTTGCCGACATATTTGATAATTGCCGCCTTCACCCCGGTCTCCTCCAACACCTCACGCGTTGCCGTATCCGGATACTCCTCCCCGGCTTCCACCGTCCCCTTGGGCAGAACCCAGCCTTCATACTTGTTCTTATAATTCTTGTATAAAAGCAATATCTTACCACGGAATATTACCACACCGCCACAGCTCGTTGCCTCTATCATTGCAATCCCTCCTGTTGTAAGACGCCAGAGAGGCCGCCTTATTTGGTGTGTCTGATACGCTGGGACTAGTATACTTCTTTTTTGACAGATTTGCAACCCACCTTTTATTGAATATATTCTTTCTATTTCAGATATTTTTCAAACCATTCCATCATTTCAGAAAGTCTGCGCACCCGGTGAGAAGGCTTGCCGGACCGGGACAGCTCATGGTTTTCTCCATGGAACAGGCACATCCGCGCCTCCACCCCGAAGTATTTCAGTGCGGAGAACATCTGAAGGGCGTCGCCCATATAGCAGCGGTAGTCCTCGTCCGACTGGATGAACAGGGTAGGCGTTTTAGCCTTATGGGCGTATTTTAACGGAGAGCACACCCACATCTTATCAGGGCTGTTCCAGGGATCTCCGGCCGTCTCCTGGAGGTCGAAGGAATATCCAATATCTGTGGTCATGCTGAGGGAGATCCAGTTGGAGATGCTCCTCTGGGAGGCAGCCGCCGCAAACCGGTCGGTGTTTCCGATGGCCCAGTTGCACATGAAGCCGCCGTAGCTTCCGCCCATGATCCCCACCCGCTTTTCATCGATCTGGGGATAGCGTTTTAATACCTCGTCAGTCATGGCCAGGCAGTTTTCAAAATCCACGGTGCCGTACCGGCCGGAAAGGTCTGCAAAGGCGTTTCCGCGGCCGTCGCTGCCCACGGGGTTGGTGAAAAATACAAAATAGCCCGCATTGGCAAAGGCCTGGCTTTCATGGAAGAACACCGGACCAAAGGTGGCTCTGGGGCCGCCGTGGACCGTAAGGAGCGCCGGATATTTCTTTTCCGGATCGAAGCCTGCCGGCTTCATCACATAGCCGTCCAGCTCCACGTCCTTATATGTAAAGGTAAATTCCTCCACCGGGCATACGTCCCGTTCCGCCAGCAGTCCGTCGTTGAAGGCCGTGAACTTCTCTTCCTTCCCATCCTTCAGACAGTATATCTCCGTCAGCCCCATGTCCCGCATGGCGGTATACCACACAGCCCCGGCTCCCAGGGATAAGGTATGGACGCTGCCCTGGCGGTCGTAAAGAGTCTCAAAATTCCCCTCTGCGTCCACGGAACAGATGACGCTCTGCTTTCTGAAGGTGGAGATGAAATAGATTCTTTCGTCATCGTGGACGATCCCTTCCCCGTCTGCAAATTTACAGTCGCTGCAGATGGAGTTATGGATGCTCCGGTCGAAGAATGCCAGCTCCTTAAGCGTTCCATCCTCCAGACGGAAAAGCTGCGGATTCTCATTGACGCCATAGGTCTTCATTTCCGATCCGAACAGTGTGACGCTTCCCTTTAAGATGCAGGCATAGTCGATCCGCATCCGGTCCTGGGGGATCAATGTTTCCCGTTCATAACCTTCCAGTCCCACCCGGTAAAGGCCCGGTCTCCAGGATTTCAGATCTGTATACTGGACTCCCGTATACAGGAGGCAGTCCTCCTCCAGCCAGAAATTCTCCACAGTTTCGTATTCCGGGGTTATGATCTCCAGGGTTTCCTTCTCCCGGTCGTAAACGGCCAGGCGGTTCCTCTTTTTATTGACCACACCCTTTCCGTTGGCCCAGAAGGGAAGCTCGTCAAAGACCTCATAGTCCTTTTCCTCCTTGGCGTACTCGTATTTTACGGACATATACACCCGGGTTCCACATACAGCAAACTTTCCAACGGAATAGGGAACGGCAAAGGAAAATTCCGCCTCTCCCCCGTGAAGGCCGATGGTATAAAAGCAGGTCCAGGTCTCTCCGTCCTCGATCTTCTCTTTATACTCCTTTTCCCGGCAGCCGGCAAAGAGAAGCGTTTCCCCGTCGATCCAGGAAAAATTCCTCTCTTTTCTTCCGGACGTCAGCTTCCGGACGCTTCCGTCGGAAAGATCCATGATCCACAGACAGGAATCATAGCAGTTTTCCTTTTCGTTGACATCCACCACCGCAAAAGCGCCGTGCTTTCCGTCGGGAGCTGCTGTGAGCCCGGTGGGATAGTGATAGTTCATAAAATCTCTGATATCGATCTTCTTCATGTAAGCCCCTCCATAAAAAGGCCATGGGAAACCTCCCGATGGCCTTGTTTTTCTTTTATGCCTCTCTGTATCCGTTGGGATTCATGGACTGCCATCTCCATCCATCGGCGCACATATCGTCGATCCCGCGCTTTGCTTCCCAGCCCAGCTCTTTCTTCGCCTTTGCAGCGTCTGCATAGCAGGTGGCGATGTCGCCGGCCCGTCTGGGCCTGATCACATATGGGATCTCTTTTCCCACAGCCCTGGAGAACGCATGGATCATATCCAGGACGCTGTATCCGTGTCCGGTTCCCAGGTTATAAATATAGACTGCCGGGGTATCCTCAAATTTCTTTAAGGCCTTTACATGGCCGTCTGCCAGATCCATCACATGGATGTAGTCCCGGACTCCCGTTCCGTCCGGCGTATCGTAGTCGTCTCCGAATACGCCCACCTCTTTCAGCTTGCCCACAGCCACCTGGGTGATATAGGGCGTCAGGTTGTTGGGGATGCCGGCCGGGTCTTCTCCGATCATGCCGCTCTCATGGGCGCCAACCGGATTAAAATAACGTAACAGGATCACAGTCCACTCCGGATCCGCCTTCTGGATATCCGTAAGGATCTGTTCCAGCATGCTCTTGGTCTGACCGTAGGGATTGGTGCACTGTCCCTTGGGGCAGTCCTCGGTGATCGGCACAAAGGCAGGATCACCGTATACGGTGGCAGAGGAGCTGAAGATGATCTTCTTTACTCCGTGCTTTCTCATAACGTCACAGAGCACCAGCGTTCCAGTGATGTTGTTGTAATAATACTCCAGGGGCTTGGCCACAGATTCCCCCACGGCCTTTAAGCCTGCAAAATGGATCACTGCATCGATCTTTTCCTTTTCAAAGATCGCCTCCAGCGCATCCCGGTCCAGCATATCCGCCTTATAAAAGACGATATCCTTTCCGGTCAGCTTTTTTACCCTCCGTAAGGATTCCTCAGAGGAATTGCTCAGATTATCGAAAACAACGACCTCATGGCCCTGGTTTAAAAGCTCCAGGCATGTATGGCTGCCGATATATCCGGCTCCGCCAGTTACTAAAATTCTCATATTGTCACGCCTCTCTTTCCTGGATACATATCTTTTCCGCCGCCGGTCTTTCCGGCTTCCCGGTCATTCTCTATTCTATCACGGCCACTGGAAAAAAGGAATCCTTTTTTCCAGCAGTTTCAAGGAAGCCGGTCTCAGGGGATCAGATATGCGTCGAACAGCTTTTTTGCAATGGGACCCGCTGTTCTTCCTCCGGAGCCGCCTTCCTCCACGATGACACAGACAGCCAGCTTCGGATCCTCCGCAGGCGCATAGCCCACAAACCATGCATGGGTCTCCTTCCCCGTCTCAAACTCCGCCGAGCCGGTCTTTCCCGCCGCCTGGTAGGCATCCGTCCTTAAGGAAGAGCCGGTCCCTTCGTTTACCACCCGCACCAGCAGCTCCTTTAAGGCTGCCGCCTCATTGGCCACCATCAGCTCCCCATAGGCCTCCGGCTTGAATTTTTTCACCGTCTGGCCGCCGGGATTCTCCACATGGTCCACAAAGTACGGCTTCATCAGGATCCCGTCATTGGCAATGGCTGCCATGACCATCAAATTGTGCATGGGCGTCATCAATGTGCTTCCCTGGCCCATGGCCGTCTGCATGATCTCCCAGTCCTCCGCATCCGCCTCCATCTGGTATACGCTTTGTTTATAAGGAATGGAGAGAGGCTGGTCCCGGTTGAATAAAAGCTGCTCGGACAGTCCCTTTAATCCGTCAAGATCCAGCTCCAGTCCCAGGGAGGCGAAGGCCCCGTTGCAGGAATTGGCAAAGGAAGCTGCAAAATCCTCCTCTCCGTGGGCCGTTTTGTGGTAGCACTGGATCCGGATGTTCTCATATTCATAGATCCCGTCACAGGAAAAGTGAAAGCCGTCATAGGCTCCCGGATGCTCCCTCATATATTCCAGGGCCGTGATGACCTTAAAGGTGGACCCGGGCGGGTAAAGTCCCTGGGTGGCCCGGTTCAGAAGCCTGGCCTCCTTACTGTCCCCGTTCACCAGGCTGTCCCATTCAGCCTCCACCGTATTGGGATCAAAGGCCGGCTTGGATACCATGGCCAGCACCTTCCCTGTATCTGGCTCCATAGCGATCACTGCTCCCCTCCGGTCTCCCAGGGCATCCCAGGCCGTCTGCTGGAGACGCAGGTTCAGGGTCGTCGCCACATTGTCTCCGGTGCTCTTCTCTCCCGACAGCTCATCTATGATCTTTTCCATAAGGTTCACATGAGAGCTTAGAAGATGGAAATTCACCAGGGATTCCAGTCCTGTCTTTCCCATGGTGGAATAACCGGCTACATGGGCAAACAGTTCTCCGTAAGGATAGCTTCTCGTCTCCTTCCCATCCTCTCCCACCACGGTCTCTGCGATGACTGTTCCGTCGTCAGCCAGAAGCTTTCCGCGGACCACCCGGTCCGCCATGCCGACGATCCTGGCATTATATGGATTGTTGATCACATCCTCGCTCTGGAACTGGAGAAAGGCTCCCATATAGAGTCCCATGGCGGCGAACACACCCACCACGCCGTATGCAAACCACAGGATATTTTTATTGGCCCTGGGATTTGGCCTGGTCTTTTTCATCTTCCTCCTCCTCTCCGCGTTTTAAGATGTACAGCCCCTGGATGATGTTAAAAAGGATAAATGTAGCCAGCACAGAGCTTCCTCCATAGCTGACAAAGGGCAGGGTCACGCCGGTGGAGGGGATGAATTTGGTGGCTCCGCCGACGGTCAGGAACACCTGGGTAATATAGACCGTCCCCAGTCCGAAGGCAATGAGCTTATAAAACATGGCCTGCATCTTCGTAGCGATCAGCATGAACTGGAGAAAGCAGCCCACGCAGATAAATAAAAGACAAAGGGCATAGATCCCGCCCAGCTCCTCAGAAACTGCTGAAAAAATAAAGTCCTTATCCACCACCGGGATCTTTTCCGGCATTCCCTGGTAAAGTCCCATGCCGAACCATCCGCCTGTACCGATGGCAAACAGGGACTGGGCTGCCTGGTATCCGATGTCATCCACGTCGGACCAGGGATCCCTCCAGGCCTGGACCCGCCGCCTTACGTGCGAAAACATATGGTAAGCCGCCACAGCGGCCCCGGCTCCTCCGGCAGCCCCCGCTCCCAGATAAAACCAGTTGGACGTGGCCACAAAAAGCATCATCAGATAGGACACAAAATAGATCAGGGCGTTTCCCAGATCCCTGGACGCAGCCAGCACCAGCACATGGGCTGCGGCCGCGGCCGTGGTCACGGCAATGGTCTTAAAATCCGTGGAACGGTAAAACATGGTGGCCACAAAAAACACGAAGCTGATCTTCACAAACTCCGACGGCTGGAAGGAAAAGCCGCCGATGGAAATGGAAAGTTGGGCCCCGTAGGACGTGTTTCCCAAAAGGCATACGGCTGACAGCAGGGCCAGTCCCAGGCCGCAGTAGATCCAGGGGATCTTTGCCAGCTGCCACACCCGGTCAATGATCAGGGGGATGATCCACGTGATCACAGCCGCTGCCGCCACGATCACAAACTGGCGCATGGCCCGGGAAGGGTTTAACCGGGTCAGCATGATAAAGCTGGTGCATAAAAGCATACACGTATTATTCACCAGGAGCCGGGACACGTTCCGGTAAAAAAAGCGGTACAGATAAATATAGCACAGGAAGAATATCACCTGGGCCCCGTAAAAGAGCGCCAGGCTCTCCAGCCCCGTGTTTAAAACGATCACCATATTCGCCAGAAAGTGGAGCATGAACATGCAGACCAGCTGTCTGGAGCAGGCCAGATCCCGGCCCTCCTGATCCTTCATGGAGAAGAACCGGAAATTATAATATGTGTAAATGGCGATCAGAAGGATGATCAGGTATCTGGATACCTCCACAACAAGATTCGTCAATGTCTCACCTACTCTACGCCCCGCTTAAAATGACCGCGGGTAAAATTTCCGGACGGAGGGTCCTGTCTTTTTCCTTCCATATATTCCTCATAGAAGGAGCGGAGCACCCGTTTCGCCGTCTCTTTGTCCTCCAGCGTAAGGATGATCCGGTATGCCGCCGGCGACAGCCTGGCTGCCTCGCCGGAAAGCCCCAGAAGCGACAGAGGGCTTTCATTATAGATCGTATTAAAACAGAACCGGCACTGGTTCTTCACCGGGAAGGCCTTTCCCTTTCTGTCTCTCAGATATAAGACCTCCGGCCGCCCGGTGCAGCCCTCCATGGTCTTTTTCACGCACTGGGCCGATACCATCATGGGGAGGTACCCGTAAACGATCAGCTCGCCCCGTACCCCTGCGTCGGAAAGCTCCCTGGCATTCAGCTCCACCGGGAGGGTCACCCGGCTGGCCCCATAGGCCTTCATGGCCTTTTCCGCCCGGTGGTTGAACACATACATGCCGTGGTCGAAATACTGCTTCATTTCCGGCAGATGCTTTCTTAAAAATCCCGGCTCCTCCATGGAACCCACGCCTATGGCGTCAAAGCCGGCGTTTTTAAGCTCCTCCATATGGGCCAGGAAAAACTGCTCTGCCTGGGAACGGAAGATCCTGGGCATCATCAGATAACAGGCGCTCCCCGCCTTATGGCAGCGGTCCGCCAGCTCCTTCCACTGGCCCGGATCAAATTCCTCGCCTGCCAGGTAGATCCCGAAGGGCGTTTCTGCCCCGTCCTCCCGTTTTTCCTGCACCAGGGCCAGGGCTTCCCGGAGCTGGTCCATATGGGAAACGGAAACGGCAAATTCCGGAGCCGTTTTCTGCCCGTCCAGACATGCCTGGAGTCCGGTCCCTTTTTCCTCTCCGTTTTCTCCGGCAGCTGACCGTTCTGCGCCTTCCGCCTCCGTATTTTTATACTCTTCACCGGACTTCCGGTGAAACCGCTCCGTCACAGCCTTGCAAAGCTCCTCCAGGGCCTCTCTCCTCAGCCTGTTTAAGGCCTGTACCGGAAGGAATACCTTTCCTTCCACCAAAACCTCCAGTTCCTCAAAGAAAAACGGAGAATCCCCGGTCTTCATCAGCTGCTTCCGGATCCTGTCCCCATCCATGGGGGCGTTCTTTGCCGTTTCCGCCATATCCCCGGTACAGGCAACAGAAACCGGCTCCAGAACGGCCATTCCGTCTTCCATTGTTTCTGCGGGTTCCAGTGAGGGCGTATATTCCACGGTCAGCTGCACCGGCTTTCCCTCTGTGACCAGGGCAGTCCCGCGGATGGGCTCCTTTTTCACCGCGTCCACATAGGTCCGGTCCAGATGATCGAACAGCTCCTGATCCGGCTCCCGGAAGGCCGGTTTTTCCTTTAATACCACCATATCCCGGCCATTGTGCTCCTTATAATAGCCCTCTGACTGGCCGCCCCGGTCAAACAGCTCCAGAAGCGCTCTCCGGTCTGCCAGATCCACCCGGTAGCCGGACCGTCCATGGGCCAGGTACATATCCACATATTTCCGGTAAATGCTCACCACACCGGCCGTATACCGGGGACTCTTCATCCGCCCCTCGATCTTTAAGGAGCAGACCCCGGCCTCCAGGATCTCCGGCAGAAGATCCAGGGTACAAAGATCCTTAAGGCTCAGCACATACTTTTCATTTTTCCCTCCAAGGACCTTATCTCCCTTCTCCACGTCAAAGGGCAGACGGCAGGTCTGGGCGCACCGGCCCCGGTTGCCGCTCCGTCCCCCGATGAGGCTGGAAAACAGGCACTGGCCCGAATAGCAGTAGCAGAGCGCCCCGTGGACAAAGGTCTCCACCTCCAACCCTGTGGTCTCACCGATCTCCCGGATCTCCTTCAGGGAAAACTCCCTGGCCGGTACCACCCGGACGGCCCCCATCCTTTTAAGATCCGCAGCGCTGTATTTTCCTGTCACAGTCATCTGGGTGCTGATGTGGAGGGGAAGGTCCGGAAAATACTCCCGGATATAAGAAAATACACCCAGGTCCTGGACCAGGACCGCATCCAGTCCCGCCTCATAATAGGGCTTTAAATACCCGTATAGCTCCGGCAGCTCCTTTTCCTTTACCAGAGTATTGACCGTCATATAGATCCGGCAGTTGTGGAGGTGGACGAAGTCAATGGCCCGGATCATTGCCTCCTCATCCAGATTATCTGCATAGGCCCTGGCCCCGAACCGGCTTCCGCCGATGTAGACCGCATTGGCCCCGGCGTTGACGGCAGCCACCATGCTCTCATAAGATCCGGCCGGTGCCAGGATCTCAACCCTTCTCTTTTCCATACGCTTCCTTTCCGGCCAAAAGCCCAGAAAGGGCCGCTGCATATCGTTAGATTCCATGCGGCAGCCCGTTTTTCTCTTTTGTATCCTACTGTTCCGTCTGGGCATCCAGCTTCATCTGGACGCTGATCAGCTCATGCTTCAGACTGTATATCTCCCTTTCCAGGTCGTCCCTCTGGGCCTTCAGCATTTTTGCCTCCTGGAGGGCCTTGAAATAATCGTCAGCCAGGTTCAGGTAGATCATTACCTCCTGGTAATCCTTATTCTGTCTTGTGAAGCCCGGCTGGGCCTTTAGGATCCCGATCTTCTCATTGATATAAGCAGCCACCTTCTGGAGATATTCCTGCTCCTCCGATCCGCCCAGGGTGTAGATATTCCCATTGATCAGCACTTCTGTATAATTTTTTCTTTCCATGTCTGTTCTCCCGATTTTCTTTCCTTGTATAGTCTATCACATCCGCTCCGCTGGAGCCAGAAATTATTCCTTACGGATTTCCTAATAGTTTCGTAACGGTCCGGCTTCCATCCTTACGCTTCCCCGCCGTCCGCCGGTATGCCGAGATGAACATAAGCTGCCTCTGTGGCTACCCGGCCCCTGGGCGTTCGGTTGATGAGCCCGTTCATCAGAAGATATGGCTCATATACATCCTCCAGGGTCCCGGAATCCTCTCCGATGGACGCCGCCAGCGTCTCCAGTCCTACGGGGCC
>ENA-ORTV01004627-ORTV01004627.1-human-gut-metagenome-genome-assembly--contig:-NODE-4627-length-10148-cov-2.098385_pt1 | contig 10148 bp, 9 predicted proteins | sample MGYA00241915_ERZ509194 | MGnify/ENA primary metagenome ERZ509194 (study PRJEB26280, sample SAMEA2338810) | human gut metagenome | biome: human gut; feature: human-associated habitat; material: faeces... | reverse complement strand
TTGTACGCGAGCTGCTGACTTACAACAAAGATATCAGCCAGTTTATCCCCGAAGGAATGGAGATAAATTGAAAGTCGGTAGTATCTCTATTGAGGCTGACTTTAAAGTCAGCCTCAGGGGAATGAAGATAGTTTGGATAACGCAAAGGTAACTTGCGAAACTTGAAATAATAATTAATGATGATGAAGAAGATTAAAGTATACGCCCTCCTGGTTTGTCTGTTGGCAACGTCTGCTGCACAGGCCCAAAGTTTCGGCTCTGCCGCCATGCGCAAACTCCAAATGGCGGAATTCGCAATTTCCAACTTCTACGTAGACAAAGTAGATGAAGACAAACTGGTAGAAGAAGCTATCATCAAGATGCTGGCACAGCTCGACCCGCACTCCACTTACTCGGATGCCGAAGAAGTGAAGAAGATGAACGAACCGCTTCAAGGCAACTTCGAAGGCATCGGCGTACAGTTCCAGATGATCGAGGACACCCTGCTCGTCGTACAACCCGTCAGCAACGGCCCCTCCGAGAAAGTGGGCATCCTTGCCGGCGACCGCATCATTGCCGTCAACGACTCCGCCATCGCAGGAGTAAAAATGAGCACGGAAGATATCATGAAGCGCCTGCGTGGCCCGAAAGGTTCGAAAGTCAACCTGACCATCGTCCGCCGTGGAGTACAAGACCCGCTCGTGTTCACCGTGAAAAGAGATAAGATACCTATCCTGAGTCTCGACGCTTCCTACATGATTCAGCCAAAGATCGGATACATCCGCATCAACCGCTTTGGCGCAACCACCGCCGAAGAATTTAAGAAAGCAATGAAAGACCTGCAAAAGCAAGGCATGAAAGACCTCATCCTCGACCTGCAAGGCAACGGCGGAGGATATCTGAACGCCGCCATCGACCTTGCCAACGAATTCCTCGGACAGAAGGAACTGATTGTTTACACCGAAGGCCGGACCGCACAGCGCAGCGAGTTCTTCGCCAAAGGAAACGGAGAGTTCCGTGACGGCCGCCTCATCGTACTGGTAGACGAATACACCGCTTCCGCCAGCGAAATCGTGAGCGGCGCAGTGCAGGATTGGGACAGAGGTATCATCGTAGGCCGACGTTCTTTCGGCAAAGGACTGGTGCAACGTCCTATCGACCTGCCGGACGGCTCCATGATCCGACTGACCATTGCACGGTACTACACCCCTGCCGGTCGTTGCATCCAAAAGCCTTATGACAGCTCGACCGATTACAATAAAGACCTGATAGACCGCTTCAACCACGGAGAACTGATGAATGCCGACAGCATCCACTTCCCCGACTCATTGAAAGTGCAGACCAAGAAACTGAAACGTACCGTCTACGGCGGAGGTGGCATCATGCCGGACTACTTCGTTCCGATGATACGACACTCTACACGGACTATCACCGGAAACTGGTCGGCAAAGGAGTCATCATCAAATTCACAATGAAATTCATCGAAGACCACCGCAAGGAACTGGCCGATAAATATAAGAAGTTCGACAGCTTCAACGAAAAGTTTGTTATTGACGACGATATGCTCGCCACCCTCCGCGAAATGGGTGAGAAAGAAGGGGTGAAGTTTAACGAAGAGCAGTATCAGAAGGCACTTCCGCTGATCAAGACACAGCTCAAAGCACTGATAGCCCGTGACCTCTGGGATATGAACGAATATTTCCGCGTCATGAATACAACGAACGAAAGCGTGCAGAAAGCATTGGAAATCTTCCGTTCGGGAGAGTATCAGAAGAAGTTGAAATAAACATCGAAAAATAAAACGGATAAACCGTACCCGATCAGACACCTTGGTTGTAGTATAAGTAAAATCATTAAAACAGAAGTATGATACGACAGTTTGGTTTTACTTGGACAGCAATCAGCTGGTTACTGATGGGATACGGTTTATTTTTTGCCCTTTCCCCTTTGCAGGCGCAGACCGCCATCAAGAAATTTTCACTAGAGCTAAAGAACGAAAGCCTGCCCGAAGCACTGAAGCAGTTGGAAAAGGCAGGAGGAAAAAACATCCTCTTCACCTACAACGGAACAGAAAGTTATCGGGTGACCGTCAGCATCCGCGAAAAGACGGAACGCGAAGCCATCGACCTTGTACTGGCCGGCAAACCCTTCCTTTGCATCGAACGGGAAGAGTATTTCGTCGTGCAGCGGAAGAAATCGGACAAAGCCATCGCCACAGAAGGCAAAGTATATGACGAAAAAGGAGCCCCCCTGCCCTTTGTCAACATTCTCGCCCTTGCCGCCGATTCCAGTTTCCTTGCCGGAAGCGTGACCGAAGAAGACGGCTCCTTCCATCTGCCCCCGGTAGCGGGAGAAGACTGTCTGCTGAAAGCGACCTACATAGGATATCGCCCGCAAATCATCCCCTGCCGGCAACAAAACACCATCCGCCTGCAACCCGACACAGAGTTACTGAAAGAAGTAGTCGTCACCGCCTCCCGCCCGCTGATAGAACGGAAAGGCGGAACGCTGAAGGCCAATATAGCCGGAACACCCCTTTCACTGATGGGATCGGCCAAAGAAATGATCTCCCACCTCCCTTTTGTCACCGGCTCGGACGGAGAATTTACCGTACTGGGCAGAGGCACTCCTGAAATCTATATCAACGGCCGCAAAGTCAGAGACAAGACCGAACTGGACCGTCTGCAAGCCAATGAAATACTATCGGCAGAAATCATCACTACACCGGGCGTACAATATGGCTCTTCGGTAGGCGCCGTCATCCGTCTGCGCACCATCCGCAAACGCGGACAGGGAATGAGCGGCAGTTTCTACACCGACTACTCGCAAGGACACGAACCGATCGGCAACGAAGGCATATCCCTGAACTACCGTACCGGCGGACTGGATATTTTCGTAAAAGGAGACTTTGCGGAAATCAACAATCACACAACCAACATCTCCAGCCAGGACATTTATGCTTCGTCCGACTGGAACCAATCGACAGAAAACAAAAGCAAACAAACCTACCGCACCTTCAACGGCGAACTGGGATTCAACTACGAAATCGACGAAGACCAGTCATTCGGTATGCGCTATATGCCCGGCACGAACATAGGCAATGCACATACTACCAATGAAGGGACCACCCTCATCCTGCAAGATGGCAAAGAAGTAGACCACCTGCACGCTCTCCGCCAAACAGATGCCCACACCGGCTGGTGGCAGGCAGCCAACGGATACTACAACGGCACTTTCGGCAAATGGAACATCGACTTCAACGCCGACTACCTGTACGGCCGGGACCGCATCCGTCAATATGCCGAAAACAACGGAACCGAAGACGCCACTTCGAGCAACCGCGTACGCAACCACCTCTATGCCGCCAAGCTCCTGCTCACCGCCCCACTCTGGAAAGGCAAACTCAGTTTCGGCACAGAAGAGACATTCACCAACCGCCACGACGTATTTCTCCAAAGCGGCTTCTCCGCCGATGCCGACGACCGCATCAAACAAACGATGCTCTCCGGCTTCATCGACTACAGCCTGCCATTGGGAAAGTTCAACATCCTTGCCGGACTGCGCTATGAATTTCAACAAACAGATTACTACGAGAAAGGGATTCACCAAGACGACCAAAGCCCCACCTATCGCGACTGGATACCGGTAGTCAGCATCAGATACACCTCCGGCAACTGGTTCTTCGCCCTTTCTCACCGGACGCTGAAATACAGTCCCAGTTATGACATGCTCACCAGCGCCGTCACCTATCAGAACAAGTACTCCTACCAGAGCGGAGACCCGTTTCTCGTTCCTCAGATACATCGTGCGACTTTCTTTGATGCCGGATGGAAATGGATCAACTTCAGCCTCAACTACGACCATTGCTGGAATATGTACACCAGCTACACCCGACCGTATGACGACATCAACCATCCCGGTGTATTGCTGTTCGGCAGAGCAAGCATTCCGCATTCCAACCGATACGGAGGCAGCATCGTCCTTTCGCCAAAGATCGGCATATGGCAGCCTCAGTTCACCACCGGTATTGACTGGTTCAACTCTCACGCAACCTCCATAGGCATTACCCAAAACTGGAATGAACCGCGATTCTATTTCATTTTTGATAACAACTTCAGTTTCCCTAAAGGTTGGTTCTTCAACATCAAAGGAGAACTGGCGCCCGGCGCCAAACAAAGTTACGCCATCTGGAAAACCGAAGGAAGAGTAGATGCCCAACTGACCAAATCATTCCTGAAAGACCAGGCGCTGAAAGTATCGGTAACCGCGAAAGACATCTTTCACACCGGCTACAGATACTTCACCATCTATGGCGACCGTACCTTCAGTTCCAACCGTGATTATACCGATCAGCAGCGTTTCGGCATCCGGCTGAGCTATCAGTTCAACGCCACGAAGAGCAAATATAAAGGAACCGGAGCCGGAGCAAGCGAAAAGTCACGTTTGTAATTCCCGGTTTCACAAAGATGACCAACAAGTCGGTTCCATCACAAGAGAGGCTGACTAAAAAGTCAATAGTATTCCCAATCTCCTCCTTCGGGAAGGAGGAGTACCCGTAGGGGGAGGTGGTAGGTGAACACATTAAAGTTACTACTGATTTTTTAGTCGAACTCGGGGAAAAGTACTATTTTTGCAGCTTCAGAATCCAGATAAAGAATGTTCCTGTTCCATAAAAACCAGACAAAACGAGAAGCCTTCGGGCAAATGTTTACGGAAATGTACCCGCGAATGGTCCGTTATGCCTCACAACTGATGGGCGACGGAGAGGAAGCACGGGACATCGTAAGCGAAGTGATGGAGCAGGCTTGGAAACACTTCGACCAATTGGACGAGGCCGACCGCGGAGGCTGGATTTATACAGCAGTCCGCAACACCTGCCTCAACCGGATGAAGCATCTGCAAGTGGAACGGGACAATGCGAAAGCACTCTACGAAGCAACGCTGGCCGATGTAAAAAGTAACTATCGGGAACACGAAGCACTGTTGCAGAAAGCGGAAACGATAGCCCGAAGCCTGCCGGAACCGACTTGCACCATCCTGCGGCTATGCTATTACGAACATCTCACCTATCGGGAAGTCGCCCAACAACTCGGCATCAGTCCCGACACGGTAAAAAAACATATATCCAAAGCATTGCGTACACTACGCGAAGCCATGAAAGAATAAAGAAGGAGGATACGCTATGGAAGAAAAAGAAAAACGTACCAGCAAAGAAGAAGAAGGTTCCGGCTACGGACTGACAGCAGACAGCGACCATTGTGAACTGACAACAGACGACCGTACCCCATTCTCCGAAAACGCAGAAACACGCCGTCTGCAAAATGCCTTTGGTGAAGCGTTGGGTGATCTGCCTCTGCCGGACGAAGTCCGGGAAGAATGGACCACATTCCTGCAACGGCAGGCACAGCAGAAGCGCAAACTTTATCTCCGCATCTGTTTATCCGGTGGTGTGGCAGCAGCCATTGCCCTGTTATTGTTACTTTGGTCCCCTTGGCACATCACAGGCAAGGACGGCATCCAGCAGAACATCGAAATCTTCACCGCCCTCCATGCACCGGAACAAATTACCACTATCGAAGAGAACGGCAGAATCATCGTATCTACCCCGCCCGCCACGACCACCCGCCTCACATTGGAGGACGGAAGTCACGTCCTTTTAAGTGCAAACAGCCGTCTGGAATACCCCAAAGAGTTTTCCTCTCAGGGAAACAGCACCGTAAACCTCACCGGAGAAGCACGCTTCGAAGTGACCAAAGACGCCCACCGCCCCTTCATCGTCTCCGCCGATAAAATGCAGACACAAGTGCTGGGCACCGTATTCGACGTAAATGCCTATCCCGGCAATGCCCCCGCCGTCACCCTGTATCAAGGACGAGTAAAGGTCGGCAAAGCAGCCTCTCCCCTTGAGAAAGAAATAGTACCCGGACAATGCGCCACATTGACCACTAGCGGTGACATCCGTCTGACGAAAGCCACGCAGACTGAAAAAGAAGGATGGACCAAAGACGAGTTTTATTATGACAACACCGAAATGATAACCGTACTGCAAAATATAGGAACCTGGTATAATATCAGCGTCATCTGCCATTCTGCAGACCTTTTACACAAACGAGTCCATTTCCGCTTCAGCCGGAATGTTCCGATAAAGACTCTACTGAATGTACTGAATGATTTAGGCATTGCACACTTCCAGTATAAGGATAAGCAGATAGTAGTAGAATAAACGCAATCACCTCCTGACGAAAAAACAAACTTTCATCTGTCATCTTTCACCATTGGTCGCCAAACTCCTTATTCATCGGGGCTTCCGATGATGAAAGATGATCTTTCAATCTATCACCCGATCTTTCATCTTTCACCTCAAGAATCTTTCACTTCAAGCACCTTTTATCTTCGGGCAAATCCCGTCTACTCTTGTTTCCCGTTTACTTTCGATAGCATGCGCAGTATGGCACCATAAAAAACAGAAATTCCTCTTCTCCGGATTTCGTTCTTCCTGCTCAATCCGTTCTTCTTTTCCCATGTACAAAAGCCCTTCATCAACTTCGAACGTATTTCTTCTGTCTCGCATAGCTCACACCTATTCTGCACATAGGTACGTGTCAATACCAAACGAATGATTTCCCGATTCGGACAGAAACATTCATCTTTAGCCAAAGCAGCCAGCACCACATCCAACAGGCAAAGGGTACATCGTAATTCTGTTTCCGATAATCGGTCGATACTTTCAATCTGTCCAAAGCTGGGCCAGTTGTCTTTCAAAAAGGCAAGTTTATTGGTGGAGCTTTGTAAATCAAGCTTCATCAGGCAGGGACGGGGACAAGTAGAATCATTCATCACTACTATTTTTTATTTGTTTGTGTATTCGCATACCTTCATGAAGAAGGCGCGGAAACTATTACTATATTACCCCATGAGAGGCTCTGGTAAGCCCGCGTCTGAATAATAAGCAATAGCTCCACGCCCATTAGAAGTATATAACAAATTTATATACGAAATGAACGTGGAGACTGACCGCCTATTATCTGCAGACGCAAAATTTACCAGATTTCTCAAAGCAGATAATAAAAACGTTATCTCCAAATCAATAAAACATATCTTTGTTTAGAAGATACGCCACAAATATAGGCATATTTTCCTAATAAGAATACCATTAAGGAAGTAAAATGAGTAAATAGAAGGGAGATGAACAAAACCGTCTACAACCAACAGACTATGTTCCTTCATCGCACGAGATACAAGAATGATTTCCCTTTCTTATTGCCTCTGCACAAAGAACAAGCTGCACGAATACCCAAAAGAAGCAGGAATACTTTGTTTATCTCCCTATTATAGTTTATCTTTGCTACTGATATAGCTAGTTGTTCACGACCGTGAGCAGCTCTTACCACGGCCGTGATCAACGCTCTTCACGGACGTGAGCAACGCTTACCACGGCCGTGAACAACTAATGATGCAAGCACCTTCATCCAACAATGCAGGCATCATAAACCAAAGATAAAGGCAGGATAACTTATGTATGAACGCTTGACAGCAAGCAGACAATCACTATATAACCCGAGTTCTGTCCAAGTCCGGAAACTAATGATTAGTTTTGCAGATCAAAGGTAGCTATATCTTTATAACAAACAAGAAACGACGAATATGTTATAACGATGTAAAGCAATGGACGAAATAGAGAAAAACAACGGTGAAATCATCATATACCGGACAGAAGACGGAAGGACACAACTTGAAGTCCGTTTGGAGAATGAGAACGTTTGGCTGTCACAACAACAAATGAGTGAACTATTCCAAACTTCCCGTACTAACATAGTTGAACATATAAAGCACATCTTTGAAGAAGGTGAATTAGAGGAAAATTCAACCTGTCAGATATTCCGACAGGTTCGAATAGAAGGCACAAGAAAGGTAGAAAGAAGTATACCTTTCTATAATCTTGATATGATCATATCATTGGGATATAGAGTAAAATCACGAGTTGCCACCCACTTCCGCCGCTGGGCTACCGAACGTCTGAAAGAATATCTGATCAAAGGTTTCGCCATGGACGACCAACGTCTGAAAGAAATAGGCGGCGGCGGTTACTGGTACGAACTACTCAACCGTATACGCGATATCCGTTCATCTGAAAAAGTACTCTACCGGCAGGTTCTCGACTTGTATGCCACCAGTGTAGACTATGACCCAAAGGCAGACGAATCCATCCGGTTTTTCAAAATCGTGCAGAATAAGTTACACTATGCCGCCCACGGCCACACAGCAGCAGAAGTGATCTTCGAACGAGCGGATGCAGAAAAGCCATTTATGGGACTGGCCACATTTCCCGGCGAACAACCCCGGAAAGAAGATGTGCTGATAGCTAAAAACTATCTCAATGAAAAGGAACTGAAGATATTGAACAACCTGGTTTCCGGATACTTCGACTTCGCAGAAATACAAGCTATCAAACGTTCGCCCATGTATATGTCGGACTATATACATCACCTGGACCTCATCTTATCGACCACCGGAGAGCAAGTTTTGCAGAACGCAGGCACGATCTCTCACGAACAAGCCAAACAAAAAGCTCTGGGCGAATACCGAAAATATCATGTCAAAACCCTGTCGCCTGTAGAAGAGGCATATTTTGACAGTATCAAGAAACTGACAGCCGAAACAAAGAAGAAGAAAAAGAAATAAAATACAATAAACAGTATCATGGCAATACAATTTGAACTCTACAAGTCTCCTGCCCGGAAGGACGAAGAAGACAAGGAACTCTACCACGCACGGGTAGTCAACTTTCAGCATATCGACACCGACTATCTCGCCAAAGAAATACAACAAGCGACTTCGCTGACCGAAGGAGATGTAAAAGCGGTCCTCGAATCACTGAGCCACTTTATGGGATCACGCCTCCGGGAAGGGGAACGTGTTCACCTCGACGGCATCGGCTACTTTCAGGTAAAGCTGAACAGTCTGGAACCGATCACCTCGCCCAAGCTGAAAGCAAACCAAATGAAACTCAAAGCAAACATCGGCTTCAAGGCGGATAAAAAACTGAGAAGTTCGGTGAGTGTCGTCAAAGTGGAACGCAGTAAACTGAAGTTACACTCAGTGCCACGCTCCAACGAAGAGATAGACAGACTGCTGACCGCGTATTTCAGTAATAACCAAATACTGACCCGCTCGGACTTTCAAGGACTTTGCAAACTTACGCTTACCACTGCCGCCCGACATATCAAACGGCTGAAAGAAGAAAAGAAGTTGCAGAATATCAATACTCGTCAGAGTCCGGTTTATGTTCCGATGCCGGGGTATTATGGTAAGCCGGAAGTAGAAGACACCGTAAAATAAGGGAAAGACAGAAAAATATGGCTTCAATAAGGGTGAGAGATGCTGCATCAGAACAAGAAAAGCAATGAGAGATGTCCTCTATCTGAACATGTGCAATTTTTGCACATGTTGAATCCTTCACCAATTCTTCCGACTTATAGATGTTATTAACATGCTTCACTATTGAAGTTCTGTCCGTTTGGAACAATTCTGCCATTTGAGCCTGAGTCAGCCACACTGTTTCATCCTCCAACTTCACATCAATCGACGTTTTCCCGTCTTTTGTCTGATAAATGACAATATTTCCTCTATTGTCCATAAAATGCCTCCTTATTTACGCATTGTGTCCGTCCATTACCTTCGTAGCAATGGACGGACACACAAATGTACAACTTTCAAAAGAAATAAAAATATAAAGCCGTTTTTAATTATTTGCTCTGAAGCGTTATAATAGAACGTGCCGGAATCTGAACAATCTTTCCACTTTTCACTGTCCCCACCGGAAGCAAATCTTCCCCTTCTTTATCTGAAGTACGATAAATCTGCCATTGTGCATTTCCTACTTTTCTTTTATGAATAGAAAACTCTTCTTCTTCATTGGCATAATTAATCACTACCATCACATACGTTCCGTCTACATTCTTATAAGCAGAACACATCAATCCCTGCTGATCGGTGTCGCCATCAGGAATCAAAGCGTCTGTTTGATCGAAAGCCGAAACGGACAACCGGACTGCCCCCGGACGAATAAAACGACTATAATTACCTAAAGCCCACATCAGTTTGGAGTCTTCCACTCTGCCATCCAGGAAGTTATCATCCGTAGTATATTCGCGAATCAATCCATCCTT
>ENA-ORTV01004616-ORTV01004616.1-human-gut-metagenome-genome-assembly--contig:-NODE-4616-length-10162-cov-10.578510_pt1 | contig 10162 bp, 9 predicted proteins | sample MGYA00241915_ERZ509194 | MGnify/ENA primary metagenome ERZ509194 (study PRJEB26280, sample SAMEA2338810) | human gut metagenome | biome: human gut; feature: human-associated habitat; material: faeces... | reverse complement strand
GAAGTTCAACCGAAAAGAAGCTGCCCGAACGGTAATCCTACTGAAAGAAAAAGGCTTGGGCAACTACGACGATCTGACTGCTCATATTGAAAATCTGTCTGCCCGGTTCGATGCGCTTTCTGATTCTATCAAGGTCGCAGAGAAACGTATGGTTGAGGTTCAGGCGTTGCAGCAGCACATCAAAAATTATCGCAACACAAGGCAAATTTATATCGAGTACCGCAAGTCTGGATATAGCAAAAAATTCTTTGAAGAACACCGTCAGGAAATCACAATTCATAAAGCGGCGAAGCAAGCCTTTGATGAATTGCAGATTACAAAGCTCCCGTCCATGCAATCATTGTATGAGGAGTTTCATCAGCTGGCAGTCCAGAAAAAGCAGGACTACGCTGAGTACCGTCAGATCAGAAAAGAGAAAGAAGAACTGCTGATTGCCAAACGGACGGTTGAAACGATTTTGAATATCGACAGGCAGAAAGAGCAGGAAAAAGAGAAAGAGAAAGAGGAAAAGAAGAACTTCCGTTAAAGCAAAAAGCCACGGTCTGCACTCCCCAAAGGGTGCGGATCGTGGCTGCTTTTTTGCTTTTCGATTTCGGTGCTTTCAACCATGGGCAAATTTTTATTCTACTGTTCTTTGAGAAACGATTGAAAATCGTGTAGCCATCATCGGCAGATGATGTTCAAAGGGGATTGGGGATGCTTCCCCAACAAGCAAATTTGCGAAGATTGCACCGAAGGGAAAATCGAGAAAATGAGTGAACCTGTACAGGTTTACACTGCTTGCCAATTTGTGAGATTATGAATTTAGTATCGAGAATAGGGTACACCTAAATTTTGCAATGCTGCAACCCTATCATCGTTGCATGGATGAGTTGAGTATATTGCACTGAGAAAACCATCATGCGGAACATCTGAGATATGTTGGTCTAATACCGTCGCTAATTCAAGACCAAAACCAATTTTATAAGCAAATTCATCAGCCAGATACTCATTTTGTCTCATAGACCACATCAGAAAAAGCATACAGAACTTTACCCATAACCAAGAAAGTGCTGTTGATATTCCTGCGAAAACTGCGGTAATTATACCCATTACACCACTACGAGAGCATATTGCGAACAGCCCCATGATTGCAGAAAAAATCCAGTAGGATATTTTGATTAACAGGAGGCACCCGGATATAAATATATTGCCCCCGCCAATCAATAATTGGATAACAGTATGTCCGTATGAGAGATGTCCGATCTCATGGGCGAGAATTCCAAGTATCATATCATCGGAGAGTAAAAGCAATCCGTCAGTTATGCATAGTGTTTGCCTACCTAGAGCAAATGCATTTGGAGCAGGATCATGGATAATCTTCACTTTCACTTTTTTAGGACAGTATGATGTGTTCTCTTTTGCTTTATCTAAAACATATTGAACCAGCGGGACAACTCGAAGTTTTATATCTACTCTTTTTATATCGCTTGCTCCTGCGAAGGCAGCCAGGCACATTTCGCCTAATGGGGATAAGCTGATAGCTACTGTGAAAAAGTAAATACAAATCAGTTCAACAATGCTTCCTGACGAACCGAACACAGCAACAATCAGCAGAATATTAAGAGTAAAGAACAGAAGAGTTCCTAAGTTTGAGAAGCGAACAATTCTGCCTACACGATGCCAAATATCCATAATGCACCCCCCTTTTATCGTGTTGTTGGTTTGAGCTTGCATTGTTTAATTACTCAAATGTAAAGAAATCTTTGTTTCGCTCTTTGAACAGAGCAAAGACAGTCTCTAACACAAATTCGTTTTCAACACCAACATATTCTTCTGTTTCATCGTCAATTTCTTTCAGCTGCAAAATAACAACTTGCCCATCCGAATCTCCAATAGGAAGCAGGACAACATATTCGTTCTGGCGATACGGTATTAAGTCAAGAAATTCAAATTCAACTTCGTTCCCATTCTCATCATTCAAAGTTATAATGTTGTCTTCATCCATGTCGTCGTTCCTTTTCTTAATATAAATAATTATCGTTGATAATGATGCCTAATAGTTCAAAGAGATTATCCTTTTTGGAAAGAATGCATTTTTTCATGGCTTGTTTAATTTGTTCCGTTGAAATGCTATCAGGCAACATTTCCCTTGGGACACCATGACCGAATTGCCGAAAATACTGTTCTTCGATTTCATAATACTCATTATCAATTTTCGGTTCAGGTGTATTAAGGAAGCTATTCATAAAATCTGCAACGCTCTTGTTTTTGTCCATTGTATGCACCTACCTTTCTCTGCTCAAGACCCTAACATGATTATCTGGTCTAATAGAATCAATCATTGAAGAAAAAATACCAAACGCTGTAGGAAAGAAATTTGCTAATAGCTCTAATTTGCCTTGGTCTCCCATAGACGCTTCAAAAAAGTGGGCAAAGGCTTCTGCTTGTAGATTGCCCGGTCTCGTCCAATAGTTCCTTGAGTGACCATAATTTCCGTGCAATTGACCATTTGTTGTCGCATCAATTAAGTCCGAGAAGGAGTGAGCTGAATCCTGCCTAATACGGGTCAGAAAAGCAGTTTGCTTTTCCACTGGAAGATTGTTATATAAGCTCAGGATTCTTTGTCCGTCCTCAACCAGTGCCTCAGCAAATTCTGGAGTATTGGATAGATTGCTCCGATAGTTGCACGAAGCATGGTCGATCATGTGAGCAAGCTCGTGGAAATAAGTTGTTCCTGCACCTCTTGGATTTGTCATATCAGAAGCTGCATTGTAGTAGACTCCTCGTGAATGCCCTATATAATTTCCCGGTGAGTAATGTGCTGTCTGATCCGGTGGATATTCAGAATCTTGTATCATCAGTTTACCAGCGAAATGGTCAAACACTTCTCTGACATTCTGCTCTGCATTTTCATGGCGTTGTGATATAACAGCGATATATCCGTCTGGTGTGCTACCTTGGGTTAGCACGCCAAGGCAATACTGATAAGACGAATTACCAACATTAGGTGTTTGCAGACCCTGGAGGAAAGAATTTCGTGCAGAAGGAGTGTCCAAATTAACATTATCATATTCTTGTACACTTTTGGCAAGTGAAGCAACGTATTTTTCGGCCTGAAGCATAATCTGTAAAATATCATTCAGGGCTTTGTTGCAATCTTTTACGATAGTTCCCAGCTCATCGTACTTCTTGTCATTCCATCCAATTCCCAATTGCTGATATTTCATCTTCACAGAACTTCTTGTAGTTTCGATAGAAGAAATGGAGGTCCGCATATTTTTCAGTATTGTCAGTAATTGAGTTGCATCAGCATTTACGTTGCTCAAACACTCACCTCCTCATTTGTTAATCATTTCGAGTGTAGCTACCTGTTACTAAAACCGGGATATATGTATCAAGCGATTGAGCTGCAAGTGTTCGATGTCGCCCATCACTCTGAAATACATAATAAGAACCTACCTGCGCAACCTGGACAGGATTATTGTAATAGCTACGAATGGTATCATCTAACACTGGGTTTTGTGAAAGCTCATCCAAAGACATTCCTGACTCAGTATTTTGACGAACATCTTGGATGTGCGAAGCTCGCCTTAGAATGTTTTCTCTCGACCATCCCTCTCGACCATTCCGTGTCCAAAATCCTTCCGGGTTCCCAAGTTCTCGGTCACTGAGATAAACTCCTTCAATATCCCTTGCTCTAACGTATACGAGTTCTGGATTTTCATTTCGAGAAAAGGTATAGTTCCCGTTCTCCCAATAATCTCGATATTCTTCATAGTGATTTCCACGGGAAAAATATCGTTCAGCTGATAGTCTGTCTTGAACAAATGCAAGATTAGAACCAAAGGTATTTGACTCAAAGGTGGTTGTATCTGCACTTGATGGTGTAACAGCAAAACTACTGGTCTGAGGTGTGCTTGCAGATATTCCATTTGTAGATCCTAGTTGAACACTTTCGTATTCACTAAGGCTCTTGGCGAGTAAAGCCACATATTTTTCTGCTTGAAGCATAATTACCAATATGTCATTGAGAGCCTTGTTGCAGTCTCTTACAACCACGCCCAACTCGTTGTATTTTTTATCTTGCCATCCAGCACCTAACTGTTCATATTTCATCTTTACAGATTTTTTGGTAGTTTCGATGGAGGAAATGGAATCCTGCATTTTTTTCAGCATTGCGAATAGCTGTGCATACGGCGGTAGCCAGCGGCAGCTGGTGCGGAGCTGAACGGCAACGGTGCGGTGCCAGCGGCAGCCCCTTGATGTAGTCTGTGTATCCCCCATAATAGTGGTACCCGCAACAGCGGAAATTCACTATTAGGAGGGTAATGGATGTTAGACTATAAAGACATCATTACAAAACACTACGCTTTAGGTATGAGTGGCATGGCGATAGCCAAGTCGCTCAACGCCAGCCCCTCGGGTGTCAATGACTTCCTGCGTGCATTCAAGGAATGCAAGAGCCTTGGCTATCCTCTCCCGCAGGGAATCACCAACTACGGTATCGCAGAGGCGGTCTATGGGAAGAACCCGGCGATTGCCGGTCGAGATCTCAGCTATGAGATGCCGGACTATGAGGCGGTCGAAAAGGACATGTCGTCTCGAAAGAACATGACCCTTGTGGTTCTCTGGAACCGGTACGCCAAGAAATGCCGGGATTGTGGACTGAAGTTTTACTCGTATCGGCAGTTCTGTGAGAACTACGCCAAGTGGTGTGAGGAAAACAAGGAAACACTGCATTTCAACGCCGTCATTGGTCAGAAGATGGAGGTGGACTTTGCCGGCAAGACCTTTCAGATGGTAGATCCGCTCACCGGTGAGGTTTTGGAGATCGTTGTCTTCGTAGCTGTTCTTCCTTATTCCCAGTACATTTACGCAGAAGGAATGCTCTCCACCAAGGAACCACAGTGGATCGCTGTAAACAACAATGCTCTGGCGTATTTTGGTGGTGTACCGGCGCTGGTCGTCTGCGACAATTGCAAGCAGGCTGTCATTGCAAACCGGGACTGGATTGCCCCGGAACTGAACAAGGATTACGCTGAATGGGCTGAATACAACCACACTGTCATCCTACCTGCCAAAGTAAAGAAGCCCAAGTACAAGAGCTCTGTAGAGAATGCTGTTGGCATTTTGGAAAAGGGTTTCTTCCACGACATGGAGGAAATGGACTACTTCAGCCTGGAGCAGTTCAACCGTGACCTTTGGAAGCACCTGGACAAGCTTAATAACGCCCCGTTCACCAAGAAGCCGCACAACCGCCGCTACTACTGGGATGAGGAGCGCCGGGAGCTCATGCCGCTACCTCCTGCGCCGTATGAATACATGGAACGCTGGAAGGCCAAAGTGTCTCCAGATTACCATGTTCGCTTCGACAACGCTTATTACAGCGTAGACCGGGCCTATCTGCACAAGGAAGTGCTTATCCGGGCTTCTTCTACCACGGTAAAGATTTTTTCCAAAGAGGGGCAGTTTATCTGTGAATGGCCCAGAGCCACTGCAAAGAGCCAGTGGTCTACGGATCCGAACCATCTTCCGGCAAGCTACAGGGAAATGTCCGAATGGAACGGTACATATTTCACTCGGAAGGCCATGACCATTGGTCCTAATACCGAGGCGGTTATTAAGCGCATTCTTTCCAGCCGCAAGCTGGAGGTGCAGACCTACCGGATGTGCCAGGGAGTCCTGAGCTTTACCAGGAAATACAGCAAGCAGGCACTGGAGGAAACCTGCCGCCAGGCTTTAGAACTGGGTAAGGCACACTACACGTTCATTAAGAATACGATTCCAGTTGTTGCAGAAGATCTGGGAACTTCCGGCTACAACACTGTTGCTAACGAAGAACGCAATAAGGGGGCTTTTGTCATGGACGCTGAGTCCATGGACATTAACAGGCTCCTCTCCCGCAGCCAGAATTTGGCTCAGCGTAAGGGGAAAGGCGGTGACAAGTAATGCTCACCGGAAAAGCACTCTTTAATACGCTTCTTGCTGAACTGAACGAAATGGGCTTGCCCGGCATGTCCTCTACTCTGGATGAAATGTACCGATCTCCTAATTTTCTGGAGCTTGATCCATTGATGGCGATAGCTAATCTTGTTGAGCCAGAATACCAGAAGAAGATGAACAAACGCATCCAGTGCCGTCTACGCAGCGCACATCTGCGAGGGTGCCCGCAGGAACTCACCAACTGTGTTGATTCAGCTGAGCGTGAGTATCTGCCCCGTGGAATTACTGAAGCGTTGGCTTCGTTAGACTTCATTGATTCCGGCCTGAATGTTTGCATTCTGGGACCATCCGACAGCGGTAAATCCTATTTGGCAAAGGCCATTGGCATTGTTGCCTGCAACAACTACAAAGTGGAATACCACCATTGCGAGTCTCTTCTGGAGGCGCTGGTGGCACTCAAGGTGCAGGACTACTCGAAGTACCAGAAGCGCCTGAAAAGGATCTGTGGAGCCGCTCTGCTCATCCTGGACGATTTCCTGTTACATACCATTACCGACGAGCGTGAGGTGAAAATCCTATTTGAAATTTTGGAGAAGCGATGCGAGATTAATCTCAGCACCATTATCTGCTCGCAGCGGGAACCGGCAAGCTGGAGCTCCATGATTCTGAATGACGAGGTCTCCGCCAACGCTATCTTGAAGCGTGCAACCAAGCACTACACCGTGGTGATTAAACCCGGAACATCCGCCTAAAACAAGGCTGCCGTTAGCGGCGCTCAGCTGCCGTTGGCCACCGCACCAGCTGCCGCTGGGCGCCGCAGAATGCATCCTGGCTGATCTCATGGGGCATGAAAGCATTGAAACCACCCGCATCTACCTTAGGAAAACAGCTACAGAACAGCGAGAAATCGTTGATACAATCATAGATTGGTAAAAGAAAAGGCATACACTTCAATTATTTGAGGTGTATGCCTTTTACTTCATATCGAATTGCAATAATCAAACAAAGCATTGACCTTTTCGACAATTCTATACTGCTCAGATAATGGTGGAATAGGCAATAACATTTTTCCTAATGTTTTGCCATTACAGTTTGGTTGCGCTGTTGCTATAGTGCCATTGCGCAGCTGGCTCCAATACAATTCGCTTTCCATGAAAAATTTCAAATATTGAGGGCATAGCCATTGGCTGTATCTGGTTCTGATTAAGTATCCTGCGTAGATTGCTTCTTCAGGAACTTCTTGTACAAGATACGACTTCCCAACAGTCCCTCCTGTTCTTGCAAATAAAATATCATTGGTTTGTAAAAGGTACGTTCCAATATCACTTTCTGCAATTTCGCAATACGGAACTGTATCCCACAAAACAATATTGTTTTGAATATCGCTTATGCGAACCATTTTTATACGGCCCTTATCTTTTGCAGGTGCATTGTAACCGTACTGGATAGATTCTGAAATATTTCCCCAACGTACCCATCTCCAGTTGTCCGGAATGTCAAAAGGTATCTCATCGTCAATACAACGCTCAATTCCGTCTAACTTCTCATAATGAGAATTATCCCTTCTGAAAATGACAGATTCGTGCTTGTCACGCTTGATTTTGCCAGCCTTAATCAGCTGTTCTTTCTCAGCACGAATGCGTTCCAGAAGGACGGAAGCAGGTTCGTCAGAGGGGTCTTGCGGAACAAGTTTTCCCTGAACGGCTTCCTGCAAGATAGACTTTTTAAGCAGTTCTGGAAAGCTTTTGTTTAATTCTTCTGCTTTAGAGTAAGCCTGAGCATAGTTATCAGCAAACGATAGAATCTCTTGTAGTTTACTTACAATTCTTTGTTGTTCTAAAAGTGGTGGAATAACAATTAAAGTGTTTGCTATATCTCGCATTACCCAGTTCTTATTTCCTACTCCACGGGTGTTTTCCTCCGCTTGCTTCTGCACTAATGGTGAATTTATCAAGCAAACCAAATATTCGTTGAACAATAATTCTTGATTGAATTTCAGAAGTGCTACACTGACAAACAGGCTAAATTCATCAGTAGTATCCACAATCACTGGAATACCTGTGGTTCCAACCTTTGTTAGCAATATGTCTCCACGTTCGGGATTGCATCTGCTATACAGTTCACGGTGTTCTTCTTCTGTAATGTATTTGCAATCAGAAAAATCTAATTTCCCACCACTTACATCTTTAACAGAAATAAACGGAATGCCAGAGGGGACATACTGCGGTCTGGAATGAGTTCCGTCACTTAATTTATGAAGAATTGTGCCTAATCGTGCCCACTCCCAACTCTCCGGAATTTCAAACGGCACCTCATCCGCAATGCACACCGGCTCGTTTTTACCAACTTTCTCATAAGGCAAATTATCGGCACCACGGAAGATGTAAGAAGGGTTCTTTTCCTTCTTGATTTTGCCTTCTTTGATGAGCTGTTCTTTTTCTTTTCTTATTCTCTCAAGCAATACAGAAGCTGGCTCATCGTTTGGGTCTTGCGGAACAAGTTTGCCCTGAACAGCCATCTGCAATATTGAGTTTTTCAGCTGTTGCCCGGTCATTATTCTCCCTCCAAATCAATTCCCAATATCTCCGTGATTTGAGCAAGGATGCGGTCAATATCCGCATTCAGGCTTGCTCGTTTTTCCTGATACTGCTGAATCAGTTCCTTAGGTGGCAGAATTTCTTCTTCCTCGTGAGGATAACCGCAAAGGTCGATATTATAGTTTCTCGCAGCAATTTCTTCTGCGGTATATTTCTTCGCCTTGTCAAAGCCATCTACATTGATTTCTTCTCTGTTATTCCACCAATCCATAGCAGGGTCAAAGTGCTTCAGTTCCATTGGCTTGGTCTTGGAGAAGTTCTTATAACCCTCCGGCATATCCAGACGATAGAACCAAGTTTCTTCTGTCGGCTTTGTATGGTCAAAGAACAGAATGTTGGTGGTGATGGATGTGTACGGCGCAAATACGCTGTGCGGCATACGGATTACAGTATGCAGATTGAACTCAGAGAACAGCTTCTTCTTGATTGCAACCTTGGCATTATCTGTACCAAACAGGAACCCATCAGGCAGGATAACAGCCCCACGACCATTCTTTTTCAGACGGTACATGATAACAGACATAAAGAGATCTGCGGTCTCAGAGCTTGTTAGGTCATCAGGGAAAAAGTTTTGAATAGATTTATCCTCGTGTCCTCCATAGGGAGGATTCATTAAAATGACATCAAACTTATCATCGTCTGTATAGTCCAGCAGATTATGCTTCAGCGAGTTCATGTGATAGATGTTCGGAACCTCAATATCGTGCAGTAGCATATTAGTCACACAGAGCAGATAAGGAAACGGCTTTTTCTCAATTCCGTAAATACTATCGTCAAATTGCTTCTGAGCTGTGGTGTCAGTCACCTGCTTGGAAAGCTGTCCAAGCCAAGAGGTGATAAAACCACCGGTACCACAAGCAAAGTCTGCCATCTTTTCGCCCAACTGTGGCTTTATCATCAATGCCATAAACTCAGTGACTGCTCTAGGCGTGTAGAATTCACCGGAAGAACCTGCAGACTGCAACTCTCGCAGAATTTCCTCATAGACAAAGCCAAAGTCATGGCTTTCTTTAACATCATCAAATTCGATCTCATCAATGACATCAATGACTTGACGGAGATAAACGCCATCTTTCATATAGTTGTTGGCGTCTTCGAAGGTTGACTTGACAATAGCTTTCTTAATCGGGGTGTCAGGTGTAACATTGATACCCGAATAGAGAACCGTGTCACTTTCTTTGACATCATTGCCTTTCAGCACCGGGAACAGGGTGTTGTTAACGAAGCTAAGGAGCTTGTCGCCAGTCATAGCGTGACCGTTTTCGTCAGCTTTCGCCCAATTTCTCCATCTAAGATCTTCGGGAATGATGGATTCATAATTATCCTCATTCAGTTCCCAATCATCTTCCTTTGCGTCATAAACTTTGAGAAAGAGCATCCATACCATCTGCTCAATTCTCTGGGCATCACCGTTGATACCTGCGTCCATACGCATTATATCTCTAATTCTTTTTATAAAACCTGACTGCATCGCCATAATTACCCTACCTCTACTTCTTCATAAATACTTGCTTCAAGTTCTCTAACAGCAGCTACATATTGCTCTTTTCCGCCAAACAGCTTGACAATTTTTGCGGGCTTACCGTAATTAGCAAAATCTGCAAGGGAAAGAACCTTAATATCCTCAACCTCTGTGATAC
>ENA-ORTV01004615-ORTV01004615.1-human-gut-metagenome-genome-assembly--contig:-NODE-4615-length-10165-cov-10.679327_pt1 | contig 10165 bp, 8 predicted proteins | sample MGYA00241915_ERZ509194 | MGnify/ENA primary metagenome ERZ509194 (study PRJEB26280, sample SAMEA2338810) | human gut metagenome | biome: human gut; feature: human-associated habitat; material: faeces... | reverse complement strand
TTGGCTTAGAAGCAGCCATCGTTTAAAGAAAGCGTAATAGCTCACTGGTCTAATGGCTCTGCGCCGAAAATGTAACGGGGCTAAGCATGGTACCGAAGCTTTGGCAATCCCCCTTTGGGGATTGGGTAGGGGAGCGTTCGCTGCGGGCTGAAGGTGTGCCGGAAGGCATGCTGGACTGCAGTGAAGTGATTATGCTGACATGAGTAACGATAAAATATGTGAAAAACATATTCGCCGAAAACCCGAGGTTTCCTGGGTAAAGGTAATCTTCCCAGGGTTAGTCGGATCCTAAGGTGAGGGTGAAAGCCGTAACCGATGGAAAACAGGTTAATATTCCTGTACTTGTTGTGTAGCGCGATGGAGGGACGCAGGAAGATAGGCGGGCCGGGTGTTGGATATCCCGGTGCAAGCGTGTAGGAATATCCGGTAGGCAAATCCGCCGGACGAATCTGAGACGCGAGTCCGTGGGCGCAAGCCCTGAAGCCGTTGAGTCTATGCTGCCTAGAAAAGCTCCTAAGTTTATCCACAGCAATCCGTACCGCAAACCAACTCAGGTGGGTGGGATGAACAATCCAAGGCGCTCGAGAGAACTCTGGCCAAGGAACTCGGCAAAATAACCCCGTAACTTCGGAAGAAGGGGTGCTCTCTAGGGTGACATGTTTAACATATGAAGCCCCGGGGAGCCGCAGTGAATTGGTGGTGGCGACTGTTTACTAAAAACATAGGTCTGTGCGAAGTCCTAAAGACGACGTATACGGACTGACGCCTGCCCGGTGCTGGAAGGTTAAAAGGAGGGGTCAGCGCAAGCAAAGCTCCGAATTGAAGCCCCAGTAAACGGCGGCCGTAACTATAACGGTCCTAAGGTAGCGAAATTCCTTGTCGGGTAAGTTCCGACCTGCACGAATGGCGTAACGATCTCCACACTGTCTCGGCCAGAGACTCGGTGAAATTGCAGTCGCGGTGAAAATTCCGTGTACCCGCAGAAAGACGGAAAGACCCTGTGCACCTTTACTATAGCTTGACATTGGATTTTGGGCCTGCATGTGTAGGATAGGTGGGAGGCTGTGAACCCTGTACGCCAGTATGGGGGGAGCCATCCTTGAAATACCACCCTTGCATGTTTAAGATCCTAACTTCTTCCGGTTATCCCGGAGAAAGACAGTGTCTGGCGGGTAGTTTGACTGGGGCGGTCGCCTCCTAAAGTGTAACGGAGGCATGCAAAGGTTCCCTCAGCCTGATCGGAAACCAGGCGCTGAGTGCAAACGCATAAGGGAGCTTGACTGTAAGAGAGACATCTCGAACAGGAACGAAAGTTGGCGTTAGTGATCCGGTGGTCCCGGATGGAAGGGCCATCGCTCATTGGATAAAAGGTACGCCGGGGATAACAGGCTGATCGCATCCAAGAGTTCACATCGACGATGCGGTTTGGCACCTCGATGTCGGCTCATCACATCCTGGGGCTGAAGCAGGTCCCAAGGGTACGGCTGTTCGCCGTTTAAAGTGGTACGCGAGCTGGGTTTAAAACGTCGTGAGACAGTTTGGTCCCTATCTTCTGTGGGCGAAGGAGAATTGAGAGGGCCTGTCCCTAGTACGAGAGGACCGGGATGGACGCACCCCTGGTGATCCTGTTGTCGCGCCAGCGGCATAGCAGGGTAGCTATGTGCGGAAGGGATAACCGCTGAAAGCATCTAAGCGGGAAGCCTGCCTCAAGATAAGTTCTCCCCTCGAAAGAGCTGAAGGGCCCGGGTAGACTACCCGGTCGATAGGCTGGAGGTGTAAGCGCGGCGACGTGCTCAGCTGACCAGTACTAATAGCCCGAGCGGCTTATTTTTTAAAAACTTTCCCCTTCCCAACCCCCTATCAATTAATATCACATAGAGATTTGTCTTGGTGTTCATGGAGGAGAGGGTACACCCGATCCCATTCCGAACTCGGCAGTTAAGCTCTCCATCGTCGATGATACTGCGCACTCTTACGTGGGAAAGTAGAACAACGCCAAGACTTTATTTCCAAAGGGCCGTCCTATCCAGGACGGCCCTTTGTTTTGCCCGAAGCCCATCCCCATCACAGGCCCCCCCTCCTCAAGCCCCAGGCTAGGCGCAAGCCCCTCATGCTGCTTCTCCCTCTCCCCCCTCCCCCTCGGGTTTCCTCCTCCCCCCCCCAGCTCCTTTTTCCTACGGTACCCGCCCGGTCGCTCCATAATCGGATCATTCGCTTCCTCTCCATCTTTTCATTCACGTAAAGAGGCCCGGAAAACCTCTGGGTAAGGCGGAGAGGTGTCCTCATAGAGATGCATGGCTCTCATGCCGTTTCCATGAAGAAAGGGCAGGAAAAGGGTAGGGACGTTCTCGGTAACTCCTCCCCTGCTACGTAAAGCCTGAGCCGTATAAAAAAGAGGGGGAAGGAAAAGCTCCTTCCCCCTCTTAGGGGGGGACGTCCAACTTTTTGAGGTGGGGCGCTCGAGGGGTGGGCTGGGAGGAGAGATAATACCCCACACGTACTTTCTAGTGGGATTAGCCAGCTAGCTTTGTTTTGGAGATATGATTGCGATGGGGGATACTGCCCATAGAGGTAATCCGGAGATAGAAAAGGTTCTTCACTGAAAATGTTCATTGATATTCGGTATACGAGGTATTTTGAAAGAGTACGAAATATCAATTTTTTAATATGCGCTCTATTTGTAAAGCCCATAGTCTGATTTTTTAAAATTTATTCGAATAATGAAAGAGTTGTTGACGCGGTAAAGGGAAACGTACCCTCACCCTTTCTGTATTAGAAGGGAACCAGGTATAAGCTGTTATGGCTATGTGTGAGCTGGATTATTTTGAGTATAACACAGTGTCTTTTATTATAAAATATTCCCAATAAGTACCCTGGATGAATATTTATTTTTCTTATATGCGAAAATCAAGTAAAATTCTAAAAGCATTCTCAAAGGAATTGCCTTGTATATTGGGTAATTTTCTGAAAGATGGAGATAGCATCTCTGTATGTTCAAGCAGATTTTGTTCATGGAAAAAATGTATTCCCCTGAGAGAGGGTATATACAGAGATACAAAAATGGCTTAGGTATGACCCGCACATTGTGATTACGTTTTACAGGAGTTGATATGATGATCAGCGATGCCGAACTTCTTAAGCTCGTTATGGATAGATACCCCGAACAGCCGGCTCAGTTTCTTATTGAACAGTTTACGGTCATGAAGGCGGGCCTCATTCAGGCTAATAACAAGCTCGCGGGCATGGATTCGGAGGCGCTCTCCGAATCGTTGTGTTGTGCTGAAGACGCTCAGAAAGAAGAAACCGTTTCCGAGCCGAGCGCTCCCAAGAAAAAATACACTCGCCGCAATCTGGTGGTGAAACCGGAAGAAGCTATCTCCGAACAGGAAATCGCTTGCTGCATTTGCGGTAAGACCTTTCAAAATTTGACCACCAAGCATATTCAGAGCCACGATCTGACTGTGGAAGAATATAAGAAATTGTGCGGCTATGGTCCGGAACAGAAATTGATCAGCAGCAAGCTGCTTAACAAGCTTCAGGCGAATGTCCTGAAGGCTCAGCAGGCCCGCGAAAAGAAAAAAGCGGAATAGTACCTGAATCCAAAGAAGTAAAAGGCCGTCTCCTTTATGGTAGACGGCCTTTTTGTCTTTTGGGGGTGCGAGTTCTACTTTTTCCTATGGGCGGCTTTCGTGGATACGTAAACCCCAGCCAGGATGACGAGGCCGCCTGCGATGGCGATGGGCGTGAGGTGTTCGTCGAGGAGCAGCCATGAAGCGAGCATCGTAATGAGAGGCATGAGGTAAATGAAATTATTGACCGCGACCGGGCCGATTTTCCAAATGATTTTGCTCCAAATCAAAAAGCAGAGCGAAGATGCAATGACGCCGAGGAAGATCAGGTTGAGGTAGGTAGTTGGCTGCCAGAGGCGTGAAAAGTCGTAACGGAAATCGCCGAACGCGAGAACCGGGAGCATGGTGACGATAGCGTAAAAGAAGATTTTACGGGTGATGTAGATCCCGTTGTAGCGATTGCCGATTTTTTTGACGAGGGTGGAGTAGAATGCCCAGGAGAGCGCTGCTGCAATGGCAAGGAAATCGCCTATCGGATGAAGCTTTAGGATAAAGTGCCCGTTGAAGATGACGAGGAAAACTCCCAAAAACGCAATACAGAAGCCTGCGGCGAGTTGCCTGTTGAACGGCTCTCCTGTCGTCAGAAAACGGGCCACTATGGCAGTCAGCATGGGCGTCGTCGCGAGGAGCAGCCCAACGTTGGAAGCCATGCTGTATTTGAGGGCATAGTTTTCCGTCAGGAAATAAAGGGTACTGCCAAAGATCCCCGCTCCCGCGAACAGCAGTTCCTCACGAAATCCTCCGGACGGATGACGGTGCGGATACGCGGCGAGGAGGACAAGGTAGGCGAGCACATGCCGGTAAAACATGATTTCCTCCGGGCTAAGGCTGCGCAGGAGAATTTTGGTGGAAACGAACGTCGTACTCCATACCGTGATGACGGCGACGGCGATGATATAACAGCCGATCTTGCTTTGCATGGGAGGTCGATCCGGGATTGCATTGTCGCCCGGTACGCAGCCGCGTGCCGGAAGGAGCCGTCTTGTGCGGCGCGTCACCGTGTAGCATATAAGCCCATGAAAGTCGCGCGGGCTTTCATCATCAACTTGTTGCCGTTTCGTATCATATGGTCAGACAAGGCAAAACCAAGAATGTTATTCTGATATAACATATTAAATTTAATTGTTATTTATACAATGACAAACGGATTTAAAAGGTCTAAGATACTCCTCATATCGTTGTGAGCGAAGATTCAAAACCTGATCGATTGCCTCGAGCAGGTGCCTACCAAGGAGGGTATCATGACGGAACTCACTCAATACGTGTATGCCTTTGACAAGGCGAATGAACCCATTGCACGCGCTAAAGACGGGGATGAATTCTCGTTCCGCACACTGGATTGCTATTCCGGCCAGGTTTGCACGGAAGAAGACATTGTCGGTGAATCGTTCAACTTTTCGCGTACCAACCCGGCGACGGGGCCGCTCTATGTGGAAGGGGCCATGCCCGGCGACGTGCTCGTCGTGGATGTGCTGTCCGTTGAAGTGGCGGATAAGGGCGCCGTCACCACCATCCCGAACATCGGTCCGCTGTATGACCGGTGCGTGGACCGTACCCGCATCCTTCCCGTGAAGGACGGCAAGACGGAACTCGGCGGCCTGAGCATTCCGATCAACCCGATGATCGGCGTCATGGGCGTTGCCCCGGCTGGAGAACCCATCGCATGCGGCTATGCCGGAAAGCACGGCGGCAACATGGACTCCAAGAAGCTCACTGCGGGCAGCCGGGTGTATCTGCCTGTGCAGGTTGAAGGCGCGTTGCTCCAGATGGGCGACATCCATGCCGTCATGGGCGACTGCGAACTGTGCGGCACGGGGCTTGAAATCGGCGGGGTCATCACCGTCCGCGTGAGCGTGCTGAAGGGCCGCAAGCTTGATTGGCCCGTTATCGAAACGGCCGATGCCTGGCATGTCGTGAGTGCCCGCAAGGATTATACTTCCGCGCTTATCGACGCCTCCGCGCAGATGCAGGAACTCGTCTGCGCCGCCTACGGCCTCGATCCCACGGACGCCTATCTGTACCTGTCCCTTGAGGGCGACGTGTGCATCAATCAAGGCTGCCAGCCTTGCCCTGTGGAAATCGTGCTCCGCATCTCCGTGCCCAAGCGCTCTGATAAGCCGCTGTTGTAAGAATTCCGGGAGGAGAGCCCTTTTGTGGCTCTCCCCCCGCGATTGCTTTTCCTCCTCGCAATGAAGGAGGGGAAAAATATGTCTCCAGTTTTCCGAACGGGGAAAACGGGGGGAAACGAGAGGGGACGGCTTCACCCGAGAGGGCGGGCCGTTTTGTATAAGGGAAGCGAGGGGCGCGCCCCAGCGTTTCCGGAGGGAAGCCCGCCCGGGGAGAGGGTCCACGGGCGGACGTTCCGGCGCGTTTGTTTCGTGCCGCGAACGTTGAGTCAACATTTGTGGAGGTTACAATGGCTGAAGAAAAAGGGTCCGTCGAACAATTCGGGTACAAGCAGGAACTGCACCGTACCCTGAGCCTGTGGGATTTGACCGTGTACGGCTTGCTGTTCATGGTCATCATCGCCCCGCACAGTATCTTCGGATACGTGAACCGGGATGCGCAGGGCATGGCGCCTCTCGTGTATCTGGTAGGCTTCTGCGCCATGTTCTTTACGGCGCTGTCCTACGTCCAGATGGCGAAACGCTTCCCCATCGCCGGAAGCGTGTACTCGTACGTGCAGCGCGGCGTGAACCCGCATGTGGGCTTCCTCGCCGGGTGGCTCATCCTGCTCGACTATGTTTTTGTTCCCAGCCTGCTGTACATCTTTGTCGGCAACTGGTGCCAGAGCCTCATCCCGCAAATCCCGGGCTGGGTCTGGATTCTCATCTTCATCGCCGTGAACACGGCTATCAACATAAAGGGCATTGAGACCACGGCCCGCGTGGACATGTTCTTCTTCGTCGTTGAAATCGGCATCGTCCTGATCATCGTGATCGGCGGCCTCAAGTACGTGCTCGGCGGCGGAGGGGCCGGAGAGCTGACCATGACGCCCATCTATCAGGCGGACAAGGTCAACCTGACCTTCATTGCCACGGCCTGCACCATTGCGGCCTTGAACTTTACCGGTTTTGACGGCATCAGCACGCTGGCTGAGGAGGTTTCCGAACCTGAGAAAAACGTGGGCCGCGCCATCCTGATCGCGCTGGTTGTCATCGGTACGGTGTTCTTCCTCCAGACCTACATCGTCTGCCTTATTGAACCTGATTACAATAAGTTCAATGCTTCCACGGCCCTGTTCGACGCCTGCGCCGTCGCCATCGGCGACTGGTTCCGCATCGTGCTGCTCGTGGTGAACATCCTTGCCGTGGGCATCGCCAACACCCTGAACGCGCAGGCCGCGTGCAGCCGTGTGCTGTTCTCCATGGGCCGTGACAGGCTGCTGCCCGGTGCCCTCGCCAAGGTGCACCCCAAGTTCCGTACGCCGTATGTCGCCATTCTGCTCATCGGCGTGGTATCGCTGGCCTGCACCATTATCTTCACCGACGAACAGCTTACCAAGCTCGTCAACTTCGGCGCGATCAGCTCCTTTATGATGCTGAACCTCGCGGTGATCTGGTTCTTCTTTGTGAAGGAACAGCGCCGCAGCGGTATGGACCTCGTCAACTACCTCGTCTACCCTCTGGCCGGTACGCTCATCCTGTTGTACGTCTGGAGCGGCTTTGACCATCTGACCCAGATCCTCGGCTTCAGCTGGCTTGCCGTGGGCATCGTCTTTGGCTACATCAAGTCCAAGGGCTACAAGGAAGTTCCCGATGCCTTCAAGAAGAGCATGATGTAACCGTTTCCGTTCTCGGAACGCTTGAGGCCGCCGGACGGATTTTTCCGCCGGCGGTCTCCGCTTCCGGGGCGTCTTTGGGGAGAAGCTATGCGCATTACTCGTGAGCGTCACGTCTACAGTTTGGGCGTCTCCGAACCCGTCGCGACGGTGACGGCACCCTGTTCGCTGACCGTGGAGACCTGCGATTGTTTCAACGGGCAGGTGACCGAGGATGGGCAACCGAAAGCCCGGCTCAATTTTTCGCATGTGAACCCGGCCACCGGCCCTATCGTGGTGGAAGGGGCGGAACCTGGCGACGTGCTCCGCGTGCATATCCGGGCCATCCGCCCTGAGAAGACCGGGGCGCTCATGACCGCGCCGGGCGCTGGAGCCCTGCCGGATCGGGTGAAGGGGGACACGCGCATCTGTCCCATAGCCGATGGGCATTTCACTTTTATGGGCGTGGAACTCCCCTTGAATCCCATGATCGGGGTCATCGGCGTGGCTCCGGCTGGCGAGTCTGTGCCTTGCGGCACGCCGGGCGATCACGGCGGCAACATGGATACCATCGGCATCCGTGAGGGCGCGATCCTGCGCCTGCCCGTTTTCGTGAAGGGCGCGTATCTTGGCCTTGGGGATCTGCACGCGGCGATGGGCGACGGGGAAGTCTCCGTAACCGGCCTTGAAGTTTTCGGTGAGGTGGATCTCGATCTTTCATTGGAGAAGGGCGCATCCTTGCCCTGTCCGCTGTTGCACGACGGCGATGAGGTTTCTTTCCTCGCCAGCGCCGAGACCGTGGACGGGGCGATCCATGCCTCGACGGGGTACATGCACGATTTCCTTCTTGCCAAGACGTCTCTCAATGCGGACGAGGCCCTCATGCTCATGAGCCTCTGCGGCCATGCCCGTATTTCCCAGATCGTCGACCCCCTCAAGACCGCCCGTTTCGCCATGCCCGTATCAGTGCTTGCGAAGTTTGGGGTTGTGGTGGAGTAGGGGAGATGAAGGTTGGGGAGGGGGAGGATGGCCTGTTGCAACTTTCCCGTATGGGGATGGGCCTGCTGGATGAAATTGTTTCGTTGGGTGCGCTGGCAGAGAAAAGTATCTCGGGAAAGTGTGGAAAGGTTTTCTGACGTGTTTCGGTTCCCCAACGCGTTTTTTGAAGAAAGATACCCTGTTGTTTTGATGGAATAAAAGCATGTTGGCGCAGGATCGATTTTGGCGGAAAGCCTGCGCGTGGCGTATGCCTGATTCCCGTGCCCGCGTCCGGGGTGCCGCCCCCCCCCACCGGCCAAAAGTCTTTGGGGAAGGAGGGAGGAAGGCCCTTTCTCCAGAAAGGGCCTTCCTCCCTCCTCCAAGTATCCCTTCCTTTTTCGCCTTCCAAGAAGAGCGACATGGATAATAAAAAAGTAATCGTACTGACGACGGGCGGAACCATCGCCATGAAGCTTGACCCGGCGCACGGCATCGTGCCCGCGGTGAGCGGCGAGGACCTGGTGGCTTCCGTCCCGGGGCTGCGCGAGGCGTGCCCCATTGAGGTCATGGAATTTTCCAATATCCCAAGCCCGCACATGACGCCGAAACGGATGTTCGAACTCGGCAACAAGGTGGAGGAACTGCTCCGCCATGAGGACATTTTGGGCGTCGTGATCACGCACGGCACGGATACGCTGGAGGAAACCGCGTATCTGCTGGATCTCGTGCACAACAGCGAGAAGCCGGTCTGCCTGACCGGAGCCATGCGATCGGCGGCGGAGATCAGCCCGGACGGACCGGTGAACCTGTTGTGCGCCGTGCGCACGGCGGCGAGTTCCGAAGCCCGGGGCAAGGGCGTGCTTGTAGTCATGAACGAGGAAATCCACGCCGCACGCGAGGTCGTGAAATCCCACTCCGCGAATACGGAAACTTTCGTTTCGCCGTTCTGGGGGCCGCTCGGCTATGTGGACCCCGACCGCGTGGTCTTCCGCCGCAATACGCTCGGCAGGCAATCCATCCGTCCGCCGGAGCTGGTGGAGGACGTACACTTGATCAAGTTGGCGAGCGGCTCGGATTCGCTGCTGATCGATTTCCTGGTGGAGCGGAACGTCAGAGGGCTCGTGCTTGAGGCTTTCGGCCGGGGCAACGTGCCGCCCGCCGCATTGCCGGGCATCCGCCGTGCCGTGGAGAAAGGGATTCCGGTGGTCATCACCACCCGGACCATAGCCGGGCGCGTGCTCGATGTGTACGGCTACGAGGGCGGGGCCAAAACCGTGCTGGAGGCCGGAGGGATTCTCGGCGGCGAGACCAGCGGGCCCAAGGCCCGGCTCAAGCTTATGCTGGCCCTTGGCGTGGCGTCGGGCCGTGACGAGCTGGCGGTCTTTTTCGATACGCCGTGATCGATTTCATGAAAAAGACAAACAGGTAAGCTAAAGATGGCGCGGGCGATTCCGCGTCATCTTTTTTTGCGGCACGGATCGGGAAGAAAACAGGGCGCAACGGTCCGGAATCGCTGACCCGTGGGCCTCCGGGGTGGAAAAAGCCCCGCATTTTTCCGGGACCCCCCGGGATTGTGGGCTTTTTCATTGTTGCGTCTCTTGCTACACTACCCCCGTCCCGACGAAAAACGGGACCCTGGAGAACCCCGTAACTTGCCGTGCCGTACATCGGCAGGATGCCGAGGAGCCTTTTCATGAGCTACCCGAGAGCCCTGACGAGGGCCGTTCTGTGTATGTTGTTGTCTTTGATGCTGTTGGCCTGTGAGGAAGGGGGCAAGGGTGCCCCGGGTTCCTCCGGT
>ENA-ORTV01004613-ORTV01004613.1-human-gut-metagenome-genome-assembly--contig:-NODE-4613-length-10171-cov-2.133650_pt1 | contig 10171 bp, 5 predicted proteins | sample MGYA00241915_ERZ509194 | MGnify/ENA primary metagenome ERZ509194 (study PRJEB26280, sample SAMEA2338810) | human gut metagenome | biome: human gut; feature: human-associated habitat; material: faeces... | reverse complement strand
AGCAGGAATGCGAAAAGCGGGGCGTGCGGCGGCTTGGGCGCACGGTCATCACCGACGTCATCACCGACGGCGAACGCGTGACCGGGGCCGTGGGCTTCCACAGCCAGAGCGGGGTGCCCGTCTTCATCAAGGCCCGCGCCGTCCTGCTCGCCACCAATACGGGCGGCTGGAAGCCCTCCTACCATCAGAACACGCCAGCCAGCGAAGGCGTCAGCATCGCCTGGAACGCGGGTTGCGCCATGCGGAATTTCGAATTCTGGAAGGTGTGGAACGTGCCTGTCGATTTCGCGTGGGAAGGGCAAACGGGCCTTCTTCCCAAGGGAGCCCGGTTCCTGAACGCCAAGGGAGAGGATTTCATGAAGAAATACTCCCCAAAATTCGGAGCCAAGGCCGATCCCCATTACAATACCCGGGGCATGGTGCACGAAGTGAGAGCCGGAAACGGCCCTATCCGTTTCGATTGTAGCCAGATGAAGCCCGAGGATGTGGAAACCATGCGCCCCAGAGCGGGCTGGATGGGCCTCAACGACAAGAAGCTGCGCGAACTCGGCATCGACTTCTTCGGGCAGGAACTGGAATGGATGCCGCAGGTACGCCATACCTACGGCGGCATTGTGGCCGATCTCGACGGCTCCACCGCCATAAAGGGGCTGTACGCCGCCGGGCTTGCCCGCAATCCCGATCCGGGCGTCTACATGGGCGGCTGGGCCACATGCATCACGGCGACGACGGGCTATTCGGCCGGGGAAGCCGCCGCGCAGTTCGTACAGGGGCACGATGCAGTGGCCTTTGATGAAGCGTACGCCGCCTCCCGGCTTGAAGCGTTCACCGGATACCTCGGCAAGGACGGCATCGCGCCCAAGGATGTCATCTCCGACATGCGCGAGGTCATGAGCGCCCCCGACATCGCGCTGATGAAGACGGGCAAGGGGCTTTCGCGCGGGCTCGACCGTGTGGAGGAAATCCGTGCGGAAGTGCTGCCGCACCTGGGAGCGCGAGATCCGCACGAACTCGCCAAGCTGTTCGAGGCCACGTCCACGGTGCTCCTTACCGAGCTGTGCCTCAATGCGGCCCTGATGCGCAAGGAATCCCGCGCCGGACATTACCGCGAAGATTACCCCGAACGGGACAACGAACACTGGCTCAAGTGGATCGAGCAGAAGCAGGTCGACGGAAAGCGGGAAGTCCATACGGTCCCCGTTCCCTTGAACGACTACCCCATCAAGCCATACCGCTACTACATGGACAACTTCAGCTGGCCGACGCCTCCCAAGGCTGTCTGATTCCGAAAAACCCCTCCCCTTCCACCCGGCTTTGAGACCCTCCGTTTCCCGTCTTCGCAAGAGGACGGGAAACGGCCTCCCCCTTTTTTGCCAACAGGCAAGAACAACCCTGTTACAGAGGCACCCCGCGAGGAGAACCGGTCATGCCACTTCTTCCCTCTTGCAAAGACAGAGAAATCGCCTATTACGCCCACTCCCTGATAAGCCTCCTGATCATGTTCGGCTGCGGCCAGCTCACGCCCATACCCCCTTTGACCCCGCTGGGGATGAATCTGATCGGCATCTTTCTCGGCGTGCTGTACGGCTGGATTTTCATAGACATCATCTGGCCGAGCATGGCGGGCCTGCTGGCGCTCATGCTCATCGGCGGCATGAAGCCCAACGAGCTGTTCCAGACAAGTTTCGGCGATCCGCTCGTTATGATGATGTTCTTCATTTTCGTCTTCTGCGCGACCATCAACTATTACGGCTTGTCCAAATTCATCTCGCTGTGGTTCATCACCCGCAAATGCGTCGCGGGGAAGCCTTGGCTGTTCACCTATACGTTTTTCCTGTCCATCATGCTGCTGGGGGCACTGACCAGCGCATCCCCGGCGGTCGTTATCGGCTGGAGCATCCTGTACGGCATCTGTGACAAGTGCGGCTACCAAAAGGGCGAAGGCTATCCGACGATGATGGTTTTCGGCATCGTGTACGCCGCGCAAATCGGCATGTCGATCATCCCGTTCAAGCAGGTTCCGTTTACCGTACTCGGCGCGTATGAAAACATGTCCGGCATGACCATCGATTACGCGAAGTACATGATCATTGCGATAACATGCTGCGCGCTGTGCTCCCTGCTGTTCATCGTCATGGCCAAGTACGTGTTCAAGCCCGACATGAAGAAACTGATCTCGCTGGATACGGGAGGGCTGGACACGGAAGGCGCGCTGCGGCTGAATAAAGTCCAAAAAATCGTGCTGGGGTTCCTGTTCGCGCTGGTCGTCCTGCTGCTTTTGCCCAACATCCTGCCCGCCACGTCCGGCATCGCCCGCTTCTTCAAGACCATCGGGAACACGGGCATCTGTATGCTCCTCGTAACCGTGATGTGTCTCCTCAAGGGCGACGGCAAGCCGCTGCTCCGGTTCAAGACGATGGTGGATTCCGGCGTGACGTGGGGGATCATCCTCATCCTCGCCGTGGTGATGCCCCTTTCCCATGCCATGGCCAACGACGAAAGCGGGATCACCAAGTTCCTCATGGCATTGATGACACCCTTCTTCGGAAACGAATCTTCGCTGGTATTCGCGCTGTGCATGGGCTTTTTCGCTACCGTCCTCACGCAGTTCATGAACAACGGCGCAACGGGAATAGCCCTGATGCCCGTCGTCTACAGCTACTGTACAGGCATGAACGTTCCTCCCGAGCTTGCCATCATCATGGTGGTCATGGGCGTCCACATCGCGTTCCTCACTCCGGCCGCCAGCGCGAGCGCCTCGCTGCTGCACGGCAATGAATGGTCGAATACGAAAGCCATCTGGAGGACCGTGCCCATCGTCATCCTCGCAACATGGGCCACTATCTCGGCCATTGTCGTTGCACTGGGCGTGGCCCTGTTCTAACGTTTCACAGGAGCCCCTCTCCCCAGACAGCCCTCCTCACCACGAATAATTTCAAAAGATAAAAAGGGAATACATGAGACAGGAATCTTCTCATGTATTCCCGGTAGTCAGCTGAGGCGAGACGGAATATGTGCTGCGGGCGCGAGTTCAACACAGACAAAGGCGTAACTTTCTTGCTGAATACCGGAAGTGAACTCTTCAACGTAACAACGCATTCGCCTACGGAAATCTTGCCGTGGAATGGAAATCCCATATATCTTCGCATAAAAAAAGAGGAGAAGGAATTCCTTCTCCTCTTTTTTATGTCCTTCTACCAACGGCAGGGTTCCACACCTCCAAGCGGTACAGCTTCACAACGGTTCGCCCCCATCGTCCGCAGGGCTTCCTCTCCCCTTCGGAATCGGGGGATGAGCTCCGGAAGGGGCCTTCCCACCGCAATGGATTGCTCTCTCGATACAGACCTGCGGTGGAACCAACATCACTTGTCGGGGATGAGCCTATAGCCAAGTTCGTGCGCCATCAGTTTCAGCGGCGTGGGGTCACCCGTGGTTTCGATGATCGCCATGAACGTCTCCACGCCGAGCTTCGCGCCCTTGTCATAAGGGTTGATCTCCCGCATCAGCGTCGAATAGGGCTTGCCGACTGCTTCAGCGACACTCTTGGCGGGGACCTCCCCATCTCTTACCATCTTCTGAATCTCTTTGATAAGCTGTTCGTGCATGTCCGTTCTCCTTTCAATCGTCGCTGCCGACGTCCCCCATTGATGGGGCGCTTTTCTAACGCCGTCATACATAAGATGAGATATCTTATATCGATTTTTTGATATATATAAAATGATAAATAGTCAAATACTCTTCACGGCAGAACACTATTCACAAAAAAATCTTTTGTCACAATATATTACATACAATAGAAAAAGGTGTGTCCTTACCGGATCCGAGTAGCGAAAGTATGGGACAACCAGCTCACAGCAATGAAGGAGAGGAAAGAACGGAATACTGCCACCTCAAAAATTTCGAAGGCGCCATCCTGAAGTAACCGCGCCGCAACAGTATGCCACCGAACCGCCCCCGCAAGGGAATGACGGTTCCGGGCTCAGCGCAACACTCCGGTAGCCTCCATTCAATGCGAAAGGCCCCCTTCCTTACGGATGAGGGCCTCCTTCAGCGGATTACGACACTCGGTGATCCGCTTTTCAACGATTCCGTTTTTTTCCTAATGACGATTTTCCAATTCGTGGGCACAGACCAAATAATAGTGCCTTCCATTGGCGCTGGTTTCATAGGCGGCCAGCTTGGTCAGGGCAACGGCTTTTTGCCGCCGAGCGGCCTCGGCGTTCACGCCTATGGTCAACAGCAGATCGCACAGCTCCAGACACCACTGGCATTCCCCTTTCCGCACGGCCTCTTCCGCCGCCCGCAACACGGCGTCCGCCCCGCCCGCCAGCGCAACGGCCTTTTCCGCACGCTCCTTCGGCGGCAACGGGTGCAGATTAGTGGGGTTACCGTCGAACCACCCCAGATACGCGGTAAAGATGGCCCGGACCGTCCATTCCACACATCCGTAATACTCCCCCAGATACGGCAGCGAGGCATACTCCTGCGGGAGTACGATTTCGGAAGCCAGGGTGTCTATATCCTTTCCTTCATTCATGCCCGCAAGCGTTTTCTCAAGAACATACCGGATAGCATCGCGGAAACCCGTCAGCACGCTCCGGACCTCCTCCTTGCCACACAGCGGCCGCGTATGTCCGGGCAGCAGGTAGGTCGCCGAATAGGACAAAATCTCGTCGAGGCTGTCCAACCAGCCCGCTATGTCGCGGTATTGACTGCCGCGTATGGCGTACAGGTTCGGCCAACAGCCGTAATAGTTATCCCCGCAGCACAGCACTTGCCGCTCCGGGAGCCAAATCATGATCTGGTCGTCCGTTTCGCCGGGGAGCCGGACCAGTTCCAGCCGGACGCCATCGATTTCGCGGACGACCTTGTCCTCATCGTAGACGGTCGTCGGCTGCCGGAAAGCTCGGGACTCCCCGTAGGCGAGCCCTTCGCGTATCCCGATGCCTTGGGAGATGTTTTCTTCATCGCTCAATGCATACCCGAATTGCCGGATGCCGCGCAGGTTCTGGATATCCTGCAACATTTCCGTTTTCTTCAACACAGGGGTTGCTGGCGCGAAGGCGATGATTTCCGGGTCCGTACCGGAAAACGCCCCGGCTCCGCCCCGGTGATCCGGGTGGCCGTGCGTATACAGGATGGTCTTAACCGGCTTTTCAGTCCTGCTCCTGATAATCTCCAGCAGCTTTTGCCCCCGCTCCAGCGTATCGAGCGTATCGACCAGGATGACGCTGGTGCGGCCTTCGATGATGACCGCGTTGCTGTGGCCTACGCCGAGGACATGCCAAATGCCGGGCACAATGGGCGTTATCGTTTCCTTATAAGATTTTTCCGTAAATACAGTGAGTTCTGCTGCTCCGTTTGGCTTCAACATGGTCTTTAACGCTCCTTTTCCGGTTTGACGCGTCTTGTTCGCCTCTACAGGCGTTCTTACCGTCGTACAGTATGCTGACGGAGAACTCAACGAGCTTTCCGCCGGATGGAGCATCCATAGCCCTTGCCTGCTTGCGCCATTGGATGCAAGGCCATATCCTGACAGGAGAAAAATGGGGTATTCCGTTTTTCACCTATGGACCATTTCACTGAGAGGTGAAAACAAGCCAAACGCTGTGGGCTATGGGTTTCAAATGAATAAATCCCACTCCCAAGCCTTCGGCCCTGTCCTCAGGCCATTTTGAAACGAACGGAAAGCCACGCCAGGAAGAACTCAATGTGACCAGCGGCAGCTCAAAAGGCCAAAGCCTGGGCCTGACACGATCGTGCCTCTTGGCGTATGCGGCCTCCTGCCCCAGAGGACTTTTACGCTGCCGCAGACTACCCGCCAGCTTACCGGTACTTTTTCCCCTTCCCGGTCAGGATCCCAAATGGATTGTGACGGTTCCCGCCTCAAACAGCCGTAGACGACGGATAGGCATGGTGTTCCGTCGTATTCTATCAGAGAGAGCTGACTGGTTCACTCCCAACCATGCCCCAGTTCTTTCATCCTTGCTCCCCCTATGGCCTCCCTCATGCGCGTGAGTACATCTATTGCCATAATACCAATTTTTTTGCCTGGTTGATGAAACCCTTCCGTTCCCAACCTGTTTCCACACCGCACCTCGCGAGTAGCTATAAGCACTCAACCGAGTACTTATAACTACTCAAAGAGTAAAAAAACAAACGCTACAAAGGGAGAATGAAAAATGAACGGACTAAAATCACAAAACACGTCATGCCCATGATTCTCAGGCGCTACAGGGATGCCGCGGGGTTGCCCCAACAGCAGCTTGCTGACTACGCCGAAGTCAGCAAGGGTTCCATTTCCGCACTGGAGGGCGGACGCAGCGTCCCCAATGTGGATATGCTGATTACGCTTGCGAGGGCGTTCGGCGTCCGCCCCGGCGAACTGCTGGACGCCGTTGTGGACGAAACGGAAAAAAGAAATGCCGCCACAGTGAAGACGGCCTCTTAGGACCGGCCTCATCGTACGGCGCTCACGCTGCCTCTTCAAGAAACATCGCGCACGGTAACGGCAAAAAACAGGGCCATCTTCTCCGGAAAGGTTCTCCACCCCCACGAAGGGAATCGCTAAGCGCGCATGGGCCGCCCAAACAGGACGGGGGCCACCGCAAACACGGAGACTATCGCCATCAGCACATAGATGTATTCCGCAGAGAACGCCGAAGCGATGAACCCGAACAGCAACGGCGTCAGGATATTGGTGGAGCCGCGAGCGAACGTATTGACGGCGAACAGATCATCGTAGGCTTGCGGATCCGTCACCGGCTCCACAAGCAGTGTCTGCAAGACGGGGACGGTCCCTTTGGTGACGATGCCGAGTAGGATGGAGGTGACGATGATCACGGGCAAGCCCTGCGCCGTCACAAGCACCGCCAACAGGGCGGACATAAGCAGTTTGGATGTGATGAAAACCTTGCGGGAACCGAAAATGCCCACCAGCCGCCCGCAGGCCATTTTCCCCGCGAAGCAGCCCACGGTAAAGGCCAAGGCGAAACTGCCGATGACCTTGGGATCCATCCCCTTGGCGAACAGCAGGAAAGGCAGGAAAGCGAAAATCTGATCGCCGCTGAAGCCGTCCAGAATATTGGCGACGACCGTGGACGCCGTATGGCGATCCCGCAGAAGCGAAAGGGGCGGCAGCAGGGATTGCGGCTTTTTGCGCTCCTCGCAGGGCGAACCGCCAGCGTCTCCGTTCCGCAGCCATGTCCACAACAAGTACAACGTAATGCAACAGGCAACAGCCCCGAACAGGGCACAGACGATCCGCCAGCCGGGGATTCCGGCAAAGCTCCAAGCCGCGAGGAACCCGGCGAAAGCGGTGATCGGAATCCGGCCGATGTCGCCTATGGCCGTGAAGTCCCCCAACACTTTGCCGAGCATGGAGCGCTCGGTGCGCACCGTAAGATATGAAAACGCCGCGTTGTGGAACACGCCATACCCCATCATGGCAATGACGAAGAAAAAGCCCGAGAACCAGATATTCTGGGAAAACGTGTTCGCCGCATACCCCACGCCGTACGCGCCGGTGATCAGGCACAGCGTACGCAAAAAACCGAACCGCTGCGAACAGCCCTTCGTGCCCAGGCCCGCCAACGTACCCAGCAGGGCCGCAACCGACAGGATGACCCCCGCGTCCTTTTCCTGCGCGCCAAAAGCGACGATCATGAACGACAGCAAAATGGGCACGCTGTCATACAATCCGTCCACGATCACATGGAAAATCTGCAACAGCGTGGTGGTCCGGTCCGCAAAAAAACGCATGTCGAGCCCCTTATCGGTTGGAATCCCTTCGCCTTTCAGCGAATAGCATACTGTTCGGGAAGCTATGTTGACGACCGGGCCGGATCAACGGCGAGGCGAGCCTGAAGGGAGCAGCCTAACTATAACGCTGTTAGAGTAGCTGTCTACCGCACCTTTCGGAATAAGAGGAAAAAAAGCGGGGCGCAAAATGCCCGATCCCCGGATGCCTCGGGCACCAGGGAATCGGGAACAGATGTCAGGATATGGGGAAACGCCGCCAAACGGGAAGCCCCTCCCCCACGTTGGGGCCGGGGTCAACCCCACTGACGCGGGCGGGGCAAAGACGGCCAAGGGCCAACCCGGTTTCCGGACAAACCGCCTTTTTCCGATCAACGCTCCGCGTGCCCACCCTCCCCGGCAAGAAGCTCGGTAAATTCCGCTGCGGGCATCGGGCGGGCGAACACGTAACCTTGGATGATGTCGCATCCCGTCGTCTCCAGAAATGCCACCTGCTCATGCGTCTCGACGCCCTCGGCAACCGTGGCCATCTTGAGTTCCCCGGCCATGCGCATGATGTTCCGGATGACGATCTTGGCCTGCTCATCGTCTTTCGCCGTACGGAAGAACATGCCGTCGAGCTTGAGCACGCTCACGGGCAACGCCTTGAGCACATTGAGCGAGGAATACCCCGCCCCAAAATCGTCTATGGAGCACTTTATCCCCGCCCGGCGCAATTCATGCACGGCGGAACTCAACAGCGCCACATTGTCGAAAAAGATGCTCTCGGTGAACTCCAATTCCAACAGGCCGTCGGGGATGACGTACTGGGACTTTATCCTGATGTACCGTTCGACGAAATCGGGCGTGTGGAACTGCATCCGCGACACGTTGACCGACAGGGGGCGGGGCTCGATCCCGGCGTCGAGCCATTGGCGCAACAGGCCGCATACGGATGTGAACATGAACTGATCGAGCTTGACGATAAAGCGGTTCTTTTCAAAAAGCGGAATGAATTCACCTGGCGAAAGGAATCCCTGATCCGGGCTCTTCCAGCGCACCAGCGCCTCCCCGCCCGCGAGGGCCCGGGTCCCGACCCAATATTTCGGCTGGATGTAGACGAGGAATTCCCCATCGGCAAGAGCCTTTTCCATGCGTATTTCCAGATCCTTTTCCCGCAGCAATTTATCACGCATGGTGTGGTCGTAAAATTTCCACTGGGCCGCGCCCTTCACCTTGATCGTCTTCAAGGCCATGTTGGCGCGATCCAACAGCGAATTGATGTCCGAGGCGTCGCTGTCTTCCACGCAGCAGATGCCGGAACGCAACTCCAACTGGTAATTTTGCTCCCGTGACACGATGAAACCATTGAGCGCACGGGAATATGCCTCGCAATACGTCACCAGCTCCCCTTTCCCCTTGTAGGGGAACAGCACCAGAAACGCATCGGCCAACATGCGCGCGACAAGCACCGGGCGGGGCGCTTCGCGCTCCAATATGCGCGCAAAGGCTTTCAGCAGCGCATCCCCTTCCGAATACCCCATCACGTCGTTGTATATCTTGAAGTTGAGCATGTTGATGGATAGGAGTGCGCACGGGAGCCCGTCCGGGGCTTGAAGCATCCCTTCGCCATCCTGCCTGAACTTCGTAAAATTCCGTACTCCCGTGAGCTTGTCCGTATACGCAAGCGCGTAGATCTCTTTCTGATAGCCCCGCGTGATGTACAGGTAAATGAGGAAGCAGATCAGAAAACCCACAAAAATCAGGAAACAGATAAACAATGTTTTCTGAATGATGGAGTTCGCTTCCCGCATGATCTCCACATTGGGGACAATGGAAACGATATACCATCCGTCCATCTCGGGCATGGGGACATAGCAAAAAACAAATTCCTCATGCCGGTTGCTGAACACGGCTATGCCTATTTTGCCGTTTTTCAAGGAATTGCGGAACGACTCCACCACATCCGGGTTGTTCTCGCTCTGGCTGATGAGATCGAACAAGTTGGAAAAGGTCTTGTTGCTGGCGGGATGGACAGAGCGCATGGCAATATTGCCGTCCGGGGCCACCACATAGGAAAACCCCGTATTGTTATAGAAGGACATGGCATAGGTGGCGTACAGAGTCTCAACATTATAGCCCTTGAACAAGTACGCCTTGCGCCCGTCGGGGAAATCCACCACCGTATAGATGGTGAATGTCCTCCGCCCGGTCCCTCGGTTGCGGTGTGGGAACAGCAGGCCGCTGCTCTCGTGCAATCCTTTGAAGGTCTCCATTTCCTGAGGCGTGAGCGTAACGGCAAGCCCGCTGTCCACATAGCCGGTCCCATCTTCGAAAATCAGGGCGGAAAGGTTGCCCGTATCGGAAAGAAACCTCTTCAACTTACTGCGGATACGCCCAGAATCGGAGGATTTTCCCTGCTCAAGCTCGTTCG
>ENA-ORTV01004610-ORTV01004610.1-human-gut-metagenome-genome-assembly--contig:-NODE-4610-length-10174-cov-3.061666_pt1 | contig 10174 bp, 10 predicted proteins | sample MGYA00241915_ERZ509194 | MGnify/ENA primary metagenome ERZ509194 (study PRJEB26280, sample SAMEA2338810) | human gut metagenome | biome: human gut; feature: human-associated habitat; material: faeces... | reverse complement strand
CAACCGAGTTTGTTGTACCTAAGTCAATACCAATTGTTTTTGCCATAATTAATTATCTCCTTTACTAATAATTACATTCTTTTAATTATATATATGTTATAACATCGTTTTTTGAAATTATTAAAAAAATAAACAAAAAATTAATAATTGCGCGAGTGAGCTGAGGGCGAAGGAAACAGGTTGTCTTGTGGAAGCACAAGACAAGCAGGTTTCCGTAGACCCATTAAACGCGAACGAGCAAGACACCGAGCGGAGCCGCGAGCCAATTCAAAATGCGCGAACGAGTTGAGGGCAAAAATTTGACGACAGAATGAGAGACGAACATAAAAAAAGACGGGTGAATGTCCCGTCTTTTTCCAGCTATTCCAACACATCCCCGCCGGGTTCCACCCCGGGCAGACATACACCGAATTGACAGTTAGAGTTGTAATCATTGGTCGGAGGCTGAACCACATTTTCTTCCGTATTAATCAGTGCGTCATGATAAGGTTTAACATAAGTCGGTTGGAATGCATCACTTCTTTTCAAATCATGCAGCCTGTCAGGAACATATTTTTGCTGAAGAGATTTAGACTCCCAGTTCGATGGAGCCGAACACGCTCCGCCGGTTATGCTGCACACGGCAAAAACAGGCAGAGAAACAGCAAACAGAATTAACATCAATATATATTTTTTCATATTTACCAGCCTTTCAAAATATTCTACATAATCAGCTTAAACGACAATGCCAAATTTTTCATTGCCCGAAAGTAGCAAAAAAATTCATGTTTATACTTTATCTTTTGTACAAAGGAGTTTACATTATGAATAATATAAGTTTTCAAGGGCATTCAAGTCTCATTCTCAACCCCAAAGCATACGACAAAGCAAGAATTGCAACATCAAACGCATACAGACATCTTACCTCTGCAAATAATTGCAAACTTACAAACGGTAAAGTGTTTACCTCTAAAGCTGACGCGCAAAATCTTGCTGTTATAATCAGAAATGAAAAAGACGGGATTATAAAACATGTACCTGTTAACGGCAGAATTCAAAAAGTTATAGATGAAATATCACAAAAAGTTGACGAGTTAAAAGCAATGTCAAAAGGTAAATTAACAGCCTGGATCATCGGCGGCGAAAATATAGAAAGTGCGAACGGAGGCAAAACGATTGAAGCTGTTAATAAAATAGCAGACGTAATATGCGACAGACCTGATATTGATACTTCAATACTTGCAGGCAGCAAAACCGGAGAGGACAGAATAGTTCTACACACATTGAATAATCAACTGGAAATTACACTTGATAAGTTTGTAAAACTTAATCCCGAAACTAAAAAACCTGTTATGTCAGATTTAGAAAAATACTTCGACATAGTAGAATTAAATAATACTGAGTTATCAGGTGCGGTATAAATTTTTATTCTTTTTTGCAGTTTTTTCAAGAACTTCGCAAAACGGCACAATAGGTTCCATCTTATAGCCGCAGTCATCCGACAACGCTCCGCCCATTGAGAATAATTCTTCCTGGGGGTATCTTCTGCAAATTCCCGGGCGTGTTTTATGTATTTTACATTTGTGAGTGACAGGATCAAGATTTTGACATTCAAAAATTAAGCCGATATCGTCTTTGCCTATCACTTTAAGATAACTGTAAAATCGATGAAGATATTGGAGTTTTTCAAATTCTTTCTCATCCTGCACAACATGCTTGTAATGCTTTACATAAATCTGCGTACAGCATTTTCCGCAGGCTTTGCACTTTCCTGTCCTGTAATACTTCCTTTTAAGAACTTTTGATAAGAAAAATTTTTTCAGTTTTTCAAACATAGCAATATCATATCATAAAGTTTTGTAAAGTTTTAATTAATATATGGCAAATCTCAATCTTGAGGATAATTATAAAAAATGTAAAAGCCGAAAACAATTATAATAACTATAACATAACCAAAATAACCAACCTTGACCTCTCTGATATAAGAGGTCTTTTTCTTATTTACAAATATTTTTCAGAAAAAATGATAATAATTCCTACTTTACAAATAAAAATTTGTATTGTATGATAAATCATGTAGAAAAAGAGGCAAACATTTTTTAATTAAGAAAGGTGGTAAAAAATGGCAAAATTCGTATGTACAGTATGCGGCTGGTCTACAGAAGCAGATAAAGCTCCTGAAAGATGTCCTTTATGCGGAGCAACAACTTTCAAAGAAATAAACACTGCCGAAGGTAAAGTATACGCTTGCGAACACAAAGTAGGCGACGGTCAGGTTGAAGATAAAGAAGTAATGGATGGTTTAAGAGCTCACTTTGCAGGTGAATGCACAGAAGTAGGCATGTACCTTGCAATGTCAAGAGTTGCTGAAAGAGAAGGATACCCTGAAGTTGCAGAAGCTTATAAAAGATATGCATTTGAAGAAGCTGAACACGCTGCAAAATTTGCTGAATTATTAGGTGAAGTAGTAACAGATTCTACAAAGAAAAACCTTGAATTACGTGCAGAAGCTGAACATGGCGCATGCGAAGGCAAACTTGCTATTGCTGCCCGTGCTAAACAATTAGGCTACGACGCAATTCATGATACTGTTCATGAAATGGCTAAAGACGAAGCTCGCCACGGCAAAGGTTTTGACGGATTATTAAAAAGATATTTCTCATAATTGATGTCATAATCTAACACACAAAAACAGACGGCTTAGTAACCGTCTGTTTTTTTATTATTTACCTTCTGTTAAGCTCAATATTATTTTCGTAAAGAAGCTGTTTTCTTTTTATTCTATACAAATCATTCTTTTGATTTTCAATATTTCTCAATTCGGCATAGCAGGCTGATTTTGCATCATCATCAAGTTTGTTGCAGCTGTCCAAATAACTTTCAAAACTTACACGTCTTTCTGCCCAATAATTCTTTTTAACACGTTCGGATTTGACAAAACTGAAAATATTAAAGATATCATGGCTGTTTTTATAAACCGCATTTTCATATCCTAATTCACAAAAATCAGTCCATTTAGGCGGCAAAACCACCGGTTTTACAGTTTCAACAGGCGTTTGTACAGTTTTTTCTTCTTCCGAAAATACGGGTAAAACAGTACAAACCAAAAGTAATGCACCTATAAATAATATTTTTTGCTTCATGATGTCTCCAATTTATGCGTTTACAAATTCTTTAACTTCCTTGCGCTTAACTTTTCTTGTTGTAGTTCTGGGCAAAGGTTCTTTTCTGACTATTATATTAATAGGACGTTTGTAAGCTGTCAACTGTAATGAAAGTTTTTTTACTTCATTTTTAATAAGTTTTTCAACAGTGTGCCAATCGTACTTTTCATAAATATCCTGTGACGGAACTATTACGGCAGTAATTTCCTCTGCACCGTCTTTAACACCGAAAGTTTTAGAAACTCCGAGAACACAAACTTCACTGAAATAAGGGCTTTTTTCCAAAACAGCCTCAACTTCTTCGGGAAAAACTTTTTTACCGCCTGAAAGTACAATCAAATTTTTAATTCTGCCCGTTATATAAATATGTCCTTCTTTACTTATTTTTGCAATATCACCCGTATGCAGCCAGCCGTCTTCATCAATCACATCGCGCGTTATTTCGGGATGGTTATGATAACCCTTCATTACGGAAGGACCTTTAAGAATTAATTCACCCGTTTCTTTATCGATTTTTGCCTGAAAAGTGCTTAACGGTCTGCCGACAGAAGCAATATCACCGCGTCTGTCAACATTAACCGATACAACGGGGCTGGCTTCGGAAAGTCCGTATCCTTGATAAACTTTTATACCTATTCTCTCAAAAAATTCGCCGACTGCAACATCAAGAGGAGCACCGCCGGAGATACAGCCTGAAAAATGACCGCCGAATTTTGCATGAATTTTTTTAAACATCAATTTTTTAATTCTGTATGACGGAATAAATTTTGCAAGCTTAAACATAATATTAAATGCAGCCTTAACGCTCTTGGGCGAATTATTTAATTCAGCCTCAATCCCTGTTTTTAAAAGTTTTAAAAATGCAGGAACAACAATCATAAATTCAACCTGTTTTTCGCGCATTATACTCAAAACATCTTTAGGCTTCAAACTCGGTGTATAATATACCGAAAAACCGAAATTCAAAAATGTTGAAAAACCGACTGTCATTTCAAAAAGATGGTTCATGGGCAGGATAGACAATATATTTACATGTTCATAAGGCAAGATTTTATCAAGAGCGATTTTCAAATCGTCAAGCTGAGCCATCATATTTTGGAACGTAATCTCAACACCTTTAGGCGCACCTGTCGTACCTGATGTATAAATTATAAAAGCAGTTGATTTAGAACTTCTTAAACTCCATTTACACTCGTAGTTATCGGGAAGCTGATAAATGCTTGTAACATCAACGTTATGAGAAGGTTCATCAATAACCAGAATTTCTCTGATTGAAGGAATTTCATTCTGCAAAAATTTTGCCATCTCCAAATAAGCTTTAGATGCTATCATAACAGAAGGTTCGCAATCAGACAGAATTGATTTTAATTCATATTTAGTAAGTTTAATATCTAACGGCACAGTTATCATTCCCGAGATTACAGAAGCAAACACGCACGCTCCGTATTCGGGTTTTGATTCCGATAAAATAGCAAGCCTGTCACCTTTTTTTACATTTAAAACAGTAAGAAGATAATGAGCCAGTTTTCTGGACAACAATCCTACACCGCGATATGTCAGCTCTTTCCAGCCGTATTGTGTTTTCATACCTAACGCAACTTTATCTGCATACTTTTCAGTTCTTTCATGCAGAAGCGTCAACACATTTTTCCTGCTTAACCCCATATAATACACACCTTTCAACCATTTATTTTCACAATAATATTTTATCCCGTAAAAGTCAAGTATATTAAGTATTTTTGTATTATAATTTACATAGTTACAAGTATAAATAGCAGGAATTGAAAAATGAAGTATGTATATATTGAAACAATGGGATGCCAGATGAATAAATCCGACACGGAAAGAATGCTCGGAATGCTTTCCCATTTTGATTATGAGGAAACAAAAGAGCCTGAGAAAGCTGATTTGTTAATGGTTAACACCTGTTCAATCAGACAATTGAGCGAAGATAAAGCTTTCAGCCAGCTTGGTGTCTGGGGAAAATGGAAACAGGAAGGGAAAAATATAAAAATAGGGATTTGCGGATGTGTAGCACAACAGAAAGCAAATAAAGTTTTTTCAAGAGCCCCTTATGTTGACTTTGTACTCGGTACTCATAAAATTTATTCACTTCCCGAAGTTGTCAAAAGAATTAATAACGGCGAAAGAGTTTGCGAATGCGAAGAAACAAATCAGCCTACAAAAAATGAAGAAGGCTACCCGATTAACCGCGTAAAATCAACAAACGCATGGATAAATATTACTGAAGGATGCAACAATTTCTGTACTTACTGTATTGTTCCTTATACAAGAGGACGCGAACGTTCAAGACTTCCCGAAACTATTATCAAAGAAGCCCAAGATGCTTTAAATGCAGGATTTAAAGAAATTACGCTTCTGGGACAAAACGTTGACAGCTACGGTAAGGATTTTAAAGACAAAAATTACAGACTTGCCAATCTCTTAAAAGATTTGAACAAGTTAGAAGGTAAATTCAGAATTCGATTTGTAACATCTTATCCGACCGATATTACTGATGAACTTATCGAAACGGCAGTTAAACTCGATAAAGTTTGTGAATACTTCCATATTCCTATGCAATCGGGAAGTTCAACCGTTCTTAAAGCAATGAACAGACGATATACAAGAGAAACATACGCAAAAATTGTTGAAAAAGTACGCAAAATGGTTCCTGATGTAACAATCACAAGCGACTTTATAGCAGGTTTCCCCGGAGAAACAGAAGAACAGTTTGAAGAAACGCTTACGGCAATTGATGAATTTGAACTTGATTACTGCAATGTTGCGGCTTACTCTCCGCGCGAAAAAACCGTTGCCGCAAAATGGGTTGATAAATTTATTCCCGAAGATGTTAAAGATGAAAGATTTCAGCGTTTAAACAAAAAAATTCAGGAAAACTGTTTAAAATCAAACCTTAAATACGTCGGACGCGAAATGGAAGTTCTTGTAGAAAGTTTCTACGAACACAAAGGGAAAAAAATTAATACAGGCAAAACAAGAAATTTTAAAACAGTTCATATTGCCTGCGATAAAGATTTAACAGGAGAATTTGTAAATGTTAAAATTACGGGAGCAAAAACCTGGTACTTACAAGGTGAAATAATTTAAGTACATAAAATTTGATAAAAGTTTTATAAAACACAAATCTCTACGTGCCTGCGTGCGCAGCACAAAAAAAAGGGCTGAATTAAAAAATTCAGCCTATATTTTTTTGGTGAAAAAATATAAAAATTATGCATCAAAGTCAGTTTTCATGACATTGTGCGCAAATCCTGTTAAAAAGCCTACCCCTGCCCCTGCAACAAGAAACGGAACAGCCGGTCTTTTTATTTTAAGCATAACATGGTATGCGGTCGTAAAACGTCTTGTTAAACTTTTAGACATTTCATCAACATTTCTGATAATTCCGCGAAATTCTTTACCCGCAACGGAATTTTCTCCGCCGAGAGCCTTAACCTTAGCAGAAATACTCTTACTTGTAAAAGCATCTTTGTCATTGGAATCAATCATTTTGATAAAAACATCCTGAGCTTTTGATTTTACACCGTTGCCTCTGAAATCATCAGCTTTAGCCCTGTTTGTAACTTTACGGCAATAATTCAACATTGAACGACGGCTTATATTATCTTCCTGTTTTTGAACAGGATACAGATATTTTAAAGCATATCCGCCTGCCATACCGACAGCTGTTGATTTAACAACCGTATAAAGTTTTGAATTTTCATTTTGTCTTACTGCACTTACTGTCATAGCTAATAAACCTTTACTTAACTAATACACGTAACAGTATTCTCTGAACTGCCGAGTTTTTGGCTCAACTTAAAGAATACATATATGGCAGATTTACACTTAAATATTTTGAACTCTTATCCCGTGAAAACGACATGGCTCAAAACTGAGTAATTAAATCCACATGGGATGATAACACATAATTACTTTTTTGTCAATACTTTTATAAAGTTTAGCAACAACATTACAATCACTATAGCGACTATATATATAAAATAGTGTTTAATCGTGGCGGAACCCATAAATAAAGAGGCAAGAGCACCTGCAATAATAGCCACGGAAGTCAAAATCATTACTGTCTTTTTTTGTGAAAAACCTGCATGCAAAAGCTTATGGTGAATATGTTCGGCATCAGCTACAAAGGGGGATTTTCCTTTTGCAATCCTTCTTAATGAAGAAAATGTAATATCCATAATAGGAACCGCAAGAACAAGAAAAGGCAGAAGAATAGCCAGTGTAGCGGCTTTCATAACACCCGTAATTGAAATTGTCGCAAGCAAAAAGCCCGAAAATAAAGCTCCGCTGTCACCCATAAATATTTTAGCGGGATTAAAGTTATAGGTTAAGAATGCAAGCATAGAACCCGCAAGGATAAAACCAATAAGCGCGCTGATAGGATTTGAAGGAGTCATAGCAACCGCAATAATCGCAAGGGTTACTGCATTAACCGTAACAACAGACCCCGCAAGCCCGTCAACGCCGTCAATAAAGTTTAAAGCATTTGAAATTCCGACGATCCATAATAAAGTTATGGGATAAGAAAATATTCCGATATTACCTATAAAAGGAATGTTATTTATCTGAACGCCCAGCAAATAAACAAGTGTTGCAATCGAAATTTGTAAGAATAACTTGAATTTTGCATCAAGGTTGTAAATATCATCAACAAGCCCCAGCAAAAACATTAAAGAACCGCCCAGAAGAATTCCGGAAAGAAGACTTCCGTATGGATAGTAACTCATAAATACAAGACACAAAAATGTAAGCATTGTACTTGCCCAAATAGCAACACCGCCTATACGCGATATAGGTTTGGTATGAATTTTTCTTTCGTTAGGGACGTCAACAAGTCCTTCTTTTTTAGAAAAACTTATTACAAGAGGCACAAGACATACCCCTATCAAATATGCTATTACTGTTCCGATTACGTGAGCATGTGTCAGTTTAATTAACATTATAAATTATCCTTTGTATATCGGGTATTTTTTACACAGTTTAAGAGAACGTTCTCTCAAATTTTTTAATCCCAATTCATTATCTGATGAAAATATTGCAGATGCAATAATTTTTGCAACTTCAGTCATATCTTCTTCTTTAAAGCCTCTTGTGGTTACTGCGGGAACACCTAATCTTATGCCGCTTGTAACAAACGGGCTTTGAGGATCGTTCGGGACTGTATTTTTGTTTGCGGTAATTCCGACACATTCCAGAATATTTGCCATATCCTTTCCTGTTTTACCCGTTTTTCTTAAATCCAGAGTCATTAAATGATTTTCCGTCATTCCGCCGACAATGTCCATTCCTTCATCCATTAAGCCCTGAGCCAGAGCTTTTGCGTTTTTAAGAATTTGTTCGGCATAAGATTTAAATTCAGGTTTAGAAGCTTCCAAAAGTGCTACAGCTTTTCCGGCAATTATGTGCTCAAGAGGTCCTCCCTGCATTCCTGGGAAAATCGCTTTATCGATAATTTGTGCAAATTCAGCATCACACATTGTAATTCCGCCTCTAGGACCTCTTAAAGACTTGTGAGTTGTTGTAGTAACAAACTGTGCATAACCCGCAGGCGACGGATGCAGCCCTGCTGCAACAAGCCCTGCAATATGAGCGATATCCGCAAGAAGATATGCATCGACTTCATCTGCAATCTCTCTAAATTTCTTAAAATCAATAATTTTGGAATAGTTACTTGCTCCGCAGATAATCAATTTTGGTTTGTGCTCATGCGCCATCTGACGAACATTTTCGTAATCTATATTTCCGTTTTCGTCAACACCGTAGCTTTTTACATCAAAATACAATCCTGAAAAGTTAACGGGAGAACCGTGAGAAAGATGACCGCCGTTTGATAAATCCATACCTAAAACTTTATCACCGGGTTTTAAAACAGCCATAAATACAGCCATATTAGCCTGAGCACCGCTATGAGGCTGAACATTGGCATGATCCATTTTGAAAAGTTCACATGCTCTTTTCTGTGCAATTTCTTCAATTACATCAACATGCTCACAGCCGTTATAAAAACGTTTGTGAGGTTTACCTTCGGCATATTTATTTGTTAAAACGCTTCCGCAGGCTTCCATTACGGCTTTTGAGGTAATATTTTCGCTTGCAATAAGTTCTATTGTATTTTGTTGTCTTTCAAATTCTTTTTCTATCTGTTCCGCTACAACAGGGTCAATTTTTTTTATATTATCAATATTCATGCACACCCCTCACTTTATCTAACGGAATAATTATAAGTGAAAAAGAATTTTAAGACAAGAAATTAATAAATTTTACTTGCATTTTGTCTTACCACCCCAACTCAAACCATTGCAATGACGATAGTCCATATTACCGTTAAATATAACCCATGCCGCACATCCATCGCCCTGACCGTTTAGATTGCACGTATCTTCAAATAAGTTATCAGAATCATCTGGAGTACCCGCGGGAATAATTCCCTTTTTAGCTATATAAAATCTGAAAGCATCTACACCGACCTGATTAGGAGCTTTATTACCATTAACATCAACCCATATCATCGCACAAACATTTTGTAAATCATTTTTACCGAATTTAAAACTGCAATCAGGGCTTACATGCGGATGCATTATAACCAGAGTTCCGTCAGCCAGAATAATCCTTGCGAGATCACCTTTAGAAGCCAGATTTTCGCTTCCCATATCTGTTTTATCCAAATACGTGTATTTTTTATTAGGGTCTGTACAGCCTTGTTTCAAACCGCAGTCTTTTATTACTTTCATATACGGCGTAAACATTCTTAATCTGGTATCTGCTCTGGCGGCACCGTCATTGGAAACCGCCCATTCATCAGCTGAACCGCTCTCGTTTTGGATTGAAATATAAGCTTGAGATAATATAGAATAAATTTTCTTTAACTTAGAAATATATTCTTGCTCGCGGCTTTCAGTAATTAACGCAGGCATTGTCATAGCTGCAACAATACCGATAATTCCTAAAGTTACTAAGACTTCTGCGAGTGTAAAAGCATATTTGTGATGTATCATATCACTAAT
>ENA-ORTV01004602-ORTV01004602.1-human-gut-metagenome-genome-assembly--contig:-NODE-4602-length-10184-cov-3.637082_pt1 | contig 10184 bp, 10 predicted proteins | sample MGYA00241915_ERZ509194 | MGnify/ENA primary metagenome ERZ509194 (study PRJEB26280, sample SAMEA2338810) | human gut metagenome | biome: human gut; feature: human-associated habitat; material: faeces... | reverse complement strand
AAGTATTTTTCGCGACGTACACGCCGCCGCGAAAAATGGATCAAACCTTATTCGCGGCCTGCGGGCCGCGAACTCTGCGAGGCTTTTTTGCTTTCAAGGCGCTCCGGGGACATCAATACACCCGGGCAGGCTCCTCGCCGTTAAGCACGCGCAGAGCGCCCTGGGCCAGAGCCAGCAGCTCGTCCTCGCCGGGATACACGGTGATGGGGGCGATCCAGCCCACCATATCGGTGATGGCGTCCACAGTCTCCTTGCCGTAGGCAATGCCGCCGGTGAGGATGATCTGGTCCACCTGGCCCTTCATGACCACGGCCATGGCGCCGATCTCCTTGCTGATCTGATAGTGGAAGGCGTCCACAGCGCCGGCGATCTCCTTGTCGCCGTTGTGGGCGGCCTTCAGCAGGTCGCGCATATCGTTGGAGCCGGTATAGGCCACCAGGCCGCCGTGACCGGCCAGCATCTTGCGGACCTCACCGGCGGTGTACTTGCCGCTGAAGCACAGGCTCACCAGCTGACCGGTGGGCAGGCTGCCGGACCGCTCAGGGGAGAAGGGGCCGTCGCCGTCCAGGGCGTTCTGGGTATCCACCACGCTGCCGTGGACGTGGGCGCCGATGGAGCAGCCGCCGCCCATGTGGCAGACGATAAGGTTCAGGTCCTCATACTTCTTGCCGTGCTCCTTGGCATAGCGCTTGGCAACGGCCTTCTGGTTCAGGGCGTGGAAGATGCTGGTGCGATGGAACAGGGGATGGCCGGCATAGCGGGCCACGTCGGACAGCTCGTCCACCACCACGGGGTCCACAATGTAGGAGGGGATGCCCAGCTGGTCGCCGATCTCCCGGGCCAGCAGACCGCCCAGGTTGGAGGCATGCTGCCCCTGAACGCCCACGGTGCAGTCGCGGACCAGCCGGTCGCTGACGGCGTAGGTGCCGCCGCGGATGGGGGCCAGCAGACCGCCCCGGCCAGAAACGGCGGACAGGGTCGTAACGTCGAAGCCCTGGTCATCCAGGGCCTGCATCACCAGCTTGCGCCGCCAGTCCTTCTGGGCGGGGATGGAATCAAATTTGTCGATCTCCTCGGCGCTGTGGCGCAGCGTCTTGTCGAAAAGCAGGGTTTCGTCCTCATAGACGCCGATCTTGGTGGACGTGGAGCCCGGGTTGATGACCAAAATTCTGTAAGACATGGGAATCTCCTCCTGTTGCATTGAATTGTTCCGAAAAAACAGCCGGATAACGACTTTATTGTATTATACAACAGTCGGTCAACCCATGTAAACTGTTTTTTCTCTTAAAACGAAACTTTTCCGGGAAAATGTTCAATTTTTACCGGGCGTTATTCCGCCGCAGGCCCGGGGATATCCCCCACGCCGTCCAGCACCAGCCGGGGGCGGTAGGGGAATTTGGCAATGTCCTCCCGCCGTGTAACGCCGGAGAGCACCAGCACCGTGTCCAGGCCGGTCTCGATACCGGCCACCATATCCGTGTCCATCCGGTCGCCGATCATCACCGCGTCCTCGGAGTGGACCCCCAGAATGCGCAGCCCCGTGCGCATCATCAGGGGGTTGGGCTTGCCCACGAAGTAGGCGTTCTGGCCGGTGGCCATTTCGATGGGGGCGATCATGGCCCGGCAGGCGGGAATGATGCCGTCCTCCGAGGGACCGGTCAGGTCACTGTTGGTGCCGATGAGCTTGGCGCCCTTCAGCACCAGCCGCACCGCCCGCAGAATGTTTTCGTAGTTATAGCTGTTGCCCTCGCCGATGATGACGTAATCCGGGTCCACGTCGTTCATGGTGATGCCCTCGTCGTGGAGGGCCATGATCAGCCCCGCCCCGCCGATGACATAGGCGCTGCACCCGGGGGCCTGACTGCTGACGAACCGTGCCGTGGCCAGGGCGCTGGTATAGAAGCGGCTCTCGTCCACGTCCAGCCCCATGCGGCGCAGCTTCTGCTGCAGCTCCTTGGGGCTGCGCTCGGAGGAGTTGGTCAGAAACAGGAAGTTCTTCTCCTCCCGGTAAAGCCAGTCCACAAATTCCTTCACCCCCGGCAGCAGCCGGTTGCCGTGATAGATCACGCCGTCCATGTCGCAGATAAAGCCTTTTTTCTTTCGCAGCTGGTCCATAAGGTCCCTCCTATAGGATAAAATTTACCGATTTCCGCAGTTTTTCCGCCAGATCAGCGCCAGCCCACGCAGCAGCAGACTGTCGTCGTGCAGGATCCTCCGGCGGCAGTAGGGGGTAATGATCCCGGACAGGCCCCCGGTGGCCACGGCAGTACAGGGCTGCCCCAGCTCCTCCTCCATGCGCTCCAGCAGGCCGTCGGCCATGGCGGCGGCGCCGTAAATGGCCCCGGCCTGAAGGCTGTCCTCCGTAACGGAGCAGATGACCTTTCCCGGCGGCTCCAGGGCAATGTCCGGCAGCTGGGCCGTGCCGGAGAACAGGGCGTGCAGGCTCAGCTTCACCCCGGCCAGAATCACCCGATAGCGTCGCTGCCGGTCCACCACCGTCACGGTGGTGGCGGTGCCGAAGTCGAACACCACCACCGGCAGAGGATATTCCGCCGCTGCCGCGGCGTCCGCCGCCAGCAGGTCCACCCCCAGGGTCTCCGGCTCCTCAATGGCGATCTCCAGCCCCGCCGGGGTAGTGGGACCCACCACCAGGGCCTCCTGCCCCGTAACGCTTCGGATGGCCCGGTCCGTTTCCTCCGTCAGCCGGGGCACCACCGAGCCGATGACGGCCCCCTCCGGGGCGTCATGGCCCGCCAGCACCTGCCTCACGGCGTCCTCGTAGGCCGCAAGGGGCAGCACCTCTCCCGAGGGGATGCGGCGCTGGGATACCACCCGGTCCCCGTGGTCCAGCAGGGCAAGAACAATGTTGGTGTTTCCGATATCGGCGGTCAGCAGCATAAAATTTCCTCACTTATACAGCGTTTTTAGCTTGGCCGGAAAGTTTGCGCTTTCCGGCCAGGCTGTGGTTATTTCAGGGTTTTTTTCTTGGGAATGGTAACGGTAATGGTGGTGCCCTTGCCGGGCTGGCTCTCCAGGTCCAGGGTGCCGTGGTGATAGGCCACGGCATGCTTCACGATAGACAGGCCCAGGCCTGTGCCGCCGGAGGCCTTGGAGTGGCTCTTATCCACCCGGTAAAACCGCTCAAACACCCGGCTCTGGTGCTCCGGCGCAATGCCGATGCCGGTATCCGCCACGGAAATGGCGGCGCTGTCTCCCCGGTCGGTGACGGTGACCCGGACGCTGCCGCCGGGGACGTTATACTGAATGGCATTGTCGCAGAGGTTATACACCGTCTCATACAGCAGACGGCGCACGCCCTCCACCGGGATCTCCGGGCCCTCCACGGTGATGGCCGTCCCGCTTTTTTCCGATTTGTCCCGCAGATCGGCGGCGATATCCCGGCACAGCGCCGAGACGTCCACGCGCTCCCAGGGCAGGGGGTCTCCCTCGTCCAGCTGGGACAGGCGGATGATGTCGCCGATCAGGGCCACCAGCCGCTGTGCCTCCCGGCGGATGTGCCCCACGAACCGGGGCAGGTCCTCCTGCTTGACCAGGCCGTTCTCAATGAGCTCTGCGCTGCCGATGATGCCCTGAAGGGGCGTTTTCAGCTCATGGGATACATTGGCGGTAAACTCCCGGCGGCTCTGCTCCGCCGTCTCCTGCTGGGTGATGTCAAAGGCCAGCAGCACCGCCCCCAGAGTGTCGGGGCCGGACTGGATGCGGGAGATGTCAAACTGATAAATACGGCCCAGCCGCTGGACACGGACCTCGCTGTGACCGGCGTCCATGGCGGACGCCAGCGCGTCGCTGACGTCGCGGCCGCGGTCCACCGTCAGGAAATCCTGGCCCAGGCAGCTCTCGCCGGTGCCGAACACCCGGCAGGCGGCGGCGTTGATGCTGAGCACCGCGCCGCTTTCGTTCAGCAGCACCAGCCCCTCCTGCATGTGGGAGGTGATCTGGCGGAACTCGTCGGACCGGCGGCGCAGGTCCGTCAGCTGCCGGTCGATCTGCTGGCGCTGCACATTGATGCGGCACAGCAAAGGCGACAGCTCCTCATAGGTGTCGTTTTCCAGAGGGTGCTCCAGATCCAGGGCATTCAGAGGGGCGGTGATCCGGCGGGACAGACGGCCCGCCAGAAGGCCCGACAGCACCAGGGCTGCGGCGGCGGCCAGCAGAATGGCCGGCAGCATTCCCAGCACCAGCATGCCCACGGTAGCCCGGCTGACGGAAATGCGCAGCACCGAGCCGTCCGGCATACGCTGGGCATAGTAGCTGGTCTTTTCCAGCAGGGTGCTGGAATAGCGGGTGGAGCTGCCGGAGCCGGTGCGCAGGGCCTCCCGGACCTCCAGGCGGTCGCCGTGGTTCTCCAGGCTTTCGGCGTCGCGCTTGGTGTCGCACAGCACCGAGCCGTCGGCGGCGATCCAGGTCAGGCGGTAGCGGTCCGCCTTCAGCTTATTCAGATAATCCGTGCCCTCCGTCTCCACGGCGGCGGCTGCCAATTGCAGCTGATCCTGGAGCTGGGACTCCTGCACGGAGGCAAAATAGCTGTACAGGCAGGTCATGACGATGACCACCCCCGCCAGCAGCACGGCCACGGCGGACAGCATAAACGAACGGAAAATTTTCTTGGTCATCCTTGTTCCTCCAGCCGGTAGCCCACATTGCGGACGGTCTGGATCAGACTGCCGTAGGGGCCCAGCTTCTGGCGCAGCGTGCGGATGTGCATATCCACGGTGCGGGTCTCGCCGTAATAGTCGGTGCCCCACACCTGGGCCATCAGCTGGTCCCGGGTGAAGGCCATGCCGGGATGGGACAAAAACAGCCGCAGCAGCTCGTATTCCTTATAGGTCAGGGGCACCCGCTGCCCGTCGCAGGAGACGGTGTGGGCGTCCTGGTCCAGGGTCAGGCCGGACAGGTGCAGCACGTGGCTGGGCCGGGCGCACCGGCGCAGCACGGCCTTGACGCAGGACACCAGCTCCATGACCCCGAAGGGCTTGGTGAGATAGTAGTCCGCGCCCAGGTCCAGGGCCTGGATCTTGTCATATTCCGCGCCCTTGGCGGTGGCCATGACAACGGGGATGGAACGGGTGGCAGGGGCGGCCCGCATACGGCGCAGCAGCTCCACCCCGTCCACGCCCGGGAGCATTACGTCCAGCACCACCAGCTCCGGCAGCTCCTGGGCCGTCCCGATGGCGGACCAGAAGGCCGTCCCGTCGGCAAAGCCCCGGGCCTCGAAGCCGGTGGAACGCAGTGTATATACCTCAACATCGCGGATGCTGGAGTCATCCTCCACACACCAGATCATGGTCTATCCCTCCTTATGCTGGCCGGTGATGGAAAAGATCACCCACTCGGCAATGTTGGTGGCGTGGTCGCCGATGCGCTCGAAATACTTGGCGATCATCAGCAGGTCCAGGGCATACTCCCCGTCGCCGGGGTCGGCGGCGATGCGGGAAATCAGGGCCTGCTTCACCTGGCGGAAATAGGCGTCCACGGTGTCGTCGGCAGCCAGAACGCCCTCTGCCTTTATTGTATCATGTTTTACGTATGCGTCAACACTTTCTGTCACCATAGAGATGGTTGCCCGGGCCATCTGGCAGAGAATGTCGTCATGCTCGGCGGTGCGGCCCTTCAGGAAGGTGACGATCTCGGCGATGTCCTGGGCCTGGTCGCCGATGCGCTCCATATCCGTGATCATCTTCAGGGCGGCGGAGATCTGGCGCAGATCCCGGGCCACCGGCTGCTGCTGCAAAAGCAGCTTCAGGCACAGCGACTCGATGGTGCGCTCCTTCTGGTCGATCTCCGTGTCCAGGGGGCCCACCTGGGCGGCCAGGGCGGGGTCTCCCTCCGTCAGGGCCTTGGCGGCCAGGGCGATGACCTCCTCGCACAGGGCGCCCATCTCGATGAGCTCCCGGTTCAGCAGCGCCAGCTGCTGGTCAAACTGTCTTCTCATTATCCGAACCTCCCGGTGATGTAGTCCTCGGTGCGCTTGTCGGTGGGGGCGGAGAACAGCTGCTCCGTTTTGCCGAACTCCACCAGCTCACCCAGCAGGAAAAAGGCCGTATTGTCGGAAATGCGGGCCGCCTGCTGCATGTTGTGGGTGACCATGACCACGGTGTAATGCTCCTTCAGCTCCAGGGCCAGGTCCTCGATCTTGGAGGTGGAGATGGGGTCCAGGGCGCTGGTGGCCTCGTCCATCAGCAGCACCTCCGGCTCCACGGCCAGGGCCCGGGCGATGCACAGGCGCTGCTGCTGGCCGCCGGACAGGCCCATGGCGCTTTTCTTCAGCCGGTCCTTCACCTCGTCCCAGATAGCAGCAGAGCGCAGGGAGCGCTCCACAATGTCGTCCAGCTTGGCGTGGCTGCGGACGCCGTGGGTCCGGGGCCCATAGGCCACGTTGTCATAAATGCTCATGGGGAAGGGGTTGGCCTTCTGAAACACCATGCCGATGCGCTTGCGCAGCAGGGTGGGGTCCACCCCGGCGTCATAGATGTTCTTCCCGTGGAAGTCCACCTGGCCCTGGATCTTCACGGAGGGGATCAGGTCGTTCATGCGGTTCAGAGTCCGCAGGAACGTGGATTTGCCGCAGCCGGAGGGACCGATAAAGGCGGTGATCTGCCGCTCCGGGATGGCGACGGATACGTCGTGGAGGGCGTGGTTCTACCCGTACCACAGATTCAGGCTCTTGGCCTCAAGAATGGGTTCCATAGCAATGCCTCATTTCTTTCGCAGCTTCCGCCCCACCAGGGAGGCGGACAGGTTGATCAGCAGGGTCAGCACCATCAGAATGGCGGCGATGGAGAAGGCCAGGGCCGTCTCGCCGCCCTCGGTGGCATAAACGTACAGGGCCACGGTCAGGGTGGCGGAGGAGGTGTGCAGAGCCTTGACAAAGCCCACCAGCTCCAGGCCGAAGCCCGCCGTATACAGCAGGGCGGCGCTTTCGCCCACAATGCGGCCCACAGCCAGGATGCAGCCGGTGACGATGCCGTCCACGGCTCCGGGCAGCACCACCGTGCGGATCATGTGCCATTTCCCGGCTCCCAGGCCCAGGGCCCCCTCCCGATAGGACTGGGGCACGGTTTTCAGGCTCTCCTGGGTGGTGCGGACGATGGTGGGCAGGATCATCACCACCAGGGTCAGGCCGCCGGCCAGCACACCGGTCTTCAATCCCATCATCTGGATGAAGAACAGCATACCCACCAGGCCGAAGATGATGGAGGGGATGCCGGTGAGGGTCTCGGTGGCGAACTCGATGACAGCCACCAGACGCCGGTTGGTGGCGTACTCCGTCAGATAGATGGCGGCGCCCACGCCCAGGGGCAGCACGATCACCATGGACAGCAGGATGATATAGAGCGTGTTGAGGATATTGGGCAGGATACCGATGGTGTCGTTGATATAGCTGGACTGGGTAGACAGCAGCTCCCAGCTGATGAATGGGACGCCCCGGTAGAAGATATAGCCGATGATCAGAACCAGCAGCGCGCAGGTGAGGAAGCCGCAGAAGTACAGCACCACCCGCAGGCCCTTGTCGTACAGCTGGCGCCGGGGGGACAGGGTATGAGATTCCATGTTCGGTCAGTCCTCCTTTTTCCGCTTGATAAAGACGTTGAGGAACACATTGATCAGCATGATGAAGAGGAACAGCACCAGGCCGATGGAGAACAGGGCATTGCGGTGGAGGGAGCCCACGGAGGCGTAGGACATCTCCGAGGCAATGGCGGTGGTCAAAAACCGCACCGGCGTCAGCAGGCCCGGCATATTGGCCACATTGCCTGCCACCATGATGATGGCCATGGCCTCGCCGATGGCCCGGCCCACGCCCAGCACCACGGCGGTGGCCACACCGCTGCGGGCGGCGTGAAGGCTGACGCGGAAATAGGTCTCCGTGGCGGTGGCTCCCAGGGCCAGGCTGGCCTCCTCGTACTCCCGGGGCACCGCCCGCAGGGCCGTCTCCGACACGTTGATGATGGAGGGCAGCACCATAATGGACAGCACCAGGATGGCCGCCAGCAGACAGGCGCCGGACCCCAGGGAGAAGGTGGTGCGGATCAGCGGCACCAGCACGATCATGCCCACCAGGCCGTATACCACCGACGGGATACCCGCCAGCAGCTGCACGGCGGTGCGGATCACGGCGGCCACCGGGGCCGGGGCCAGCTTAGAGAGGAAGATGGCCGTCATCAGGCCGATGGGCACGCCGATGACCATGGCCCCGGCAGTGCCGTAAACAGAGGTGAGGATAAAGGGCAGGATGCCGTATTCCGCGCCGGTGGTGGTGTTGGTGGGGTCCCAGACCTGGCCGAACAGAAACCTGAACAGGCCGATCTGGCGGATGGCGGGCAGGCCCGAGAGGATCAGGTACACGCTGATGACCAGCACAAAGCCCACGGCCACGATGCCGCACAGCAGGAACACCAGGTGGATCACATTTTCCAGGGCCTTACGGGCCCCTGTATTCTTTGAACGCATAGTCGGTTCCTTTCTTGTCCGGAACGGGAAATGCCCCTGGCCCGGGATTCGGGTCAGGGGAGGTTTCCCGGGGTGGTTACTTGGCCACGGGCACCGCACCGGCGTTCTTGATGAGGTCGGAAGCGGCGGCAGAGGTGGCGAAGTCAAAGAAAGCCTGGGCAGCGGCGGAGAGAGTAACGCCTTCCTTGGTCACCAGCACAAAGGGACGCTGGATTTCATAGCTGCCGTCCAGGACGGTGGCTTCGGTGCAGGCCACACCGTTCACGGTCAGAGCCTTGACGGCGGCTTTGCCTTCCACGGCGGACAGGGAGGCATAGCCAATGGCGTTGGGGTTGCCGGCAACAGCCTCAATGACGCCGCCGGTGGAGGTCAGCTCCTGGTCCAGCTTGCAGGAGTCCTTGGTGTCGGTGATGGACTCAAAGCCGTCCCGGGTGCCGCTGCCGGACTCACGGCCGATGCAGGAGATGGCGCCGGGGTCGCCGCCCACTTCGCTCCAGTCGGTGATCTTGCCGGTGAAGATGTCGGCGATCTGCTGAACGGTCAGGTCCGCGACCTTGCTGTCGGCGTTGACGATGATGGCGATGCCGTCCAGGGCCACGGTGGTCTCCTGGAGACCGGCGGACTTCTCCTGGTCCTTCAGGGCCCGGGAGGCCAGGCCGATATCGGCGGAGCCGTTCTTCACAGCCTCGATGCCGGCGCCGGAGCCGGTGGGATCATAGGTGACGGTGACGTTGGGGTTGTCGGCGGTGAACTGCTCCTTCAGAGCGCCGATGACCTTGTCCATGGAGGTGGAGCCGTTGGTGGACACGGAGCCGGAGAGAGCGGTGCTGTTGTCGTTGTTCTTAGGGGTGTCATTGCCCTTCTGGCCGCAGCCGGCCAGGATGCCCAGCACCATAACGGCGCACAGGGCGATGGAAAGAAACTTTTTCATTTTTTCAGAATCTCCTTTCGATTCACGTTTTGGGATTTCCTTGGTACAGCTCATAGCATACGGAGCGGATGTAAAGGGGAAAAGACGCGTTTTGTAAAGTCTGCGTAAAATGCGGCGGATTGGTGCCGGAGAGGACGGCATAGCGGTGATTTTTTCTTCTCGTGAAAATATTTCCCCCGCAAACCAATTCGGACCGGAAAGCTGCTGGTCATTTTATATAAACGCCTTGCCGCGCCGTATGAATGTCCATAGGTCCGACGGAATGCGGCTTTCTTTTGTGACATAATTCACAAAAAGCCGCATAAAATGGGACTGTAAAATTGCCTGCTGCGAAACAGAACGACCTGGAGAGGAGGGGGGAGGCGTAAGAAATCGATTAAAGAAAGCGTGATGCGTGACAATACGGCGTTAAGGAGAGACTGTATCGCTTTACAGGGGAAAACACACATGGTAAAGTGACCATAGTCCCCTTTACCGGACATAAGGGGGACATCCATATGAGTAAGGAGAGAAAGCAATGGAAGAAAGAAAAGGCTTTGGGTCCAATTTTGGATTCCTCATGGCGGCCATCGGCTCAGCCGTCGGCCTGGGCAACATCTGGGGCTTCCCCAACAAGATGAGCGCCAACGGCGGCTTCACGTTCCTGATCATCTATCTGATCCTGGCTGCCTGCTGCGGCTTCATCGTCATGATGGGCGAGCTGGCCCTGGGCCGCAAGACCGGCCGGGGCGCCATCGGCGCATACAAAATTCTGTCCAGGAAGTTCAAGTGGCTGGGCTGG
>ENA-ORTV01004578-ORTV01004578.1-human-gut-metagenome-genome-assembly--contig:-NODE-4578-length-10233-cov-2.772843_pt1 | contig 10233 bp, 6 predicted proteins | sample MGYA00241915_ERZ509194 | MGnify/ENA primary metagenome ERZ509194 (study PRJEB26280, sample SAMEA2338810) | human gut metagenome | biome: human gut; feature: human-associated habitat; material: faeces... | reverse complement strand
CTTCGCCGCGGCGGCGGTTGGCGGTTTCGTCCAGCGTTATGCCGAGCCAGGTCAGGCGGTCACAGATTTTTTTACGCAGAAAGGATGAGTTTTCACCGGCGCCGGCCGTGAAAATCAGCGCATCAATACCGCCGAGGACGGCGATAAATCCGCCGATATATTTTAAAATGGAATGAACATAAACATCAATGGCGGTAATGGCTTTTTCGTCACCGGCGAGATAACGGGCTTCGATATCGCGTAAGTCGCTGTATCCGCCGGAGAGGCCGTATAAGCCGCTTTCTTTGTTGAGCATGGCGTTGACTTCATCGGCGGTTTTATTCTGGGTTTTCATAATATGAAGCGGAATATAAGGATCAATATCGCCGGAGCGGGTTCCCATCAGAATTCCCGCCGCCGGGGTGAACCCCATTGACGTGTCAATGCTTCTGCCGTTGTCAATTGCGGTAATTGAGGCGCCGCCGCCGAGATGGCAGGTTATGAATTTGCCGTTGTGTCCGAGCATACGGGCAGCCTCTTCGGCAACATATTTATGCGAAGTGCCGTGATAGCCATAGCGGCGGATATGATGTTTTTCATATTGTTCATAGGGGAGGGCATAAAGGAAGGCCTCTTTGGGCATGGTCTGATGAAAGGCTGAATCAAAGGTTGCGACCTGGGTGATTTCCGGGAGCATGGCGGTGACGGCTTCAATTCCGCGGACGAAAGCTTTGCCGTGCAGCGGCAGAAAATCAACGGTGTCATAAATTTTATCCATGACATCTTTATCAATGATGACCGATTTGTCAAAATATTCTCCGCCGAGCCCGAGGCGGTGTCCGACGGCGCTGATTTCGGCAAGGCTCTTAACGGCGCCGTTAAGCAGAGCATTGATAATCGCTTTTAAAGCGGTTTCATGATCGGGAAGGTCTTGTTTGAAAGTCTGTTTTTCGGAACCGCGGATACTGACTGTCAGCAGGGAATCGTTAATACCGATGCGTTCGGCCAAGCCTTTGGCAATGATTTCATAATGAGTGCCCGAAGCTTCGAAAAGCTGAAATTTAACCGAAGTCGATCCCGAGTTGATTACCAATATTTTTGTCATGTCAAACCACTTTAATTGTTATTGAAACTGCGGCGAGTATACAGAAAAAATCCGAAAAATCAAGATTTTTTGCTTTTATGGCTTCCGGCATCCCTACCGATGCTGCGGCCGATGGCGCGGATTTTTCCGGCAATAGAATCGCGGCTGTTTTCCGCTGTTTCCCCGACTCCGGCTTTGTCGGGATAGAGTTCGTAAAAGCGCCGGCATTCCGGAGACGTGACATTGGGCATGACAACGTTGGCGCCGCTTTGCAGAGCTATGATCCGGCCTTCGGGGTTCAGGGTTTCCATAGCCGTGGTAGCGGGAATGTTGATGTCGGGCAGCAGCAGCCGGGTTAAGGCCATAACTTTCAGCGACAGGTCAAAAGCGCGGCCGGGATAATCGGCCAGCGGCGTGTCGGGGTGGGGAATAAACGGGCCGATCCCACACATATCAAGATCACATTCCTGGAAGAAAAGAATATCGTCGGCAATTGACGACAGGCTTTGTCCGGGCAGGCCGACCATGATTCCCGAGCCGACTTCGTAACCGAGTTCTTTTAAATCCTGCAGGCAGCGGCGGCGGTTTTCCCAGCTCATGCCGGGGTCGAGCCGGTGGTACAGGTCGCTGTCGGTGGTTTCGATGCGCAGCAGATAGCGGTCGGCGCCGGCTTCACGGTAAGCTTGGTATTCTTCGCGGCTTTTTTCGCCGATGCTTAAAGTAACGGCTAAATCAAGTTTTTTCAAAGCGGATATAATGTAAGTCAGACGGGGAACATCAAACCAGGCGTCTTCGCCGGATTGGAGAACGACGGTTTTAAAGCCCATTGCGGCAGCCTGTTGACCGAGATTGATAATTTCAACCGGTTTCAGACGATAACGCACGGCTTTGCGATTGGCGCGGCGAATCCCGCAATAACAGCAGTTGTTACGGCAATGGTTGGAAAACTCTATCAGGGCGCGGAGATGAACTTCGTCTCCGACATATTGCCGGCGGATGCTGTCGGCGGCGGCCAGAAGCGGGGCGCTGTCTTCGGTTTGCAGCAGGGTCAGGAGTTCGCCATGCTTCAGTTGGTGAGAGTTGGCGGCTTTGTCAAGGAGTTCTTGTATCATATTGCACCGAATAAAAAAGCCCGTCAAAATAACGGGCTTAATAATATAATGATCAGAGATTAGGCTTTGACCGGTTCGCCATAGGCATTAGCTTTGTTTTCGCCGGGCAGGGAGAACAAAACCAGTAAAATAATCGAACCGATAAAAGGTACCAGGAAGATCCAATACCACCAGCCGGGCTTGCCGAGGTCATGCAGGCGGCGGATACCGAGGCAGACATTCGGAACGAGGGTTGCCAGCGAAAAAATCAGGCTCAGGAGGCTGCGGCCGAAAAGAAGAGTGTCAATAAACGCCAGTACGAAAGTAATGATAAAGACGAATAAAAAGAAATACCAGAACTGCGGGCGGTTGGCACGGCCATTATAGTCGGTATACTGCGTTTTTAGAACGTTAACGAAATAACGATTAAAATATTCTTTGATGGTTTCTATATTCATTTATTTTCTCCGTTTAAAATAGGAACTTTTTTCTGTCTAAACTGATTTGTGTCTTTTTACAATAAGAATCAAAAAGTTATTATCCTTTTATTGCGGCCAGTATTCTTTCAGGATTTTTATGACGCCGTTGTCATTATTGGAAGGGGCTGTGAAACGGCTGATTTTCTTAAGTTCGGGGTGAGCGCCTGCCATTGCGTAGCTGTAGTGCGCATGCCGCAGCAGTTCACAGTCGTTGAGATAATCGCCGAAAGCCATTGTCTGATCGGGCGCAATGCCGAGTTTTTGCTGCAGAAATTCGATCGCCGAACCTTTGCTGACGCCTTTTTGCATAATGTCAATCCAATGTTGTCCGGAAAGGGCAACGTTGAGATGCGGAAAATGTTTCAGCATAAACGGATAAACGCCGGTTTCGGCGTCTTTGAGATCATAGACGGCGATTTTTCCGATACTGTCCTGAGCAACGGCTTCGGCAAAATCGGCTATGGTTTCGAGGCGCTGATGGTACATGCGGGCGTTCAGCAAAAATTCGGGGTTGTTTTCTTCTGAGAGGATATAAGCCGAACCGGCGCCGCAGAGGATCGGAAAAGAATCCGGCAGATTATGCTCAAAAGCGGCGATAATTTTGAAAATATCAGCCGAAGGAATTGCCTGCCCGTAAACAATTTTATCCTGATGATAAACCAGCGAGCCGTTATCGGAGATAAAATAGAAACGGTCGCGGAAGTCGCCGAAATAAGTCAGCAGATTATAATATTGGCGGCCGCTGGCAATAACAAGAATAATCCCGCGCGCAAGCAGTTTTTCGGCCAGGGGCAGAAAATCGGCGGGCAGTTGTTTCCGGTCATTGAGCAGGGTGCCGTCCATGTCGACGGCAATCATTTTGATTGTTTTATCTTCCATTTCGGTTTCCTTTTCCGCTTTAATTTAAGTTCTTTTTCCGCCAAGGCCAAATAAAATTGCCGATTCTTAAACAATTATTTAGAATCATTTCCTAATATACGGGGCATAACTGAGGGTATGAGACTTGAAATAATCATTGTTTCGGGTTTATGCTGAAGTTGTTAAACTGGTTTAATCTATAAGGAATAATCGCATGTTAGATATCAAAAAAATCAGCAAGACGGTGTTTTCCGCGCTGCTGGTTATGCTTGCGTTTACCGCGAGCGCATCTGCGTCGGAAATTGACCTGAAAATTCCGTCGCTGGATGTCGGATATAATATTTTCGGATATTCGATTTTGGGCAGTCAGATTTTGCTTTACGGTCTGATTGTCTGTGTTTTGGGGTTGGTTTTCGGCTTATTTAAATATCTTGAAATCAAAAATATGCCGGCACATAAATCAATGTTGGATATTTCAACGCTGATTTATGAGACCTGCAAAACTTATATGAAACAGCAGGGCAAGCTTCTGATTTTGTTGGAATGCTTTATCGCCGTCTGCATTTTTTACTATTTCTACTATCTTAATTCTACTCCGATGCCGATGGTGCTGAATATTCTGCTGTGGTCGGTTCTGGGTATTCTCGGTTCCTATTCGGTCGCCTGGTTCGGAATGCGGATTAATAACTTTGCCAATTCGCGCACGGCGTTTCTTTCTTTGCAAGGCCGCCCCTATCCGGTTATGAGTCTGCCTCTGGAATCGGGTATGTCAATCGGCGTTATGTTAATCTGCGTCGAACTGATTATGATGGTTATCATCCTGTTGTTTATTCCCCGGGAAAATGCCGGCGCCTGCTTCGTCGGTTTTGCCATCGGCGAATCGCTGGGTGCGGCGGCATTGCGTATCTGCGGCGGTATCTTTACCAAAATCGCCGATATCGGCGCCGATCTGATGAAAATCATTTTCAAAATTGACGAGGACGATGCCCGCAATCCCGGCGTTATCGCCGACTGTACCGGTGACAATGCCGGCGACTCGGTCGGGCCTACCGCCGACGGTTTTGAAACTTACGGCGTAACCGGCGTAGCTTTAATCAGCTTTATCGTTCTCGGCGCCGGCATGATGTATGCGCCGAACGGTGATTTAACCTTAATTCCCGGCGGGGTCGATTTACAGGCGCGTCTGATTGTCTGGATTTTTACCATGCGCGTGGTTATGATTATTACCTCAATGTTCTCTTACTGGTTAAATAATCGGGTTTCCAAAGCGATTTTCGGAAACCGCGAGGCCTTTAATTTTGAGACGCCGCTGACGAGCCTGATTTGGATTACCTCAATCGTTTCGATTGTTGTTACCTATGGTGTCAGCTATGTTATGATCGGCGATATGGGGGCTGATTTGTGGTGGAAGCTTTCGACCATCATCAGCTGCGGTACTTTGGCTGCGGCCCTGATTCCGGAATTTACCAAAATCTTTACTTCTTCCAAATCGCAGCATGTTAACGAAATTGTTAACTCCAGCCGTCAGGCCGGTGCTTCGCTGAATATCATTTCCGGTATTGTCAGCGGCAACTTCGCTGCTTTCTGGATCGGTCTGGTTATGGTTGCCCTGATGGTTATTGCCTTCTTTACCGCCCGCGTCGGTCTTGATGCCTTTATGGTTTATCCGTCGGTCTTTGCCTTCGGTCTGGTTGCGTTTGGTATGCTCGGCATGGGGCCTGTTACCATTGCGGTTGACAGCTATGGGCCGGTTACCGATAATGCCCAGTCGGTTTTTGAACTGTCACAGATTGAAAACATTAAAGGCATTGATAAAGAAATTCAAAAAGATTTCGGTTTCAAACCGAACTTTGAAAAAGGCAAACATCTGCTGGAAGAAAACGATAGCGCCGGAAACACCTTTAAAGCCACGGCCAAACCGGTTCTGATCGGTACCGCGGTTATCGGTGCGACGACGATGATCTTTTCGATTATCCTGCTGTTGAATCTGAAATTGAATCTGTTGGATCCGTATGTTCTGTTCGGCCTGATTTTGGGCGGTGCGGTTATCTTCTGGTTTTCGGGCGCTTCTATGCAGGCCGTGTCAACCGGTGCGTACCGCGCGGTAGATTTCATCAAACAGCATATTAAACTGGACGGCAAAAAAGCCGCTTCAATCGAAGATTCCAAAAAGGTGGTTAAAATCTGCACGATCTATGCGCAGAAAGGTATGATGAATATCTTTATTGTCATCTTTTCGTTTACGATTGCCTTTGCCTGCTTTGATGCCAACCTTTTTGCCAGCTATCTGATTTCGATTGCGGTCTTTGGTCTGTATCAGGCTCTGTTTATGGCAAATGCCGGCGGTGCCTGGGATAACGCCAAGAAAGTCGTTGAAGTCGATCTCGGCGAAAAAGGCACCGATCTGCACGCCGCTACTGTTGTCGGCGATACGGTCGGCGATCCCTTCAAAGATACTTCCTCGGTTGCTCTTAATCCGATTATTAAGTTTACGACTTTGTTCGGATTGCTGGCTGTTGAGATGGCCGTTGCGGCGCCGCGTTGTGTTTCGCTGTCGCTCGGAATCGTCTTCCTGCTGATTGGGTTGTATTTTGTGTGGAGATCTTTCTACCGCATGAAGATATAATCCGGCGTTCAGTTGGTAACTAATACAGAAAACCCTTGTAAATTTTTTAGTCACGTACCCCGTTGTACGCTCAAAAAAATTTCAAGGGTTTTCTTATTATTTACGCACGCTGTCCACCGGATTAAAATGTGCATGGCTGGGTGTCATGCTTGTAATTTTTTCGCTAATGTACTCATTTTGTACACCGCGCTCAAAAATTACTTCGCAGCCCAACCCGTTATCAAACTCATTGCAGGATGTCATAGAAAACCACTCATTTGAGTGGTTTTCTCATTCTGTGAAATCGGCTATTGAGTTTTGCAAAATAAAACCTTATATTTAATGAAGTTTGTAAATAGTTTTAAGGAAAAATTATGAGAATTTCGCGGAATATGCTTGTCTGGCTGCTGGCCATCGTTTTGTTAACTTTATCTTTCGGCGGCTTTGGTGAAAAAGCGCGGCGGGACGGCGGTGCCGAACTGGCTTTCTCCGAGTTTATGAACAGTGCCGAAAACAAGCAGATTTCCGAAGTAACTATTGAAGGCCCCCATGTCTACGGAACCTTTACTGACGGACGTAAGTTTACGACTTATACTCCCTATGATCCGACCATGGTTGAAACTTTGCGCAACAGCGGCGTTAAAGTGACTGCCCAGCCCGAAGATAATTCGGCCAATACTTTCTGGGGAATTGTCATTTCCTGGTTTCCGATGATTTTGCTGATTGCGGTCTGGATTTTCTTTATGCGTCAGGCCAGCTCCGGCAATAATAAAGCCATGAGTTTCGGAAAATCCCGCGCCCGTCTGATTGAAAATACCAAAAAGGTAACTTTTGCCGATGTTGCCGGGGCCGATGAGTCTAAACAGGAACTGGAAGAGGTTATCGATTTTCTGAAAGATCCGGCCAAGTTTCAGCGTCTGGGCGGTAAAATTCCCAAGGGTGTTTTGCTGGTCGGCCCTCCGGGTACCGGTAAAACTCTTTTGGCCAAAGCCGTTGCCGGTGAAGCCGATGTGCCGTTTTTTTCGATTTCCGGTTCAGACTTTGTTGAAATGTTTGTCGGGGTCGGCGCGTCGCGTGTCCGTGATATGTTTGCCCAGGCCAAGAAAAACTCACCCTGCCTGTTGTTTATTGACGAAATCGACGCGGTCGGACGTCATCGTGGCGCCGGTCTCGGCGGCGGCAATGACGAACGTGAGCAGACGCTTAACCAGCTTTTGGTCGAGATGGACGGTTTTGAATCGAATGAAAATGTTATTCTGATTGCCGCGACTAACCGCCCCGATGTTCTGGATCCGGCGCTGCTGCGTCCGGGACGCTTTGACCGTCAGGTAACGGTTTCGAATCCCGATATTAAAGGCCGTGAAGAGATTTTACAGGTTCATGTCCGCAAAGTGCCTTTGGCCAAAGATGTCAATCTTTCGGTGATTGCCCGCGGGACGCCCGGTTTTTCGGGCGCTGATCTGGCTAATCTGGTCAATGAGGCGGCTCTGTTGGCGGCGCGTAAAAACAAACGCAAAGTCACGTCCAAAGATTTTGATGAAGCCAAAGATAAAGTGCTGATGGGAAATGAGCGGAAATCAATGGCGATGGATGAGAAGGAAAAGCAGTTGACCGCTTATCATGAAGCCGGGCATGCGATTTGTTCGCTGCATGTTAAAGAAACCGATCCGATCCACAAGGCAACCATTATTCCGCGCGGACGGGCTTTGGGCATGGTGCAGCAGCTGCCGGAAAAAGATCAGTATTCATATTCGCGTGCCAAAATGCATTCCCGTCTGACCATTATGATGGGCGGCCGGGTTGCCGAAGAACTGAAATTCGGGCATGATGCCGTTACTTCCGGAGCCTCTTCGGATATTGCCGCGGCTACCAATCTGGCACGTTCAATGGTGACGGAATGGGGTATGAGCGACAAGCTCGGGCCGGTGCTTTATGCCGAAAATTCCGGAGAAGTTTTTCTCGGAAAATCGGTGACGCAGAATAAAAACATGAGTGAAGATACCGCTCGTCTGGTCGACGCCGAAATCAAGCAGTTTGTCTTGTCGGCTCATCAGGAAGCGACCGAAATTCTGCAAAAGAATAAAAAGGAATGGGAGCGTCTGGCCGAAGCACTGATGGAATATGAAACTCTGACCGGTGACGAAATTAAACAAGTTATCGCCGGAGAAAAAGTCGACAAATCAGCCGAGCAGCCGGTAGCTGAAGAGAAGAGGACACATTCGTCCGTCCCCGAGGTTTAAAAGTTCGTCTAGCTGGTGACTAATACAGATTTAGCGGGACGAAAGTTTCCTCACGTACTATTATGTACGCTGCGGTACTTTCGCCCTTAAATCTTATTATTCACACACGCTATCCGAACTTTTATGTATACTAAAATTTTTCTTGCGCTGAAATCACTCTACTAGACGCATTCTCCGAGCTTTAGTAAAGTTTGTCTAGCTGGTGACTAATACAGATTTTACCTTTTATCGTCATCTTCGAAATCTTTGATTTCGGAGATCTCGAGAAATTTAAGGATTAATCCCGTTTCATGCGTTGGATTCCCGCGCAGTGCGCGAGAATGACGATAAATAGAAAGGGACAATTAGAATAATCTTAAGATCGATTGTGAGGCCTGGCTCGCCAGACTTAATGAATTTACCGCCAATTGCTGTGCAGTTTGTAAAGCTAACATATTGGCAGATTCCTGATTCATGTCGGCCAGGGTCAGTTTATCGGCGCCTTCTTCCAAAACATTTATCAGGTTTTCGGTAAAATCCTGCCTGGTGGTGACAATTGAATAGTAATTGCCGAATTCTGAGGCAAAACCGCGCAGCGAGTTAATTGCGTTTTCCAGTTCGGAAATTGATTTTTCAATATCTTCCGGCTGATACCATTTTTTTGTTTTAAGCCCCAGGCTTTCGCTGTCGGCTTTGACGCCTGCAATCTCAATTTTAGATGAACGGTCTTCATTAAAATTGATTTTCAGGTTTTGTCCGCTCAACAGGTTTACGCCTTTATAAGAGGCGTCGGCGACCAGAAAGTCATATTGTGCGATGGTTTTGTTAAAAAGAGCGGTAAAGGTTTCTTTTTCCTCATCGTCGGTGTTTTGGCTGGCGCTGCGGTTTGCGATTAAAGAGTTAACGCGGTCTTTAAAGTCGGTAAAATCATAACTGTATCCGCCGGCAGCGGTTGTAAACTTGTCGGGCTGCGCCAGCAAACTTTGCATATCGTCGACGGTACCGTCATGCGTATAATTTTCGCTGCATTTGATATAAGTCGTTGTGCCAGCCTGTTTCAGGCCGATTTGTGCACCGGCTTCAAAAAATACTGTTTGGCCGGGATTGGCGGGAATAAAATTAGAGCTGTTTTTTTCAAGTTCAGCATAAATCTGCGCTGTTTTTAAGATATTTAACTGATTGCTGCCGTCGACCGTCAGCCAGGCAAAACCGGCGCTTGTTCCGTAGGCATTTATGGTTCCGGCGATGTCTAAACGGCTGCTGCGGTGTAAAGATATAGTTTCAGCTCCGTCGTTATAAGTTTTGGCATTAATGATAACATTTTGACTGATGAAACCTTGAGAATGGTCATTAAGCACGATTGTCCGGCCCGAACTGTCTGAATTAAGTATTGTCCCATTTGCAAATGTCAGTGTTGAGGCGCTCATCTGGAACAGGCTGCTTGCTGCGATTGCGTTAATATGTCCGGAAACGGTAACTTCCGAATTATTTGAGGTTATATTGTTGGCCAAATTTAAATCTAAATCAGCCAGAGTGACATTTTGTTTATTGTTAATGAACAGATAGTTTGTTTCAATGGCTAAGTTGGCAATAACAGAATTTTCGCCGGCATAAATATTTTTTGCTTTTATTTGTACAGCCGGTTCGGTTGATGAAAAATAAGATTTTCCGACCAATGACTGGCCGTCAGCCAAGACAATATTTTGGGTTGATATATCAATGTCATTTTCGACGACAATTAGCCCTTCTTGGCCGGAAGCGACAGCTTTCTGCAACTCTTCTGCCGTACTGACTTTGGCAACCACATTTTCGGCAGTTTCAAGCGCCTGATTGGCGACGGCTTTGGCCTGCTCAAGGAATTTGGTACCGGAGTCAATCGCTTCGCTGGCCGCTTTAATCGTCTGAATGCCTTGTGACA
>ENA-ORTV01004574-ORTV01004574.1-human-gut-metagenome-genome-assembly--contig:-NODE-4574-length-10237-cov-1.772442_pt1 | contig 10237 bp, 7 predicted proteins | sample MGYA00241915_ERZ509194 | MGnify/ENA primary metagenome ERZ509194 (study PRJEB26280, sample SAMEA2338810) | human gut metagenome | biome: human gut; feature: human-associated habitat; material: faeces... | reverse complement strand
CAGAGTATCTTATCCTATGATACTATGAATTTTCCCGAAAAGCTATAAGGATGATGTGAAATTTTTGGTTTTTCGACGAAATTTTTTCTGCTTCGCCATGGCAGAGCCTGCCGCAGGGCATTTTTTTATTGAGTCACACCTGCTTTTATGCTATAATATCTCATTAGCAAAGAGAGTTTTCGAGGAAAAACAAAAGGTAAGATTTTTTGCGTTTATGGAGGTCTGATGATGGACGATATGAGCGAAAACGCTAAGAGTGAGCAATATCAGGAAAAAACAGGAAGGGAAAGCAACCCCATCGGGGTGGCGGCAGTGATTCTGCTGCTTTGCATCTGTTTTCTGATTGATGCCAGAGTCGGCTTCGGTGCGCTGATTGGCGCGGCGGCAGGCTTTTTCGCATGGTCACTTTTAAAGGATAATGGTACGCGGAAGGAAGAAAATGCAGACGACAGAGTAGCCTTTCTGGATACGACAGTTTTGCAGCACAACTTCCCGCTTCCCCAGAATATGCCCATTCCCTATGCGGTGCTGGATATTCGGGGGCACATTTTAATGTATAACGAGAAATTCGCAAAGGAATTTCCAAATATGGAATTGATTCTGCCTGTGGTAGATCAGCTGAAAAAGGCGGGGATTGGCAAGCATGCTGTGGTTGTAGTGGAGGAAAAGCATTACGATGCCATGCTGAACCAGTGCGAGGTGGTCGAGGAAAACGGCGCAGTCGGCAATGTGTTGAATATGACGCTGGTGGATATTTCCAAGCAGTATGAGCTGGAGGAAAGACTTGACCGCAACGAAACGGTTATCGGGATGCTGTTTCTGGATAATTATGAGGATGTTATGGATTCCCTTGCGGAGGACAGACAGCCCCTGCTTTCCGCAATCGTGGACAGAAAGCTGACACAGTTTGCCGCGGATGCCAACGGCGTGATGCGAAAGCTGCAGATGGACAGATATATCCTCCTGCTTTCCAAGGGGGATTTGGAGACATTAAAGGAAAAGAAATTTGATATTATGAATACCATTCGCGAAATCAATGTTGGCGAGCATATTCCTGTAACGATGAGTATGGGGGTCGGCATTGGCGGCGGCTCTCTGGAGGATGCCATGCAGAGTGCGAAGGCGGCGCTTGACCTTGCATTGGGACGCGGCGGGGATCAGGTGCTGATTAAGGAAGGCGAAAAATACCTGTTCTACGGCGCAAAGGCAGGCGAGGTTGGCAGAAACGGACGTATTCGAGCGCGCGTAAAGGCAGATGCTCTGTGGGAGCTGATGGGTGCATCCTCGTCTATTATGGTTATGGGACACCGCAATGGGGATTTGGACAGCCTTGGCTCCAGCATGGGGATTTGTGCCATTGCAAGAGCTATGGGCAAAAAATGCCGCATTGTGATGAATGAGGTCAGCACAGGGATTAAGTGTATTTCCGAGCAGATGACGCAGGATGAATATTATCAGACTGCTTTTATGAAGGAAAAGGATGCACTGAAGGAAATGGATGATAAAACACTGGTGATTGTTGTGGATACGCACCGCACCAGTATGGTAGAAGGTCCTTCCGTTCTGGAGGCGGCAAAGAAAATCGTTGTGTTTGACCACCATAGAAAGAGCGCGCAGGATTTCATTGAGCAGGCGGTTCTGCTGTATCATGAGCCCTACGCATCCTCTACGTCTGAATTGATTACGGAAATGATTCAGCATATCGGCAAGAAGATTAAGCTGCGCTCCATCGAGGCAGATGCGCTTCTGGCAGGCATTACCGTGGATACCAAGAATTTCGCAGTCAAAACGGGTGCGATTACCTTTGAATCCGCAGGATTTCTGCGCCGCAACGGGGCAGACAGTATCCGTGTGCGTATGCTGTTCCAGAATGATATTGATTCCTATAAGGCAAAAGCAACCGCTGTGCGTGATGCGGAGCTGTATCTTGGCTCCATGGCGCTTTCCGTATGCCCTGCCAATCGGGAGAATTCCACATTGACGGCGGCACAGGCGGCGGATGATTTAATGAATGTAACAGGGGTTAAGGCATCCTTTGTCTGCTGCAAGGTGGATGATGTGGTTTATGTCAGCGCACGCAGCTTTGGGGATGTGAATGTGCAGAGAATTATGGAAAAACTGGGCGGCGGCGGTCATTTCACCGTTTCCGGGGCGCAGCTTAAGGATTGCAGCGCGGAAGAAGCGAAGGAAAGGGTACGCAGTGCCATTGATGAATATTTGAAGGAGGAAACGACATGAAGATGATTTTATTACAGGACGTGAAAAGCGTCGGCAAAAAGGGCGACTTAATCAATGCCAGCGAGGGCTATGCAAAGAATTTCCTGCTGCCCAGAAAGCTGGCTGTGGAAGCAACAAAAAGCAATCTGAATGATTATGAGCTGAAGCAGAAGGCAGAGGCAAAGCGTAAGCAGGAGGAGCTGGAAAAGGCGCAGGCAACTGCAAAGGAACTGGAGGATAAGGTTGTTACCATTAAGGTGAAAACAGGCGGCAACGGCAAGCTGTTCGGCTCTGTGACGAATAAAGAGGTTGCAGAGGAAATCGTAAAGCAGACCAAGCTGGATATTGATAAGAAGAAGGTTTCTATCGGTGACCCCATTAAGATGCTTGGCGAAAGAACCGCAGTCATTAAGCTGCATCCCAAGGTAACGGCAGAGGTAAAGGTGAAAATCGTAGAAGCGTAAGTCCCCGTACAGGAGGCGGAAAACATGGAAGAACAGGAAAAGCAAACAGAATATATGCGCGGTGTGCCGCCCCATGATGAAACGGCGGAGCAGGCTGTCCTGTGTTCCATGTTTCTGGACAGAGAAGCGGCATCTGTTGCGCTTGAGGTGCTGCGCGGGGAGGATTTTTATCGCCCCGACCATCGCATGGTTTTTGAAGCGGCGGAGGAATTATATCGTTCCGGCTCTCCCATTGATGTGATTACAGTCAAGAATAAGCTGGAGGAAAAAGGGCAGTTTGAGCAGATAGGCGGTCTGCCTTTTCTGGCAAATCTTTCTTCTGCAGTCGGCAGCTCCGTCAATGTGCGCCATTATGCGGCAATCGTGGAGGAAAAATCCGTTCTGCGCCGTCTGATTCGCACTGCCGGGGATATTTCTCAGCTGAGCTATGAGGGCAAAGAGGATGTCAATGCCATTATGGATACGGCGGAAAAAAGCATTTTTGACATCATGCAGAAGCGCCATTCCGAGCAGTTCCATCATATCAGAGATATCGCGGTCAGCTCGATTGAAAAAATCGAGGATATCTACCGTTCCAAGGGCAAGCTGACAGGCGTGCCGACGGGCTTTCTGGATTTTGATGCCAAAACGGCAGGTCTGCAAAAATCAGATTTGATTCTGCTTGCGGCGCGTCCTTCCATGGGGAAAACGGCATTTGCGCTGAATATCATCCAGAATGCGGCGATTCGCGCCAATGTGCCGACGGCGGTGTTCTCTCTGGAAATGAGCCGGGAGCAGCTGGTTAACCGTATGCTCTGTTCCGAGGCCATGATTGATGCACAGAAGCTGCGTACCGGGGAATTGGAGGAAAACGACTGGGCGGAGCTGATTAACGCCATGGGTCCCCTTTCCGAAGCTCCGATTTATATTGACGATACCCCCGGGGTGACTCCGATGGAGGTGCGCTCCAAATGCCGTCGTTTGAAGGTGGAAAAAGGGTTGGGGCTTATCGTGATTGACTATTTACAGTTGATGAGCGGCAATAGCAGAAACGATTCCCGTCAGCAGGAAATCTCTGAAATTTCCCGTTCCCTTAAGGCGATTGCAAGAGAGATGGAAGCGCCTGTGATTGCGCTGAGTCAGCTGAGCCGTGCCTGTGAACAGCGTGCGGATCACCGCCCGATGCTTTCCGACCTGCGTGAGTCCGGCGCGATTGAGCAGGATGCGGACGTAGTTGCCTTTCTTTATCGTGATGAATATTATTTCCCCGATACGGAAAAGAAAAATCAGGCAGAGCTGATTATTGCGAAGCAGAGAAACGGCCCGACGGGTACGGTCGATTTGACATGGATGGGGCAGTATACGAAATTTGGCAATTTTCTGAAAAAATATTAAGCAAAGCCGCCCGAGGGGATTCCTTCGGGCTTTTTAAGTATATAAAGGAGGAGAAGAAGATGTTCAGACCAATGAGAAGAAGTAAGCAGGCACTTTCCGCACAGGAAACGAAGGCACTGCTTTCCGCAGAAAAAAGAGGAATTCTTGCGGTGAATGGAGATGAGGGCTACCCCTTCGCGATTCCTGTCAATTATTATTATGATGACGCGCAGGGAAAAATTTTTATCCATGGCGGCAAGGCAGGGCATAAGGTGGATGCGCTGAAAAGGGACGATAAGGTCTGCTTTACCGTTTATGGCAACGAAGCCTTTGAAGAAGGAGACTGGGCACCCTATCTGCACAGCGTGATTGTGTTCGGCAGATGTAAGCTGGTTGCGGACGCAGGGCAGACGGAGGACAGAGTGCGAGAGCTGGCACTGAAATATTACCCTACAAAAGAGGAGGCTGAAGCGGAAATCGCAAAGAGTATCCATGCGGTGCAGCTTTACGAGATTACGATTGAACACATGACGGGCAAACGCGTACATGAAAAATAAGGAATAGGGAGCAGGGAAAAAGGGAGAATGAGGAGTTCTCTCTTTTTTTCTGCCATTTCTTACAATTTTCTTACGATTTCGGGAAAGGTCTTCCTTGTTGGGTAAAGGTATGGTATATATGAAGCAGAAGATTCCGACAAAGAAGGAAGGGACGGAAATCGTAAGGGGGACAGATGCATGAGCAGAGATGATAAGCGTATTAAAAAATGGAGATCCGCAGGAACATTGGGCGAGCTTTATCTGAAGGAGATGGCAGAGCAGGGCTTGCTTCTGGAGGATATGACACATCTGAAATACATCTTTCGCGAGGACGAGCCGCAGCACCTGCGCTACCGTATCGAGGAGCTGGAGCATGCGCCGACGGACGAGGAACGGGCGGAATATGCGAAGGATGGCTGGCAGGAGGTCTGCCATTATGAGTTGGATTATGTTTTTGCAAAGGAATGCAGTGCGGATGAGCCGGAGGTGTCGCAGGAAGCGGTGCTGCGGGATTTGGATAAAAAAATAGAGAAGGAGAAAGGGAGTATTCGTGAAACAAAGATTGGGCTTTTGATTGCTTTGGTTATTCTGGCTGTGTGCGTCTTTAGTATGGGAAGGGCGGCGCTGAGCGGAGATACGCTTCTGATTGCACTGAGATTCTTTGGGCCAACTGCTCTGATTGCTTTTGCAGGCGGCTATTGGGAGATACGCAAGCTGCGGCGGAAAAAGGAGAGGGTCGAGGATGGCGATATCCCCGATGAATACACAAACTGGCGAAAGGATCGCGTGATAAAGGCGCTTCTGGCTCTGGTGGGCGTTGTTCTTATTGTCGGCGGAACCTATTATGGCGGCAACTTTAATGATAAAACCTTTGACCTGCCGGAGAAAAGCACCTACGCCAATCTGCCTGCGGTGCGTCTGGAAAGCCTGATAGCTGAACCCCTGATGCGATGCGGTGAAAGCGTTGACCCTGCGCAGGAGGGACTTCACATGAGCGCCAATCAGTTTGATGGGATGATGTATCAGACGATAAAGCGGATGGGGGGACTTTATAACTACGGCGTGGAGCATCGCTTTGAACTGCGGACAAAACGAGATTTGGAAACCAAGCAGTATATGCAGAACGCAGAAGGAGCAGAATGGCATCTGAATACGCGCTATACCTGCTTCCGCCGGGAACGGGATGCCGAAAAGCAATATGATAAGAATATTGAGAATGAAAGGCTGACCGAAGAAAGATGGCAGGAGAGAGGGCATGAGTTCCCTGCCTCCGAGGAAATTTCCGTGGAATATCCTGCGTTTTCCCACCTGCATGTCTGCCGCACGGAGTGGAGCGAATCGGTTAGCTATCATGTGCTTTGCAGGGACGGTGAAAGGCTGATGGAGCTGGATTATACGGGACGGGAGATAGACCCCGAACAGCTTCTGGCGGAGATAGAAAAGGTTTTTGCCGCGCAGGAAGGCTGAAGCAAAAAAACAGAAAAAATAAAAAAGCGAAATCCTTGTGAAAATGAGGACTTCGCTTTTGTTTTTTTGGAAATCAACCCTCCAGCTGAGAGGTGCAATGGGGGCATCTGGTTGCCTCAATTGCAATTTCGGATTTGCAGAAGGGACAGACCTTCGTTGTGGGTGCTTCTTCTACGGGAGCGGCAGGGCGTTTCAGCTTCACCAGCACCTTCAGCGCCGCAAAGATGACGATTGCCACAATCAGAAAATCAAGCACCTGTGTAAGAAAGGAGCCGTATGCGATGGTTGCGGTTGCCGCCTGCGCATCTGCAAGGGTGGCATAATGATTGCCGTCCAAAGGCAGATAAAGCTGGCTGAAATCTGCGCCGCCTGTCAGCTTGCCGATGATGGGCATAATCAAATCATTAACAAAAGAAGTAACAATTTTGCCGAATGCGCCGCCGATGATTACGCCGACAGCCATATCTACCACATTGCCCTTTATGGCAAATTCCTTAAATTCCTGAATGGTTTCCTTCAAAGCCATAAAAATTCCTCCTATGCTTTTTACAAAATTCGATTTTTTCAACCACAGTATAACAAAAAAATCAATTTCATCCAACACAATTCAAAAACTTTTGATAAATTTTTGTAAAGAGTGTTGACGCAAAAATTATCAAGGCATATACTGGATATAGTGAGTGAAAAATCGTACAGTCAAAGCGAGGTGAACGAAATGGACGGCAGTCATAGTAAAGATACCATTCCTTTAGAGCCTGAGGGCTATCGACGATCTGAGAAAAAATTTACCGTGCATTTCGGTCAGCTTTTTTGGATACAACAGAGTTGACTGTGGTTTTTTATGCCCTTTTTTGAATGAATGCACGGTATGCGGAGAAACTTTTTTTGGAAGGCATACGGTGCTTTTTTATTTGAATTTGGGGTGAAAAAATGAGTGACATGAATGAAGAAATGCAGATTCTGTTTGATAATTATACGGCCTTGATGGACGGGGGACAGTATTTGCAGCTAAAGCAGGAATTAAATGAGGAACAGCCTGCCAATATTGCGGAATATTTTGAGGAACTGACGGCGGAAAAGCAGCTTTTTATCTTCCGTCTGCTCTCGAAGGATGTTGCGGCAGAGGTGTTCTCCTATATGGATAATGATACACAGGAGCATATTGTGCAGTCCATTACCGACCGAGAGGTGCGCAATATCGTGGACGAAATGTTTCTGGATGATACGGTGGACTTTCTGGAGGAAGCCCCTGCCAATCTGGTGAAAAAGGTGCTGCGAAACACCGATGCAGGCACAAGACAGCTGATCAACCGTTTTCTGAATTATCCCGAAAATTCCGCAGGCAGCCTGATGACAATCGAATTTGTGCGCCTGCGTGCCAATATGACTGTTGCAAAGGCGCTGAGCGAAATCAAGCGTGTTGGGATGGATAAGGAAACCATCTATACCTGCTATGTGACGGATGCACAGCGAAAGCTGTTGGGGGTTATTCCTCTGAGAACCCTGATTTGTGCGGAGGATGACAGTCTGGTTGGGGATCTGATGGAGGATGACGTTATTTCCGTACACACATTAGATGACCAGGAGGAGGTTGCAAATATCTTCAAGAAATATAACTGGATGGCACTGCCCGTAACGGATACGGAGGGCAGACTGGTCGGCATTATCACGGTCGATGATATCGTGGACGTTATCGAACAGGAAACCACAGAAGATATGGAACTGATGAATGCTGTTCTGCCTTCGGATGATGAATACCTGAAAATGAGCGTATTCGCACTGGTGAAGAATCGTATTCCGTGGCTTTGCGTGCTGATGATTTCCGGTACGCTGAGTGCCTTTGTTATCGGGATGTATCAAAGCCTTCTGGATTCGGTTGTTATGCTTTCTAGCTTTATGACAATCATCACCGGTACGGGCGGTAACGCCGGTTCGCAGGCCTCTGCCATGGTTATTCGTGGTCTGGCGCTGGGGGATATTCAGATGCGTGATACGTTTAAGGTTGTGTTCAAGGAGCTGCGCGTCGGTATCCTCTGTGGTCTGATTCTGGCGATGGTCAATATGATTCGTATGACCTTTTTCGACCATTCGACCCCGTTTAATATTGATCTGACGGTTTCCCTCAGTATGGGTGTTGCGGTTGTTCTGGCGAAAACACTGGGGTGTATCCTGCCTATTCTGGCAAAGGCAGTCAAGCTTGACCCTGCGATGATGGCGGGGCCCTTGATTTCTACGGTTGTGGATGCGATTGCACTGGTGGTTTATTTCAGCATTGCAACGGTGTTGGTGCTGTAAGGAGAAGAAAGAAGATAAAAAGGATAAAAACAAAAAACGGTGTCACAAGCTTGTTATGTGATGCCGTTTTTTATGCGGATAATTCTCCCTCATTGAGAGATACTATTTCCAAGAATGGAAAAAGGAGATGGGAGCTTGGAATGGAATCTTTTGGCAGGGGCGCAGCTTTTGTTTTTCGGGCTGGGCGCATGGTACTTTTGGAGGAGCAGCCGCAGAAAAGGTGCAGGAGAGGGCTTGCGGTGCGAGGATAATATTGTAGAGATGGATAAGCTGATGGCAATGGAGGAAACAAAGCTGACAGAACCATTAGCGGAGCAGACCAGACCGCGGACGCTGGAAGAAATCATCGGGCAGGAAAACGGCATCAAGGCATTGCGCGCAGCACTCTGCGGCCCCAATCCGCAGCATATTCTGATTTACGGCCCTCCCGGCGTGGGGAAAACAGCGGCGGCGAGGCTGATTCTGGAGGAAGCGAAAAAAAGAAAGGACTCTCCTTTTAAAGAAAAGGCGAAGTTTGTGGAGATTGATGCGACCACCCTGCAGTTTGATGAACGCAACATTGCAGACCCTTTGCTTGGCTCTGTGCATGATCCGATTTATCAGGGCGCAGGGGCATTTGGCAACGCGGGAATTCCCAGACCGCGTCCGGGGGCAGTCTGCGAAGCGCACGGCGGCGTGCTGTTTATTGATGAAATCGGGGAGCTGCATCCGGTACAGATGAATAAGCTTTTGAAGGTACTGGAGGACAGGGTGGCACGCTTTCAGAGCAGCTATTACAGCAGCAGCAACAAAAGCATTCCGCCCTATATCCATCAGATTTTTCGGAAAGGGATGCCTGCGGATTTTCGGCTGATTGGAGCGACCACACGCAATCCGCAGGAAATTCCCGAAGCATTGCGTTCCCGGTGTACGGAAATCTTTTTTGAGCCACTGGACAGAACCGCGGTGGAAAAAATCGCAGAAAACAGCCCAGACAGCTTATTTTCAAGCAGCAGTAACTTTCACTTTCCTTCCATTGCGCTCCCCCTGGCTCCCCGGTATAATGGGCTAAAAGGACTGCTGGAAGGAGAGGGGGCTCGCTGTGATCTGCACACTGGACGAAATCCGGCGCCTCATCGTGCCCATCGCCCAGAAGTACAATCTGTCTGCTGTCTACCTGTTCGGTTCCTACGCGCGCGGCACTGCCAGAGAGGACAGCGACCTGGATCTGCTGGTGGATACCACTGGAGCCCGGATAGCCGGTTTTTTTGAACTTGCCGCTCTCCATCTTGATCTGGAGGAAGCGCTTCAAAAAAGGGGCGATCTGATCACACTGCGATCCATTCAGCAAAAAGCCAGAATGCCCAGCCAGGAATCCTTTCAGAAGGCTGTCCTGGAAGAGATGGTCAAACTCTATGAGAATTTTGGAAGGTGATCCTTTTGGTCCTGGAAAACAAGCTGCATCTGACAAATCCAGCGGATCTCGCCCGAGCGGAGGAGTGCATCAGCAAACAAAACGCTGTCGAGCTCTTTGAAACCGGCCATCTGGACGAACTGAACCCTGGAACGGTTGAAGCTCTGGCAGAGATCCATCGCTGTCTTTTTTCCGAAATTTATGCCTTTGCTGGCAAAATCCGGACGGTCAATCTGGCAAAGGGCAATTTCCGCTTTGCTCCTGTGTTATACCTTGAAGCAGCTTTAACGGCCATCGAGGCAATGCCGCAATCCACCTTCGATGAAATCATCGAAAAATATGTGGAGATGAATATTGCCCACCCTTTCCGTGAAGGCAACGGCCGCAGCAGCCGGATCTGGCTCGATCTGATGCTGAAAAAGGAGCTGGGACAGGTGGTGGACTGGACCCGGGTGGACCAGGAGGACTACCTTCTGGCGATGGGGCGCAGTCCCATCAAAGATCTTGAAATC
>ENA-ORTV01004570-ORTV01004570.1-human-gut-metagenome-genome-assembly--contig:-NODE-4570-length-10244-cov-5.866719_pt1 | contig 10244 bp, 7 predicted proteins | sample MGYA00241915_ERZ509194 | MGnify/ENA primary metagenome ERZ509194 (study PRJEB26280, sample SAMEA2338810) | human gut metagenome | biome: human gut; feature: human-associated habitat; material: faeces... | reverse complement strand
TCCGCACGCTGGCCGCCAGCCGCCGCGAGGAGGTTTTCCTGGTGCATGTGCGCGACAAAATCATCCCGCTGCACCGCAGCAGGATCGCCTACTGCTACACGTCGAACGAGAAGGTCACGGCCTACGGTTTCGACGGCGCGGCCTACCCGCTGGACAAAACCCTCGAAGCGTTGCAGGGACTGCTTCCCGAGTCCGAATTCTTCCGGGCCAACCGCCAGTTCATCGTCGCGCGGCAGGCCGTGAAGGAGATCGCCGTGTGGTTCGGGAGCCGTCTCACGCTGCACCTCACTGTCGAAACGCCCGAGCGGATTGTCATTTCCAAAGCCCGCGTTCCCGAATTCAAGGCGTGGCTGCGGTCGCTTCACCCTGTCGAATAGGCGGTTGACCCCGCCGTTCTGCCGTTTTACCCGGGGCCTGGCTCCGGGTTTTCGTTTTGGCGTTACCTTTGCATCAGGAACTCCGGGAAACCGGATTGCCGGAAAACAAAAAAAGTGATGCACAACCAAATTCGAAAAATTATGAAAAAGAGGATTTTTGCAGTTGCCGCAGCCCTCTGCCTGATGGCGGGAACGGGCGCTTTCGCACAGGAGGCCAAGCCGGCCGCCGCTCCCAAGGAGCGTCCGACCGTGGAACAGATGGCGCAGCGCATGACCGAACGCATGCAGAAGGAGCTGAAGCTCACCGATGCGCAGGCCAAGGAGGTTTACAACCTGAATTTCCAGCAGATCAAGGAGATGCAGGCCATGCGCGAGAAGATGCGGGAGGCGCGCAAGGCCGAGGCCGAAAAGATGAAGTCGATCCTGACGACCGAACAGTTCGTGCAGTGGTCGCAGATGCAGGCTCCGCGGCCCGGCCAGCGCGGTCATGGTCCCCAGATGATGAAAAAAGGCGACCGTCGCGGAGGCGGCAAGGAGTGCTGTGACAAGCCCTGTCCGAAGAAGGACAAGAAGGGAAAGGAGTGAGGTTAGGTCTCTTGAGGCTTGTTACGGCCGGGGCGTCGGTTTGGTCGACTGACGCCCTTTTTTTGCCGATTCGCCCCGTGCGGGGCGCAAAACAAGCATAAAAAGAATTAACTTTACGCCCGTTTTCAACGCCGCCCGGGCTTAAGAAGCCCGACTTACGGGCGGATGGGACGGGAAACGCTATCGGGCCGGTTCTGCGCCCGGGTTTGAGAAGCCCGCTTCATGGGGCGGGCGGAACGGACGCGCGTTTTCAGCCGGTTCGCCGCCGAAAAAGAGATACACACAAACAGAAGATATGAAACGAACACTACTGACTACCCTGCTGACGCTTTTCGCCGCCGCGGCATTCGCCCAGAGGGGCGGCGTCACAGCCACGGTCGTCGACGCCGACACCGGGGAGAGCGTCGTCGGAGCGGTGCTGACGCTCACGCCTGTGAAAACCCCGGAGAAGAAACAGTATTTCACCTCGGCCTTCAAGGGTGCGGTGTCTATTCCGTCGCTCGCCTACGGCGAATATTCGCTTTCGGTGGCTTTCCTGGGCTACAACAACCTCGACACGACCTTCCGGGTCTCGGCTTCGAAGGTCAGCCTCGGACTGCTGAAACTCAAGCCGGGCGTGCAGATCGAAACGGTCGTCAAGGAGGCCAAGGCGCTGCGCACCTCGCAGAAGGGCGACACGGTGAGCTACAATGCCGGAGCGTTCAAGGTCGTGGCCGACGCCGATGTCGAAGGGCTGCTGAAGAAGATGCCCGGCATCACCGTCACCGACGGCACGGTCGAGGCGCAGGGCGAGACGGTCAAGAAGGTCTTCGTCGACGGCAAGGAGTTCTTCGGCGAGGATGTCACCACGGCCATCAAGTCGCTTCCGGCCGAGGCCGTCGATCGCGTGGAGGTCTACAACAAACTCTCCGACGCGGCCGAATTTTCGGGCATGGACGACGGCGAGGGCTACAAGGCGCTCAATATCGTCACCCGTCCGGGCATGCGGCAGGGCCAGTTCGGCAAGCTCTACGCCGGATTCGGCTACGACGCCGACACCGAGACCGAAGACAAGTTCAAATACATCGCCGGCGGCAATGCCAACGTGTTCAGCGGCGACAGCCGTATTTCATTCATCGGCCTGTTCAACAACGTCAACCAGCAGAATTTCTCGTTCGAGGACATTCTGGGCGTCTCGGGCGGCGGTGGCGGACGTCGCGGCGGCATGGGCAATTACATGGTGCGCCCGCAGAGCGGCGTGGCGTCGGTCAACGCCATCGGCGTCAACTACTCCGATACGTGGGGCAAGCGCAATCAGGTGACGTTCCAGGGCAGCTATTTCTTCAACAACACCAATACCGAGAACCGTTCGACGGTGGAGAAATGGTACGAGGCCCCGATGATCCCCGATACGCTGTCGACCAACGGCTATTCCGACACGAAGGGCTACAACCACCGGTTCAACGCCCGTCTGGAGTGGAAAATCTCCGAGAACCAGAACCTGATGATCCGCCCGCGCTTCAGCTACCAGTCCAACGATCCGTGGAGCAGCACGACCGGATGGCAGTACGGCGCACCCGCCGACGGCGGCAGCGGTTACAGCCGCACGGACAACTTCAGCGACGCCCTGCGCCACGGCTACAACGTCGGGACGAGCGCCGTCTACCGGGCCAAGCTGGGCAAGAACGGCCGCACGATCACCCTTGACGGATCGTTCAGCTACTCGGACAACACGAACAATTCGAACTCGTGGTCGAACATCCTCGCAACCCAGCCCGACCGGCCGGCGGTCGACCCGGTGACCGGCGTCTGGGACCCGGCGAACTACACCGAACTGCGTTACCTGCGCAACCTGGCGCCGTCGTCGTCGTACAGCCTGCGGGGCAGCTTCACCTACACCGAGCCGGTGGCCAAATACGCGCAGTTGAGCTTCCAGTACCGTGCGTCGTACAACTCGCAGGAGCGCGACAAGCGTTCCTATATCACGGGCGACGATTTCTCGACCGCCGGACTTACCCCCGACCGTTCGCTGTCGAACTCCTACGAGAGCGGCTACCTGACGCAGAGCGTAGGTCCCGGATTCCGTTTTTCGAAAGAGCGCAACACGTTCATCGCCAACGTCTACTACCAGCGTTCGGCCCTCGACGGACAGATCGTGCGCGACGATGCCGAGAAGATCAAGCACGCCTACAACAACGTGACCTATTTTATGATGGGCCAGCTGAACATCAACCGCGAGAACTCGCTGCGGCTCTTCGTCTCGTCCTACACCGACAGCCCGTCGATCACCGACCTGCAAAGCGTTTACGACGTATCGGACGCCCAGAACATCAGCCACGGTAATCCGAACCTGAAGCCGACCTACTCGCACCGGGTGAATTTCCACTACACCAACTCCAACGTCGAAAAGGGCCGGACCTTCATGTGGATGTTCTCGATGAACACGACGCTGGATTACACGGCCCAGCATCTGGTGCAAAGACCCGGTGACATCACCATCGACGGACAGGCCTATTCGCCCAATTTCTACTCGACGACCGAGAATCTCGACGGTTACTGGCAGTTGCGGACGCACTTGAGCTACGGTCTGCCGATCGGGTTCCTCAAATCGAATTTCAACGTCATGGCGGGCGTCATCTACACCAAGACCCCCAGCATGCTGGGCGGCACGGTGGACGCGGCGACAGGTATGATTTCGGGCGGCGAGCGCAACGACACCAAGAATATGGGATACGACTTCCGGGCCGTGCTGGGCAGCAACATTTCGGAGAACGTCGACTTCACCCTCTCGTGGAACGGCACCTACAACGAGGCCACCAACTCGCTGAACGCGGACAAGTCGAAGAACCGCTATTTCAACCACACGGCGCAGGGCAACCTGAAGGTGGTCTTCCCGCTGGGCTTCACCTTCACGGCGAGCGCGGCCTACTCGCAGTATATCGGCTTCACGAACGATTACTCGGAGGATTACCTCCTGTGCAACGTCTGGCTGGGCAAGAAGGTCTTCAAGAACAAGCGCGGCGAAGTGATGGTCGGCGTCAACGACCTCTTCAACCAGAACCGGGCCTTCTCGCGCTCGACGGGTTCGGGCTACACGCAGAACTCGACCAACAGCGTCATCGGCCGCTACTATATGGTGCAGTTCAACTACAACCTGCGCCGTTTCGGCAAGAAGGGTTCGCGCAATATAAAGGATTACGACGGTGTCGAGTCCTCCTCCGGTTCCCGCCGCATGGGACCCGGCGGGCCGGGCGGACCTCCTCCGGGGATGTTCCACGGACCGCGGTAAACCGGTCCCGGGCCGGATTGAGCAGGTTGACGAGAGCGATCTCCGTCAACCTGCTTTTTTTCAGGTCTCCGGCAGCGGAAATGGAATCTTTATAAATTGCAGATTTTTTTTTAAATTTTCGGTAAAATGCTTGTATATACTAAAAATTTTATCGATATTTGTATGTGACTGTATCTCCGCATGATGGCCTTTCGCGGTTGTTTTCCGCCAAATCGCTCTGGGCGAACAACATATGTGCTAACAGATTAAATGATGATGCCATGGAGAAAACAAGTACAATGAAACAGGCGGGGACCTCCGTATTGGTTGCCCTTGCTTTGATTTGTGTCGTTTCGTGTGCGAAAATCGACGACGAATCGTCCGCCGTCGCACCGGAACAGCCCGCTCGGCCTACTGTGCTCTTGCCGACGCGCAGTTATGAAGAGGCCCTTTCCCTTGCCCGGAAGAGCATCGCCCTTGTCGACCGGGGCCAGACCCGCTCGGCCACTGCCCGTTCGATCCGCAGCGAACGCGGCCAATGCGTCACTACCCCGTCCACGCGCAGCGGCGCCGGGAGCGACACTTTGATGTATGTTTTCAATTTTGAGAACAACGACGGATTTTCGGTCATTGCCGCCAACCGCGCCGTCGATCCCGTGCTGGCTGTCGCCGAAAAGGGAAACTACACCTACGGCGAGCCGACCGGCGTGGAGAATTTCGATTTCTATATGGACGCCATGGCGCAAAGTCTGGCCGTGATAAAGCCGCCGAAGTTCGACACGATACGCACTACGCCTAAATTCAAGACGGTGGAGGTCAATGAATCCCGGTCCTGCGACCCGCTTATTCCGGTCAGATGGGGGCAGGAATCTCCCTACGGAGACTATTGCAGCAATGGGTATTCCGGCTGCGTGGCGACAGCCATTGCACAGATTATGGCCTATTACCGTTTCCCGGCTTCGATCACGACGACCTACACCGATGCTCCGCATGCGGGAGAAACGATCGCTTTGAACTGGACTTCGATGATAAGTTATCCATACGTATACCAAGTGCCCGCACTGATGCGGGAAATCGGACAACGGGTCGGGATGAGATATTATCCAGAATATGAGAATGATAAAAGGACAGGAAGTGGTGCTGCTTCATCTAATGTGCCCAGTTGTATGATCTCTTTTGGCTATAGTTGCGCTTCGGGCCTTGCAAGCTATGAGATAGCTTCAATTAGAACCAATTTGGACGAAACACACCCCGTTTATGTAAGGGCGAATGATATTTCAGAAGGAGGCCACGCATGGATTGCCGATGGATATATCTATTCGCGTATCGGTACGGAATATTACGAAGAGAGGCTGGTAGATAACGATGAACCCGGTCTGATTCCTCACTATGAATATGTGCTGACAAGTTCCACCGTTCAGACAACCAATCTGGTCCATTATAATTGGGGCTGGGATGGCAGTTGTGATGGCTATTTTGCTCCTGGAAATGGAGTCGCTTCTGGCAATGGATATATCTTCGATGGATTGCAGATGATAACATCGATCCGTTTACCCCGTATTGATAGTAATTTAAATCATGATTTCTTATGAAAAAGTTGATAACAATTTTAGTCCTGTCGTCGGCGATGCTGTCGGCATGCGAAGGTGATCCCGAGTTTGTTCCTAAAACTTCGGTGGAGGCGAAAATCCACGAACTGATGATCGGTTACGATGGAAAAATCGATATGGCCGTATTCATAGCGGACGCACAGCGGGGTGTCTGGCTGATTGACGACATCGATATAACCTATACGAATGGAAAAACCGAGAGTGGCGTTATGGACGGAGCGGCTCTCATGAATAGCATGATGCTTCTTCCCACTGGTATATGCCGTACATTCTTTACGCTTATGCATATTCCCGGCCCGACGGTATATTCGGAAGGCGATCAATGGAGTGTCAGCGGTGAAATGAAGAATACATTGGCCCTTTATAATCCCGGGATCGAAGAGAGTGCGAAGACCGCCAACTATGATCAGTATGCTGCCCGGACGACGCTCGAACTGCTCTATTACAAGGACGGTGTATTCGTGATGAAAGGCCGGCAACCCTTTGCATACATGGGTGGACAGACTTCGAAGGGCGTTTACGAGGATTACTGCCGGGTTGTCGGGCATATCGCCACCGACAAGGCGACGGTGGATAGATACCTGTCGTATATCTCCTACAAGCAGTATAAGGAGGAAAATCCCGATAAATTTTAGACTGCCGTTTACTCACAAAAGAGACGCCGGACCAAAATCCGGCGTCTCTTTTTGCGTGTGTACGGAGCCGTTAGCACCCTTCGTCCCCGTTTTCCTTCCGGACGGGATGTTCCCGTTGTTCGCGGCCGATCACCTGGTGAATGCCGATGCAGGCCAGCCCTCCGTAAACGACCGTGAGGACGATGAGCCACTTGATTTCGGCGAAAACCTCGGGGATCGAGGCCCCCATGGTCTGGATACGGATGAAGCCGTTGACGCCGTGGCTGCTCGGGAACAGCTGTCCGAGGTTGAACAGCCAGTCGGGAATGCCCTGGCGCGGGTACGACACGCCGCTGAGCATCAGCACCGGGATCGAGGTCCACAGCAACAGCAGCAGCGAGTTTTCGCGGTAGCGGAACAGCGTCGATACGGCGATGCCCATGGCGATGCAGGCCGCCAGATATGCCGCCATGAAGAGCATGACGACTCCCGTCGCGCCGTTCATCGGGAAGTGGAACAGCCGGTAGTGCAGGCCGAGGATATAGGTGCAGGTCACGGCGTAGATCAGCGCGTAGACCAGTCCGCGTCCCAGGACGATGGGCAGCGTCGACATCCGCCGCCGCCCTGCGGGGCAGAGTTTGCGGTAAAGTCCGAATTCGCGCCACGTGCCGCCGATCATGCCGATGCCGATCAGCATCGTCTGCTGGATGATGACCATGATGATCGCCGGCATGACGAACGTGCCGTAGCCCAGATAGGGGTTGAACAGGTTGTGCGACTGGTAGATCACGGGCTGGGTGGTGGCCTGCGCCTGCGGGATGTTGGCCCCCTTGGCGATCAGGCGCTGGAATTCGACCATCGCCCCCGTCTTGCCGATCGAGGTCACGACCTCCTGGAAAACCTGGCGGTACATCAGGAAGTAGCTGGCGTCGGCGTAGATCGCCACGTTGGCCTGCGAGCCCCCGAGCATTTTTTCCTCGTAGTCCGACGGTATATAGACCACGCCGTATATTTTGCGGTTGAAGAAGAGCTCCTTGGCCTCCTCCATGTTCGTCGGGTTGTAGGCCACGTACGTATTCGGCCCGGCGTTGAACGTTGCCGCGAGGCTGCGGCTGGTCGGGGTGCGGCATTCGTCCACCACGCCGATCGGCACGTTGCGCAGCACCTGTGCGCCGTAGGCCATCGAGTAGACCGTGGCGTAGATGATCAGCGCGAGAACCAGGATGAGGACGACGCCCGCATCGGTGAATATCGAGCGGAATTCGTTGCGCATGACCGACAGCATTTGCTGCCGGTAGGATGCCATCTGATGTGTGAACCTACCCATGTTATAACCTCCCCCAGTATTTTTCCTCCGTGCAGATCGTCCGCAGGCGCGGCAGGCACAGGAGCGGTAAGACGATGAATAACGACATGTAGCCCATGTCGGGCAGCGAACAGGCTACCGGGGCGCCCCGCAGCATCTGGTCGACGAAGATGTCGGTGTAGTAGGTGAACGGGAACAACCTGCTCAGGTACCGCATGGCGGGCCACATGGCCATGATCGGAAACGTGAGGCCCGAGAAGGTGAAGGCCAGCACCGAGTACCCGCCGCCGATCGAGAGCGACAGGCGCAGGTTCGAGAGCAGCGACACGATGAACACCGCGATGGCCTGGTAGCTCAAAATAAAGAGCAGCGTACTCACGAGGATGACCGTCAGGCTGCCGTTGAGCGGTACGCCCACGACCTTGAAGATAATCAGGAACATCACCAGCGACATGAGGAACATGATGACCGTCACGGGCAGTATCTTGCCGGTGAGCGCCGCGCCGACCGAGCCGTTGGCCGTGCCGAGCCACTCGCGCGCGGTGGCGTGCTTGAGTTCGGTGCCGATGGCGAAGACGGTCACCATGACCACGAAGATGAGCAGCATCATGGGCATGAAGCTCGGCGAGAGGTAATAGCCGTAATTGATATAGGGATTGAACAATACGTGCCGGCTGAACCGCACGGGCATCAGCTGCGCCATGGCCTGCTTCTCGCTGAGCCCCTGTTTGGTGAGCAGTTGCAGCTGGATGCCGGCCGTGAAGGTCGTCACGGCGGTCTGGATGTCTTTCGACAGCAGTCCGTTGACCGTGATGTTCGTCCCCGAAACGTAATTCTCGATGTGCGTCTGGCTGTTGCTCAGGATCCTCTTCTCGAAGAACGACGGGATCTGCACGATGGCCATGACCTTCCCTTCGCGCATCAGCCGCTCGCCTTCGTCCATGTCCTGGATTTCGTAGGCGACCAGGGCCGTCGGGGTCGCGTCGATCATCTGCGTGACCTTGCGCGAGAGCGACGTGTGGTCATCGTCCAGCACGGCGATCGGGATGTCGCGGGCCACGCCCTTGTTGAACAGCAGCGCGAAGAATGCGAACGACACCACGGGCAGCACGAGCATCAGCACGAAATACATCGGCTGGTGCGTCAGCCGCACAAGCTCGCGCCGCAGGACGGCGTAGGTATTATGCAGGAATCCCGGCATCGTCCCCTCCTATTTCCGGATTTCGTCCCAGTCCACGATTACGCTCATGCCCGGGCGCATATTCTCGACATGCGATACCGGCCTGGCCTTGATGGCGAAGGTGCGGATGTCGAAACCGCCCTGCGTACGCGTCGCCGCCCATGTCGCGAAGTCGGCCTGTGCGGAGATGTAGGTCACCTCGAATTCGACGTCGTAGTCCAGCGCCGGGACATAGCCGCTCATGCGGGTGCCGATGCCGATCCCCGGGAGCAGGGTCTCCTTGATGTTGAAGGTCACCCACAGGTCGGTCAGGTCGAGGATGGCCACCACGGGATAGCCGCTGCCCACCAGTTCGCCCTGCTCGGCGATGATGGTCGAAACCTCGCCCGTCACGGGCGCATAGACCATCGCGTCGCCGATGTAGGATTCGACCTCGCTCACGGCTCCCTCGGCCTGGCGGACACGTGCCGCAGCGGCCTCCTTGTCCTCCTTACGGGCTCCGTCCGACGCCAGGTCGTACTGCGCCTTGGCGGCCAGTGCCGTGGCTTCCATCGCCTTGTAGTTGGCCGACGCTTCGTCCAACTTCTGTTCGGGGACTACCCCCTGGTCGTAGAGGTTCTTCACGCGGTCGTAGGTCTTGCGTGCCAGTTCCAGCCCGGCCTGCGCCTTCTCCCACATGTTCAGGGCGGCTTCGATCTGCTGGATGCGTGCGCCTGCCAAGGCTGCCTGGTCGAGTGCAGCGGCGGCCTCGGCCTGCTGGAGTTTGGCCTCCAGCTCGGGGGTCGAGAGCGTGTAGAGCAGCTGCCCCTTCTCCACGCGGTCGCCCTGACTGACCTTCATGTCGTCGATGCGCCCCGGGACTTTCGACGAGGCTTTGTAGGTCGTGCACTCCACCGTGCCCTGTATCAGCATCGGGGTCGTTTTCCGGAGGTACCAGCTGATCAGTACGACCGAGACGATGATGACCACGGCGGCCGCGATGATTCCGATAATGTTGCTTCGCTTCATAGGATTCTATATTTTTTACTTTTTATCGAACAGGATCGGCCGTGCGTCGGCGCGGCGGGCGTAAGCCGAAAATTCGTCGCTGATGCCCGCGGCTTCGAGCAGTTGCGCCAGCAGCAGGTCGAAATTGTAGGCCGCCTGGAGGCGTTCGGTGCGTACGCCCGCGAGGTTCAGCTCGGCGTCGATCAGGTCGGTCGACGAGCTCATGCCTTCGAGGAAGGCGGCGTTCTTCATGCGGAGGTACTCCTCGGCGAAGGCGAGCGAGGCGTCGATCGAGGTCATCTGGTTGCGGTAGTTCATCATCTGGTTGTAGAGTTTCT
>ENA-ORTV01004554-ORTV01004554.1-human-gut-metagenome-genome-assembly--contig:-NODE-4554-length-10282-cov-9.424074_pt1 | contig 10282 bp, 9 predicted proteins | sample MGYA00241915_ERZ509194 | MGnify/ENA primary metagenome ERZ509194 (study PRJEB26280, sample SAMEA2338810) | human gut metagenome | biome: human gut; feature: human-associated habitat; material: faeces... | reverse complement strand
CGACGAAAATCACAAATATAGATGATTTGATTCTCAGACTTCGTCTGTTTACTCATCCCGGCAAATTCCTATTTATCTATTTGTATCAAAAAAAATACTTGACTTCTCCACCAGCTATGATATATTTGTAATCACTTGCTTTGATATTCAAACTATTTTAATTCAAAATAATATTATTTCAAAACAATAAGATTTGAAAATAAAAATATTTACATAGAATATCAGAACGAAGTGATCAGAAGTAATCATATGAGCAAGAAAAGGAGAAAGTGATGTTTGTCAAAATAAAAGGGACAGGCTCCTGCCTTCCTGAGAAAGTGCTTGATAATTTTGAAATTTCTCAGTTGGTAGATACGAACGATGAATGGATTCAGAGTCGTACCGGAATCAAGAGCCGGCATATTGCCAGGGAAGAGACAGCAGTTTCTATGGCAGCGAAAGCGGCGAAGAGGGCATTGGAAGGTGCACAGGTTGCGGCAGAGGAGATTGACCTTCTCATTGTGTCAAGTGTTTCGTCTGAACAGCTTTTGCCATGTACAGCCTGCAGTGTTCAAAAGGAAATTGGTGCTGTGAATGCAGCAGCATTTGATTTAAATGCGGCATGTTCAGGATTTATAGTAGCTTATCAGATGGCAGCCGGACAGATTAAGGCCGGGCTTTCGAAAAAAGCGCTGTTGATCGGTGTAGAATGTCTGTCGAATATCGTGAACTGGGAAGACAGAGGTACCTGTATTTTATTTGGTGATGGTGCCGGAGCTGCGGTTGTCAGTGCGGATGAAGATGGGAATATAGATGGAAGAGGAAACATTGAGATTCCTTCCGTACTTCATTCCGATGGAAGCAGAGGCGAAGTACTTACCTGTCAGAATCCGACGGGAAAGAGAGCCGATGGTTCTTTAAAAGGTTATGTGGCGATGGATGGCAGAGAGATTTACAAGTTTGCAGCCAGACAGGTTCCTGTTGTAGTGAAGGAAATTCTTGAAAAGGCAGGAAAGTCTGTAGAAGAAGTTGATTTATTTGTTCTTCATCAGGCAAACCGAAGAATTGTCGAGGCAATCGCTAAGCGGTTAAAGCAGCCAATTGAAAAGTTTCCGATGGATATGATGCAGAATGGAAATATGTCCTCTGCGAGTATTCCGGTGCTACTTGATGAATTAAAGAAAGCCGGAAAGTTACAGCCGGGAATGAAGATAGTTGTTGCCGGGTTTGGCGCAGGCCTTACATGGGGCGGCATGTATTTAGAATGGTAAAAAGGTAATTCCCGGAATTTCCGGATTACATAAAGAAGAAAACAATGTAAGAGTATAAGAAAGAATGAGGTTTATATTATGTTTGAAAAAATTAAAGAATTAATCGTGGAATCTTTAGGAATTGAAGAAGACCAGGTAACAATGGAAGCATCTTTCAAAGAGGATTTAAAAGTAGATTCTCTTGACCTTTTCGAGATGGTTATGAGTCTTGAGGATGAGTTTGATGTAGAAATCCCTACAGAAGAGTTAGAGAAGATGGAAACTGTTGGAGACGTTGTAGAGTACATCAAAGAACATAAATAGGCAGAGGGACAAAGAATGAAAACAGTGATTACAGAATTGCTTGGAATTGAGTACCCGGTAATTCAGGGCGGTATGGCATGGGTTGGAACAGCCGAGCTTGCCGCCGCTGTTTCCGAAGCCGGTGGACTTGGAATCATTGGTGCGGGCGGTGCACCTGCTTCTTGGGTGGAAGAACAGATTCATAAAGTAAAGGAAAAAACAGATAAGCCATTTGGCGTGAATCTGATGTTATTAAATCCAGAGGCAGATGCGATTGCCGAACTTCTTGTAAAAGAGGAAGTAAAGGTAGTAACAACCGGTGCAGGTAACCCGGAAAAGTACATGGAAGAATGGAAGAAAGCCGGTGTGCGCGTCATTCCAGTTGTAGCAAGTACTGCTCTTGCAAAGCGAATGGAAAAGGCTGGTGCGGACGCGGTTATCGCAGAAGGTACCGAGTCAGGCGGACATATTGGAGAGATAACAACAATGGCATTAGTACCACAGGTTGTTGATGCAGTAAATATCCCTGTAATTGCAGCCGGCGGAATCGCAGACGGAAGAGGAATGGCAGCCGCATTTATGCTTGGCGCAAAGGCTATCCAGATGGGAACGATTTTCGTTGCATCTAAGGAATCCATCGTAAGTGAAGCCTATAAGAATAAAGTAATTAAAGCAAAAGATATTGATACAAAGGTAACCGGAAGAACAACAGGACATCCAGTTAGATGTTTAAGAAATCAGCAGACAAGAGAGTATTTGAAGTTAGAGCAGGCAGGCGCTTCCTTTGAAGAACTTGAGAAGCTGACACTTGGCGGTCTTAGAAAGGCGGTTGTTGACGGTGATGTCATTCATGGAAGTGTGATGGCAGGCCAGATTGCCGGTCTTGTAAAGGACAGCAGAAGTTGTAAGGAAATTATCGAAGGAATCTGCAGAGAGATGAAGAACGTTGTTCTTTCACAGGCAGAGAATATCGGGAGGTAGAGTAAATGAGTAAAATAGCATTTCTTTATCCGGGACAGGGAGCACAGGTCGCAGGAATGGGTAAAGATTTTTATGAAAAAAGCCCACTGGCAAAAGAAGTATTTGATAAGAGCTGTGAGATTTTAGGACAGGATATGAAACATATCTGTTTTGAGGAAAATGAACTCCTTGACAGAACGGATTATACACAGGCTGCATTAGTTACTACCTGTATGGCAATGACAAAAGAGATTATGGCAAGAGGGCTTACACCAGACATGACAGCCGGGCTTAGTCTTGGAGAATATTGTGCGATTACAACAGCAGGCGGCATGGAGCTTGAGGATGCTATTAAGATGGTGTGGCTCCGCGGAAACCTCATGCATAACGCAGTACCGGAAGGTAAGGGCGGTATGGCCGCTGTACTTGGTCTTTCTGGAGAAGCGGTAAATGAGGCGATTGCATACATGGAAGGTGTTTACGTTGCAAACTATAACTGTCCGGGACAGATTGTTATTACCGGAGATAAGGAAGCGGTAGAGAATGCAGCACCAGCTTTAAAAGAGGCGGGAGCAAAACGTGTCATTCCATTAAATGTAAGCGGACCATTCCATTCCATTTACTTAAAAGAAGCAGGAGAGAAGCTTTATCAGGCACTTTCCGAAGTGACATTAGGAGAGTTAAAGATTCCTTATGTGACAAATGTGGATGCAAGTATCGTGACAGATACGACAAGAACAAAAGAATTATTAAAAGAACAGGTTTATTCCTCCGTTTTATGGGAGCAGAGTGTGCGTGCCATGATAGCAGACGGTGTGGACGTTTTCGTAGAAATCGGTCCGGGAAAGACTTTGAGCGGTTTTATGAGAAAGATTGACCGTAACGTAAAGATGTTCCGAATCGGAACGATGGAAGATATCGACAAGACAGTGGAGGCTATAAAGGAGTTATAGATATGTTATTAGAAGGAAAAACAGCAATTGTGACCGGCGCGTCCGGCGGAATCGGAAAAGCAGTTGCCATCGCGCTTGCAAAAGAAGGGGCAGCAGTAGCCGTACATTTTCACGGAAATGAAGAAAAGGCACTTCTTGTAAAAAAAGAAATTGAAGAGGCAGGTGGAAAAGCAGAAATTTTCCGTGCCAATGTTGCAGATTTTGAAGAATGTAATGCTTTAGTAAAAGCGGTAGCCAAGACATTTGGCAGCATTGATATTCTTGTAAATAATGCAGGAATTACAAAAGATGGTCTTTTAATGGCTATGAGTGAAGCAGATTTCGATAATGTAATAGATACGAACTTAAAGGGATGTTTCCAGATGATTCGTTTTGCGAGCCGTCGCATGATGAAGCAGAGATATGGAAGAATCATTAATGTAAGTTCCGTTTCCGGCGTCGCCGGAAATGCCGGTCAGGCGAACTATAGTGCATCCAAAGCAGGAATAATTGGATTAACCAAATCCGCAGCAAAAGAATTAGCGTCCAGAGGAATTACCTGTAACGCTATTGCTCCGGGATTCGTAAAAACAGAGATGACAGATGTACTTCCTGATGAAGTAAAAGAAAATGCAAAGAAACAGATTCCACTTGGCCGTTTTGCAGAGCCGGAAGATATTGCGAATGCAGCAGTATTTTTAGCTTCTGACAAAGCGTCTTATATTACCGGTCAGGTACTTTTAGTGGATGGTGGTATGGTGATGTAAGTGAGAGAAAGGATTTTTCTGATATGAAAAGAAGAGTAGTAATTACCGGAATGGGTGCTGTGACTCCAATCGGAAACACATTAGACGAATTCTGGAATGGAATTAAAGAAGAAAAGGTAGGTATCGGAGCTATCACAAAGTTCGATACCGAAGATTATAAAGTAAAGATTGCAGCCGAAGTAAAAGATTTCAATGTAAAAGAAAGACTTGATAACAAGGCAGCAAGAAGAATGGAAGTTTTCTCCCAGTATGCCGTAGCTGCATCAAGAGAAGCATTTGCCATGGCAGGTCTTGATATGGAAAAAGAAGATCCATACCGTATCGGTGTTATCATTGGTTCCGGTATCGGCGGTCTTTCCAGCATGGAGAAAGAGCATGAGAAAATCATTACAAAGGGACCAAAGAGAGTGAGTCCAATGCTTATTCCTTTAATGATTTCCAACATGGCAGCAGGAAATGTAGCGATTGACTTAGGCTGCAAAGGCAAATGTACTGACGTAGTAACTGCCTGTGCGACAGGAAGTAACTCTATCGGAGATGCCCTTCGTGCCATTCAGTACGGAGATGCCGATGTTATGCTTGCCGGTGGAACAGAAAGCAGTATCACACCAGTTGCCGTTGCTGGATTTACAAATCTGACTGCACTTTCCAGTGAGAGCGACCCGTTACGCGCGTCTCTTCCATTCGATGAGGCAAGAGGCGGATTCGTTATTGGCGAGGGAGCTGGAGTTGTTGTATTAGAGGAATTAGAACATGCGAAAAAGCGTGGGGCAAAGATTCTTGCAGAGTTAGCCGGATATGGTTCTACCTGTGATGCCTTCCACATCACTTCTCCTGCAGAGGACGGAAGCGGTGCAGCAAAAGCAATGGAACTTGCCATGGAAGAAGCAGGTGTAAAACCGGAAGAAGTAGATTACATTAACGCACATGGAACAGGAACCCACCACAACGATTTATTTGAGACAAGAGCTGTAAGACGTGCCTTTGGTGAGAGCGCAGACCATTTAAAAATGAGTTCTACAAAGTCAATGATCGGACATTTGCTTGGAGCAGCCGGAGCGGTAGAGTTAATCGTTTGTGTGAAGTCCATCGAAGAAGGCTATATCCATCCAACCGTAGGAACAACCAATCCTGGTGAGGGATGCGATCTTGACTATGTAATTAACGGAGCAGTAGAGCAGGAAGTGAATGTAGCCATCTCCAACTCTCTTGGTTTTGGAGGACATAATGCTTCTCTTCTTGTAAAGAAATACGAGGAGTAGACAGATATGGATTATCAGCAGATTTTAGAATTAGTAAAAGAAGTATCAAAAGCAGGGCTTACGAATTTTGAATATACAGAGGGTAATATCCGCATTGCCATGAGTTGTCCACAGCCAGAAGAAAAAATCGTTGTGCCAGCTTCAAACATTGCGTTACAGGAAGCCATTGGTGTCAGCGCAAACAGCGTGAATGGTGCAAATACAGCCGGAACAGAGGGAGTTGCAGCTGCACAGTCACAGGCAGCAGAAGCAGTCGGGGAAAAGGGTGGAAACCTCGTAAAATCCCCGTTAGTTGGTACATTTTATGCAGCACCTTCTGAAGATGCAGAGCCTTTCATAAAAGTAGGGGATACTGTAAAGAAAGGGCAGACTTTGGCCATTGTTGAGGCAATGAAGCTTATGAATGAGATTGAGAGCGAATTCGATGGTGTTGTTACGGAAATTCTTGTAGAAAATGAAGAGAATGTGGAGTATGGACAGCCGTTATTCAGAATTCAGTAATATTGATAAGGTATGAATTTAAGTCTGATTTTCTCAAGTTAATAAGTCAGAAGCTTTAACAGAAAGTAAAAACAGGTTTTTATAAATATAAGTAAAGCAGTAAACAGGTTGGAAGAAAATTATGAGATTAGGAATTAAAGAGATTGAACAGATTTTACCACACAGACATCCATTTCTCTTAGTTGATTACATCGAAGAGATGGAACCAGGTGTCAGTGCCGTAGGATATAAATGCGTAACATTTCATGAAGACTTTTTCCGTGGACATTTTCCACAGGAGCCAGTTATGCCAGGTGTTCTTACTGTAGAAGCGTTAGCGCAGGTAGGGGCAGTTGCCATCCTTTCCTTAGAAGAAAATAAAGGAAAGACAGCATATTTTGGTGGAATTAATAAATGCCGTTTTAAAGGGAAAATTGTTCCGGGCGATAAAGTAAAGCTTGAGACCAAAATCGTAAAACGTAAAGGCCCGATGGGTGTGGGAGAAGCCACAGCCTATGTGGACGGAAAAGTAGTAGTAAAGGCAGAATTAACTTTTATGGTTGGTTGATTTTTCATCAGAATAAGTCTTAAGGAAGATAGATAGAACATAGAAATAGCATAATTTTAGGATAGAGAATTGTGGCAGAAGTTGTCGCAATAAAGATAAAAGGAGAACATAATGATTCGGAAAATATTGATTGCAAACAGAGGAGAGATTGCCATCCGCATCATCCGTGCTTGCAGAGAGATGGGAATTGAAACTGTTGCAGTGTATTCCGAAGCAGACCGGGAGGCACTTCATACACAGCTTGCCGATGAGGCGGTCTGTATCGGACCTGCTGCAGCAAAAGACAGTTATCTGAATATGGAGCAGATTATCAGCGCAACGATGATTACCGGTGCGGATGCCATACATCCGGGATTTGGTTTTTTATCAGAAAACAGCCAGTTTGCGAAACTGTGTGAGGCCTGCCACATTACTTTTATCGGTCCGGACTCTGATATTATTGCCCGACTTGGCAATAAGGCAGTAGCAAGACAGACAATGGTAGATGCTGGTGTCCCAGTAATTCCAGGATGTCAGAAGGCGCTTACTGATGTAAAAGAAGCGTTGGAAATTGCAAAAGGAATCGGCTTTCCAGTTATCGTAAAGGCCGTTCTTGGTGGCGGCGGTAAGGGAATGCGTGTCGCTTACAATGAGGATGAGTTCGAAAATGCATTCTTAATGGCGCAGAAAGAATCCGGACTTGCTTTCGGTGATGAGAGCATGTACTTAGAGCATTTTGTAGAGAATCCCCGCCATATAGAGTTTCAGATTCTTGCCGACAATTATGGTAATGTCATTCATTTGGGAGAACGCGACTGTTCTGTGCAGAGAAATCATCAGAAAGTCATTGAGGAATCCCCATCTGCCGTAGTAGATGAGGAACTTCGTGAGAAAATGGGACAGGCAGCTGTTCTTGCAGCAAAGGCAGCAGGATATAAGAATGCAGGAACGATTGAATTTCTCCTTGAAAAAGATAAAAGCTTTTACTTTATGGAAATGAACACTCGTATCCAGGTAGAACATCCTGTCACAGAATGGGTTACAGGAATCGACTTGATTAAAGCACAGATTCGAATTGCTGATGGCGAGAAACTGAAATGGAAGCAGGAAGATATCCAGATTACCGGTCATGCCATTGAGTGCCGTATCAATGCGGAAGACCCATCAAAGAACTTCCGTCCATGTCCTGGAAGAATTACCGATATGTATCTTCCAGGTGGAAAAGGTGTTCGTATTGACAGTGCAATCTACAGTGGATGTGAAGTATCCCCATACTATGATTCTATGATTACAAAGCTCATTGTATTTGCGGCAACGAGAAAAGAAGCAATTGCAAAAATGCATCGTGCATTAGGCGAAGTTATCATCGAGGGAATCACAACGAATATTGATTTCCTTTATGAGATTATGGAACGTCCGGATTATCAGGAGGGCGATTTTACGATTCAGTATTTGGAAAAGGTGCTTGAAGAACGTAGTCAGGAAATCAAAAAGTAAGATTCACATCTTATTTTGTATTTTTGAGATGTATTTCCTATCTATTCGGCTGACGTAGTTCGCCATGTAGCTTTCATTTAAGCGAAAGCTTTTGTAAATTAGATGTACATCTTGCAGAAACATTTTCCAGACATGTTCTTGAAGAGATGGGAAAAATAAATAGTCAGCGGCCCGTAATAAAAAAATAACAGGTTTACCTGTTATGTACGAAAGGATTTATTTATGAAATTAAAAAGTATATTTAAGAAAACACCCGTCACAAAGCCGGAAGTAAAAGAAGCTGCCAGCAAGGTAAAGCCAGAAGTTCCAGAAGGACTTTTAAAACGCTGTAATAAATGTGGAAAGGGTATTTTCACAGAAGATTATAAGAAGAATTTATATATTTGTCCAAAGTGCGGAGGCTACCTTCGTATGCCAGCCCAGAAAAGGATTGCATTTTTAACAGAAAAGGATTCTTTTGAAGAATGGGATACCGGGCTTACAACAGAGAATCCTCTCCATATGATTGGGTATCCAGACAGAATCAAATCCCTGCAGGAAAAAACAAAGTTAGATGAGGCAGTCATCACAGGAAAAGCTCGCATCGGAGCAAATGAAGTTGCTCTTATGGTCATGGATGGGCGATTCCTTATGGCAAGTATGGGTGAAGTCGTTGGTGAAAAAATTGCAAGAGGTGTAGAACGCGCGACAAAAGAAAAACTTCCTGTCATTATTTTCACCTGCTCTGGTGGTGCGAGAATGCAGGAAGGTATGACCTCTCTTATGCAGATGGCTAAGACTTCTGCCGCATTAAAACGACACAGTGACGCTGGCTTACTTTACATTACAGTTCTCACAGATCCGACAACAGGCGGCGTTACCGCAAGTTTTGCTATGCTTGGCGATATCATTTTAGCAGAGCCAAAGGCACTCATCGGATTTGCAGGCCCGCGAGTTATCGAGCAGACCATTCACAAGAAGCTGCCGAAAGGATTCCAGCGTTCCGAATTTCTCTTAAAACACGGTTTTATTGATAAAATCGTTGAGAGAAAAGATATGAAAACGGTGTTGGAGAAGATTCTTACAATGCACCGTTTAACAGCAGAAGGGGTAGCGGAGAATACAGGCAATAATGCAGTCTTCAATGATGGTGATATTACAGTGGCATCAGAACAGGAAGTAGGTCAGACAGTTAAAATAGTGAAAAACTCCCGCAAACAAAAACTTTCCGCAACACAAAAGAAACGTGCATCAGAAAAAACAGCCTGGGAGCGCGTCCTGACTTCCCGTGAAAAAGACCGCCCAGTTGGTGAAGATTATATCAGCGGATTATTCGAAGAATTTATCGAATTCCACGGAGACAGAAACTTTGGCGATGATGCCGCCATCTGCGGAGGTATTGCTTATTTTCAGGGACAGCCGGTAACCGTTATCGCGCAGATGAAAGGAAAAAGTACCTCAGAAAATATTGAGCGTAACTTTGGGATGCCGGAGCCAGAAGGCTATCGTAAAGCACTTCGTCTTATGAAGCAGGCCGAAAAGTTCCACCGTCCAATCATCTGTTTTGTTGATACACCGGGAGCTTTCTGTGGAATGGAAGCCGAGGAACGAGGTCAGGGTGAGGCAATCGCCAGAAATCTCTATGAAATGTCTTCCTTAGAGACCCCAATTCTTTCCGTCTTAATCGGAGAAGGCGGCAGCGGCGGTGCACTGGCACTCGCCGTGGCGGATGAAGTGTGGATGATGCAGAACGCCATCTACTCCATCCTGTCGCCGGAGGGATTTGCAAGCATCCTGTGGAAAGACGGCAAACGCGCGCCGGAGGCCGCCGAGGTGATGAAGCTGACGGCGGGGGATTTGAAGGAACTGGGAATTGTAGAAGAGATTGTGGAAGAGCCGGGGGAGTTTACGGTGGACACAATGCCAGTGGTGTGTGAAGAATTGAGAGGCAAAATTCTGAGATTCCTGGAAAAGTATGAGAAGATGGATGGGGAAGAATTGGTAGAGGAGAGGTATCGGAGATTTCGGGATATGTGAAAAGAAGATTTTGACATATTCTGAAATGCATGATATTATGATATTGAAAAGAGTGCTACCGATAGACGGTTAGTCCATATTTATTGGTTTATGTAAAAATAGTCGCCAAAGTTTGCAGGACTGGGCGGCTATTTTTGTGATTTCGCAGTATCTTTGCCGAAGTTGTATCCAAGGCTAAAACAGCTTCGTGCTGGATTCCCTGCGTGGCCTCGACGAGACGATTCAGTACGGACAGGGCGAAAAACGGAAAGAGCAGATGTCAGGGCGGTCGAAAGAACTGGCTTCTGTG
>ENA-ORTV01004551-ORTV01004551.1-human-gut-metagenome-genome-assembly--contig:-NODE-4551-length-10290-cov-5.843967_pt1 | contig 10290 bp, 4 predicted proteins | sample MGYA00241915_ERZ509194 | MGnify/ENA primary metagenome ERZ509194 (study PRJEB26280, sample SAMEA2338810) | human gut metagenome | biome: human gut; feature: human-associated habitat; material: faeces... | reverse complement strand
TGCGATCGGTCGGGATTCCTATCACAACGGATTATTATATCTACTCGCCGGATCTAAGGACCTGGCATTGTTGGAATGTAGTCAGGGATACCACAGGCCAGTGTTATCCTTTCTGGTATACAAAAGATGAGGTGGTACGCTCCGTAGCCAATGACGGCAGGCGCAAAGGGAAAGCATACAGGGATTGTTACGGCATGCAGAACGGGCGCTTCAAAAAGTGGGCAACAGATAACACCGTACTTCCTTTTTTCAGGAATTGTTTTGTCAAAGATGTCACGGACAATTATTCGGGGCTGAATGAAATTTCTTTACCGATAGCTGTCTCAGGGTGCAAATATGCGTATCTCGGAATATTCAAAAATGGAAGTTGGGAGCCTGTCGATATTGCACAGATTGAAAAAGGACATGCAGTTTTTCATAATATCGAGCCGGATATTGTATTCCAGCTTTTATATGTGAATAATGGTAATATCAAAACATATGGCTATCCGTTTGTTTATGACAAGCAAAGAATTATCTATTTCAAACCGGATACGTCGCAACAAGAAATTGCTTGTTTAAAAAGGAAGTATCCCTTTCAGGAGTATCTTTTTAAATATCTGAACCGAAATGTCATAGGAACTACAATAGAAGGCAGTAACTCTGTATCAGGCATAAAACAACTGTTATATCGGTTCACCGATACACTCTTTACAAACCGCAAGGCTATTTCATTCAGCCAGCCGTGTCAATTTCGTTATTTACACCTGAATTCACCTATCGATCATAGGGTGGAACTGGCAGAATTTGTTGTTTTCCGCGACACTTCCGAGACTCAAGCCATTCCTCTACAGTTATACCGCAATGTGGAAGGATTATATCCTACAGACCAATACTCTGCCAAATGTGTGTTGGATGGCAATCCGCTAACTTTTTTCAGGTCTCGAGAAGATAATGCGACATTAATCTTTGACATGGGAAATGTGACTGAATTCAAGAAAATACTGGTTATCCCCCGAAATGATGATAATTTCATCGAACCCGGAGATCATTATGAATTATTTTATCAGAATGGATCGGACGGATGGAAATCTTTAGGACAGCAAATTGCAAGTAGTAAAGAATTGTATTTCACCGTACCTCATGGGGCGATATTCTGGCTTCGTAACTTAACAAAAGGGCATGAAGAACAGCTATTTTTTATACAAGAAGGGAAACAAGTTTTTTCCTGTGACATTAATTTTTCAAAAGAGAATGCATCATGAATTTAAAGCTACTACATATATTTCTGCTTTCCACTGCCGGGATATTCCTACTCTGCACGCCGTTCATAAATATGACAGAACTGGCAAACGGACTGGTGACCGGGAAAATGTGCTGGTTCCATCTTGCCATGCTTTTCTTTTCGGTTTGCGTCTTTCTCATGATGTCAACCCAAAAGGGAACTGCTATTACCTCTACATTTTCGGATCTTTTGGTATTATTCTTTGCTGTCATTGTTCTCATAACGTACAAGTGGAGTCTTAACCCGGAGCCGGAAAAGTTACTATTTGCAGGCCAGTTGGTTATTCTATGGTTTTTGCTACGGTATATATTGACAACATACCGGGAACTTAAATTTTTTTTCTTGTTTACCTTGATGCTCACCGGACTGGTCGAAGCCGTTTGGGGAATGCAGCAATTGCATGGCCATGTCTATTCCCATCATTCTCTTTTCCGGCTGACGGGTTCTTTCTTTAATCCGGGTCCCTATTCCGGGTATCTGGCGGTCGTGCTGCCGGCCGGCCTGTGGACGGCGTTGAAGTTTCAAAAGGGGATGCACTATTTTGCCTGGGTATGCGTAGGGGCCATCTTGGTTGTCTTGCCTGCCGGGATGAGCCGGTCGGCCTGGGTGGCGGCGGTTGTGGCTTGCGGGTGGGTGTATTGGGCGGAACGGATCGGATGGGAAAAGACGAAAGCCATATATAGTAGGTATAAGAATGTAGCGGTTCCATTCTTCGCAATTGTAATCCTATTGGCCGGTTGTGCTTTTGCCGGGCTATACGGCCTGAAACGGGATTCGGCGGACGGACGGTTGTTGATGTGGAAAGTGACGGGGAAAGCGATAGCCGGACATCCGGTTACGGGAACAGGTCTGGGAGGGTTTCCGGAGGCGTATGCTGAAATGCAGGGGCAATATTTCGGGACGGAGGAGGCGACCGATAAAGAGAAACGGGTAGCCGGATGCCCCGAATATGCATTCAATGAATATTTGCAGATCGGGCTGGAACAAGGGATCGGGGGATGGATCGTATTCGTGTCGTGGCTGGGGAGCATGATGTACTATGGAATCCGGAACAGGCAGCATGGAGCGGTCGGAGGTGTGTTGGCACTGGTAGTGTTTGCAATGTCGTCCTATCCGTTGCAGTTGCCGTCGTTTTGGGTGGCGCTGATGTTTTTGGGGGCGGTATGCGTAACGGAGAAGGGGACGCAAAGGACGCAGAGGGCACGGATTTTCGCAGAGAAGTTGTTGACCGGTTTGCTGGCATTGACGGCTGTAGGTCTGTTTGTCGGGCAGAAAGGGAACTATGAGGCTTATCGGAGGTGGGGACGGATGCAGATGCTTTATAACAATAAGGCGTATGAATCGGTTGCGGAAGATTACCACAGCTTGCATGACAAGTTGAAGCATAAACCGGAATTTTTGTTCGAAGAGGCGCAATGCCTCAGTAAAACGGAGCAATACACGGAAGCGATACAGGTTTTGGAACGGGCGAAGCGGCTGAGCGGAGATCCGATGATCCGGTATATGATCGCCAAAAACCGGCAGGCACTCGGTGACTACCGGGAAGCGGAGAGGGAACTGCTTCAGGCCATCGAAATACTTCCGGAACGGTTGTATCCTTACTATCTGTTAGCCAAACTATATGCAGAGCCAGAGTTCTATCAGGAGGATAAATTCCGGGCTGCCGCCGGTGCCGTACTGACCAAAGAACCGAAGGTCGAAAGCACCGCTGTCAGAGAAATGAGAACGGAAATAAAAAAGATATTAGAAAAAAAGTAATTACGAAAGGCTCGTAACTAAAATATATTTGTATATTTGCGAAACAACTTTGATAAAAACAATAAAATATGAAATACTACAAATTGTTTGCTATACTGATTCTGGCCGGGATGATGGCTTGCTCCGGTGAAAAGAAAGAGAAAGGTTCCGAAGAAAGCGTAGAAACCGTTCTGCCGGATGAGACAAACGAGGTGACGGTGATGAAGTTGAATACTACTGATTTCAACCACGAACTGATCAGTAACGGCAAACTGTCAGCCCGAAACTTTGTCGACCTAAAATTCGAATCGGCAGAACCGATCGCCAAGATATATGTGAAGAACGGCGATCGCGTGACGAAAGGGCAAAAGCTCGCAGAACTCTCAACCTTCCGCCTTGCCAACAAGACAGCGCAAGCCAAAGATGCACTCGAACGCGCCAAACTGGAACTGCAAGACGTACTGATCGGACAGGGCTACAAACTGGAAGATTCTACAAAAGTACCGCCCGCAACCATGCAGTTAGTCAAGGTAAAAAGCGGGTATGACCAGGCACTGATCTCTTGGCAGCTTGCCGAATACGAACAACGAAACGCAGTCCTGACCGCCCCTTTCGACGGTGTCGTCGCTAACCTGTTCGCCAAACAGTTCAACACGGCTTCTACCTCCGATGTTTTCTGTTCCATTATCGATACCCGCACATTGGAAGCCGCTTTCACAGTTTTGGAAAGCGAACTGCCGCTTATCAAAACAGGCGATCGTGTAGAGGTAGCTCCTTTTGCCTTGTCCGATGTCACGGCTGACGGCCGTATATCCGAAATAAACCCGCTGGTAGACAAAGACGGGATGGTACAGGTGAAAGCTGCCGTAAACGATAAAGGTAAGTTGTTCGAAGGGATGAATGTACGAGTAAGTATCCATCGTTCGCTGGGTAAACAGTTGGTCGTTCCCAAAAGCGCTGTCGTACTCCGTTCCGGCAAACAGGTTGTATTCACATTAACGGAAGACAAAGCATACTGGAACTATGTACATACAGGGTTGGAAAATGCCGACAGCTATACGATCATTGACGGACTGAAAGAAGGGGATATCGTGATTACAAGCGGTAACATTAACCTGGCTCACGAAGCACCGGTCAAAGTAATTGACAATTGAAAATGGACAATTGACAATTCAGAAATCATAATTTATAAATCATAAATCATAGTTCTAATACATGATAAAGTTTCTACTACAACGCCCTATCGCGGTATTGATGGCTTTTACGGCTTGCTTTATCGTGGGACTGGTTACTTACTTCACCATTCCGGTGTCGTTGCTGCCTGATATTGCAATTCCGGAGATCACCGTACAGGTATCCGGCCAGAACACTTCGGCACGCGAATTGGAAAACACAGTAGTAAAAACCATCCGCCAGCAATTAATGCAGGTTGCCAGTTTACGCGACATCCACAGTGAAACACGCGACGGTGCTGCCATCATACGCCTAAACTTCGATTTCGGAACAAATACGGATCTGGCTTTTATCGAAGTCAACGAAAAGATAGACGCAGCTATGAACTACCTGCCACGTGAAGTAGAACGTCCACGGGTAATCAAAGCCAGTGCCACTGATATTCCCGTATTCTGCTTGAATCTGACATTGAAAAGCGACAGCGCTTACAGTGAAATAAACGAAGGATCGTTCCTCGACCTTTGCCAGTTTGCCGAAACGGTGATCAAACGTCGTATCGAACAGTTGCCCGAAGTGGCAATGGTAGATGTGACCGGAATTCTGAAACGGCAGTTACAGATTGTTCCGGACATGAAGTTGCTGAAAATGTCGGAGATCACACTTGACGATCTGGAGGCCGCACTGACATCTAACAATATAGAACCGGGTAGCATGACCGTACGTGACGGCTATTACGAGTACAATATCAAGTTCTCGACACTGCTGCGCACACCGGAAGATGTCGAGAATATTTATATCAGGAAAAATAACCATATTTTTCAATTGAAAGATTTGGCACGCATCTCCGTCGTGCCGGAAAAAGAGACCGGAGCTTCCCTTTCCAACGGGAAACGGGCGGTAACGCTGGCTGTAATCAAGCAGGCGGATGAAAATATGGATAACATGAAAGAGGCATTGGCAGAAGTGACGGATTACTTTGCTTCCGTCTATCCGGATATCGATTTCAGTGTCAGCCGCAACCAGACGGAATTGCTGGATTATACCATCTCGAACCTGAAACAAAACCTGTCGTTGGGTTTCCTTTTCATCTGTATCGTCGCCATCCTTTTCTTAGGGGATATCAAGAGCCCGGCAGTGATCGGGTTAAGTATGGTGGTGAGCCTGATCATCAGTTTCCTTTTTTTCTACCTCTGCAAGATGTCGCTGAATATCATCTCCATCTCCGGGTTGATCCTGGCTTTGGGTATGATGATCGACAGTTCGATCATCGTAACGGAAAACATTACCCAATACAGGACACGAGGAGACTCGCTGGAAGAGGCTTGCAATAAAGGGACGACCGAAGTAATTACTCCGATGCTGAGTTCCACTTTTACGACAATTGCCGTCTTCGTTCCGCTTGTGTTCATGAGCGGAATAGCAGGAGCGATCTTCTTCGACCAAGCCTTTGCCGTCACCGTCGGTCTGATGGTTTCCTATTTCACGGGAATCATGCTGCTGCCGGTACTCTACAAACTGGTATACAGTATTCCGGACATCAAACATAAGGGTTTCAATATACGAATCAACAATCTGGTAAAAGAGCATACATTGGACCGCTTCTATGATACCGGAGTGGATTTTGTGTTCCGTCACAAAACGGCAAGCCTGATTTTCATTGCCATTACGCTCCCGCTTTGCGCCTTTCTGTTCTACGAAATACCGAAAAGCCGTATGCCGGAGATAGACCAGAACGAACTGATCGCTCATGTGGAATGGAACGAAAACATCCATATCGATGAAAACCAGAGCCGTGTCAGCCAGTTATTCGCCTCTATCGACAATCAGGTACAAGAACACACGGCCTATGTCGGGCAGCAGCAATTCCTGTTGAACCGGGATCGCGAGATGTCGGTTTCCGAAAGCGAGTTATATTTCAAGACGGAGAAACCAACCGGAATCGCTCCTTTGCAAAAATCGGTGGAAAAATGGATCAAAACGCATTACCCGATGGCAGTGATATCCTTCTCGCCTCCCGAAACAGTATTTGAAAAGCTGTTTGTGACAGGTGAAGCCGACATTGTCGCCGAATTGCACACCCGCAATAAATCTGAAGCACCGGAAGCCTCCGTCTTGAATAAAATAGAACAGCAAATCGAGGCGAAAACAGGACATACTCCTGTCGGTATCACCTTCGACAACCAATTAAATATCACAATAGACAGACAGAAACTTCTGCTTTATAACGTCGACTACAACGAAGTGTACCGGTTGCTGAAAACGGCATTCAAAGAGAATGAAGTAGCAACGCTCCGCTCCTACCAACAATATCTGCCAATCGCATTGGCCGGGGAAGAACAAACGGTTAACGAGGTCTTACAGAAAACATTGGTAAACACTGTTCCTGACACGGAAGGCAACGTACGATATATCCCGCTGCAATCGCTGGTGCGTGTCACTCCGGGAGAGGACTTGAAAACGATCACGGCAGGAAAGAACGGAGAATACATTCCATTCAGTTTCTATGATATAGACAATGCCGAACAGTTGATGGAAAATGTAAAAAAAGAAATCGATACTGACTGGGATATCGATTTTTCAGGAAGTTTCTTTTCCAACCGGCAGATGCTGAACGAGCTGGTCGTGATTTTGTTCATTTCGATCCTGCTGATGTATTTCATCCTGGCAGCCCAGTTTGAAAGTTTCCTGCAGCCGCTCATCGTGCTGCTTGAAATTCCGATCGATGTGGCAGCCTCCTTGCTGGTGCTCTGGATATGCGGCCATACCATGAACCTGATGAGTGCCATCGGTATCGTCGTGACCTGCGGTATCATCATCAACGACTCCATCCTGAAACTGGATGCTATCAACGAACTCCGCAAAGAAGGGGTTCCTCTTATGGAAGCCATACATGAAGCCGGACGGCGGCGCCTGCGTCCTATCATCATGACATCATTAACGACAATATTCGGAATGGTTCCGCTGCTTTTCACATTCGATATGGGCAGCGAACTGCAAAAGCCGCTTTCCATCGCCATGATCTCGGCCATGCTGATCGGTACGGCAGTCAGCCTTTTTGTCATACCACTGATATACTGGTTCATTTATCGCAAACATGAGGTTGGTAATTTGAATGTTGAAAATTGAAAATTGGAAGTTATGGACAGGAAATTCATTTATAGATATGTCATCACGTTGTTGATGCTTGCATGCGTATTCGGAGGAAAAGCGCAGCTCACACTGACGCTGGAACGAACTATCACACTGGCGGCCGACAGTTCGCTGGACGCTTTCCGATACAAAAATATGTATCTGGCCGGCTACTGGGAATACCGGACTTACAAGGCCGGCCGTCTGCCAAGCCTTACCCTAAATCTGACGCCGGCACAATACCGCCGTTATTTTACCCAACGATATGACTCGGAGGCTGATATCGACGTATATAGAAAACAACAATCGTTTTATGCGGGCGGGCAATTGGAGATCGAACAGAATTTCGACCTCTTAGGCGGTACATTCTATTTGGATACAGACTTGGATTATATGCGCTATTTCGGCGACCAAACTTATAACCAGTTCTCATCGGTTCCGATCCGCCTCGGCTACCAGCAAGACTTATTGGGGTATAACGCTTTTAAATGGGAACGGAAAATCGAACCGTTGAAATACGAGAAGGTCAAGAAAGAACTATTATATAATGTAGAGCAAATGAGCGAGCAAGCAACGACCTATTTCTTCGCTCTGGCAATGGCACAGGTGGAATATGATCTGGCCAAGGAAAATGTCGCCACGACCGACACACTGTACCGGACAGGGCAGGAACGGCATAAGATAGCTTCTATCAGCCAAGCGGATTTGCTGACACTGAAATTGGATGCCGTAAACGCACGCAACACATTGAAAAATGCGGAAATCGCCCTAAAACGTGCCATGTTCAGCCTCGCCTCTTACTTGAACTTCGACAAGAATACAGAAATACGCCTGCGCCTCCCAAGCCGCCCGCGCAATATGGAAATCTCGGTCGACAAAGCACTCGAATTGGCACGTGCAAACAACCCGACCTTTCTGGAGTTGCGCCAGCAAATATTAGAAGCCCAGCAGCAGGTAGACAAAACCAAGAAAGAAGCGATGTTCAACGCCCAGATCAATGCCAGCGTCGGATTCAACCAAGTGTCCAAGAACATACAGGACGCCTACAAAAATCTGCAACAGCAGGAAATCGTCTCTTTGTCTGTTTCGATCCCGTTGGTAGACTGGGGCGTACGAAAAGGGAAACATAATATTGCCAAGAACAACCTGCTTGTCACCGAAACATCCGCCAAACAAAAAGAATTGACAGTAGAAGAAGACGTGATTATGACAGTCGGCGACTTCAATATCCAGCAAGCCCTGATTGGGAGTGCCGAAGAAGCGGTAGACCTGGCAGAAACAGCCTACAGCGAAACCAAGCAACGCTTCATGATCGGAAAAGCGGATATCAACAGTCTTACTCTGTCGCTGAACCGCCAACAGGAAGCGCAGCGGAACTATATTTCGGCTTTACAGAACTACTGGCTGAGCTATTATAAGATCCGAAAACTGACGTTGCACGATTTCGAAACGGGAGTTTCCCTTTCGAACGAGTTCGAATATAAATACGGATTGTAACAAAAAATGAATAATGAGTGCATCTCCTAAAATATCCTCTTTCACCATCATCGTCACCTTCCTTTGCGTGGCGCTGGCAGGGATTGCCTTTATACCGCTGCTGCCGATCAAGCTGTCGCCGTCACGCACGCTGCCACAGTTGACTATCAGCTATAACATGCCGGGCAATTCGGCACGCGTGATAGAGATGGAAGTGACCTCGCGGCTCGAAGCGATGTTGGCACGCATCAAGGGGATCAAGGAGATCAATTCCACTTCCGGCAACGGATGGGGATATGTCACGCTCGAGCTGGACAAGCATACCAATATCGATGCCGCCCGTTTCGAAGCGTCTACCATCATCCGACAGACATGGCCCAGCCTACCGGACGGACTGAGCTATCCGGTTCTGGAAATGAGCCGGCCGGACGACAAGGAAGTACGGCCTTTCATGAGCTACACACTGAATGCGGCAGCCACACCCATATTCATACAACGCTTTGCCGAAGACCAGATAAAACCTCGCCTAAGCGGGATTCCCGGCATCTACCGCATCGATGTCAGCGGTGCCACCCCGATGGAATGGCGACTGGAATATGATAGCCGTCAGCTGGCAACGTTAGGTATCAGCATCCCGGATATACAGAAAGCGATCAGCCAGTATTATCAAAAAGAATTCTTAGGAACCGGAAACGTGGAAACCCAGTTGGCGACTTCGTGCAAAGAAGGACAAAGTAGCCAGTGGATACGTCTCGCTTTGGTTCCTGAAAACGAAACAGATGGATTCAACCCATCGCTTATAACCGTCCTGAACAAAGACGGCAAGCTGATCCGCCTGGACCAACTGCTAAAAGTCACCCGTCAGGAAGAGGCTCCACAGAGTTATTACCGTATCAACGGCTTGAATTCCATCTATCTGTCCATCCGCGCCGAGGAGACGGCGAACCAGCTGGAACTTGCCAAACGGGTAAGAGCCGAAATGGAATATATCCGTACCTTGCTTCCACCCGGTTATGAAATACATACCAGCTATGACGCGACCGAATTCATTCAGGACGAACTGAACAAGATTTATGTCCGTACGGGGCTCACCGTCCTGATCCTACTGATGTTTGTCTTGCTGATCACACGCGAGATAAAATATCTGTTACTGATCATCATCAGCCTTTCGATCAACCTCAGCATTGCTGTCATCCTTTATTATCTGTCAGGACTGGAAATGCAGCTTTATTCGTTGGCAGGCGTCACAATCTCACTCAGCCTGGTGATCGACAACACGATCGTCATGACGGAACATATCCGGAACCGACATAACCGAAAGGCAATCCTATCCATATTGGCAGCCACTTTGACAACGATAGGTGCACTGGTCATTATCTTTTTCTTAGATGAAAAGATACGCCTCAATCTGCAGGATTTTGCGGCTGTCGTCATCATCAATTTAGGAGTCTCCCTATTGATCGCGCTTTTCCTGGTTCCCGCCCTGATCGATAAGATGAACCTGGAATGGA
>ENA-ORTV01004549-ORTV01004549.1-human-gut-metagenome-genome-assembly--contig:-NODE-4549-length-10292-cov-3.491453_pt1 | contig 10292 bp, 10 predicted proteins | sample MGYA00241915_ERZ509194 | MGnify/ENA primary metagenome ERZ509194 (study PRJEB26280, sample SAMEA2338810) | human gut metagenome | biome: human gut; feature: human-associated habitat; material: faeces... | reverse complement strand
GACCAGGAAGATGGCTATTTTATTGAACTTTAAAGATAACAATTGTGTCAATGGACTTGATTGTGCCTGCAACAAGAGCGATTTATGTTAATAGCAAAAAGGATTTTTAATGAACAATAAACTTCTGGACCGCAAAATGGCTAAATGGAAAGAAAAATATTCGGATTATTCACCTGAATTAAAAGGCCGAATTAAAAAACTTGTTGATAAGTTTGAAATATCGGAATCCTTTGATTCTAATATTATTAAAAAGATTCAAACAAAATCATCACTGGCAGGCAAACGCCTTTTGAGAGAATATAATGGGAAAACACATGAAGTTAAGGTTTTAGAACAGGGTTACGGTTATGGTGATAAAGTTTATAAAAGTCTTTCTGCAATAGCTTATGAGATTACAGGAACCAGATGGAATGGGAAAAGATTTTTCGGAGTATGCAAATGATTAAACAAATCAGATGTGCAGTATATACCAGAAAATCATCGGAAGAAGGACTTGAACAGGATTTTAACTCACTTGATGCTCAGCGTGAAGCCTGTGAGGCTTATATAAAATCCCAAAAACATGAAGGTTGGAACCTTATTGAAAAACAATATAATGATGGAGGGTATTCCGGCGGGACAATGAATCGTCCTGCATTTCAGGAGCTTCTTAAAGATATTGAACAAGGCGAGGTTGATATTGTGGTCGTTTATAAAGTTGACCGTTTGACTCGTTCGCTTATGGACTTTTCAAAAATAATTGATGCATTTGATAAACACCAAACTTCTTTTGTATCTATAACGCAACAATTTAATACCACAACCTCAATGGGTAGATTGACATTGAATATTCTATTATCTTTTGCACAATTTGAAAGAGAAGTTACCGGTGAAAGGATTCGTGACAAATTTGCGGCTTCTCGCAAAAAAGGAATGTTTCTTCATGGAACTGCACCTTTAGGTTACAAAAAAGAAAAAGGAACTTTAATTGAAATTCCGGAACAATCGACAATAATTAAGTTGATATTTGAGAAATATTTAGAATTTGGTTCAAGTGTCAAACTTCAAAAATATTTGGAAGAAAATAATATAAAAACATTGAACGGCAAAATATTTAGTATTGGTCATTTAACAAGAATTTTAAATAACAAAGTTTATACAGGTAAAATTACATATAAAAATGAAGAATATGATGGTTTGCATAGTGGAATTATAGATAATGATTTATTTGAAAAGGTTCAACAATGTATTAGAAATAATAAAGGTGAAAGAAAATTTGATACCAACAATCATCAATATTCACTTTTATGCTCAAAACTGTTTGATGACAAAGGCAACTGTATGTCACCAACTTATAGTTATAATCGACACAAAAAGCGTTATCGTTATTATGTATCGCAAGCTATAATTCAGCATCGGGAACAGGATGCCGGTTTTGTAAATAAAATTCCGGGAAATGAAATTGAAAATTTTATAAGACAGGAAGTGAAAGCTTTTATTTTGAATAAAGCTAATATTCAACAATATTTAAGTAATTATACAGTTGTAAATCAAAATAAGATTCTTAAATTACTTGAAAAATTAAAAATAAATGATCAAATTATACGACTTGTTGTACATAAGGTTACAATTTTCAAAACAAAAGTTAAACTTGAGTTAAACAAAAATATAATGATTAAAATTCTGGAAGAATTAGTATATAATCAAGAAATTTCAGTAAAAATGCAAGAAACAGAGTTTATAACAATAGCAAAAAATACAAATTTAATCTCAACGCCCAGACATGGTAATAAATTGATTATAGGTAATGAAGTTGAATATAATTCAACATTGATAAATGCGATTATAAAAGGGTTTTATTATTACAAATTATGGGAAGAAGGAAAGTTATCCCCAGAACAGAAAAAGAGTACTTATGTTTATAGATTAATGAATTTAAGATTTTTGCCGCCTAAGATAGTAATGGATGTTCTAAATGGTAAGCAAGGTCCGACACTAACCATGAAGAAGTTGCATGAGTTGGCAAAGATATAAAATTTTGAAATTTACATTTAGTATTTATAATTTGGAATACAAATTCTTTTATAATATTATTAGAAGATGGTAAATAAAACAGATGAATATATTGAAATTGAATCAGTTGTCTTGAAAGACACAAAAGATATTGTTTGCGATAATAATATTTGTAAAATATATTATTATCACGTAAGAATTAATGACGTAAAGCAAAAAGCTGTGCTCATGAGAGATCAATTTATAGATGAAAGTTGGTTGTCAAAAATTGGAGATGAAGGAGATATGGAAAGTTTTAAGGTTCGATCTGAATCAACTATAAATATGCTCATAAGAATTTTAAATAATGTTAATAGTGAAATTGGAAAAGAATTTGGAGAATATCTTATTTCATCTACTGCCTTAACAATATTGCAAAAAGAACAAGAGCATGAGCCATTGCCACTAGCTGAAATATGGAAGGAACAGGAAAGTCAGAATCCAGGGTTTGATTTTCATACAATATCTAATGAAAATATACTTTTATACGGTGAAGCTAAATATAAGGCAAATAAAAATGCATATGGAGTAGCAATAAACAGCATTAGAGATTTTATAAAAAAGAAGAAAGATACAGCTGAATTAGTAGATTTAAAAAGACTTAATTCAAGAATTACAAATGAGCATCTAAATATATCAAAGAAAGGTTTTATTGCCTCTTTTTCAATACATAATAATTTTGAAAATATTTTTAATACAATAATAGAAAATAAGCATATAAATGAACATAAATTGTTCAAATACCCAGAATGGCATTTTATAGGAGTCGAAATATGTCATTAATGAAATATTTAAAGCCTATTAAAAGAGTCATTAAACCTTATGAAGTTAATGTAGAACTTGATAGAATAATTGAATCTATGCATAAAAATGGACCTATTGATGCTGTTGATCTAGAAAAACTATCTTATATCAAGAAAGTTTATCCGACTTTGTTTAAAGAATATGAATCAAAGATATTGTATTTTATGGGTTTATTTTATAAACCACTGAAAGCCAATTCTTTAATTGAAGTCTTTTATCGTTCATATGCTCAATATATAAAATCAAAAACGCATAAAAAGTATACTCCTGTACAGGCAAATGCATATAAAAATATTGATACTAAAACCTATTTTTCTTTTTCTGCACCTACAAGCACAGGTAAATCATACTTGTTTATGGATTTAATTAAAAATAGAACAGATGATATTGTAATTATTGTTCCAACAAGAGCTTTAATAGCAGAATATAAAAAGAAATTAACTAAATTACTTGAAAATCAAAAAGATGTTTTAATACTACAATTTGTGGAAAATGTTAATCGCAAACATACTACTAGAAAAATATATGTATTAACTCCCGAACGAGGAGCTGAACTATTTAAACCTGAAAATGAATTAAATGTGGGTTTGTTTCTTTTTGACGAAGCACAAATTTCAGAAGAAACTACTAGAGGTTTAAAGTTTGATACTTTGGTAAGACGTATTAACAAAAAGTACCCAAATGCTAAAAAAATATTTGCTCACCCGTTTATCAACAATCCTAAAGCTCAACTTGAAAAACATAATTTTAACATAGACAATATTTCGAATAGTGAAAATTATATTCAAAAATCAGTTGGTAAAATTTACTTAACTTATATTAATGAGTATTTTCTATCATATCGTCCAACATTTAAATCTGAAAAGGAATATCCCACAAGAAATTTTTTGAAATCTTTATTAAAAAAGCCAAAATCTGCATTGTTAGTATACATATCAAAATCTAAGATTAAGAAAAAAACTCATTTAAAAGATTTTGAAAGTTATATAAAATTGTGTCCAGATATTAAAGATGAAAATGCACTAAATATAATCAATAAATTAAGTAATTATATAGGAGCTGAAAACAAAGGTGACAAATACTCATCTTTAATAGAAATGATGAAAAAGGGGGTTGTTATTCACCATGGTTCAGTCCCACTTAAAGCACGATATTTAATTGAAGATTTTATAAATATGGGATTCGCAAAAATTTGTTTTGCAACATCAACCTTATTGCAAGGCATAAATATGCCATTTGATGCAGTATGGATAGATAACTATAAATTCAACGGTAAAAATGAAGGAGACAAGGTCTTAGAGCTAAAAAATTTGATTGGACGTGCAGGCAGAACAAATTCAAATTCATCTACTTTTGATTATGGTTATGTTATAGTACCTAGAAAAAATATTAAAAACTTATTTCAACGATTAAATACAAATGTAGAAATAAGTAATACTTCTTTGTTAGATACAAATGATTTATCTAAAATTGATGAAGATATGCATGACTTAGTCGAAGCTATCAGAAATGATACATTTGACGATGAATTACAAATTACAAAAGAACAAAAAGAACGTTTAAAAAAGCCTGAAGTTGAGGAAAATATAAAATTTCTATTAGATAATATGTTTTTTAATGAAGATATGATGTCTGCAACAGCTTATGGAAATTTAGATAATAATGAAAAAGTAAAGATTACTGAGGCTTTTAAGAATATTTTTATACAACATTTAAGAAGGAATGAGTTAAATGAAGCTGAACAATCTGTTTTAAGTGTAGCAATTCGAATATTACTATGGAAAATAGAAGGCCGCTCATTCCAGCAAATAGTTAAATTTAGATATAGATATATTACAAAAGCAAAAGAAAGGGATTTAATAGAAAAACAATATAATAATGGTGAAATAAGACATAAAGAATATGATAAATTATTGAAAGATATGACTTTGCAATATTCTCAAACTGCACAGACTTTGCCCAAATCTAATTTATTAAAAAATGATTTATTTGGTAAATGGATTAAAAACCAATATTACAAAGGTAAATTATCTGATTTCGATTATGATTTGTTGGTCTACGATACTAACGATTATTTAGATGATGTTATATCATTTTCTTTAAGTAATCCTCTTTCTGCAGCTTTTCAACTATACTATGAAAAAACAAATGATAAGCGAGCATTAATGATGACAAATTATATAAGATATGGGACAAACAACCCTAAAGAAATTATGCTTCTAAGGTATGGATTTGAATTTGAAGATATCGAATGGTTATCGGAGTATGTTACTAGTATTGATGAAGACGAGATTATATTTTCTAAAGAAATAAAAGAATTGGAAAAGGAAAAATACTCTATTATTAAACGATATGTATTTGAAGATACTTTATCTTAATATTTACTATTATTTGAGAATTAGAAATAAGATATTTTATCAATGATATTCCTTCTAAGGTGATTAATTAAGCCTATAATTCTTACCTGCAATTAATTGAGTATATTGTTTGTATTACATCTTGTTTTATTTGTTCTTTTATGAATTTAATTTCGAAAATTGGTTAAGTTATGGCTATACTTTTTACATCAAGTCCAATATATTTACAATGTGTTAATTGTTTTGGGTAGCGTTTGCTTTATTGAATTGCACATGATGTTTTGTCTCTGGTAATAAGCCTCCTTTTAATGTACTATTATATTAATTAAAAATATAGCTTCAATAGTCACATTATTTTGCAAACATTTTATTATTTCTGCTAAGCTTTGTTGTATAAGTTTAAATGAAAATAGTTTTAAAAATTTTCGACAACTTCAATATTTTTAATCTTATTCTGTTATAGCCATATGGGTAATGAAATTATTGAATTTTTTATGTATATTAATAAATGAGGATAGAGGAACGATATAATTTTGTCTGATAATAATGAATTTATTTTAAAAAATATAGAGATTAAAGACTTTAGAAGATTTAAAAATATAAGCCATTTAGAAGAAGATTTTAGAAGGTTTAATCTAATATATGGATGGAATTATTCAGGTAAAACTACTTTATCAAGAATTTTTGCAAATTTTGATGGGAAAATAAAAGAAGATAAAATTATCGCTGAAGGTGAATATTTCTTAATTAAAAATAATAACGAAAAACTTTCCCAAGAGGATTCGGATAAGTTAGTAGTTCATACTTTTAACAGTGATTATATCAAAAATAACATTTTTTTTGAATCTGAAACTTTAAAAAATATTATAGTTGTTGCAGAAAAAGCAGATGAAATTGTCAATCAAATAAAAGACCTTGAAAAAGAAAAAGAAATCATAAATACAAATATCAAACAGTATAGAGAAGAAGAAAAAAAATATTCTAGTGAAATTGCTGATTGCAAAAAAGTGTGTGCCAAAGACATATTAGATGCTACTGCACAAGGACGATTTACCGCATCTAATCTTCCAGAAGTTGAAAAACGATTAGATAAAACAAATTTAGAACAATATATATTAGAAAACGATAATATTGCTGCTTTATCAAAAACCATCAAAAGTCAAAATGATTATAAGCCATTAGGTTTACTTCCAATAGTGATGGATTATAATACAGACGAATTAAATATATTATTACAAAAAGCAGTTACACCATCTATTGTCCTTAATGAATTACAAGCAAAGCATGCTGACAATTGGGTAAAGGAAGGTGTAAACTTACATAAATCTGAAAAGAAATGTCTTTTTTGCGGAGCAGAATTATCTAATGATAAGTTAAATGAAATAGATAAAATCTTTCAATCTGAATTTAATAATTTAGGCTCTTCTTTAGAGGAGATTAAGACTTTTTACAATAAGATAAATATTGATAGACCGATAGCAGCAACTATTTCTGATTGTTATAGAGATGATTATATTTTACAAGAACAAATACTAATACAATCTATAAAAAAATTTAATATAAAATTACAAGCCATACAAAAAATCATAGATGCCAAACTTAAAAAACGTAATATTAAAATGAATACAAATATAAGTTTAAATAAAAACAGAAATGAACTTATGAATACCATTGAAAAAATTAACTCTATGATAATTAAACATAATAATTTTGTTGAAAATGAAAAACAGGAAAAACAAAAAATTAAGTTACAAATAGAAAATCACTATGTTGCAATGCTGCTTAAATCACCAAATTATATAGATGCAATAAAAAAAGAAAATGATTCCAAAGAAAACCACAAGAAGTCATTAGATGATTTAAAACTTAAATTGTCAGATATAAATAATTTAAAAGCCCAAATTTCTGATACCCATAAGGGTGCAGCTTTAATAAATCATTATTTATCAATTCTGTTTTTAGGTCAACCTACAATAAATTTGCAGGTCGAAAAAAGCGTTGATGAAAACGGAAAAGAAGTTGATGTGACCAGGTTATACCGAGGAGAACATTTAGCAAACGATTTAAGCGATGGAGAAAAAACATCAATTGCCTTTGCTCATTATTTAGCTAAGATTGATAAAAGTATAGCAGAAGGGAATGCTAATAAAGAAGTATTATTTATCGATGACCCAATTTCAAGTTTAGACCATAATCATATTTATAGTGTAAGTATAATTATAAGTAATTTAAGAGAAAAGTTTAATCAAGTTTTTGTGTCAACACATAATTTTGAATTATACAGACTTTTGAGTATACCTTGTATAACTAATGACAAAACAGATAAAAATGGCAAAGTTATTGTTGCAAGAGATAGATTCTATTTTATTAGAAGGGAAGGGGATAACTCTGTAATTTGTAGAATTCCAAAAGCATTAATTGAATTTAAAACAGAATACAATTTTTTATTTTACAATTTAAAAAATTTTCTTGCTAATCCTATAGAAGAAAATATTTTCTTGATAGCTCATTGTGCAAGAAGATTTTTGGAAATTTATCTTTCAAGCAAATACCCTAATACTAAAAAATTAAACGATAAACTTAAAGATTTTGCAAAAGATAATGAAATTGATGATATGGAATTAATAATAATATATAAAATAATAAATGACGAATCGCATACACATTCAGAAAAATCATTTGATAAAAGTTTTATGATAGATGCAATTAAAAAAATATTCTATTTACTTGAGCACTATGACAAACATCATTATGAATGTTTACATGATAGCGCTACAGAAAAATTTTTCGTTTCAATTAATAATTAAATATGTTCAAATCTAACTTCTTGCTGAATTTTAATATTCTAAACATGGTTCTGTGATAAATTTCATTTGTTGTAGAATATTGTGCTAAAAATAGAAAAACTTATAGAAATACCGTTTTGCATAATAAGAATTGAAAAAGAAACAATTTCAGTAATTTCCGACCATATTTTCAAAAGTGCTACCGAAAATTTCAAACCATCAGTTAAAATATATTTAAAATTGTTTAATTAAAAAAATAATTAGCCTGCACTTCCAAAATATCGTTCTGAGACTTTTGGAGACTTTGAGTGAATTTTTACAAAGAAAGTCTTAGGTTTAGTCTCAAAATAGAATTTAGATACAGACAAACGCCCGAAATTCGGGCGTTTGTCTTATATTATAGTTAGCACGCAATGTGCTGTCTCTACTAAAAAACGGAGTAATAGGGATTTGAACCCTAGATGCAGATTGCTCCACATAACACCTTAGCAGGGTGCCGCCTTCAGCCACTCGGCCATTACTCCATTTATTTTTTTATTTCATTGCGACTCAATATCACAACATGTGCGTATATATATGATAACATAAATATTTTTTTTCGTAAATATATTATTTTATTCTACTCTCTTATTTACTCTTGACCGCTAGAGCTAATTGGGTTAAAATGGTGATAAACAGTATTTTGAAAGGCGTATTTAATGATTGAAATGAAAGTTATGGGCATTGCTCTTGATACCAGAACAGGCTCTCCGATTGTTGTATTACACGATAAAAATAATAGGAAAGCTCTTCCTATTTGGATTGGTTCTGCTGAAGCCAGTGCTATTATCAGAAAAATTGAAAACTTGTCTGTTGCAAGACCTATGACTCATGATTTGATTATAAGTATAATTGAAAAAACAGGCTATACTCTTGATAAAGTTGAGATTAATGACGTTGAAAAGGACACATATTATGCAACTTTATTCCTTTCTGATAATGAAGGAAAAGTTGTGGAAATTGATTCACGTCCTTCTGATGCTATTGCTGTTGCAATAAGAGTTGATGCTCCAATTTATGTTACTGCAAACGTTATTTCAAACGGGTCTGTATCAACTGATTCGGCTAAAGATGAAGAAGAAGCTCAAGAATTTAAAAAGTTTGTTCAAAGCATTAAACCTTCTGATTTTGAAAAGTTAATGAAAGATAATGAACATCACGAAAGTGATCAGTAAATATAAATTATTTTTTATTGTTAAAAATGTAACAATTATTTTAAAACCTGAAAATTTGATTATTTTTGGGTTTTAATTTATATAAGGACTAAAATTATGAACAGTATTGATGCAATACAACCGAATAATATTTATAGAGTAAACGCGGTTAATCTTTTTGAGAATCGTAACCAGAATAATGCTCGTACAAATAATATTTTTAGTACAGGTTTATTTGCACAGCAGACTAATGAGAATTACAATCTGAATCATCCAAGAGTTATTGGAAGCGAAACTCAAGCCAGAAGTTTAGATTTGCTTGCTTAAATATTCTTAATAAAAGGCAATTTTTTACTTAAAATTTACTTTATATAAATAAGGGAAATTTTGGGGATTAATTATGTCATTAAATGTTGGAAAAGTTACAAGTAATTACAGCGTTAATTATGTAAAGGCGAATGCAAATCCTTTTGCTGTCAAAAATACGTTCGAATTTGGCAATGCTAAACCTGACAGACCTGAAAGCCGCAGCTGGTTTACTCAGGAACAGTTGTGCGGAGCTAAAATAGACGGAGAAAATCTTTATATTTTAGGATAAAAGGAAGTTATTTTTAGTATTTGTGCTGTAAATTAATTTTGCAGCACTAAATTGCGGTGTAAAAGAGTATACTTTAGCAGATTTCTTTTTAAAGCTGCAAAGTCCTATGACCTTGTCATCATCTTTAAATAATTTTTTAATAAAATCCATAATACACATCCTTCTTTTTTAGTGTTATAATATTTTTAATGATGACCGAATTTAAGTCAAGATAAGGAGAAATATTATGGCAGGTAAAATTACAAAAGATATGAACATTATGGATATCGTTAATCAATGTCCTGAAAGCATAGCAGTTTTTCAAAAATACGGTTTGGGCTGTATTGGATGTGCTGCTGCTCATTTTGAAAATTTAGAGGCAGGTGCAAAAGTTCATGGATTTGACCCTGATGCTATGGTAGCAGATATCAACGCTTTAATAGAAGAATAAAAATTTATTTAAAAATAATAAAACAGGGTTCGTTGTTACGGGCTCTGTTTTGTTATATTGAAAAAATTCAAAAATAGTTTATAATAAAAATAC
>ENA-ORTV01004542-ORTV01004542.1-human-gut-metagenome-genome-assembly--contig:-NODE-4542-length-10308-cov-3.803960_pt1 | contig 10308 bp, 6 predicted proteins | sample MGYA00241915_ERZ509194 | MGnify/ENA primary metagenome ERZ509194 (study PRJEB26280, sample SAMEA2338810) | human gut metagenome | biome: human gut; feature: human-associated habitat; material: faeces... | reverse complement strand
AGCCATTTTTCAAAGAAAAATGAGCGGATTACGAATGTTTTTGAGGATTGCGGGAGCACGCAGTGCAGAGCAATCCGGGGCATCGGGGTATCAATAGAAAAACGCAGTGAGGGGCTGTCGCAGGAATCTGCGGCAGACCCCCATTTGTAGGTTGTGGGAAGATAAATAGATACGATAGAAACTCTGCCGGATGCGGTCAAATGTACCGGCGGATTTTGGGAAGGAAGAGCTGAAATGGCAGAGAGTAAGAGAGATTACTATGAGGTCTTAGGCGTCCCGAAAGATGCGGACGATGCGACACTCAAAAAAGCATACAGAACCCTGGCCAAAAAGTATCATCCGGATGCAAATCCGGGCGATCAGGCGGCAGCCGATAAATTTAAGGAGGCATCGGAGGCGTACAGCGTACTGAGTGATCCGGAGAAGAGACGTCAGTATGATCAGTTCGGCCATGCGGCTTTTGACGGCGGTGCAGGCGGCGCTGGCGGATTCGGTGGTTTTGATTTCAACGGCGGCGATATGGGAGACATTTTCGGAGATATCTTCGGAGATATTTTTGGCGGCGGACGCAGCCGCGGCGGCAGAAGCAACGGACCGATGCGCGGCGCGGATGTGCGTACCAGTGTGCGGGTTACTTTTGAAGAAGCGATCTTCGGCTGTGAAAAAGAGCTGGAGTTAAACTTAAAGGAAACCTGTGAGAAATGTCATGGAACGGGTGCAAAACCGGGAACCCAGCCGCAGACCTGTCCGAAATGTAACGGTAAAGGCAAGATCATGTACACGCAGCAGTCGTTCTTTGGTCAGATTCAGAATGTACAGACCTGTCCGGATTGCAACGGAACCGGAAAGATCATCAAGGATAAATGCCCGGATTGCTACGGAACCGGCTATGTAGCGAAGAGAAAGAAGATCAAAGTGACGATCCCGGCAGGTATCGACAACGGTCAGATGCTGCGTGACCGCGGCAATGGCGAACCGGGTACCAACGGCGGTCCGCGCGGAGATCTGCTGGTAGAAGTAGTGGTATCCCAGCACCCGGTCTTCAAGCGCCAGGATACAACAATCTACTCAACCGTGCCGATCTCCTTCGTGAAAGCAGCACTCGGCGGTCCGATCCACATCAAGACGGTGGACGGCGAGGTAGAGTATGAGGTCAAACCGGGAACCCAGACAGATACGAGAGTCCGTTTGAAAGGAAAAGGTGTTCCGTCCCTGCGTAACCGCAACGTGCGCGGCGACCATTTCGTGACGCTGGTGGTACAGGTTCCGGAGCGCATGACCGAGGCACAGAAGGAAGCGCTTCGCAAGTTTGACGATGCCATGAACGGAATTGTACCGGAGGGCGAGAAACATAAGAAGAAAGGACTGTTCGGAAAGCTGGAGAAATAGAATACGGACAGGACAAAAATAGAAAAGAGCTGTCGGGCTGACATAAAAATGCGGCGCGGCAGCTCTTTGTTTCTGTTTCATAGGAAATTACGTCCCATTACGCGTTCTGTAACAGAATATAGTTACTGTTCACGCATACGTGCCCAGTAACGGAATTTGCCGTGGCTTCGCATTTAAATACGGCAAATTCCTGCTGCCACCACGTTTTCTTACGGCACTTTCGGTTCCAAAAGTGCCTACCCGTGAACAGAAACGTAACAGAATATACCAGAAAAAGACAGAGTTTTGTAAGTTGACTTCCGTTTAAAACTTATATACAATAGGACGATGGAGGACCAGCAACACAGATAGAATGGATTTTTGTCAAAAAAATATGCCAAATGATAAAACCATTACTTGAATGGCAGATCCTTCCGGGAATAGGAACCCGTATTGGATTTTTAAAGGGAGAATAGGACGATGACAGATAGAAACGGGAATTTGAATGAAAATTCACGTTCCGGCAGCCGCGAAGATGGGCGGGAGCCGGTGAGACGAAATACGGCGATGAACAGCCGGGAGATTATGCTGGAAGATGAAGATTATCTGGATGAGCCGGATGAGGGCTATTTGGATGATGATTATTTCGACCGGGATATGGAAGAACGGATCCTGAGGGAAGCAGAGCTGGACATGGAAAACATACACCAGCCAGAGCGTCAGGATCAGAACCGGTGGGAAGAGCCGGAACGCCTGCCGGAGAAAGAGCCGGAGGAGACAGCCAGTCGAAAGCGCAGCCGCGCCCGTGGAAATCAGAGCGCGGGCACAGGGCGGGAGGCAGCCCATGCGGCGCCGCAGCGGGGACAGGATTCCGGAAAGACGGCATCCTGGACGGAAACCACCCCGGAAAAGGCAGCTCTGAAAGCTGAGCATAGAAAAAACGGTAAAAAGGCGGCATGGATCGCTGCCTGTACGGCGGGCATTCTGCTCGTGGCAGCCGGAGGCGTCTATGTGGGAATGTCCCAGAAATATAAGGCCCGTTTCTTTCCGAATACGCAGATCAACGGTGTTGACGCGTCCGGAAAGACAGCGGCAGAGGTGCAGGAACTGATTTCGGAAGGTGTGAATGGTTACACACTGACGATCGATGAGAGAAATAATCAGACAGAAACGATCGCCGGAACCGATATCAAGCTGCATGCGGAGTTTGACGGCAGCCTGGAAAAGATGGTAGCGGCGCAGAATCCGTTCGCATGGCTGTGGCATATGAAACAGGAAGAATATACGATCGGAACGATGGTGGCGTATGACGATGCGGCGCTGGAAAGCCAGATCCGGAATTTATCGTGTTTAGACCCGGAGAAAGCGGTAGAACCGGTCAATGCAAAGATTTCAGAGTATGTGTCCGGACAGGGATATTCGATTGAGCCCGAACAGGAAGGAACGGCAGTCGAGGCGGAGAAGCTGACACAGGCGGTAACGGGTGCGATCGAGAATCTGCAGGATCATTTATCGCTGGAGGAAGCAGATGTCTATAAGAAGCCGACGGTATTGAAAGACGATGCATCTCTGGCAGAACAGCTGGATAAGATGAATAAATACGCGAAAATGAGCGTGACCTACCAGTTTGGCGATTCGACGGAGACCTTAAATGGAGATCAGATTCATGCGTGGCTGATTGCCAATGCAGATGGAAGTGTTTCGGTAGATTCCTCCAAGGTGTCGGAGTACGTGTCTGAGATGGCGAAAGCACACAATACTTCAAACAAAGCGAAAACATTGAAAACATCGTATGGTTCCACGATTCAGGTAAGCGGCGGAACGTATGGCTGGAAGATCAACCAGGCGGCAGAGACGGAAGCGCTGGCAGCGATTATTGCCTCCGGCGAGAGTACGACGCGTGAGCCGGAGTATTCCCAGAAGGCGGCGAGCCATGGGGCAAATGACTACGGCGACACTTATGTGGAGATCAACCTGACTGGACAGCACCTTTTCTTCTATAAAGAAGGAAAGCTGGTGGTAGAGTCGGATTTCGTATCTGGAAACCTGGCGAAAGGCTGGGGAACCCCGGCAGGCTCGTATCCGCTGGCATATAAGCAGAAAAATGCGGTCCTGAAGGGTGAGAATTACCGGACGCCGGTTAATTACTGGATGCCGTTCAATAATGGTATCGGTATGCATGATGCGAAGTGGAGAAGCAGTTTTGGAGGTGCAATTTACAAGACGGGCGGTTCCCACGGCTGTATCAACCTGCCGCCGAGTGTTGCAAAGACGATCTTTGACAATATTTCGGCAGGAACTCCGGTGATCTGCTACAATCTGCCTGGTACGGAGAAGAGTACGACGAGCGGTACGGCAAAACCGGCGGAGACGAAGCCGGCAGAGACCACGGCGCCAGCAGAAACACCAGCTCCGGCAGAGACGCAGGCGCCAGCACCGGCAGAAACACAGGCACCGGGTCCGGCACCGACCACAGCGCCGACGCAGGCGGAGACGAAAGCGCCGGAGACTGCGGCACCGACCCAGGCAGGACCGGGAGGTCCTTCGGGGGATAATGGTGGAAATATTGCAGTGGGACCAGGAGCATAGGAAGAAACGGGAATAAAAATCGAGAAAAAATCGAGAAAAAACCTGCATAAAATGATTTACACCGAAAACATATTGTGTTATACTAACTATGTATGAGTCCGCCGGTGCTCAGTTTTTTGACGACTCCGACATAAACTTAGCATACGGTAAGAATAATTATTTTAAGGAGGAAATCACAATGATTTCAAAGGAAAAGAAAGCAGCTATTATCGAACAGTACGGAAGAAAAGCAGGCGATACAGGTTCACCGGAGGTTCAGATCGCAATTCTGACCGCTAGAATCGCTGAGCTTACAGAGCATTTAAAATCCAATCAGAAGGATCATCATTCCCGCCGCGGACTTCTGAAGATGGTAGGACAGAGACGTGGTCTTCTGGATTACTTAAAGAAATCCGATCTGGAAGGATACCGTGCACTGATCGAGAAGTTAGGCATCAGAAAGTAATTAAGATTAAAACGTATAGGGTGGAGCAATCCACCCTAGTTGTTTATGTAGAAGAAAAGTCCGAGACCGCTGCTGTACCCGTAAAGCAGAAAAACATATTTGCGGGCAGAGCAGTAGTTTCGGTATTACTTTTCACAGAAAGGCACTTTTGGAACCGAAAGCGGCGTATGAGAATGTGAAGGTTCTTCTGCAAAACAAGATGAAAGGAGATATGAGATGTACAAGAGTTTTTCGATGGAACTGGCTGGCAGAACTTTAACAGTGGATGTTGGCCGTGTAGCAGCTCAGGCAAATGGTGCTGCATTTATGCATTATGGAGATACAACCGTATTATCAACCGCGACAGCTTCTGACAAGCCGCGTGACGGTATTGATTTCTTCCCGTTAAGCGTTGAGTTTGAGGAGAAGATGTATTCGGTCGGAAAGATTCCGGGCGGATTTAACAAGAGAGAGGGAAAGGCATCTGAGAACGCAGTTCTGACTGCACGTGTTATCGACCGTCCGATGCGTCCGCTGTTCCCGAAGGATTACCGCAACGATGTTACCTTAAATAACCTCGTATTATCCGTTGACCAGGACTGCAGCCCGGAGTATACCGCGATGTTAGGTTCTGCAATCGCAACCTGCATTTCCGATATCCCGTTTGATGGTCCGTGTGCGACCACCCAGATCGGCATGATCGACGGCGAGTTTATCGTAAACCCGACTAACGCACAGAAGAAAGTATCTGATATGGCTCTGACCGTTGCTTCCACCCGCGAGAAGGTTATCATGATCGAGGCTGGCGCAAAGGAAGTTCCGGAGAACATCATGATCGACGCGATCTTCAAGGCACACGAAGTAAACCAGGAGATCATCAAATTCATCGACACCATCGTAGCAGAGTGCGGCAAGCCGAAACATTCCTACGAGAGCTGTGCAGTTCCGGAAGAGCTGTTTGCAGCGATTCGTGAGCTGGTTCCGCAGGAAGAGATGGAAGAGGCTGTATTTACAGACGAGAAACAGAAGAGAGAAGAGAATATCCGCGCAATCACCGAGCGCCTGGAAGAGGCATTCGCTGATAACGAGGAGTGGCTGGCTGTTCTGGGTGAGGCTGTATATCAGTACCAGAAGAAGACTGTCCGCAAGATGATCCTCAAAGATCACAAGCGTCCGGATGGCCGCGGTATCACCGAGATCCGTCCGCTGGCAGCAGAGATCGACATTCTGCCGCGTGTACACGGTTCCGGTATGTTCACCCGTGGACAGACACAGATTTTAAATATCTGTACACTGGCTCCGCTGTCCGAGGCACAGAAGATCGACGGACTGGATGAGAACGAGACATCCAAGAGATATATGCACCATTATAACTTCCCGTCCTACTCCGTAGGCGAAACCAAACCGTCCAGAGGACCGGGACGCCGTGAGATCGGTCATGGTGCGTTGGCGGAGCGTGCGCTTGTGCCGGTACTTCCGACTGCGGAAGAGTTCCCGTATGCAATCCGTACCGTATCTGAGACGATGGAATCCAATGGTTCTACCTCCCAGGCAAGTATCTGTGCATCCACTCTGTCCCTGATGGCAGCAGGTGTACCGATCAAAGCTCCGGTAGCTGGTATTTCCTGCGGTCTGGTAACAGGCGACACCGATGATGATTACATCGTTCTGACCGATATCCAGGGTCTGGAAGACTTCTTCGGCGATATGGACTTCAAGGTAGGCGGCACTCACAAGGGTATTACTTCCATCCAGATGGATATCAAGATCCACGGTCTGACCCGCCCGATCATCGAGGAGGCAATCGCTAAGACGAGAGAGGCAAGACTCTACATTCTGGATGAAGTTATGGCGCCGGTTATCTCCGAGCCGAGAAAGACCGTCAGCCAGTATGCTCCGAAGATCGTTCAGATCTCCATCGATCCGCAGAAGATCGGCGATGTAGTCGGCAAACAGGGCAAGGTAATCAACAAGATCATCGAGCAGACCGGCGTTAAGATCGATATCGAGGACGATGGCAGCGTAGCTGTATGCGGCACCGATCAGGCAATGATCGACAAGGCAGTTTCTATCATCAAGGGCATCGTGACCGACATCGAGCCGGGTCAGATTCTGACAGGTACCGTTGTCCGTATCATGAATTTTGGTGCATTCGTAGAGCTGGCTCCGAACAAAGATGGTATGGTTCATATTTCTAAGCTTTCGGACAAGCGCGTAGCGAAGGTAGAGGATGTTGTCAACATCGGCGATGAAGTTACTGTAAAGGTAATCGAGGTCGATAAGATGGGTCGTATCAACCTGAGCATGAAACCAGGCGATCTGGCTGAAAATAAATAATAAATAGATTGCAAATGCACACGATGTGCTGCAATCATCCATTATAAAATCAATGTGCCTGCATCACTGCGGCGCAGACCAGATAAAGTAAGGAATGCTGCAAGGCAGAGAAGCGGTTCGCTTCTGCTTTGCGGTGTTCCTTTTTACTTTATAAAGAGGAAAAATATGTTAGAGGTAACAGGGATAGAAAAACGGTACCGCGGAAGGACGATCCTAAAAAATGTCTCTTTTCGGGCAAATCCAGGGGAATGCATCGGGATTGTCGGCGGAAATGGATGCGGCAAGACGACGCTGCTCTCGATCCTTGCGGGGACCCGCAAGCCGGATCGGGGGAGTATTCGGATTGACGGGCAGGAGGCGCTTGGAAGACATCGTCTATTAGAAGAAAAAATCGCCTATGTGCCTCAGGAAAATCCATTGATCCCGGAGTTGACGGCATTTGATAATTACCGTCTCTGGTTCCGGGGGAAACGGCGGGAGATGGAGCGGGATCTGGAATGCGGCGTCGGTCATGTGCTGGGTGTGGACCGATTCTTGAAAACGCAGGCGGGACGGCTTTCAGGCGGAGAGAAAAAGAGGCTGAGCATCGCGGCGGCACTCTCCGGACGCGCGGATATCCTGATTCTCGATGAACCGGGGGCAGCGCTTGACCTGGAGGCAAAGGAGCAGATCCTGACTTATATCAGGAGCTATGTGAAAGCAGGGGGAACAGTTCTTTTGACGTCCCATGAGATGGGAGAGATAGAGGCGTGTACAACCCTTTATGTATTAAAGGACGGTATGCTGGTTCCGACGGAGGCAGGGCTTTCGGCGCGGGAGCTGATACAGAGGTTTTAAGGTTACTGGGCACGTATGCGTGAACAGTAACGTTTTAAGAGTGAGAAAACAGGAGGAGGTACAAGATGGAAGAGGGAAATAATGCAAACAATACAAACAATGCAAACATGTCAAGCAATTCAACCCCGCTAAACCCGGCAGAGGCAGCGGCGCAGGCGCTTACGGCCGCATCTGACACAGCGGATGGAACCAGTGCAGGCGGATCTGCTGGTGCTGGCGGCGGAATCGGTGGAAATGCTGCAGGCGGCAGTGACGGTGGCAGAACGGGCGGAAATGGTTCTGGCAGGAAGAAATGGCTCATTTCAGCCGGAGCAGCCGCAGCGGTGGTCGTGGTCGGCGGCGGTGTGATGCTCAGCCATCAGGCAGACCCGAAGGATACAGTGATCGATGCGTTCAAGAGCATCACGGCGGAAGGGCAGTTAAATCCGTCTGAGGAGATCTTTGGGACGAAAGACCTGGAAAAACTTTTACAGAAGGGATCCGCGCAGACGGGGATGGAGTTAAGCATGACAGGTATTTCCGATGAATCCCTGAACCAGATGAGCGGTGCGGGCATCGGCTTGGATGTGAAGCGCGATGTGGACAGCGGACGGCAGCTGCTAAATCTTTCCTTGCAGTATGGCGGCGGAGAATTGGCGGACGCACAGCTTTACATGGATGATACACAGATCATGGCGGCGATTCCGGCACTTTCCAGCCGTATATTTACCCTTGATTATGTCAATGATCTGGAAGGACAGCTCATTAATTCTCCGTATGCGGCGCAGAAGCTCGAAGAGCAGGGGATTGATATTGAGGGGCTGGCAAATTATCTGGGACAGTACAAGGAAGCGCTTTCGGACGAGGAGCCGATGATGGATCTGAAAGCACTCTGGAACCGCTACAAAGAGGGAAGCAAGGCGATTGATGACCTCAAAACGGCTATGACCGTCACTAAGAATGACAAAAAAGAGTTTACGATTGACGGACAGAGCGAGAACTGCCGCGGTTACCATGTGACTCTGCCGAAGGATGCGCTGATTCGCTTTGCAAAGACGACGAGAGAATTTTTCCTGAATGATGAGACACTCAAACAGGATGTGGTGCGCTATCTGGAACTGGCAGGCGACGCAAGCAGCATCTATGCAGCGGACGGGGACGGAGAGAGCGTGGATCCGGAGGAACAGCAGAAGGAACTCTGGGCGCAGGCGGAAGCGGTGCTGGACAATCTGGTAGAGGAAATGGAAAATACCATCGGGGATGTGACGATGGATGTCTATGTGAGAAAAGATGGCAAAATGGCTGGATTTTCCTATGAGACGGATGCAACGGTTGAGGAAGAAAATGTCCGTCTTTACGGCGATGTTTCCTTTGGCGGCGGTTACAACATGCTGTCGAATGTGAATGGGGCGTTAAATATTGAGGATTCGGACGGTCAGATTATCACGGTTTCCCTGGATAAAACAGGCGCTTACGAGGCTGGAAAGAGCTGGAATGGTCAGGTAATTGCGACCCTGCAAGGCGACGAAGAGAAATACCAGTTTATCCTGGATGGCGACTATCAGATCGCGGACGGCAGCTATGAGGTAAAGATGGATCTGCAGAGTAACGGTGCGTCTCAGGCGTCGATCACGGCGAATGGCGCGGTCAGCGAGCTTTCGAAGGGCGAGAGCGTCCATATCGATATGGATTCCCTGCGTCTGGAAACTACATTGTTAAATGGAAGCAGTTCTTATGTTGAATTTGCCGGTTCCTATTATGTCAACCCGCTGGAGGATGAGATCGTGCAGCCGGACGGCGTTCCATTTGATGTGCTGGCTTCCTCCGAGGAGGATTATAACCAGGTCACAACGGAGATAACAGGCAACCTGTTCGCAATTCTCCTGAAAGTCATGTCATAGGCGGCGGAAAATGCGAACATATATGATATATCTGCTGCTGACCGGAAAGCGTCTGCTCCGCCAGCTGCCGTGTTTTCTGGCAGGGCTGGCGGTGATGGTGCTGCTCGTCGGCATGGCAGCATTTTCGGCATCTAAGGTTTTATATGGGGAAACATCTTTAAAGAAAATCGAGGTGGGCGTGGTGCTTCCGGAGGACGATGCGCTTTCGGAAAAGATAACCAAAATGATTGCCTCGCTGGACAGCGTGGAAAGTCTCTGCGACTTTTCGTATCTGGAACACGATGAAGCGTTCCAAAAGATGAAAAGCGGGGAGCTTCAAGCGGTTTTCGAGGTGCCGTCCGGCATGGCGCGCGGCATTTTGGATGGTACGAACCAGCCAGCCACGATCTGGTTTCCGGATGAGAGCGGGTTGGAAGGCGCCGTTTTCCGGGAACTGGCAGAGTCGGGCAGTTCGATGCTTGGCACTTCGCAGGCGGCGATCTACGCGGCAAATGAATGTTTAAATATCCAGAGAGTGCCGGAACAGATTTCGGTGTCTGAACAGGATTTGAACCGTATCTTTTTAAAATATGCGATGAACCGCGAGGCCCTTTTCCGGAAGAAAACGGTCAGCGCTGCAGGAAATGTATCGACGGCGGTCTTTTATGGAATTTCGGGGATTGTATTTCTGATGATTCTTACCGGAATCCCGGCAGCACCGTTTCTGGCTCCCCAGACGGAAGCGCTGGAACAGGGGCTTCGGCGCATCGGGATCCGGCGGTGGTATCCGCTTTTCTGCAAATGCTTGTGCATGACGCTTCTTCTGATGGCAGTCACGGCGGGCGGCTATGGCTGGGCGGTGCAGAAGGGATATGCGCTGGCGGGGCGGGAAGA
>ENA-ORTV01004536-ORTV01004536.1-human-gut-metagenome-genome-assembly--contig:-NODE-4536-length-10318-cov-3.158628_pt1 | contig 10318 bp, 7 predicted proteins | sample MGYA00241915_ERZ509194 | MGnify/ENA primary metagenome ERZ509194 (study PRJEB26280, sample SAMEA2338810) | human gut metagenome | biome: human gut; feature: human-associated habitat; material: faeces... | reverse complement strand
CTAACAAAGTTAGAAAAAATCCTTTAAGAGTTATCTTAAACGGTTTAGGTAAAGACGCTGCTTATGTAATCTCAAGAATTAACGGTTTTACTTCTGTTGAAACTAAATATGATTACAAAACAGGCGAATTAAAAATCGTTAAAGAACAGCCATTCTCAGATGGTGAAAGAGCAAAAGTAAAATGCTACGGTGCTGATGATGTATCAGAAGGCGTTGCAATTATGATACACGAAGGTGTTGACGTATCAATCACAGGTAACTCAACTAACCCGACACGTTTCCAACACCCTGTTGCAGGTACTTACAAAAAATGGTGCTATGAAAATGACAGAAAATACTTCTCAGTAGCATCAGGCGGCGGTACAGGCAGAACATTACACCCTGATAACGTTGCTGCAGGTCCAGCTTCTTACGGTATGACTGATACTATGGGAAGAATGCACGGCGATGCTCAGTTTGCAGGTTCTTCATCAGTTCCTGCTCACGTTGAAATGATGGGTATCATTGGTATGGGCAACAACCCGATGGTAGGTGCAACAGTAGCTGTTGCAGTTGCAGTTGACGGTGCTCTTCGCAAATAGTTTATTAAAACTTTCCTAAAAAAGACCTCTGATATATAGGGGTCTTTTTTTTATTGAAAATTATTAAAAAAAATGTTATAATTTTTATATAAAAGAAAGGAGCAAGGAATGAACACAATATTACGAAATGTAACGCGGGGGGGGGGCGTACTTTAAGCTCCTGTAAGGCATTTACTCTGGCGGAAGTATTGGTGACTTTAGGGATTATAGGTGTCGTTTCTGCAATGACTGTCCCTGCTTTGATGCAAAATCACCAAAAAAAGACTTATGTAACTCAGCTTCATAAGGTTTACAATGAACTTCAACAGGCTTTTTTACAGTTTAGAACCGATAAAAATGCAGTATCGTTGTCTGAGGCAGGACTCACATCACAAACGGAAGTAAATAATTTTTTAAAGACTTATTTTAAGACGGTTACTGTGTGTGAAAAATTGGAACCACCCTGCATTCCAAATAGTGAGTACAGAAATTTAAACGGGGCTTCTGTTTCAAGCGGCGGTGTAGAAAACGTTAAAAATTGGTGGGGCAATGTTAACTGTGCTGTTCTCGGAAGCGGTGCTTCCGTGTGTATAGAGGCCCTCTCAGGGCATACTTCCAATAATGTTAAATGGAGCCATATTCTTGTCGATACCAACGGTATGAAAGGACCAAATATCGGCGGAAGAGATGTATTCTTTTTAGCATATTTTGAAAACGGTGCGATAGACGAAGAATGGGTTGTACCGACTTGTAATTCTTTGAAAATATGTACTTTACCAGCGGATGCAAAGGATATCAGAGAAAATCATTTTAATTCAATGTGTAAATCAAGTACACGATTTCAAGGTTGCTTTGGTAAACTGTTGAATGACGGCTGGGAAATGAATTATTAAATTTCTATATTATTAAGCTTGCAGAAGGATGATAAAACATTTTGAGCCTTTTTAAGATCTGAATTTACATAAGCATTTTTGGTTTTTGCAATTAATTCTTCTGCCTGCTTATACATTTTTTCGGCACCTTTGAGGTATTCCTGCTGTTGTGCCGACTTTATAAGCCCGAGTTCCTGAAAATATTTACCGTAAAGTATATATAATCTTGAGAGAAGGTCTTTAATGTTAAATTTTCTGGCTATTAATATTGCGCTTTCAAGATGAGATTTGGCGGTTTCAAAGTCGGAAACCGTTATACAGCATTTAGCTATAACCATTTTTAGGAGAATTACAAAGAAGTAATTATCTATTTTCGGATTTTGTGCAACCTCAAGTGCCTGTTCCGCAATTTCTCTTGCATTTTGAGGCCCTTCGGTGATTAATGTAGCATCCGCAATTAAAAACCAGGTTAACAGTGCTCCCAGAGCCATTTTCTCTTTTGCAAAATATGCAATCTGGTCATTATAAATTTCCATTGCCTGTTTTGAGTTGTTATTATCTTTGAATACTTTTCCGAGCAGAGTTTTTAAAATATTCTTGGTAAAGTTATCACCGTTGTTGTTTGCAAAGGTTACAACCTGAAATAAATCTTCCTGTACTCCGTCATAACGTTTCCTGAAAAAGTTATTTATAATGTTAATGAAATTCCATCTTAAAATTGTTTCATTATCCATCACGTTTTCGCGGTATGATCTGAGAACTTCTTCAAGCATTTGTTCCGAAGCTTTGAAATTTCCTTTAACAGTGTTTGCAAATGCTAAAGTCAATTTGCATTTGCAAATAAATAATTCGTCCTGAATTTGATTTCTGTCAATGATATCAAAAAGAATTGTCAATATTTCGAAAGACCTGTCGTTTCCCTGCATTACAAGAGCATTTGCAAGTACAAGATATGTTTTAAGCCATGTTTCATACATAAACCCTAACTGCGGGTCGGCGGCATTTTGTTTTTTACTGAAATACTGATCCAGAACAGGCATAATTTCAGTGTCAATCATATTTATAATTTGTCCGCAATTTCCGATGTTTAAAAGCGCGTTAAGTTTTGTTGTCTTGAGAAGTGCAATTTCAACGACATCTTCGGGCTTAACTTTTTTAAGCACTGAATCTACGCATTCAACTTCTCCGAAATAATTACCTGTCTTTCTGCAGCAGGATGCAAGATATGCAAGAAGTTCAATTTCTTTCGGGCTGTCACCTACAGCCTGTGCATTTGAAATTGCATCGGGAAGATATTCTATAGCTTCAGAAGGATTAGAGTTTGCAAGCAGTTTTCCGAGCCGTTCGGAAATATTATAACGAATTTTTAAGGTTTGGCTTTCATCAAATTCGTTTATAAGTGCCATTGATTGTTTCTGTGAGATTGCGTAAAGGTTCAAATCTCCGGCGTAAGCTGCAAGCTTTGTATTCTTAGTCCAAATATCGAGCGCAAGTTCGGGCTGTTTGAGATTTTGTGCAATAATCCCGAGTATTGCATGTGAATTTAGGGTAAATCCGTTCAAATGGCTGAATATTTTTTTGTTTGTTTTTGTATAATTGATATCGTTTTTTGCGGTTTTTATAATTGTTTCCCATAATGTGAGCGAGCTGAATTCACAATAGAGTTCGTTTACCGGTGTAATGTAATCCATTTTTTTCAGGTATATCATTACATCTCTGAATGTTTTATCATTTATTCCGAATATTTCCTTGATAAGATTCATGTTAATCTTGTCGCCTATAATTGCCGAACCCACCAAAATATCATATGCTATAGGATTAAGATGTGACAGCAGGGCAAGCCTGAATTCCAAAACACCGGCAAAAGTATCGGCAAGTTCAAACTGCTGACCGCTAAGCTGGCAGTCAAAACATAAATCAAGTGCATGATTTATATATGACGGATTTCCGCGGCTTATTTGATATATTTCGAGCAATTCGGACTTATTTAACTGTGGAAAACCTTGTATTTTATTATTTTTTTGCTCAACCAGTGTATTAATCTGTTTAAATTCAAGGGGAGCAATCCCGACATCAAGATAAATATTTTCATCTTTATTTGACGGAAAATAAAAATATCCTTTAGCAGGTTTGGGCTCATTGTATATAAGCAGAAATTTTAAATTTCCCCATACATTTTCTTTTTTTATGTAGCGGCTTATAAATTCATAAGAAAAACCGTCGATAAAATCAAAGTTATCAACAACTATAACAAATTTATTGTTAAGAGTTATTGTGTCAAAAATTTTATTCAGAAAATCAAAAGTTCTGTTTTTTGCGGCTGCAATTTCTTCAAACGTTCCCTCCTGATGCGGGTAAAGAAAATTAATAAGGTCAAAGATTTCATTGTTATTAAGTTCAGAAAACTCATTTTTAAAATATTTTGATGCGTCTTTTTTAAACTGCAAATTATTTAAGCAAAAATTCGGAAGGTTAAAAATATTGAGCAAAATATCCTGAATAAGTCCGCCCGGTGTTAATTGAGTTATTGGTGTGCACTTCCCGTACAGCCAGGAAAAATTTTTGTGCTTCAAATCATGCATGATAGCTTTTAATACAAGACTTTTTCCTATGCCTTTTTCTCCGCTTAATGAAAAAATTTTTTTATCATTAGAAAGCAGACCTTTTATCAGAATATTTTTTGCACTTTGTTGTGAAACAAGATTTGCGGGATATTCAAGTCTTATTTCTCCTTCCTCTGCGGAAGGTTTGTTCGCGGAAAATATATATCCGCATTTCCTGCATTTTTCTGCATTAGGAAGGTTAACACTGCTGCAGTTAGGACAAGCTTTTAATATTTCTTTACCGCATTTTTTGCAGGTAAAGTCGAATATAGAATTTACAGTGTTGCAATTTTTACAGATTAATCCTGTACGAGCCTTACAATAAGGGCATTTAAGCGCATTGTCAGGAATTGTTTTTTTGCAAATCGGACATTTCATTATTCAAAAATCCTAATTGAATGCTTGTTTTACTTTTTCCATAAGCTTAAACAATCTTTTAGAAACTTCGGATTGAGATAAATTTAATTCTTCGGCAATTTCTTTTTGCGTCATACCTTTTTCATATCTTAAATCATAAAGCTTCAAATAATTCTTATCAGGAGTGCTTTCGTCAATTTCGTAAACCGTATCGACAATTTTTTGCAGAATTTCTTTTTTTATTGCAAGATCCTCGGGAGTATCCTGAATATCAACGGGTTCATAAGTAACTTCGATTTTCGAATAATCAGGAAGACTTGACTGAACAGCAGATTCAATAGGAACCTCTTTAGTTGACATATAACCGCTTCTTGTTCTTCTCAATCTTCCTTCGCTTTTTAAGACGTTAAGAATAGAAGTTGTTGCAATTTTTTTCAAATATGCTTCTAAAGTCGCATCCGAACTTACTGTTTTAACGATAAGAAAAGAACGTTTACAGGTTTCGTTGAAAAAGTCATCATACAAATCTTCGTTATTTACGAATTTCCTGTCATTTTTTATGATTTTTTCTATTAAATCTATTTTATCTTGAGCTAATTCCACGTTAAGGTTTCCTTGTTCTTACCACATTATAGCATAATTAAAAGTATATGATAAGACTTAAATTAAAATCAGGGGTCTTAACCTCGTTGCTGGGCGGTTTTACGACGTTTAAAGTATCTTTAACAGATTGTAACACAATGTTATCAATTTGTGTTGAACCGCTGCTTGAGGCTATTTTTGCATCCTGAACATTGCCGTCTTTACTTAATTTCAAGTTTACCTTGACTTGATTTGTGTAAGCATATTCGGTTGCAAGCAGTAAATCTGCAGATAAAGATAATTTTATACTTTTTCCGGCAGTTCTTAAATAATTTTGCATTTTGGAACTGTAAGAAAGACTTCCGGGCACATCCCACACTAACCTGTTTACTGAAAGATAAGATTCTGATGATACTTGTTTTGGTTTTGCAGGTGTACTTTTTAATTCTTTGGCAGGCTGTGCTTTCTGAACTTCTTTAGCTGCTGATTTGCTTATATCAGGTGCATTTGTTGCAAGCACATTATCTGTTGTGTCTGCAGGCAATGCAGGTGTTGTTTCCGATGTTTTTACGGTTTCTGTCGTTCCTGCAGGTGCAAGCGGTTCAATATCCGCTGAGTTATCATTTTTCGGTTTAAATATTACAAATGCGGAAGCAGCCGCCAAAACAGTTACAAGTGCTGCCGCAACTATTATTAATTTTTTATCGGGTTGAGCTTTTTTATTAAACAAAGCCGCTCCAGGGACTTGCTGCTGAGGGATATCCTGCTCAGCAAATTGATCATTTTCAATTGCGTCCAGTTCAGTGTCAGATGCGGGATCCGTATCATTAAACAGTACGCCGATATTATCTTCTTCGGAAGGTATGTCATTTTCTTCATTCGAAGGCGTAAGACCGTCATCAAAATTTAACAGATCGTCTATTCCTGTTTCCGGCATATCACCCGTCAATTCGCTAACTTCCGGAATTTCTGCTGTCGCAGTATTTTCTGTTTCGTTGTTAACAGGTATGTTATCTGATAAAATATCATCGACGGAGGCAAGTTCTGAAATATCAGGCATATTGTCAAAACTGTTTATTTCTTCTTGAGGCTGAATGATATTTTCTTCATGCGCAACTGCCTGAACAGGAGTTTCAGGAGCAGCAGAAGAATTTAAAATATCATCTATTTGTGATAACAAATCATTAGATGAAATGTCTTCAGCATTTTGACCTATACTTTCATCAATACCGAGATCTTCTATTGATATATCATCAATATTATCTTCCGACAAATTTTCAAGCAGGTTTTTACCAAACCCTTCATTTTTAGGTGTTTCATCTACATATTCTTCGACTATTTCCGGTTCGGGTAATGCTTCCACAGCAGGTTCAGCTGTCAGCTCCGTTTCTTCCGATGTGTTATCAAAAATTTCATCATCATTTAATACTTCTGCTGCAGTATCTTCACCGGCGCTTTCAGGTATTTCAGGAAGTTCATCAAGTGTTTCAACCATGTTATCGTCAAACGACATTGAATCGTCCATAAAATCATCAATTTCTTCATCTGCCGGAGCTTCTTCAATATTATCAAACGAAAGAGTGTCAGCTTCGAAGTTATCATTCAAATCTTTTACTGAGGCAGCTTCATTTTCATCGTCAATTGTTACATTATCAAAAGATATTGTATTATCTATTAGATTTTCATCCACTTCTATTGAGTTTGAAAGTGTTGAGGTATCAACATCGTCAAAAGATAATGTTTCAGCTTCAAAAGTCTGATCCGCAGGTTCTTCCTCTATATTTGAGGTATCAATATCGTTTAGAGATATGGTTTCTTCTTCAATATTAAACGGAGCAGGCTCATCAAGGAGGCTTTCTGTTTGAATATCATCAAAAGAAATTTTATTGTCGATTTGTTCAATAAAATCAGTATTTTCAGTTTCTTCGGGTAAATCGACACTGCCGAGAGAAATCGTTTCTTCTTCAATTTTTTCTTCTGGTAGATGAATATTATCAAGCTCTGACGTATCAATATCATCAAGAGAAATTGCTTCGGGAGCGGTTACATCTTCGCTGATTAAATCTTTTGAAATTTCAAGTCCGTTGTCAACAATATCAAGTGTAGTATCAACGGCATTTAATGCTGTTTCTGCAGTTTCAAGAGTGCTGAAAACTCCACCTGCCGCCGCTGCAGCTGCTCCTTCTTCAAAAGTTTCACTGAAATCGTTTGTTATTGTTTCGTGTGCGTCGTTTTGCACTTCCTGAACAGGAGGTTCGTCAAATGATATATTTTCAATATCCCCGAGAGGTTCAAGGTCTAGTTCCGAAAATTCAGTAACGGAAGTTTCTGTTTGCTCCTGTAAATCAACTGCTTCTTCCATTGACATTTCCTGCTGAACTTCAGCATTATTTGTGCTGTCAAGTTCGTCAAGAAGTGATAAATCTGTTATTTCCGGCGAAGTTTCTTTTCTTTTAATCTCAGGTGATGTCATAGCTTTGTATGAAAGAGTTTCAAAGTTTTCATATTCAATAAATTTATCCCTGAGCTCAGCACTTTTTGTCAGCTGTTTTATTAAATATTTTTTATCCTCATCAGAAATATCATTATCAGCCATTGCAATAATAATTCTTTCAGAATTTTCTAAATCTTCCTGCGAAAGTTTTTCTTTTGTACTTCCGCTATACGCCTCAATATATTGTTTTAAGTCTGCGGCAGAACTGAGCTTTTCTTTTTCGATAAAATAATATTGAGAGTTTTGATTAGAAAAATCCCAGGAATTTAACATGAGTAAAATCTTTAGCGAGGTTAAAAACAAGATAAATATCAGGAACAAGATTGTACTCAAAATGTGATTTAGGAATAAAAATAACATTTTCATCAAAAACAACTCTGACATCTATATGGATATTCGGCAGCATAATATCAGAAATATCCATTTCTTCAAGAATTTTTTTAATTGAGTGAATATTATAAGTCTCAGAAACATCAATATTTTCGGAAGCTAAATATTTAAGAGCCAGTTCTGCACCGAGTGTGTTAATATAAGCTCTGTTTTTTGTATCTTTGTGCGCAAAAGCATTAGCAGCTGCACTTGCATCTAATTTATCCTGATCTTCAATGTAAATTAATGTTTCTTGTTCTGTAACCATACTATTCTCCTCTTATACTCAATAAGATGACACTCAATAAAAAAATATTCCAATTTTCTTGTAAATTTTTGTAACAATTGTTGAAAAAGTTTATTTTTTTCGTCAAAATTAGTTTATCAGTCGTTTTATATTGGTGTGAAATTGAATAAAATAGATATGTGTAGATAAAAGGAGGTTTTTTCCATGATAAGTTCTGTTTCCAATGTAAATTTTCGCGGTGATGCCGCTCCTGTAAATGCTCAGGACTTAATAAATTCACCGGGTAAATATACAACTCAGGCTCCTAAAGCTGAAGCGCCCGCAGATTCTTTTGAAAAAGAAGGGGCTGCCGCTGAAAAGAAAAAAAGTAAAGCGCCTGCAATAATCGGTACTGTAGTCGGCTTATTGGCAGCAGCATATGTAGGTTTGAGTATTGCTGTGGGTAAAGGAAAACTTACTAAGGCTGTTGCAGAAGAAGGAAAAGAACTCGGATTTATGGGTAAAGTTAAAAACTTCTTTGTAAGCATTGGTGAAAGCGGTGAAAAACTCTGGAATAAAATCAGAGGCAAAAAAGTTGAAGATGGCGATGTAAAAACAAAAGGAGAAACTCCTGAACCTAAGAAGCCTGAAACAGATAAAGGTCCGGAAGTAAACAATAAACCAGAAGGAAATAAAGCTTCTGGCGGAGAAAATAAAGCAGAAGGCGGCAAAAAGTCTGAAGGAAATAAAGCTCCTGAAGGAGAAAATAAAGCAGAAGGCGACAAAAAGTCTGAAGGAAATAAAGCTCCTGAAGGAGAAAATAAAGCAGAAGGCGATAAAAAACCTGAAGAAAATAAAGCTCCTGAGGGTGAAAATAAAGCAGAAGGCGACAAAAAGCCTGAAGAAAATAAAGCACCTGAAGGTGAGAATAAAGCAGAAGGTGATAAAAAACCTGAAGAAAATAAAACTGAAAATCAGGATAAACAAAATTAATAAAAAAGCCCGTTTCAAACGGGCTTTTTTATTCTATAAATTCTGACAATATGGTATTACTTATTAAAATTCCCTCATTTGTCAGCTTAAAACCTGTATTAGTTTCTTTCAGATACTTATAGGAAATATACTTATTGATTGTATTAGCGTACTTTTTCAGGAAATCAATATTAAATTTCTTGTTTATTTTTTCTATGTTTATACCTTCGGTTTTTCTGAACCCGAGAAAAATTTCTTCCTCTAACTGCTCTTGCATAGTTAATTTATGACTTACTTTGTGTGTTAGCGGATTATTTATATATTCACTAAGATCAGATGTATTACAATAACGAATTCCGTTTTCATAACCGTGAGCTGCAACGCCAAATCCGTAATATGTGTTATTATCCCAGTAGTTAAGGTTATGCCTTGATGCATAACCTTCTTTACAAAAGTTACTTATCTCATAATGCTTAAAGCCGTTGTTTGTAAGAATTTCTATTGCTTTCAAATACATTTCCGCCTGCATATCATCATCAGGAAGATTTACGGGGGCATGTTTATCAAAATAACAGCCTTCATCTATCTTAAGCCCGTATAATGATATGTGTTGAATATCAAGTTGAACGGCTTTATATAAATCATTTTCAAAATCCTTCAGCGTCTGCTCGGGTAAACCGTAAATAAAATCAATGCTTATGTTGTTAAATCCTGCCTGTTTTGCCGAATTTACAGAAGTTTCAACATCTTTTGACATATGCCTTCTTCCGATAATATGTAAAATTCGGTCGTTGAAAGTCTGGCAGCCGAAACTAAGGCGGTTTATTCCGATTTTTCTAAGATTTTTTAAATAATCATAAGTTATAGTTTCAGGATTTAGTTCTGTCGTAATTTCCGTATCTATGCTCATGTTGAATAAATACAATAATTCGTTGAACTCTTCGGGGGTTAGAAGGGAAGGCGTGCCGCCCCCGAAATATAATGTATTTAAGCATTCTTTTTTATATAAAATTTTTATTTCTTCTATCAGCGAATGTATGTATTGTTTTTTTAGCTCAAGTTTCGGGAATGAAATGAATGAACAATATTTACACTTTGATTTGCAAAACGGTATATGTATATAAACATTCTTAACCATATTTTTAATTTTACAATAAATTTGATAAATGAGTATATTTATGTGACGTGTTACTCCCTTTAAAAAGATAAAAACATCGTAAATAATTAAAAAAAAGGAGTGGAAGTATGACAAACTTATTAATTAATCTTAAAGTCGGGGGGGG
>ENA-ORTV01004532-ORTV01004532.1-human-gut-metagenome-genome-assembly--contig:-NODE-4532-length-10326-cov-3.188395_pt1 | contig 10326 bp, 8 predicted proteins | sample MGYA00241915_ERZ509194 | MGnify/ENA primary metagenome ERZ509194 (study PRJEB26280, sample SAMEA2338810) | human gut metagenome | biome: human gut; feature: human-associated habitat; material: faeces... | reverse complement strand
GCCATATGTGGCCCCTGACTTTCCGCCATGTGCCCACCTGCCGGGAGGCCATCATCGTCTGTCTGGCCGACAAATACTGCGCCGTGCTGGAGAGTATGTTCCAGCGCACCCGCGTGGCTGATGCCGACGCAGGGGAGAATGAGTGGTAAAGGACTTGTTCCATACGAAAAAGAGCTGCTGTACGTCATATACAGCAGCTCTTTTCTTATAGCTTCTTATACCCCGCAGGCTCATCGGCTCTGGCGCGGCGCTCCCTCAGGTAGGTGTCCAGCCAGCGGCCGTGGCAGTCCCGGGCAATGCGCTCCCGGCGGCCCACCACGCGGAAGCCGCATTTCAGGTGCAGGCCCCGGGAGGGGGCGTTGTCCTGCAGCACCGTGGACTGCAGCGTCCAGTACCCGGCCTGTTCGGCCTCACGGCAGAGCGCCGTGAGCAGGTGATAGCCCAGCCCCTTGCCCCGGAATTTCTCCCCGACATAGATGCTCACCTCGGCCACGCCGCGGTAGCACCAGCGGGGGTCTACCCAGCCGGCTACGCCCCCATCGTCCAACCCCCCCAGCCGGCATTCCCGGGTATGGGATGCGTCCCAGGCGGTGTAGGGCGGGCAGTTGGTCTGGAAGGTGGCGTGCTCGGTGGCAATGCCCTCCAGATATATTTTGGACACGGCAGTCCAATCCTCCGGCATCATGGGCCGGACTGTGATCTCACTCATATTTCCTATCCTGACCGGAGCCGCAGTGCTCCGGTTTCCCCTCATTGCGTGTGCAATATCTTTTTTCAGTATAGCAGAATCTGCCGCAAATCACAATGGAAACCTGTTCACCTCAGGCCGGGCAGAGTGTCCGGAATCTGAATACCCGGCCCCTCGGAAACGTGGAGATCACAACACATGGATTTTGCGGACAGATTTGTTTTGACAATACCGGCGGGTGTGATACAATAGAAAAAAACCAACCGGTGCCGCCTGTGCAGTCTCATATTATAGTCCTCTGTGTGGGAGAATGCAATCAGGGCGGTGCCGGGGGAAAGGAACGGAACATGAAACAGGCAAAACGAATCGTTGCGATGGTGCTGTGTCTGCTGGCTCTGCTGGCCCTGCCCGCCGGTGCCGTGATGGAAAAGGGAGAGCCCAACATCACGGCTCAGACCACCATGAAGGAAGTGCGCAGCAACCCGGGCATCAAGAACTCCGGCTTCTACACCTACTCGCAGGATAAGGACTGCCCGCCGGGTCAGGCCCTGTGGGAGATGACCACTGTGGAGGGCTACACCAACGAGTATGTGGCCGAAGGCTGTGCCAAGGGGCTGAATCTGGTCATTGAGAACTACAACAATGGCGTTCAGGTCACCCACTCGTTCTACACGGATGCGGAAAAGGCGGCAGACCGCACCAAAAACAACACCGGCCTGTTCTATTTCCCGGCCAAGACCGAAAATGCCAGGTTTGCGCTGATCCTGGCCGGAAGCGGTGCCAATGAGAGCGCCGAGCTGGAGGAGGGGGCCTGTACAGCCTGGCAGCTGCATGAGCTGGGCTATGCCGCCTTTATTCTGCGGTATCGCGTCTGGACGGATGCTTCCGATGACGCTCCGCTGGAGGATATCGGCCGGGCCATGCAGTACATTGAGGAACACGCTGCGGAGTTTGGCATCCAGCCGGAGCAGTACGCCATTGTGGGATATTCCATGGGCGGCCATCTGACGGGCCTGTTTGGCACGGAATCGGTGGGGTATAAGCATTACAATGTGCCCAAGCCTGCCGCCCTGCTGCTGGGCTACCCCATCAACGATATGACCTACATCAAGCCCATCTACCATGTCATTCAGGATATCGGCGCGTACGGCCCCAAATACTATACCCGGAACCTTTCGGATGAGATCACGCCGGACTACCCCGCCACCTACCACTGGCACGGTGTGAACGACACGCTGCTGAAAGAGCTGGTCTACTGGCGGCAGGGACCGCAGCTGGAAGCTGCCCTGCAGGCCAATCACGTCAAGCATGTTTACCGGGTGTTCAACAATGCACCTCACGTCTGCGGCATCGGCACCGGAACAGATGCCGAGAACTGGCTGGTGGAAGCCACTGCTTTCTGGGAAGAGCAGTGCGCCTGAGAGAAAGGATGAAACAGGATGAAAGATCTGAACGAAGCATTTGTACATCTGAACGTTGGTCTGCCCGATGATGTGGAGCGGCTGAAGGCCGCGGGCTATTACAAAGAAGCTATGGCACGGATCGATGAATATCTGGCCGAGGACTGGACGGAGACCCAGAACAGCCCCCGCAGTCAGGGGGTGGAAATGCCGGAGTACGAGCAGCCCGCCAACCCTGTGCCCCACGGCGTGGATGCGCTGCGGGATGCCCTGCTGGTGCAGAAGGAGATCATGTGCCGTCTGCCGCAGGAATACTGCTGGAACGAGGCACAGGCCGTGGCTCGGATGCAGGGCCTTGTGCGGGATTTCACGGTGGAGGAGTTCCGCCAGCTGGTGCATGATGGCCGGGTGGACTGGCGGTTTGTGGAAGGGGAGAAGCACTACCTTGACCGCTTTGCCGAGACGCTGATCGCCACCCACGCCGACCTTGCCGCCCGTCAGCTCGACCCGCCCGCCCCGGCCGCGCTGGCCCGGGAGCGCCGCCACCGCATCCATGACCAGATGGAGCGGGAAGGGCAGGCCAGTGCCCGCATCACGCTGAAGACCAGCGTGGGGATGTCGGATGAGGCCTTTGCCGCCGCTCTGGCCAAGGCAAAGGCAGAGGGCCGGGAGAGCGTGCACGTCCGCGCCTGGCTGCCCATCCCGGCGGAATGCCTGGCTCAGAGTGAGATCGAGCTGCAGAGCTTTACCGAGCAGCCGGGCCGCATCGCCGATGCAAACGCTCCCCAGCGCACGGTCTGCTGGGAGGCTGATCTGACCGAAAACCGCCGCTTCGGGGTGCAGTACCGTTACAAGACAACGGCAGTCTATGCTGACCCGCTGGACTTTGTGCCTGCACCGGAACAGCCGACCTTTGATACCGAGGAGCAGGCCCCGCATATCGTGTTCACGCCCTACCTGCGGGCGCTGGCCGCACAGCTGACCGAAGGAATCACCGACCCGGCGGAAAAGGCAAAGCGCATCTATGATTACGTTACCCTGAACGTGCGGTATCACTATCAGCCCGCCTACTTTGTGCAGGACTGCCTGCCTGACCGCTGCGCGCGGGACCGGCGCGGTGACTGCGGCATTATGGCCCTGACCTTCATCACCCTCTGTCGTCTGGTGGGTATTCCGGCCCGCTGGCAGAGCGGTCTGTCGGTGTCGCCCACAGGCGTGGGCTGCCACGACTGGGCCATGTTCTACATTGCCCCCAAGGGCTGGATGTATGCCGACTGCTCGTTTGGTGCCTCCATGGCACGGCAGGGCGAGGAAGAGCTGCGCCGCCACTACTTCGGCAGCCTGGACACCGGGCGCATGGTGGCAAACCGCGCCTTTGAGGCACCCTTTGACCCGCCGATGTACGGGTTCCGCTCCGACCCCTATGATAACCAGTCGGGCGAGTGCGAAGTGGACGGCGTGGGCCTTTATGGCGATGCGCTGGATACCCGGAAAGAATTGGTCGATTTCGAGGACTTATAATCAATGGAATTTTTAGCTGGATTGTACACCCTGCTGCTGGTCACCATCTGCCTGCTGCTGGCGGTGGTGCTCTGGAAACTGAACAAGCCCCGGAACGGGGGAGACTACGAGGAGCTCAAGCGCTGGATGCAGCAGCAGCTCGATGCACAGGCAAAAGACTTTGCGGCCAGACAGGCGGCAATGGCGGAGCAGAATTACACCGCCATCCGCAGCGTCAGTGAGACATTGCAGACCTCAGTGCAGAGCATGAGCACTACACTGGCACAGGGCCAGAGCGGCCAGCAGCAGATCCTGACCCAGCGGCTCCAGAGTCTGGAAGCCGCCAACACCCAGAAGCTGGAAGAGCTGCGCAAGACCCTTGCGGAAAACATGACCGCCCTGCAGGCCGAGAACGCAAAAAAGCTGGATGAGATCCGCCACACTGTGGACGAGCAGCTGCAGGATGCCCTGCAGAAGCGGGTGACCGAGAGCTTCAAGGCTGTGAACGACCAGCTGGAACAGGTGTACAAGGGGCTGGGCGAGATGCAGAACCTTGCCGCCGATGTGGGCGGGCTGAAGCAGGTGCTCTCGGGCGTTAAGACCCGCGGCATTCTGGGTGAGATCCAGCTGGGGGCCATTCTGGAAGAGATCCTGGCTCCGGAGCAGTACGAGACCAATGTGGCCACCATCCCGGGCAGCACCCAGCGGGTGGAATATGCCATCAAGATGCCGGGCACGGACGGCGGCACGGTCTGGCTGCCCATCGACTCCAAATTCCCCGGCGATACCTACGCACACTTGCAGGATGCCCAGGCCTCCGGCGATGCGCAGGCGGTGGAGAATGCCCGCCATGCGCTGGAGCTGGTGCTGCGGAGCGAGGCAAAGGATATCCGGGAAAAGTATGTGGAGCCGCCCTACACCACGACCTTTGGCATCCTCTTCCTGCCTTTTGAGGGGCTGTACGCCGAGGTGGTGAACGCCGGTCTGCTGGAGGTGCTGCAGCGGGATTATCAGGTGAACATTGCAGGCCCCAGCACCATGGCGGCTCTGCTCAACAGCCTGCAGATGGGCTTCAAGACCCTTGCCATCCAGAAGCGCTCCGGCGAGGTCTGGCAGCTGCTGGGTGCCGTTAAGACGGAGTTCGACAAGTTCGGGCAGGGGCTCTCCAAGATGCAGCAGCGCCTGCGCCAGACCGATGAAGAGCTGGACAACCTCATTGGTGTCCGCAGCCGGGCCATCAGCCGCAAGCTCCGCAGTGTCCAGAGCCTGGATGATGCCAGCGCAGCAGCCCTGCTGGAGCTGGACAACGAGCCGGGCCGGCCGGTAGCAGCAAGACTGCCGGAGGAGCTTGAATAATCTTTAACAATGTGCTATACTAGGAACCGTTATTAGTATTATACTGCCGCTTTTCCGGCACAGCAATATGGATAGAGAGGATGTCTGCTATGAGCGTGAAAAAGATCAGCGAAGCCATTCTGGGCGTGGGTGTGGACGATACCACCATTGACCTGTTCGAGAGCCAGTACCCGGTGCCCACCGGCGTGAGCTACAATTCCTATGTCATTCTGGACGAAAAGACCGCCATTCTGGATACGGTGGACAACCGTGCCACGGAGCCCTGGCTTGCCAACCTGACCGAGGCACTGGCCGGACGCAAGCCGGATTACCTGGTGGTCAGCCACATGGAGCCCGACCATGGTGCCAACATCGCCAGACTGACCGCCCTCTACCCGGAAATGCAGGTGGTGGGCAACGCCAAAACTTTCCTGTATATGGATCAGTTCTTTGGGGCGGATGCCGTTGCCAAGGAGCGCCGCGTGGTGGTGAAGGACGGCGAGAGCCTGAGCCTGGGCACCCACACCCTGACCTTTGTGCTTGCCCCCATGGTGCACTGGCCTGAGGTCATGGTGAGCTATGAGAGCAGTGAAAAGGTGCTCTTCTCTGCGGACGGCTTTGGCCGGTTTGGTGCAGTGGCCAGGTTTGACGAAAACGCCGACTGGGCCAGCGAGGCCCGCCGCTACTACCTGAACATCGTGGGCAAGTACGGTCCGCAGGTGCAGGCTCTGCTGAAAAAGGCCGCCGCGCTGGATATCGCCACCATCTGCCCCCTGCACGGCCCTGTGCTGACCGGCGATCTGAGCAAGTACCTGAACTACTATGACCTGTGGTCCAGCTACAAGGCTGAGGAGCCGGAGAAGATCCTGGTGGCCAGCGCTTCCATCCACGGCCACACCAGAGCCGCCGCCCACACCATGGCTGAGAAACTGCGCGCCAAGGGTGCCAAGGTGGTGGAGATGGATCTGACCCGCACCGATGTCTCCTATGCCGTCACTGAGGCCTTCCGCTGCGGCCGGATCGTGCTGGCCTGCGCCACCTACGATGGATTCCTCTTCCCGCCGATGGAGAATCTGCTGACCCACCTCAAGACCAAGAACTTCCAGGGCCGCACCGTTGGCCTGATGGAGAACGGCACCTGGGCCCCCATGGCTGCAAAGCTGATGCGCGCTGAGCTGGACGGCATGAAGAACATCACCGTCTGTGATGCCGTTGTGACCATCCGCTCTGCCGCCAATGCCGCCGCTGAGGCACAGATGGATGTGCTGGCTGACGAGCTGCTGGCAAAGTAACGAATCGACCCCATAAAAAAGAACGAACGCCTGCCGAGTGAGAAAAGCCCGGCAGGCGTTCGTTTTGTCTATGCGGGAGGTATAGCAGAGTAGCATCTTCGCACAGGGGTAGGCGGCAAAGTCTTTTTTGTGTGGAGTTCGCCTTTCTTTGTCAGAACAAATCGTACCGCTCCATCGTCTCGGCTTTGCGGGAGTCGTGCTTTTCGTAGTAGCCGATCAGGGTACCGTCCTCGTCCCGCAGGGCTACCATGTAGACATCGCGGTCGTGCTTTGCGTTGTGATAGGTATAGACGATGTTGTGGCTGGCATCCGCCGCGAACCACTCGACCACCTTGCGGATGGCTTCCACCGAATGCGGGTTGTGGCAGTTCAGCAGGCTTTTGCCCAGCAGGGAAGCGCCGCCGTATTTTTTGTAATCCACCACAGCGGCAGGGTTCATATAGAGGATGGTGTGATCCAAGTCGCAGATAACCACGGCCTCGCGGTCCTGGTCGATAATGCTTTTGAAATAGGCGTTCAGGTCTGCCATGATGTTGCTCCTTCTTTATTCTTATCCAGTGCGTCGAACTGTTTGACGATCTGGGGGTCTTTCAGCTTGATGACCTTGCCGGTGAGGTAGTGCAGGGTGTTCTCCTCCGGGATATCCAGGAAGCTGATGCGGACGGCGCAGAGAGCCTGCGTCCGGGTGCCGGTGCGCTCGTTCATCTTGCGGTTGCCGTATTTGATATCTCCCAGCACCGGCTTGCCCAAGTAGGCCAGATGCGCGCGGATCTGGTGGGTGCGGCCCGTGACCAGGCCGATCCTGCACAGGGCAAACGGCCCGGCAGTGCGCAGCACGTCCACATCGGTGATGATCTGCTTGCGGCGCTCATCCTGAGATTGGTGGGCGTGGATGCTGACCTTGTTGTTCTTTTCGTCGTGCTCCCACCAGGCCGTGAACCGCCCGCTCTGGGGGATGCCCACGGTGATGGTGTAGTATTCCTTTTTGAGCAGGTCGGTGCGGATGATCTCGTTCATGTCCCGCAGGGCGGCGTAGCTCTTGGCAGCGATGACAAGGCCCTCGGTGCCACGGTCCAGCCGGTTGCAGATGCCGGGCTTGAAGCGATTCTCGCCGCCCGCGTCATACTCGCCCTTTTGGGCCAGATACTGGGTGAATGCGTCCACAAGGTTGGCATCGCCGGTGCGGTCGCTGTGGCAGAGCAGGTGGGTGGGCTTGTACAGCACGGCAATGTTCTCGTCCTCGTAGATGACGGTCACCCTGGGCTGGTTCTGCTGCTTTTTGGGGGCAGGCTTGCGGGCTGCAGGCTTTGCGCCCTCGGGCGGGAAGAATTCATCGTTGATGTACAGCTCAATGAGGTCGCCCGTCTTGAGCCGATCCTCGGGGGCTCCCTTTTTGCCGTTGACCTTGACCCGCTTGTTGCGGAAGCTCTTGTACAGCAGGCTGGTGGGGAGATCGCGCGTCACGCTCTGGACAAAGCGGGAAAGCCGAACGCCCTCGTCGTTTGCGGTGGCAGTAAATTGTTTCATAAAATCGTTCCTTTTATTGGATGAAAGACAAGCCCTCTCCGTTTTTGCTGCGCAATGCCACCTCTCCTGATAGGAGAGGCAAGACACGTTTCTTGGCTCCCCTATCAGGGGAGCTGGCGCAAAGCGCCTGAGAGGTTTTCTCTATAATAAACCACCCTTTCTTTGAAGTCAACGCAGAATATTTCCTGTGCCCCCTTGTGTTTTGCTGAAAAAACGGTACTATTAGAGTAATAACGCAAAAGGAGAACGACCATGGCAAAGGAAAGCGGCCAGCATAAGGGGCACCGCCAGCGGATGCGCGCCCGGGTGGAGCAGTACGGACTGGAAAGTCTGGCACCCCATGAAGCGCTGGAATATGTCCTTTACATCACCAACACCCGCAAGGACACCAACGGCCTTGCCCATGTCCTCATGGACCGGTTCGGAGACTTTGCCGGGGTGCTGGATGCCTCCGAGGAGGATCTGCTGACAGTGGAGGGCGTAGGCCCCTCCACCGCCCGGATGCTGCATCTTTTGCCGCAGGTCGGCAGATACTATACCCAGTGTGCGGTCAACGGAAAAAAATGCATGAAGACCACCGACCAGCTGGTCGAATACCTGATGGCACAGTTTGCCGGGACTGTGCAGGAACGCGCCCTGCTGGCTGCGCTGGATGGCCGCAGCCGCATCAAGGGACTGTTCTGGCTGCGGGACGGCACCAGCGACCGGGTGAGTCTGGAGATCAAGGATGTGGTGGCGGCAGCCCTCAAGGGCGGTACCGACAGTGTGGTGCTCTGCCATAACCACCCCAACGGCGTGGCCCTGCCCTCGCGGGAGGATCTGATGGCCACCGAGAACATCGTCCGGGCACTGGGGCTGGTCAAGGTACATCTGCGGGATCACATCATCCTGACCGAGAGCGAATATTTCTCCATGCGGGAGGCCAACCGCCTGCCGTTCTACGATTTCCAGACCGGGGAGATGCTCAGGCCGTATTGATATTATAAAATAATTGTGTTATAATCAACATGAAAAGCACAACTATTTGTAGTTCCATCTGAGAACAGAAAGGAGAACCGAGACATGGCCGATGAACAGTTCCATCTCGTCTCCAACTATGCCCCCACGGGTGATCAGCCCCAGGCCATTGAGCAGCTGGTAGAGGGCGTTGAGCGGGGCGACCGCTGCCAGACCCTGCTGGGTGTGACCGGCAGCGGCAAGACCTTTACCATGGCCAACGTGATCGCCCGGTGCAACCGCCCCACGCTGGTGCTGGCCCATAATAAGACGCTGGCGGCCCAGCTCTGCACCGAGTTCCGCTCGTTCTTCCCGGACAATGCGGTGGAGTATTTTGTTTCCTACTACGATTATTACCAGCCCGAAGCCTACATCCCAAGCACCGATACCTACATTGAAAAGGACAGCGCCATCAACGATGAGATCGACCGCCTGCGTCATTCGGCCACGGCGGCGCTTTCGGAGCGGCGGGATGTCATCATTGTGGCATCGGTGTCCTGTATCTACTCTCTGGGCGACCCCATCGATTACCGCAGCATGGTCATCAGCCTGCGGCCCGGGATGCAGATGGAGCGTGACGACCTGTGCAAAAAGCTGGTCACCCTGCAATATGAGCGGAACGACATCAATTTTATCCGCAATAAGTTCCGTGTTCACGGCGACACGGTGGATATCTATCTGGCCTACATGAGCGACCTTGCCATCCGGGTGGAGTTCTTCGGGGATGAGATCGACCGCATCACGGAGTTCAACCCCGTTACCGGCACCCGGCAGAACGTGGTGAAGCATGTGGCCATCTTCCCGGCCAGCCACTACATCGTCAGTGCCGATAAAAAGGCAGCGGCCATTGAAAAGATCCGCGCCGAGTGCGACGAGCAGGTGAAGAAGTTTACCGCCGAGGGCAAGCTCATTGAAGCCCAGCGCATCCAGCAGCGAACGAATTACGACATCGAGATGCTGACCGAAGTGGGGATCTGCAAGGGCATCGAGAACTATTCTGCGGTGCTGTCGGGCCGTGCGCCGGGCAGTATGCCCACCACCCTGCTGGATTATTTCCCGGAGGATTTTCTGCTCTTTGTGGATGAGAGCCACGTCACCCTACCGCAGGTGCGCGCCATGTACGGCGGCGACTATGCCCGCAAAAAGACGCTGGTGGAGTACGGTTTCCGTCTGCCGTCGGCCTTTGACAACCGCCCCCTCAAGTTTGAGGAGGTGGAAAGCAAACTGAACCAGATGGTGTTCGTCTCGGCCACGCCGGGCGAGTACGAGCGCCGGAACAGCACCCGGATCGCGCAGCAGGTCATCCGGCCCACCGGCCTGCTGGACCCGCTGATCTCGGTGCGGCCTGTGGAGGGGCAGGTGACCGACCTGTTGGGCGAGATCAACGCCCGCACGGCGAAGAACGAGCGTGTTCTTGTGACCACCCTGACCAAGAAGATGGCCGAGGACCTGACCGACTTCTTGACCGAGCAGGGCATCAAGGTCAAATATATGCACCACGAGGTGGATACCTTTGAACGGATGGAGATCATCAAAGATCTGCGCCTGGGCTCCATCGATGTGGTGGTGGGCATCAACCTCCTGCGCG
>ENA-ORTV01004509-ORTV01004509.1-human-gut-metagenome-genome-assembly--contig:-NODE-4509-length-10384-cov-2.963017_pt1 | contig 10384 bp, 7 predicted proteins | sample MGYA00241915_ERZ509194 | MGnify/ENA primary metagenome ERZ509194 (study PRJEB26280, sample SAMEA2338810) | human gut metagenome | biome: human gut; feature: human-associated habitat; material: faeces... | reverse complement strand
CTCAACCTCGACTGGCTGGGAACCTTCCAAAATGCCCAGCCACATCGGAACAGGCTCTATCAAAGCCAAATTCCGCACTTCCGATAGGTTTTCGTTGTTTTTCCCCTTAATTTTTTGTTTATCCGTCCGATATAAACATTAGAAAACGATTACATACAATCGTTGACTGTGTGTTTGACAGAGAGGAACTTCCCGGCAAAGCGGCAGACGCTGCCGCCGGTTTGAGATAAACACACAAATACTTGGTATCACGCCCATAACGCGGCATTTTGCAATGATACCGAATGGGGGAATCGATGTTGTTTGGGAAACTGAAACTGACTTCTAAGCTGGCGGTCATCATCGGGGCCGTCCTGGCCGTCATCTTTGCACTTCTGATCGGAGTGACGATCTCCACTACCAGCACCAGCATACAGAAGGGCATTGCAGGCGAGCTGTCCGCCCTGGCGAGGACAACCGGCACAGAGATCCAGGACAGCTTTGGGGTTGTGGATGATACGGCCCGGGGTATCCAGGAATACATCGGCCGCATTTACGCCAAACCAAATGGCGCTCCCGGGGACGCCGCTGCCATGCAGCAGAGCACCCTTTATCCGGGCCTGTCCCTGACCTCCAACGCATACGATATGGAGCAGTTTATTGTGGAGACGGTTCGGAACGCGGTCAAAAACAACCCCGAGCTGGAGGGCATCGGCGTCATGTTTGAGCCCAATCAGTTCCAGAGCAACCTCCGGCACTATGGGTTTTATATCGACATGTCCTCGGCCGATGCCGAGGTTGATGCCTATGCCTCCTACGAGGAATATGCCAAAGAGGACTCCTACCGGGTCCCCGCCCAGGAAAACCGGATTTACATTTCCGCCCCCTATCGGGATGGAGATCTGCTGCTTATCGCCTACGGCACTCCAATTGTTTACAACGGTTCTGTGATTGGTGTGGTCATCTCCGTCATCGACCTCAGTTCCTTCTCTTCCCTCCAGATTTCCGACAACAATTACACCTCCATGTGGTCTACCCTTTACAGCGGTGATGGAACCATCATATGGGACAGCGAAACACTGGACGATGTGGGACACAACATGGTGGAGTTTACACCCCAGGCCGACGAGCTGGAGGCCATTCAGGCCGCCATGGCCCAGGGGGATGCGTTCAATATGCGCAAGACCCGCGAGGACGGCGACCAGGTCTCCTGCTTCTACAGCCCCTTGCAGGTGGGCGGTGAAACCTGGTGGTCCATGACCGGTGTGTATACCTCGGACGCCCTGTCCTCCGTCACCCGGACCACACGCCTGCTGCTTATTTTGTCGGTGGCATCGCTGCTGGTGCTTCTTCTGGTTGTGACCGCCGTCCTCCGGAAAATGCTGGTTCCTATCCGTGCTGTGGTGTCCGCTGCTGACGAGATCGCCTCCGGTAACCTGGACGTACACCTGGACATCCGCTCTCAGGATGAAATCGGGCAGCTCGCCCAGTCCTTCCAGGCTATGACGGAAAACCTGCGGGCGATCATTCAGGATATCAGTTATCTGCTGAATGAGATGAGTGACGGAAACTTCCGTATCCGCTCGAAGGATCGTGAGCGCTATATTGGGGACTACAACCAAATTCTGCTTTCCATTCGCCGCATCAACTATACCCTCAGCGACACCCTCAGCCAGATCAACAATGCGGCGGATCACGTCTCCTCCGGGTCGGAACAGGTTGCCAGCGGAGCACAGGCGCTTGCCCAGGGGGCCACTGAACAGGCCTCTGCGGTTGAGGAGCTGGCTGCCACTACCTCGGATATTCTGAACCATGTTCAAAAGAGCGCGGAGCACGCCCGTGATGCCAGTGATAAGGCCGCCATGGTCAGCCAGGAGATTGCAGAGAGCAATCAGAAAATGCAGGAAACGCTGTCCGCCATGCAGGACATTCAAAGCAGCTCCAACGAGATTGGAAAGATCATCAAGACGATTGAGGATATTGCATTCCAGACTAATATTCTTGCTTTGAACGCAGCCGTAGAAGCAGCCCGTGCAGGAGCAGCAGGAAAAGGATTTGCAGTTGTGGCAGATGAGATCCGGAAACTTGCAGATTCCACAAGAGAGACAGCGAATAATATCCAGAGTATCAACGCACAGGTCACAGATGCGGTGGAAAAGCTTTCTGACAGCGCAAACCAGCTTGTTACCTATATTGATGATACGATCATGCCGGATTATGACAGCTTCGTAAAAACAGGCGAGCAGTACCGGACCGATGCAACTTATGTCAATAGTACCATGGATCACTTCGAGGAGCGTGCAAACAGTCTGAAAGAGGTTGTCCTTGTGATGAAACAGTCAGTAGAGGATATTTCCACGGCGATTGAGGAGAGTGCGAAAGGAATCGCAAATGCTGCGGAAAATACCGATATCCTTGTAGAAAACATGGATAAGGTCAAGAAGAAAATGGAGACAAACCAGCAGATCAGTGACCAGTTGAAAGCAGAATCAGATCGTTTTCAGGGGATTTCGGACAATTTAATGCTTTAATGCATTGACATGAGAGAACGTTTTATCTATAATGAGCGAAAGAGAGAAAAAGGATAAGAGGATTGTGAAAATGGAATTGATGTACACAAGCACCAGAAATGCAAATGAAAAAGTGACAGCTTCACAGGCTATTTTAAAAGGACTTGCAGAGGACGGAGGATTATTTGTTCCGGAACAGCTTCCGACATTGGATAAGACGGTAGATGAACTTGCAGGAATGACTTATCAGGAAACAGCTTATGAAGTTATGAAGAAGTTTTTGACAGACTTCACGGAGGAAGAATTAAAGAATTGTATCAATGCAGCTTATGACAGCAAGTTTGATACAGAAGAGATCGCACCATTGGTTCAGGCGGACGGAGCGTATTATCTGGAGTTGTTCCATGGCTCAACGATTGCTTTTAAAGATATGGCATTATCCATCCTGCCACATTTAATGATCACATCAGCGAGAAAGAATCAGGTGAAAAATGATATTGTAATCCTGACAGCTACTTCCGGGGATACCGGAAAAGCAGCATTAGCCGGATTCGCAGATGTAAAGGGAACAAAGATCATTGTATTTTATCCAAAGAACGGTGTCAGCCCAATTCAGGAAAAACAGATGGTGACACAGAAGGGCGATAATACATTTGTTGTAGGTATCCATGGTAACTTTGACCAGGCACAGACTGGTGTGAAGAAGATTTTTGGTGATAAAGAAATGGCAGCGGAATTAGCAGCTGCAGGTTATCAGTTCTCCTCCGCGAATTCCATCAATATTGGACGTCTGGTGCCACAGATTGTCTATTATGTATATGCATATGCAAAATTATATGCAAATGGTGTTATTGGAAAAGATGAGAGAATCAATGTCGTAGTTCCAACCGGTAACTTTGGTAATATTCTGGCAGCATTTTATGCGAAGAATATGGGAATCCCAATTGCAAAATTGATCTGTGCATCCAATGAGAATAAGGTTCTTTACGACTTTTTCACAACCGGAACTTATGATAAGAACAGAGAATTTATGCTGACAAGCTCTCCATCCATGGATATTCTGATTTCCAGTAACTTAGAGCGTCTGATTTACCGTATTGCCGGAAATGATGCTGCAAAGAATGCAGATTTCATGAAAGCATTAAATACAAACGGAAAGTATGAGATTACGCCTGCAATGAAAGAACAGCTTGCAGATTTCTATGGAAATTATACAAGTGAGGAAGAAACAGCAGAAGAGATCCGGAACTTATACGAGAAGACAGGTTATATTATTGATACTCATACAGCAGTTGCGACAGGTGTATATCATAAGTATTTAAAAGATACAAAGGATACGGACACCAAGACCGTGATCGCATCTACTGCAAGTCCGTTCAAGTTTACAAGAAGCGTGATGGATGCGATTGATAAGAAGTATGATGCAATGACAGATTTTGAACTTGTTGACGAACTGAGCAAAATTGGAAATGTTAAGATTCCAAATGCCATCGAAGAGATCCGTACCGCAGAGGTAAGACATAAGACCGTATGTGAAGTGGATGAGATGCCAAAGGTTGTAAAAGAATTTTTGAACGTGAAATGATCGTGCAGATTTTTAGCATTTGTATCTTATTAAAACGATAATAGAAAAAATAAGGCTGTCTGATAAAACTATCAGCAGCCTTATTTTTGTGACCTGAAAATTGATTTTCTATTGATACAATTCCATTATTATTTCTTCAATTCAAAAATGAAATTAATAACACCAAACGGATACATGACCTGAAGTAAATAAGATGAACTGGACAATTCAATCAATTCGTCAGAAACAACTTCAGGAGCCTCTAATGTTAATTCTTTTCCGAGTGTATTTGAAATATTCACATTATATAATCCGTTATGAAGATTTAAGAAATCTTCCAGAGAAGCCTGAACATATTCATCAAACTCTGTAAATTCCTCATTTACGTATCTGGATGCAAAGCTGATACAGGTTGTCTCAGGCATATCCAGATAAACTTTAGCGGATAAATCGCCATGGATCGTCTGCGAAACACAGTAATTTACAGGATACTCTTTGCATGGGTTAAAACACAGCGGAGTGAAATCATCCCCGATAAAACGCGTCAGATCATTGAACAGCAATCGCATATAGGAAGCATTGTATTCGTCTGCAGCTACATCAGTTGTATGGAAGAAATTTGCAAGAATCCGGTCAAGATCAACCTGTTTTTCGTTGCTGTAATCTAAATCCGTTATTTCGTTTTCTGATTCATAATCCGTGATCAGTGTTTCCAGCTGCGCATTGTTAATATAACCTTCCTCTACAAGTGTCTGTCCTAATAACAGAAAGTCCGGATACTGTGTCTTGACAAGTTCATCGACCTGTTCCTGTGTCAGATATCCCTCGCGGACAGCTAAATCGCCAAACCGACAATCATTATGTGTCTGTGAAATGATGACATTATCTACTTCATTTGCAGTCATATATCCCTTCATAATGGCGAGAGTGCCAAGCTTCATATGCTGGGAGGATTTTTTGCCAAGGGCACTGAGCAGCTGATCTTTTGTCACTACATTGTGAGATAATAAAAATGTTCCAAAAAACTGTGCGTACATATTTTATCTCCCTTCAAATCTTGAGGTAAGGATGCTATGCAGCTGCTCTGGATTTAAAGGTTTCTGGATAAAATCCTTTGCACCGGCTTCAATGGCGGAACGCAGCTGTGACTGTGTTCCGACAGAAGAAACGATAATGATTTCTGCATCTTTGTCAAAATCAATAATTTCACGGATTGCTGCATTGCCATCTTTTACTGGCATAACGATATCAAGAAAAGATAAATCAGGCTTTTCCTTTTTATAGATATCAATTGCATCCTGTCCGTTGGATGCCTCGAAAAAAGTTGGTGTACCATATTTTGAAATAAAATCTTTTAACTGCTTTCGTGCAAGTATGGAATCATCACTAATAAGAATTTTTGCATTGTCTAGTCTCATAGTAAATCCCCTTTTCCTAATTTGTTTATAGAACCTATTTTACACTAAAAAAAATGGGCATGCAATTGTAATATACAAAATTCGTGTTGTTTTTTCTCGAAAAAACGCAAAATATGGATTGATTTTGTTCTTGAATCTTAAGGATGGAGAGATTATAATGAGTGCATCTTTGTAAAATTATGTAAAATCAGAAATGGAAGGGTAAAAGAAGATGGATGTAATGCTTGTATTTAACGTGGTGGTTGCGTTATTCGGTGCCTATATGATAGGGTCAGCACTTCAGATGAAGAAGAGTGGTAAGATTAATTCCATGGTACTGGCACAGGAAGAGTTAAAAAAAGTGAAAGATACAAAGGGATTCATTGAATTTTTGTATTGGCGGGAGATGTTGTTTGGTGCGCTGGTATTGATCGTTGGGGTTCTTGGAGTCTTAAATGATACCGTTATGCCGATTGGAAAAGCAAGTATCCTGGAAGTGATCATTTTCCTTGCAGCTTTCATCTGGTTTCAGAATTCATTGGCGAAAGCGAGAGAAAAGTTTTTACATTTATAATATGAGTTACATAAAAAACAGTTGTCATGGAAACAGACCGGAACCGGTAATATCCGGTGTGTTCCCAGTGGCAACTGTTTTCTTATTTTAACGTTCCTCCATAGGAACATAAGCTTTTCGTTCGCCAACATTCTTGTATGCAGGACGCATGATCTTGCCACTGTGTGCCACTTCCTCAAGACGGTGTGCACTCCAGCCGGAGATTCGTGCAATGGCAAAAATCGGTGTGTAAAGTTCTACCGGGAGTCCTAACATGCTGTAGGCGAAGCCGCTGTAAAAGTCAACGTTTGGACTGACACCCTTGTAGATCTTACGTTCTTTTGCAATGATCTCAGGGGCAAGCCGCTCGACCGTTGCATAGAGTTTGAATTCTTTTTCATAGCCCTTTTCTTCGGAGAGTTTTTCTACGAAAGAGCGGAAAATAACAGCTCGTGGATCGGAAAGTGAGTAAACCGCATGTCCCATACCATAAATTAGACCAGCGTGGTCGAATGCTTCTTTATGCAACAATTTTGTCAGATAATCTGCAATCTCATCCTCGTTTGACCAGTCTTTCACCTGTTTTTTCATATCATCAAACATTTTTACAACTTTGATATTGGCACCACCGTGTTTCGGTCCTTTTAAGGAACCTAAAGAGGCTGCAATCGCGGAATAGGTATCGGTTCCGGAGGAAGATACCAGATGCGTGGTGAATGTGGAGTTGTTACCACCACCGTGCTCCATATGCAAGATCAGGGCGGTATCTAACAATTTCGCTTCCTGTGGTGTGAATTTACTGTCAGCGCGGAGAATATGTAAAATATTTTCTGCAGTAGAATATTCTTCTTTTGGAGGATGGATAAATAAGCTGGCACCATCGTGATAATGCTTATATGCCTGATAACCGTAAACAGAAAGCAATGGGAATAAACTGATCAACTGAAGACATTGTCTCAATACATTTGGAAGAGAAATATCATCCGCCCTGTCATCGTAGGAGTAAAGTGTCAACACACTCCGCGCAAGGGTGTTCATCATATCCCTGCTTGGCGCTTTCATGATGATGTCACGTACAAAACTGGTAGGCAGTGTGCGGTATTTGCTCAGCATGTTAGTGAATTCTTTTAGTTCGTCTTTTGTTGGAAGACTGCCAAACAGAAGAAGATAGGTACATTCCTCAAATCCGAAATGGCTGTTCTCGTCAATTCCGGCAATAATATCTTTTACATTATAGCCGCGGTAATAGAGTTCGCCGTCTGCTGGATGGGATACTCCGTCCACGATCTTTGTCGAACATACATCAGAAATCTCGGTCAGTCCAACGAGCACACCTTTACCGTTTATGTCACGCAGCCCGCGTTTTACGTCGTATTTGCTATATAATTCCGGATCAATGACAGAACATTTGGCACTTAACTCAGACAGATGCTCTAACTCCGGTGTTATCTCACAAAATGGATTATTTTTTGTCATTTAAAGCCCTCCTTCAATTTATCACGTTAACTTATAATAGCATATGTACTAAAATTAATACAAGAAAATTGTTCCAAATTTAAAAAAATTTAAAAAATTTTTAGAAAAAGTTTACATATAAACATGAAACTTCTTAATTATTCCTATACTTTCAGGAGATATTAGATTACAATAAAAAATGTAAATAATATGTCGTTTGTTGGAAAAAACAGTATAAAAATGGAAAAACAGGAGTTTGACAGGATGGAAGCGGAAGAGTTAATAAAAGCAGCTATGGAGGCAAAGGAGCATGCGTATGTCCCATATTCCCATTTTCGGGTTGGAGCGGCACTTCTAACAAAAAGCGGTAAGGTTTATCAGGGATGCAATATTGAAAACGCAGGATATTCTCCGACAAACTGTGCGGAGCGTACAGCATTTTTTAAGGCAGTCTATGAGGGAGAGCGTGAGTTTGCAGCAATTGCGATCAATGGAGATGGAGACGATTATCTGTATCCGTGCGGTGTGTGCAGACAGGTCATGGCAGAATTCTGCGAGCCGGATACGTTTCGAATTTTTGTTTCCAAAAAGAATGGAGAATATCGGGAGTATACGCTTGGGGAATTGTTTCCGGGTGCATTCACAAAGGACGATATAGAAAAAGCCAGAGTTTACTAGGTGGAACATGTTTTTGCCATTTTGTCAATGGATAAAACTACAAGAAAATAGTAGTAATTTTGGTAGTATTTTTTACGTTCCGGCATTAATTTTTGCTTGTGAATCAGGGAACATTAAAGTATAATAAGACTATCAAAAAACAGCCTGGGATGTGCGACACCCTACTATTTTGAACCTACATTTACTTTAAACGGGATTCCAACATTTTCAATTGGATGCCAGGCCTCAGTAATTCGCTACGGCGGCGGGGGAAGGCAAAAGCTTGATTGAGGTTACCCACCTAGCGTTGGCTAGGAGTCAAAATTGTAGGAAACGGCATTTTGGGTATTACAAAAGATAGAATGTACGAAAGAATTTATAAAGTACAGAAGAAGTTTTGAAGACACAAAAGCGTTCACAAGACACAGAAGATTTATAGTGAGGTACAAAAGATTCCGAAAGTACAAAAGCATTTTTGAGACACAAAAGAATCATAAAAGTACCAATGAAGATAGAAGATACACACGAGAATAAAACAGAAGATACAAAAGCGAGAAGCTGCTTTCTTAGAAAGCAGCTTCTTTTTAGGTAGTGCGTGAGGGGGAAAGTGCGTTTGAAAAGAAAAATCGGACTGCTTGTCATTTTGTTACTCATATTGTGCGGCATGCTATTGGCAGGAACGAAAAAAGGGTATCATAAAGACGTTTATTCAGAGCATTATGTTCCGGTAGAAGAGGTGCAGGATGAACTGTCTTTTTCTATATATAAGGAGATGGACTGGGAGCAGATATTGTTACAGAAACAGGAGTATCTGACAAAAAAGGCTGCCAGCGAAATTTTAGAGTTTCTTGGATTAAAGGATTACATACAACTTCCAGAGAAAAGTGAGAACGCTGCGCTAGACCGCGGGGAGTGGAACGCTGTTTATACAGAAATCCTTGCTTATCTAGATGATGAAAAAACAGTTACAACACAGGATCTGTTGCTGATGGATGTGATTGAATCGGACAGCGGATGCATTCTGGTCACAAATGAGGGGGATTATCCATCAAAGTTTGGACAACATTTTCTCACAGCATGGGATAATTACCGATTGTATTTGCTGGATGGTAAATGTGTTGGAATTGCGGGAATCAGTGAAGAGGAAGCAGAGGTATATAATACTTATATCAAGGCTGTCGAAGATGGAACACTTACTTTTTTATCCGGTGGTGCAGAATATGAGATTACAATGGATGCATCGGAAAAAGATGTGACAGAAGGCGTGGCGGATCTTGTTTTTTCAAATGGAAAGCTCCAGATCGTGCGAAAAAAAGAACAGGAGATCGGTGGAAAATTATTGTCCTATGATGAAAATACGATAGAGATTGAAGGCTATGGAAGAATCTCCCATACCGGGAAGATCCCGGTTTATGAACTTTTAGAAGGGGAAGATGTCACGGAGAGTTCGATTTCGAAAGTGGTTCTCGGAAACATGGAAGTATCCTATGTGATCGGGGAAGAAGAAGTCTGTGCAATTTTGATCAGGACACCGGCAGTAATCGAAAATATCCGGGTTCTGTTACTGGCAGACGATGGTGGAAAATTCCGCTCCGCAGTTTATCTGAAAGCAGATGTTGATGCAAGTATTAAGTTTGGTGAAACTGTGTCGGACTATGCGGCGGGAACGCTGCTTGATGTAAGTACATGGTTTACAGAACGTGATGATACATTTTCCATTCAGCCTGCAACGGAAAATGGGAAGATTTTTCTGTGTGATGAAGCGGGAAATACCATCTCAAACGGATATTCCGGCAGTGTGGAGGTGCGCCGTTACGAGGAGGGCTACACCGTTGTGAACAGTGTTCCGTTTGAAACTTATCTTACCGCAGTGGTTCCAAGTGAGATGCCATCTACCTATGAAAAAGAGGCATTAAAGGCGCAGGCAGTCTGTGCGAGAAGCTATGCCTATATTCAGCTTATGAGGGCAGATCTGGCGGCTTTCGGAGCGCATATCAACGACAGTACGTCCTATCAGGTTTATAATAAAGTAGAGGCGGGCGAGGCATCCAGACAGGCGGTGGAGGAGACAAAACATGAGGTAATGACTTATGCGGACGAAGTGATCGAAGCATATTATTTCTCGACGTCTATGGGTTACACGGACACCGCAGAGGTATGGAATCCGGAAGAGATGGAAAACTATGGGTACCTGAAAAAAGTATGCTTAAATACGCCGGAGACAGATATTGATCTGTCAGATGAGAAAACATTTTTAGATTATATCCGG
>ENA-ORTV01004507-ORTV01004507.1-human-gut-metagenome-genome-assembly--contig:-NODE-4507-length-10386-cov-6.747653_pt1 | contig 10386 bp, 9 predicted proteins | sample MGYA00241915_ERZ509194 | MGnify/ENA primary metagenome ERZ509194 (study PRJEB26280, sample SAMEA2338810) | human gut metagenome | biome: human gut; feature: human-associated habitat; material: faeces... | reverse complement strand
ATGCTTCCAGTAACGACGGGGCATCATACGGCGCTGCTGGCGTTCGTTGATGCGCTGGGGAATCGCCAGCGCCCGGAAATAATTCTTCCAGAGCAGCTGAAACTGCCGTTCGTCCTCGGCCAGCCAACGGTCGGCGAGCTTGTCGGCGATCATGCCGCGGTCGTCTTCGAGCGTCACCCGGCGCGCCGTCCGCCCGTCGTAATAATATCCGTAATCGCGCCGCCGGTCGTAGATAAGCCACCGCTGGTCGGCGAAACGGTCCGTAAAGTAATCCAGCGACAGCGGCAGGGCGTCGTGTTCGGGAGTGGCGGCGGCAAAATAGGTGCCGTCGGCAGCCTTCTGAAGCCGGACGAACTGCCTGAGCCGCTCGCACTCGTGCGAAACTTTGAGCGCCAGCCGGTGCAGCGCCTTCATGTCGGGATCGGCCTGATCGGCCAGCACGCCTCCGCCCTCGTCGAAAACCCGGCGCATGCAGCGCAGCATCAGCAGATCGCTCCGCTCCTGCTCCCCGTGCCATGCGTAGACAAGCATCGAACGCGCCCGGACGACAAGCCTGCGTTCCAGTCCGCGCCAGACACGGGCGGCGTGCGCCGGATCGGTCGCGACCTCGTGCACGCGCTCCGTAAAAAGCGGTTCCGGCTCTCCGGGACCGATCAGCTGCTCCGGGAACGCCCGCATCGCATAGGCGTCGAACAGCGCCGAGAGCAGCCCGTCGAAAGATTTATCGTAACGAAAAACCAACATCGCATTCAGAAAAGGGTCAGCTGACCTTCATTTTTATCCGGTTTCTGCCGTTTAGGCGCAGTCAGCAGACGGCGCACCTGCTCCGGCCGCAGTTCGTTCACCCCCTGCCCCGTGGTCAGCTCGCGGCAGCGGACGAAATACTGCGCCTTCTTCATCACCACGCCGATCTGCCGCAGCGACTGCATGGTCAGCGTGCGGTAACGGCGCGAGCTGACGATCAGCCGCGCCGACTTGACCCCGACGCCCGGCACGCGCAGCAGCGCCTCGTAGTCCGCGCGGTTCACATCGACCGGAAAAAATTCGGGATGCCGCAGCGCCCACGCCAGTTTGGGGTCGATATCCAGATCGAGCCGGGGCGTCTTCTCGTCGGCGATCTCCTCGGCACGGAATCCGTAGAACCGCATCAGCCAATCGGCCTGATAAAGCCGATTTTCGCGCACGAGCGGGGCTTTGTCCAGCGCAGGCAGCCGCTTGTCGTAGGGATTCACCGGAATAAAACCCGAATAGTAGACGCGCTTCATCGTGGGACGGTCATAAAGCGACGACGAAAGCAGCAGAATGTCGCGGTCGCTCTCGTCGGTGGCACCGACGATCATCTGCGTGCTCTGCCCCGCAGGAGCGAAGCGGGGCGCATGGCGGAAACGGCCGCGCTCCTCGGCACTCTGCAGCACCCCCTGCTGGATGTAACTCATCGGGCGGTAGATGCTTTCATAGTTCTTGTCGGGAGCCAGCAGCAACAGGTTGCGTTCGGTCGGAATTTCGATATTGACGCTCATGCGGTCGGCGTAACGCCCCGCCTCGGCCACCAGTTCGGGACTGGCACCGGGAATACTTTTCAGGTGGATGTAGCCGTTGAAACGGTGCACCGTACGCAGGTCGCGCGCCACGCGGACCATCCTTTCCATGGTATAGTCGGGGTTGCGGACGACGCCCGACGAGAGAAACAGTCCTTCGATGTAGTTGCGCCGGTAGAACTCGATGGTCAGCTCGGTCAGCTCGTCCGGCGTGAAGGCGGCCCGCCGGATGTCGTTGCTGCGCCGGTTGATGCAGTAGGCGCAGTCGTAAATGCAGACGTTGGTGAGCATGATTTTCAGCAGCGAGACGCAGCGGCCGTCGGCCGTGAAAGAGTGGCATATGCCCCACCCCGCCGTGCTGCCGACACCGCCCGCGCGATGCCGGCGCGTAACGCCGCTCGACGCGCACGAGACGTCGTATTTGGCCGATTCGGCCAGCACCTTGAGTTTTTCGAGCACGGTCTCTTTCATGGCGGCAAGTTATCGTTTTTTTCCATAAAACCGCTTCCTCCGGCCGATATTTTTTCGGGCTTTTCCGCACCCCGCTGTATGCGTGGACAATAGAGCGGAAGCACCCCGGACGAAGTCCGTGCGACAAAAAAAGGAGCCAAGCTCCCTTCGTACATATCCGCGCCGCACTCAATCCGGCGCACCGCGTCCGGCCGCGCTCCGCTACCGGATAAAATGCGTCCACTGCCGCTCCTCGGCTTCGGGCGCCAGCGCCGGACCGACGCCCGCCTTCAGCAGGCGGGCCATGTTGCGGGCCAGCACGCGCATCGTCTGCAGCCCTTCGGCGTCCTCGCGGGCTTCGCCCGGCAGACGTCCGTGAACGCTGTTCCAATACTGCGACGGAACGACCGGCATGTTCATAATCGTAAAGTATTTGTTCAGCCGGTCGAACGTCGCGCTCGCCCCGCCCCGGCGGCATACGGCGACTGCTGCGCCGGGCTTGTAGGCGAGATATTTCCCGCAGGAATAGAACACACGGTCGAGCAGGGCGCAGAGCGACCCGTTGGGACCGGCATAGTAGACCGGCGAGCCGACGACGATTCCGTCGGCATCGGCGAGTTTCTCCCGCACCGTCGTATAGAGCGCGTCCGAAAAGACGCAATGCCCCAGCTCGGCGCATTTTCCGCAGGCGATACATCCCTGCACGGCCTTGGTCCCGATATGGACGATCTCGGCCTGCACGCCCTCCGACTCCAAGGTCCGTGCGACCTCGGAAAGGGCTATAAAAGTGTTTCCCTCGCGATGGGGGCTTCCGTTTATCAGCAGTACTTTCATCGTAAAAGAGTTTTCGCAAAGATATATTTTTTTAGCGATACGCCGCACATTCCGCGCCGGAGAACTCCGCACCGCCCCCGCGACCGGAAATACGGACACAAAAAAAGGGGATTCTTTCGAATCTCCTTCACTCTCATGCCTGACAAGAACTATTTGTTGCAGCACTCGCCCTCGGCTTTCTCGGCGCAGTCTTTGGTCGAATCGCACTTCTCGGCGCAGCAAGCCTCCGTCGAGTCGCACTTCTCGGTGCACTCCGTGCAGGCAGCGGCTTCGGTCGTAGCGGCAGCGGCGGCAGCTTCGCCTTCGGCAGCCTTTTTGTTCGAATTACCGCAGCAGCTTACCATTGCGACGGCAGCCATAACGACGACAAAAGAGAAAATCTTTTTCATAACGTCAAATGTTTAATTATTAGTTTTTCTGTAACGCCGCAAAGTTAGATATTAGCAGGATAAATGCAAATAAAAAACTAAAAAATTTTCGAAAAGGGAAGTTTTTCAGTTCAAAAGGTCGGCAATGGAGAGGGTTTCGTTCTTGACGAAAGCCTTGGGGAAAGCAGACGACACCCTGCCCTTGAGAATGATGGCCTCTTCCGTGGTGAGGCAGTCCCCGACCGCGACCTTGAAGTAGGGATTCTCATAGACCATGTAAACCTTGATTCCCGGATAGTTCTCTTCGAAAAGCTGCTTGGCGGCGATGGCCCCGGCACGGGCGTCCTGACCGTTGTCGAAGAAGATGCAGACCCGGTAACCGGGGAAACGCAGGCGGGCGCCCGCCCGCGAAGCTTCATTCACGGCCCGCGCCGCATCCCCGCACTCCGTGACGGCGACCTTTGCCGTGCCGAATGCGGCGTCCGACGCCACGGGAGCGGCCAGCCGTTCCTTGAACGCATCCAACGACTGCGCGCGCAGGGGCGTGTAAGCCGCGGCGGCAAAAAGAATCAGCAGGATGGTCAGCGATCTGCGCATTACTCTTCCAGATAGTTTTTCACGTCGTTCAACGACAGCCCAAAGATATTCAAAAATTCCGACAACGGCATCATCTCCCGCGAAATTTTTACGCGCGCGGGACCGCCGCGCCCCTCGACGGCGAACGAGACGCCGATCTTCGAAATATCGTCCTCCCGGATCTTCTTGGTCATCACATGGAGCGCCATCGGGTCGGAAGTCCGGATCCGCCACAGCGTCGTGACGCTCGCCGTCGCACGACGGGGCGCCTCGGCCGGCTCGCGCAGAGCGACCTTCGTCACGACTCCTCCCGCATAGTAAACGGTGAGCGACGCCTTCTCCAGTTTCAACTTGTGCCCCGTGCCGTTCTTTACGCGCAATACGATCTCGGCCCCCGACAACCCCTGCCGCCGGGCCTTCTCGACCGCTTCGAGCCGGATGTTTCGCTGCGCCTTCTCGGCCATCCGGCGGCAGGAGCCCAACGGCAATACGACCCCCAGCAGCAGTATGCAGAACAGCATGCGCCCCAAAGTCCGGCCGCAGCCCGAAACGCCACCCGCAGCCCCGGACCGGCGACAAAGCGGACTCCCCGACGCGCCCCCGCCCGCCGCAGCGGAACAGGAACGGGCCTGACCCGCCGAAGCGTCCTCTTCCGAAGAGCGAATCCGGCGGCAGAAGCGGTTATCCGAGGGCGCACTGCCCGGTCGTATGCGTTTTGCGTTCATCGTCACTTTTGTCCGGTGTAAATCTGCGCGATCCCGAAACTCTGGCTCCGGGCGCGGCACTCCCTGAACCCCGCGCGCTCCATCATCGCCATGAACTCCTTCGGCGCCGGAAACTCCCCGACCGACGCCGGGAGGTATTCGTAAGCCCGCTTGTCCTTCGACACCATGCCGCCGATGCGGGGCAGTATCTTATAGGTATAGAATTCGTACAACGCCCTGAACAGCCGGTTGCGGGGCCGCGAGAACTCCAGTACAACGACCTTGCCGCCCGGCTTTATCGTGCGGGCCATTTCGCGCAGCCCCGCATCCAGATCCCCGAAGTTGCGCACGCCGAAAGCCACCGTCGCCACATCCACCGATGCGTCGGCCACATGCAGGTGTTCGGCGTCCCCCGCGTCGAGCACGACGCGCCCGTCGAGCCCCCGCGCCGTCACCTTGCGGCGCGCCACGTCGAGCATCCCCTCCGAAAGATCCACGCCCAGCACCTGCACGCCGCGGATGCGGCGCGCCATCTCGATCGCCAGATCGCCCGTGCCGGTCGCTACGTCAAGTATCCGGTGCGGACGGCAGCGGCGCACGATGCGCACCACACGGCGGCGCCAGATGCGGTCGATGCTCATCGAGAGCGTATGGTTCAGCAGGTCGTACTTCGGCGCGATGTTGTCGAACATCTCGCGGACCTCCTCTTTCTTGGTCTGTTCGGTATTGTACGGTTTCATTCGTATCGGATCGATTCGTCGGGTTTTACGGTAGATACTATGCAGGCCGGCACCACGAGCAGCGCGACGATCGCCGCCACGACGCCGGCGTTGAGCGCCAGCCACCAGCCCCACCCCAGCGCGACGGGCACTTCGGAGAGCAGGTAGCCCTCGGAGCTGAGTTTCACGACATGGAAATATTTCTGCACGAGACACACGGCCAGCCCCGCGGCGTTGCCCCATGCCAGTCCGCGCAGCGTGACGAACGCCGCCCGCCAAAGAAACACCTCCCGCAGCGTAGCGTTGCGCATGCCGAACGCCTTCAGCAGGCCGATCATCCGCGTACGTTCCAGCACGAGGATCAGCAGCGCCGAAGTCATGTTGAAAAACGCCACCACGAGCATGATGCCGATAATCACCGCGGCATTGACGTCATGGGCCTTCAGCCAGTCGAAAATATTGGGATAAAGCTCCGTCACGCTACTCACGGCGAGGTTCGCCGTGTCGTCGGCATCGTCGTAGAGCAGGGTCCGTCCGAGCCTGCGGGCGAAATCGTCGGCTCCGGCCAAGTCCGAGGTGAAAATCTCGTAGCCCGATATCTCGCCGTCCGACCAGTCCGCCAGCCGCTGCACGTTGCGCAGGTCGGTCATGATCACCGCGTCGTCCATTTCGTCCATTCCCGACGAGTAGATTCCCGCCACCTTGAAACGGTCGCGCCGGGGCCTGTCTCCGGTCTCGACGAAGAGCATTTCGACCTTGTCGCCCACGCCGAGCATCAGTTTCTCGGCCATGCCGCGCGACAGCAGTATATCTTTCGTACGCACCGAATCGCCCACACGGGGCAGCTCGCCCTCCACCAGCCACTGGCCGAACGACGACCAGTCGTAATCCCCGTCCACGCCCTTGAGCATCACCCCCTGCACGGCATCCGCCGTACGGACGATACCGCCCTTGACGGCATAGGGGGCCAGCGACACGAATCCTTCGGTGGTGCGGATCAGCTCCTCGGCGCGGGCACTGCGGCGCACGGGGGCCGAATCGAGCGTCCCCACGCCCCGCACGCCGTTCACCACGGCATGTCCCGAAAAGGCGGCCACCTTGCGGGACACCTCCTGCTTGAAGCCCATGATCACGGCCATCGCCAGCAGCATCACCGCGACGCTCAACGCCACGGAAATCACGGCGATACGCTCCATCACACCGGGTTTGTTCTCCGGGGTGCGCTGCGCCGTCCGGCGGGCGATGAAAAAGGCGAGATTCACGGCTGCTTAATTTGCTGGAAAATTTATGCAAAGTAACATAATAATTTCGTATTTTTGCCCATCATAAACCCACTTTATGAAAAAACAGGCACTGATCACGGGAGCCACATCGGGCATCGGACGCGCCACGGCGCTCCGGCTCGCGGCCGAAGGATACGACATAACGGCGACGGGACGCCGCGCCGAACGGCTCGAAACGCTCCGCCGCGAAATCGAAGCGGCGGGCCGCTGCACCGCGCTCGTCTTCGACGTGCGCAGCGAAGCGGAGGTCCGAAAATTCCTGAGCCCCCTCGAACGGGTGGACCTGCTCATCAACAACGCCGGACTGGCTGCCGGGCTGGAACACATCGACCAAGGCGACACGGCCGACTGGGACGCCATGATCGACACCAACGTCAAGGGACTGCTCTACGTCACGCGTGTCGTCACGCCCAAAATGGTCGCCGCGGGCGGCGGCCACGTATTCAACATCGGCTCGATCGCCGGCACCGAAGCCTACGAAAACGGCGCAGTCTACTGCGCCTCGAAACACGCCGTGCACGCCATTTCGCAGTCCATGCGCGCCGACCTGCTGTCAAGCGGAATCAAGGTGACGGAGATCCGCCCCGGCATGGTCGAGACCGAATTTTCCGAGGTGCGCTTCCACGGCGACAAGGAGCGCGCCGACCGGGTTTACGACGGCGTCACCCCGCTTACGGGCGACGACATCGCCGAAGCGATCGCGTGGGCCGCACAATTACCGGCCCATATGAACGTTAATGAAATGGTACTGATGCCCTCCCAGCAGGCGGGCGCTTACTACACATACAGAAAAAACCGTTAGACTATGACACACATGCTTTTGACCCTGCTTCAGTCGGGATATTACGCGGATTCGGGTTCTCAGGGAATCCACTACTCCGCAGCCATGATCGGAATGTACATACTGATCATCGTGATCGGTATCGCCGGTTACGCCGTGCAGGCGCGCCTGCAGTCGGTGTTCCGCAAATACTCCAAAGTCCAGTTCCCCGGCGGGCTGACGGGCGCCGAGGTGGCCGAAAAGATGCTGCGCGACAACCACATCCACAACGTCAAGGTGACGCATGTCAGCGGCCACCTGACCGACCACTTCAACCCGCAGACGATGACCGTCAACCTGAGCGACAGCGTCTACTCTTCGACCAGCGTCGCCGCGGCCGCCGTCGCCGCCCACGAGTGCGGGCACGCCGTGCAGCACGCACAAGGCTACGCGCCGCTGACGCTCCGCTCGCAGCTGGTGCCCGTCGTGCAGTTCTCCTCGACGGCCGCCACATGGGTCATCATCCTCGGACTGGTGCTCATGACCACCACGCAGAACGCCCTGCTGTGCTGGATCGGCGTGGGCATGATCGCCATGTCGGCGATCTTCTCGCTGGTCACGCTGCCCGTGGAGTACAACGCCTCGGCCCGCGCGCTGGAGTGGCTGCAGGTCAGCCGCACGATGCAGGGAGCGCAGCTCGCTCAGGCGAAAGAGGCGCTGGGCTGGGCCGCACGCACCTATCTCGTAGCCGCACTGAGCGCCGTCGCGTCGGTTCTCTACTGGGTCTTCGTAATCCTCGGACGGCGCGACTGATTCCCGGATGAACACCCCCGAAAAAGACTGCATCCACCGGGGATGGATCGCGGCGCTGGCGCTGATCGCAGTGCTGACGGCCGTCAGTTTCATCCCCCCTCAGAGTCTGGGCGGCGTAAAACTCCGCCGGGCCAATATCCTCTCGGACCTCGTGGCGTTCGACGACGCGGTCGCCGCGGCCGAGGAGCCTGCGCTCTTCGACGAGGAGGATTTCCACGTCGATATGGAGCAGGTCGCCGAACGGATCGAAGCGGAGCGGATCGAAGGCGATTCCGCACCGCGCCCCGTACAGATCACCTTCGAATGGACGCTCGCCCCGGACAGCGTCCGGCGCATGCCGGTCGTTCCCGACAGCGCCCGGCTGAACCCGACGCTGGTGGAGATCGAGGATTTCGGCACGCCCGATTCGAGCCGTCTGCGGGCTTTCTACGACACGCTGCTCTGCGCCCGGCGTCCGGTGCGCATCGCCGTGCTGGGCGACTCGTTCATCGAAGGCGACATCCTCACGGCCGACCTGCGTGAAAGGCTCCAGCAGGCTTACGGCGGCGGAGGCGCGGGCTTCGCGCCGATGGCCTCGCCCCTGACGGCGTTCCGCCGCACGATCAAAACCCAGTCGAAAGGCTGGACCTCCTACAACATCATGCAGCGCAAGGCCGCGCCGCAGAACCTGCGCGAGAACTTCTACGTTTCGGGCTGGGTCTGCCAGCCTGCGGCCGGAGCTTCGACCCGCTGGGAAAACAGCGACTACCGCAAGCGGCTCGACAGCTGCACCGCGGCGCGGGTCTTCTTCATCAGCCCCGGCGAAAGCCGCGTGGAGCTGACGCTCAACGACTCGCTGCGCCGTGAATTCACGGTCGAAGGCGCCCCGAACATACGCCAGATCGCCGTCACGGCTCCCCACGTCCGCTCGCTCTCGTTCAAGGTGCTCTCCGGCAACGAGGGATTCATCGGCTACGGCGCGGTGTTCGAAGCCGACGGCGTGGTGGTGGACAACTACTCGGTGCGCAGCAACAACGGGCAGGCGATGTTCTGGACCAATCCGTCGGTCAATGCGCAGATGAACGCCCTGCTGGGGTACGACCTCGTGATCCTGCAATACGGACTCAACATCATGCAGACGGGCGTGAGCAACTACACCAACTACGCCGGCCAGATCGAGAAGATGGTGGCTTACGTCCGCCAGTGCTTCCCGACCGCCGCCGTGCTGGTGCTGGGCGTCAGCGACCGTTCGGTGAAGACCGACGCCGGTTTCGAACCGATGGACGCCATTCCCCACATGCTCGGCTACCAGCGGGGCGCCGCCGAAAACACCGGAGCGGCCTTCTGGCCCACCTGCGACGCCATGCGTTCGCTGGGCGGCATGGAGCAGTTCGTCGCCAACGGCTGGGCCGGCAAGGACTTCACGCACATCAACTACGCCGGCGGCCGGCGCGTGGCGTGGTCGCTCTTCGACGCCCTCAACGCCGGGGCGTTCCGGGCCTATACGGAAGCGGAAGCCGCACGCATCCGCCGGCAGGCCGAGCAGGCCGTGCTCGACAGCCTGCGGCGCCGGCGGATCGAACGCGACCTGATCCCCGGCATTCCGCCGGAAACCCTCAACGCACCGCTGAAATGACACTCCCCGCATTGGACGGCATCCCGGAAAAGCTGCAGGCGCTGCTCACCTACGACGCCTCGTCGCCGCTGATCTTCAGCAGCGGGCTGTTCCTGTTTCTGTTCGCCGGATTCATGCTCGTCTACAGCATGTTCCGCCGCGCCCCGATGGCCCGGATCGTCTACGTCATCCTCTTTTCGCTCTACTTCTACTACAAGTCGAGCGGCATCTACTTCCTGCTGCTGATCTTCGCCGCGACGAGCGACTACTGGATCGCCAAGGGCATCCATGCCGCCCGCTCGACGCGGGCAAAGCGGTGGCTCGTGGTGCTGAGCGTGGCGGTCAACCTCGGCATGCTGGCCTACTTCAAGTACACCAACTTCCTGATCGACATCGCCAACCAGATGTTCGGGCAGGGATTCATGCAGTTCCAGAACATCTTCCTGCCCGTCGGCATCTCGTTCTTCGTCTTCCAGTCGATGAGCTATACCATAGACATTTACCGCGGTCAGCTCAAGCCGCTCGACAACTGGTGCGACTACCTGTTCTACCTCTCGTTCTTCCCGCAGCTGGTGGCCGGGCCGATCGTCCGCGCAAGGGACTTCATCCCGCAAATCCGGCAGAACCCCATCGTCGTGACGCGCGAAATGTTCGGCACGGGCGTCTTCCTGATCCTGACGGGTCTGTTCAAGAAGGCGATCATTTCGGACTACATCTCGCTCAACTTCGTCGACCGCATCTTCGACG
>ENA-ORTV01004503-ORTV01004503.1-human-gut-metagenome-genome-assembly--contig:-NODE-4503-length-10395-cov-2.821663_pt1 | contig 10395 bp, 14 predicted proteins | sample MGYA00241915_ERZ509194 | MGnify/ENA primary metagenome ERZ509194 (study PRJEB26280, sample SAMEA2338810) | human gut metagenome | biome: human gut; feature: human-associated habitat; material: faeces... | reverse complement strand
TATTATTTTTTACTGTTACTGTCATTTGCTGTTCCTTTTTATCATGTTATGCTTCGTTAATTTTCAAATTAAATGTCGTTACAAAAAATGCTTAAAAAATTTTTAATAAATTATTGGTATATACCAAAAAATATAAAAAGGGGAGTTGATGAATTATTGGTATATACTAATAAATATGTGAAGATGATTTTGTAAATGAATTATTAGTATATACCGAAAAATATTTAATAAAGATTTATTTAATTTTTAGTATATACTAATAATTCATGATAAAATAAATTTATGGAAGAGAAAAAAAGAAAAAGAGGTAGACCTAAAGGTTCTACAAAACCAAATAAAAAATTACAATACAATTTCAAGCTGTCTATTGAAGAAAGAATTGCGGTTGACAGCGTATTAGATGCTATGAGAGAGAAAACTCCGCTCCCGGATATTTGGGAACATTCTTACTGCAATGATAGTACAGAGATATTAGAGAAACTTTGTAAGACTGGATTAAAAGAGCTTTTTGTTATTATATCTGATAGCAACGCTAAGGCTCATGCGGTTTGCAAATGTCCAATAATTGAGGAAACAAAGAAAAAATACATTATAAAATGGGAATACCCTGTCAAAGTTGATAAATCAACTCTTAAGATAGAAAGCCACAATAATAATATTGGCTACACTGCTTTTCGAACTTCCGCACAGGCTTTTACTTATTTATTAGAACATACTTGTCAGAGTGATATAATGTTGAGGCTTATGGCTGTGCGGGATTTGGAACTTAACAAATGCTTTTTTGAAACTATCAGAAATTATGGATATGTTGCCGCTTTAGAGTTAGCTGCAAGATATTTTAAAATGGATATTTTTAAACTTTGCAGCATTAGTTCTTCTGATAATAATGAGCAGCTTTCTGCCTCGTGAAGTTCTGCGCCTCACGTTGTCTTGCGCGTTTACGTTGATTGTTGTTCGGCTAGTTCTGCGCGCAATTCCCGCGCCTGTTCGTTATAATATTCAAGCCATGAAACGCCTTTTGCATATTCTGACGGCTCGCACATTGCGCGGATACGCTTCTTGTCCAGCTCGTTTAATGCCTCTTTGATTTCTTCAATGCGCGCTGCTCGCTCTTTTGCTGCCTGTTCTGCGGCGTAGTTCGGATTAATTACAAGTTTTCCATTCTGCCAGATACGCTTACCTTCTAAATATTCCCGATATTCTTCATCAGTGCATTGGAAAAGTAAACTTCTCCCCCACCTTTCAAGGGTTTCTATTTGCGCATATGCTTCTTTGTTTTCGTCAAAATATATTGTTGTCATTAGACTGCTCCTTTCAGCGGGTAAACCATAATTCCCTGACTTTCTGTGCGTCCGGTATGATAATAATAGCTGTAGCCTTTTGGAATAAACGCCTGAACTGTTACATAGCCGTCACTATATATGCTTTGATATGTACTTATCCAGCCGTTGTCCTCAACTGAACATGTCGGAATAAGCTGACCTGATGAGTTTTTCAAACTCAGATACTCCATGCCTTGAGCTTCACCTGCTGTCTTGCCTCTCAGGGTCGCTCCGGCTACAACCAGACAATCTTGCTCCACAGTTGTCCAAGCTGCAATAACTCCTTTTACTCCTCTATCATAATCAGGCATACACAGAGATACTATATTAGCTTTGCCGGTTTGCGTGAAGTTATCCGCATCTGTATTTGCCTTGCCGGCGTTGAGGTCTTCTATTTCCCGCATAATATTGTATTTATTCACACTGAGAGTTGCCCCCCCCCCGAGCCTTCTAAACCGCTCAGAGAGCCGATTTCCACCATTTTAGACAGTTCCCAGCCGGATATAGTCTTGATTTTTTGCGTTTCTGGAGCAATTGATGTATCAATCCATATGTCATTTTCTTTAGGGGCAGCAGGCTCGGATTTTTGGATATAAATTTTATTTGTAAAGGCTTCCAAATAAAATTCCCCGGCGACACTTCTATCTACCCATATTCGCACATTACCCGTTAAGGTTTCATCAAGTACAACGCTTAAATCCTCTCTACACTCATAAGTCTTGCCGCTTACCGTTGTATAAACAAACGGGGATTTCACCGTTACTGTGCGGGTTTCTGCGGTATAACTCATAAGGTTAGGCTCGCCGTTTTCATCTACTGGACCGGAGTTCACACAGCCCTTAACGTAATCCGTTACCGGCAATTGTTCTTTTGGAACAAGCCCGCTTTCGTCAAGTGAAGCATAGCCGGAGGGCTGACCTTTTTCAGATTTGATTTGGTACGCGTCATAACTTGTGTCAATAACTACTGTTATATTATCGGTATTGCCGACACTAATTGGCAGGATTAAACTTTTTCTTATTGTCGCTTTGTCTGTAGGTGCCTGCGGGATATATTCAGCTAATTCATTAGCATTTCCGTAAGCTAAAAGTATCTCCTCCCCGGTTTCGCTATCTTTTGCCATTAAACCAAGTTCTCTGTACCAGAAATCTTTATCCGCAGCTGTATTATCAAATTCGGCATACAAAGTTACAATGCCGGACTTTTTGTCTTTTTCATAAGATTTGATATTTAACGATACAACTGGAGAAACAATAGCTGTAACATCTCCCAAATCATCATAACAATAACCCTCGCCAATTATAAATTTTGTAAAAGTTCCGTTTTTGACTTTTAATAAATCAAGCAGCAATGCTCCTTGTTTGGTTACTACCAAATTATTTACAGTTCCCATTATTCCTCCTGTGAAAGTTCACATAAATATTCTGTTTGCTCAACAACTTTTATACATGCCGGAATTTCCAGAGTTCCCTGCATTTGAAACTCAATACATTCCAGCCAGGCAGATTTCCGTTTGACTTTTTCAAGCACCCGCAAAAACAAATCTATTTGCGCATTTAAGATTTGAGGATTATTTGAGAAAACTTTGAAAAAGTGAGGGTTCCCGCCGTAATCAAACCATTCCTGTAAGAAGGCATCCGGGAAATATGTATCCATTACCTGTTCTACAGCATAAACAGTTCCAAGAGTTGCAAAAACTTTTTTGGCGTTCTTTATAATTTTGCGTTTTGTTTCAATATCCGCGCTTTCTTCATACCAAAAAACATTCATTTCATAGGCAAGCTCAGACAATTCTGCTTCATTTAGTTCGTCAATTTTATCCCAGATGCTTAATCTCGAAACATCCCCCCAGCCCTTTTGTTCGATTTTATTTAAACCTTTTGCAAGTGCCTGATTAAAATCATCATCTCGCATAAATTCCGGAAGAAGTTCTACAATATCAAGATTATCAACTTTCATATTCCCCGCCTATAATACAATATGTGTAATTTTTGATACTCCAGACCATTTTGCCACCGTATCTTCTGAAATTTCTGTATAAACAGGTTTTACAATCTCAATGCGGTCTGCACCCTCAGGCTTATTTTCATTTTTTAAAACCTCTGAACGAATTCTGTCAGGGTTAATTGCACGCCCAATCTTGCCGCACTGCCAGGAATTATATCTTTCTACGGCTCCGTCTTCACCTTCCACCTCAATTACTGCTGTATTTTCCTCTTCAGGTGTAGTGTAATATTTAAATTCAATGTCATATTGCTGAATTTTTACTGATTCAGCAATAACCTTATCAGTCAATGGTCTGTTACGTTTCTGATTTACTTTCTCCAATACTTTCTGTAATAGCTCTTCTGTGGCAACAGTGCCGTTTTTACACATTACAACAAGTTTAACCACTCCAGGACTTGGTGAAGTTACTTTTACATCAGTTATACTTGCATCCGCACTTTTAGCCAGATATTCATAACTGTATTCAGGACCTGCGGTTGAAACAGCAGATAATGCAAGCCTTATTCTTTCCCGATATTTGTTATCTCCGGCACCGTCATCGCCTTCCGGATGCTTTTCGCTTTGCGGATACGGCTCACCTTCATCTCCGCCGCTTGTTTCTGTTAAATTCTCAACTTCTGCAATATAAGGAACAATATCTACCAGAGTGTTTAGCTGACCTTTTGTAAATCCGTTATAGGCACTCCCGCCTTCTGTTGCTTCTATTGGTATATCAACATAAGTTTTTCCTGCTTCTATAATCCCAACGGACTTAGTTGCAAAATACTTTGTGTTATCTCCGGTAACTCTTGTACCGGCTGGAATAACAACGTTAGCAAGTAATTCGTTTGTTAAATGAAATCTTTCAACACTTACAGATTTTTGAGATTGTAAACGTGGACATTCAACACCTTCTCCTATTGCATCCAATGTTTCAGCTTTTGCATATCTTAAGAAACGCTGCCTTGTCTGCTCATTTATATAATTGTATTTTTGTATATAAAGAGCTGCAATAACATCTGTATAAATTCTTCTTTCGTCCCCGGGATATAAAGGGGATTTTACTCCGGTTTCCACTGAACCGACTATATCATTCATAATTTCTTTTGAATCAGTTGTTAGAATATCAATATCACTCATCAGCTCTCCTTTATAATCGTATTCAGGTTAAGAATTTCTACATCATTTTCTTTATCAGTAACAGTATTTGCATCTGATAATGAAACCCGGGGTTCATAGGTTTCAATGAGCCAGGCTGCATGATTTACAGCTTCAGCAAAAAATTGCGGAGTGTTTTTATCAATCATATCCGGGTTCATTCCCCGTAATCTGTCATAAGGAACCTCGCCCTGCATTAAACACATCAAATTAAACACACATACTTGAGGTGTGCCGTTTCCGCTTGAAAGCATATTTATATACTCCTATTTCTTATTCTTTTTATCCTGAGGACCGGGACCTATACCTAACGCAGATTTTGCTTCCGCTATTTCTGCTTCTGTGGCATCATATTTTTTAGCCTTAGTTTTTTTAGATGAAGCAACATATTGTCTAAACTTTAATGAATGTTCTGCATGATAAATTCGCCCGGTATTTGACAATAACGTGTCTGACATAGCTGTTTCTTCCAGCATAAAATTTCCACGCCCAAGCTTTTTATTGCCAAGATAAAATGTATCAATTTGCCCTGTCAGTTTTTTGAAGTCTTCATTCTCTTGCCTTGGATCAGCTCCGGCAGAAAAACCGCTTGCAAAATTTACCTGTAATTCCTCCGGCTGTAAACCTTTTATTGTTACTTTTTTAGAGCCGGATTTACTCTTCTTTTCTTCAGTTTTTAGCTTCGTGCTTATTGTAAAATTACTGATTGCTAAAATTTTATTATTTGATATTTCGAAAATTTTATTATTCCATTTTGCTTGTATTGTCATACTTACCCCTTAGGAGGCGTTGTATCAGCCCCTTCGTTACCGTTGCCATGTATATGGGAATTGCAACTTGCAATTTTGCTTGTTGTTAAATCTTTTCCGCTGATATTCTCCATTGCCTCAAAATTTTCAAGAACTGTTACACTGCCGGGAATTATCCCGGTCCATTCTCCGTCCATACGTTCTAGTATAATTCCGCTTAAATCATTAAATAATGCAAAAACAACAATATCTCCCGCTTTCAATTCACCCATTGCACCTCTTAAATGCCAGGGGATTATTAACGGCTTTGTCGGCATATCAGGCTGAGAAGAAGGCAGCACTCTTGCGTGTGTACAATCGCCGTTTTTATCTACAGGCTGCGCCTCTATCGATGAAATTATCCCTTTTTGTATTTCGGACATCAGACAACTGCCTTTCTGAAAAATACTTTACTTTCCATACTGACGTAATCCTGCCGTAAACGATTAATAAAAACGTTACCGTCCCAGGATGCTGCGCCTTTTGTATCAAGGGCTACAACAGAACCTGCGGCAAGACCGCGCATTAACGGAGTTTTAAAAACACCGGTATTAAAGTTCTTATTTTCACTGCCAAGCAGCCCCTTGGCATAACGGTTGCCTTCATCTTGTGATGAAATTTCACAGTTTATAGTTTGGATTAATGGTTTATCCAGACCGTTCGGGCTTACATAAGTTCCCGTTATACTGCCGTTAGAAATTTGTGAATTGCCATACCCTTTTTCGTAATTTTCATCATACGAAAAATCATTATTTTCATTTAATACTATTGTTTGAGATGCTTTTCTTTTTTCAAATTGTTCTTCATTAAAAACAACTAATTTCTTATCATGTACAAGAAAATTTAATCCTTCAAGCTTACAGCGCTGGGTTATAAAATCAAAATCCGGAATGTTAGCTTGCCTTACATAAGAATAGAGAACATCCTCTACATCATACTCCTCAAACGTAAGCCCATGTCTGCCGGCGATTTCTTCATATAGCTGATGTAAATGTACATTTTGCCATGATTTGCTATATTTTGTTTTATAAAAAGTATCGGGTATTGAATCCGCTTTTAAGGTCATTAACCCGTTTTCCGGCTTTACTTTTTCAACAAACATTCTGCCGGTGTCTGCCAAACCATATTTTATCTGTATTATATCTTTGCCGTCAGGTTTCCATTTATCCCATAAACGCCTTGTATCATTAAATCGCATTAACAACTTATTGCCTTTATTGTCCGCATACATATCATGCTCACATGTACTCAATGAAACACTGTCTTTTATATCCTTTCCGTTGTAAAAAATCTTTAAAACATCATCTGCTGCCTGAGGCTTAATTGGGGTAGTTTTTAGAGGGCTTACATAGGCAGATGCCTTTGCTGCCTTCATCTTTCCTTCAGGGCTCCATTCGGTAAATGATAATGTGATTTTTCCGTAAAGAATTTGTCCGTTATTTGTCAGCTGTTCTGCGGAAAGGCTTACACCGTCAAGTAATACACTCGCAGGACCGAAAAGAGTATTTTCAAGAAGAAACGGGGCTGATTTGCCCAAATATGAAGCCATTGTGTTATATTCATTTAATGGTTCAATGCCAATTGTCGGGCTAACGGAGTAGCTGATATTGAATTTTTGAATTTCATGTCCCTCAACTACTGAGGCACCGTTGTCGCCATTAGATTTCTTTTTTACTTTATACGTACTGTTCAAACCTTCAAGGGATTTCAACATCCTGTTTGATATTTCAAAATTTCTGTTATTCCAAGAAGCCTGTACTGTCATTGTATTACCTTTACTTATAACATCTAACTTAACCAGGGAGGCAGGGTTTCACTTGTTTCCAATGTATCAAATACCGGAAGCCTTAAGGTTTCCCCGCCCTCAAATACCAGTGTTTGTAAATATGCAGGGTTTGCCTGCATAATATAATGTGCAAATGTTTCTTCGCTGTATATTTCTAAGGCTATACTGTCAAAGGTATCACCTGCACAAGCTATATAATCAGTATACGAGATTATCTGTGCCATCCAGTTTAACTCCTTTGCCTTTCAGCCATTCAATAATAAGGTCAATAAAGTCACTTTCACATTCTTTTAGCTTTTCCAGAATAGCTTCAGGACTTACATCACCCTCTATTACAAGCTGCGGACTAAAAGTAAAGCCGCCTAAATCATAAGTTGTGCTTACACTCTCTCCGGCACCAAGAAGTTCTCCCGCTTCTTCCCACAATGCAAGGTTACTTGACCTATATGCAGGGTCAAAAGAAATTACCGCTTCCGGCGCTCGTTCTCCACAGATTGAAGGCTCCGTTGCCCAACCGCCGGTTGCAAGCTCCGGCATTTCAGGGTTGAAGTCTATCATTGGAATTTTTGGAATATTCATCCAATCAGGTAAACCTGTATTTATTCCGTTGATAAAACTGTTTATCAAGCCTGAAATTGAATTGATTAATGCTCCGAATGTATTTAATATACCTCTTACTACATTTAAGAAAATATTTTTTATATCTTCCCACGCTGCCTGCCACTCTCCGCTAAATACATGCCGGATAAAATCAATAATACTTGTCAGAATTTCAAAAATATTTGTAAGCAGAGGTCCAAAAGCATTTAATGCCTCTGTTACAACTCCGCTTAAAACTCCTCCCCAAAATGAAAATACCGGACCTAAGAGTTTTGCTGCTGATAAAATTAGCGGTAGAATATCCTTGCCTAACTGTAAAAGTGGCGGCAGCATTTTAGTCAGTTCTTTTGCAAAACCGTCTATCATACTCTTTAAAGCAGGTGCTGCCTCTGCAATAAAAGCCTCTAAATCCGGCATAATTTCAGCAAGTGCAGGAGCTGCCGCATCCATTATATCGCCGAGACCTTCTGATAAAACAGTTGCTATAGGTTCCAGCAATACCTGCATTTTGTTTATGAACAGTTTCCATTTTTCCGGGGCGTCATAAATCTCCCAGGCAGCACCGCTTATGCTTTCCTGGCTTTCCTGTAAAGATTTTGTCAGCTCCTGAATATTTAAAGAGCCTTCACGTATTGCACGCGCCATTGTACTGCCGGCTTTTGTCCCGAAAACTTCTGCGGCAATATTTATTGCTTCTGTTTCTGTTCGCGCTTTTCTTATTCGCGTATAATAAATGGCAAGTCCCTCATTTGCTGATAGATGTTCTTTTGCAAATGCTGCCATACTCTTTTTCATTGCCGCCAGAATTTCCTCTGTATTAACACCCTCCTTTTCCAATTGCCCCATTAAAGCGGCTGCTGTTTGGAAGTTATAACCCATACTTTGAAGCTGCGGTCCGAATTTTTGTAAGTTGCCGAGAAGACTTGTAAAACCTGCGCCTGTTGATTGGGAAACCTTGAATATGTAGTCCATTTGCCCGCCCATTTCAGAGGCACTGATATTCCATTGTTGGAATGCTTTTGAACTTTCATCTACAACGGTTGTAATGTCTTCTTTCATCAAGTCCGATACAAGAAGCGCATGTTCTGATAAGTCCTGAAGTTCTTTGCCCGTCAAATTCAACTTTGTGTTGTAGTCAGCAATTGCCGTTCCGACTTTATCCATATCAGCGGGAACTGTTGTATAAACAGCTTTAAAATCCTCTTTTAAGGCGTTCAAAGCCTCACCTGTTGCGCCTGTCTGTATTCTGATATTATCAAATGTATCACCGAACTCTTCGCCTAATACCCACAATTCCTTTGTTATATCAGAAATACCTTTGACAGCTGCAATCCCGACTGCAACAAAAGAAGCACCGATTGCTGCCGCTTTTAAATCTATATTGCCTAACAAATCAACAGCATCTTTTACACTTCTGCCAAGAGAAGGATCAACAGCTCCGGACAATTCTACAACTGTTTTCATTATTTTACCTTTGGGTGCCATTTAGCTTCTCCTTGTATGTCTATGTTTTAAAAATTTGCTTTGTTGATTGTTTCTGCCCTGTTCTTCTTTTAAATCCTCTACAGCTTCCCGGAGTTCTGCCAAAAAGTATGATATTTCCATTTTATATACTTCTGTTAGAGGGATGTTGTAGTATTTGGCGTATTTTCTTGCGAGTTTTCTGAGCCCTTTTCCGCCGATAACTCCACTTTCTGACCGGTAAAAAAAGCTTGACCTGCCTTCATTAGTTTTGTTACGTCAAATCCGCTGATTTTTGATAAATCAAGATAGGTGTATTTTCTGTTAACTGCTATTATAGCTGCTATTGCTATATACAGATGTAAAGTACTGTCAAGCTGTGCTACTTTTTGTATCATTGCACCGTTTGAACCTAAAGCTTTTGCCTTTGCGGCTTCTGCATTCCCATAGTCCTCTACTGTTATTTTTGAAAAATCATATTTAAGTTCGCTGATACTTTCTCCGTTAATCATTATCGGATTTTCTAATTTTATTATTCCTTGCATTTTCTCTCCTTAAAAAAAACGGGGTGTTCGTACCCCGTTATAGTACGTATCTTATAACAAATTTTTAATTGTCTGCCCGTAATCTGTGCCGTCGATTTTAATGATGCCCTTCAACTTATCAATTAAACATTGTTCAACTCCGTCAACAAATAATTGATAACGAAGAACTGATATTGTAATATCTCCGGACCAGCTTTCTCCGGGAGTTAATGCTCCGCCGCTTACTTTCTTAGGAACGCCTCTTATAAATGCCTTTATGCCTGTTTGTGTATTTGTACCGTCAATTTTTAAATCATTTTGAGCAGCACGAAATTCAAAACTTTTCGGCTCTAACTTTTGGTATTGACCCATTTTTCGATTTAACCCGATTTTTGTAATTGAGGCTTCCAAAGCTTCTGTTAAAGGAATAGGTAGTGATAGACTGCCTAAAGCCTTGTACTCTGCAGCCAGATAATTAACATCCGGTAAAGTACAGGTTACTTCTTCTGCAACAATATCATTGTCACAAAGTAATTTGTCCGCAAGTATAGGACCGTTTAAATCTATTGATGCCATTATGCTGCCTCCTCTCCTACATAACTTGCCACACCTTCATCTGTGTAATAGACTTTTGCGGTGTAAGATTTACCCTGTGGTGTTACTGTTACTGGAATATCAAAATCAAAATCACCGTTCACAATATCAGATGCAGGATTATCCTTTGTTAAAAACAGAACTTTTGGAGTTCCTACCAATCCTTCAACTGCTAC